>Ga0070765_100000170_pt1 | contig 40087 bp, 33 predicted proteins | sample HubBroMetageWFT5_FD_71516 | JGI IMG/M metagenome (GOLD analysis project Ga0070765, IMG submission 71516) | Warmed and freeze-thawed soil microbial communities from the Hubbard Brook experimental Forest, New Hampshire - Hubbard Brook CCASE Soil... | ecosystem: Environmental > Terrestrial > Soil...
CTGAAGAAAGCTTGGTCGTCTGGGGCTTGGGGTCGCCTTTTCCATTACATTGTTAGCGCACTCTTCCATGCTATCTTTGCATCTACCGCCCAACTCGCAATCACGAGCCCATGAATCCTCTCGAAACAATCAGCCTGGTTCTCGGTGCCGGTTTTTCCTCGGGTCTCAATCTTTACGCAACCGTCGCGACCCTTGGCCTCCTGGAGCGCTTCGGCGTCATCCATCTTCCCGCGCAGCTCCACGTCCTTTCGAATCCCATCGTGCTCGGCATCGCCGCTGTTCTGTATGTAATCGAGTTCCTTGCCGACAAAGTGCCCTACATCGATTCCGTTTGGCAGGCGGTGCACACGTTCATTCGTCCTCCCGCTGCAGCCCTGCTGGCGTTTAGCGCAACCGCTGCCGCTCCTGAACCCTGGCGCTGGGGAGCCGCGCTTCTTGCTGGAAGCATTGCGCTCACTTCGCATGGTACGAAAGCCAGCGCGCGAGCCGCCGCCAACATGTTCCCCGAGCCGCTCAGCAACTGGGCGTTGAGCCTTGGCGAAGACATGCTTGCCATATGGCTCGCCTGGTTCTCCTCCGCGCACCCCACGATCGCCATCGTGGTCACCGTCATCCTCGTCGTAATTTCACTCTTCCTGCTCTACCATCTCTTCCGCTTCCTCCGCCGCACCATCCAAAAACTCGCCCAAACCTGATCCGGATCCAACCACGGTCCTTGCCCCGTCGTTGCTTTTGTAGCGGCCGCCATGTCTTGATAGACGTGTGCGACGCTCCACCTCCGTGTAGGGGCGCAGCACTGCTGCTCCACATGTACGCACGATCACCGCGTCTTGCGCCATCTTGTCTCTTGTAGGGGCGGCTTTACGCCCCCTGCTTGGGTCAGCCGATTCAGCCGTTATAGCGCCCGCCTTTTTACCTTGAGCGAAGTGAAGGGCGGAGGCGGCCGCTCTTCAGTGTATCTTTCTTTACCCGTCATCTTCCGCGCCGTAGTTCGGTGCGCTGGGCCACGGAGCGGAGGGATCGTGGCAATATGACCGCGTCACCACAATCAATGGGACTCGCGTAACCTTGTACGCCTACTCTTAACTTTCAACTCTCAACTTTCAACTTCCTCACTCCCTCACTTCAAATACACCGCCAGCCAATCCAGAAACGTCCGGTACCACAATTGGCTGTTCTGCGGCTTCAATATCCAATGGCCCTCGTCCGGAAAAATCACCAGCTTCGACGGCACATCCTGCCTTTGCAACGCATTGAAGAACTCCAGTGACTGCGTATACGGCACGCGGTAATCCCGCTCTCCCGCAATTACCAGCGTCGGCGTCTTGTACTTCCCCAGATCTCCCGCGTATGTCGATGGCGACCACTTTTTGTAGTTCTCCGCGGCGGACCACGGCGTGCCCTGCATATCGTGTTCTTCAAACCACAACTCTTCCGTGGCCATCATCGCGTTTTTGTCGTACACGCCCGCGTGACTGATGATCGCCTTGAAACGGTCCGTGTGCGTCGCCAGCCAGTCTGCCAAATACCCGCCATACGATCCGCCGGCCGCAGCTACTTTCGTTTTGTCGATGAACGCAAACTTGCCGGTCGCTGCATCGATCCCTTTCATCACGTCCACGTATGCTTTTCCGCCCCAATCATTGGTAATTTCGTCGGTGAACTTCTGCCCGTAACCCGTCGAACCGCGGCGGTTGATCATCAGCGTCACGTATCCCGGTGCCCCAAACACCTGCGGGTTCCAGCGGTAGCCCCACGCATTGGAAAACATCGTCTGCGGCCCGCCGTGCAGCAGCACCAGCAGCGGATACTTATTTGTTGCCGCAAAACTCGGCGGCCGCAGCAGCATTGCCTGCACTTTCGTGCCGCCCGCGCCTTCAAACCAAAAAGTCTCTGGCTCGCTCAGTTCTAGCGTGGCCAGCAATGTGTCGTTTGCGTGCGTCAATTGCTTCAGTCCGCTGCCGTCGCCTTCGGCGACAAACAGCTCTCCCGGCATCGTGAGGCTGGTGCGCTCCGTCACCAGCGTTTTTCCATCCCCACTGAACGAAAACGCCACGTTGAATCCATCCACAATTTTCTTTGGTGTCGCGCCAGCCTTGGCTTCCATGGCATAAACTGGCTGCAGCGTTTCGTTTTCCGCGGTGAAGTAAATCGTCTTGCTGTCCGCCGACCACGCCAGATTTTCCGCGCTGCGATCGAAGCTCTCCGAAATGTTTTCAGTCTTTCCGCTCTGCCGGTCGTACAGCATCACCCGCCAGCGGTCCGCTTCATACTGCGCGGTAAGCTGCGCGTGATAGGCGATATATTTTCCATCCGGCGAATACACCGGGTTGCCGTCGAATCCCGGATTGCTGCTGGTTATCTTCTTCGTCTCGTTGCCGCTGGTTGGCACCAGGAATAAATCCCCGTTGGTGCTGATCGCTTCCACCTTGTCCGTCACCGCGGTAAAGCAAATCTCTGCGCCATCCGGAGAAAAATTGATGTCGCTCGCGGAGCCCCGCTCGTCCGGCGGCACGTCGTAATTCGCGCCAGACGTCAAATCCCGTGCCGCCGTGCTGCCATCCACCGGCATCAGAAACAAGTGGCTGCGCTTGCCGTCCGACCAGTGATCCCAGTGCCGGTACAACAGGTGATCGTAAATCCGCGCCTTCACCTTGCTCTTGTCTTTCTCCTCGTCCCGCCTTCGATTGCAATCGTCGTCCTTGCAATCCACATACACCGACGAAGTAAACGCGATCGCTTTTCCGTCCGGCGCCCACTTGAACAAATCCGCGCCCGTCGAAAGCTGCGTCACCTTGCGCGCTTCGCCGCCATCCATCGAAATCACGTACACCTGCGAACTGCCATCGCGCGCGGAGATAAATGCGAGGTGCTTGCCATCCGGTGACCAAGCCGGCGAATTGTCGCGCCCACCTTGCGTCACCTGCACCGCATCGCCGCCAGCAGTGCTCATAATCCAGATGTTGCTAACGCCGCGATTCGCTTCAATGTCCGGCGTCGACACCGCGTACGCCACCCACTTCCCATCGCGGCTAACCTCCGGCCCCGAAATCCGGTGCAGCTTCAACAAATCATCCGCAGTCATGGCGCGCTTCGTCTGCGCAACCGCCGCGCCGCCGCACACAAGGCCCACTAGCAGTGCCACCGCCATCACCAACCGTCTAGCAGCTCTTCTCGAATAGTTCATCAATCGCTCCGATTCCGAATTTCGCTTCGCCTGTGTAGCGGCCGCCTTCTGAGGCGGGCGCCTTTCTTACCCTACACGTACCGGGCGTTTAGCCCCGAGAAAATGGTCTTAACTATTTATTTTTACGCAAGAGGTAACTGGCCCGGCGCAAAATCATGTCACGACTTGTCGTCATTTCCAAGAATCGTCACCGGCGTCACACACGTTCTAGCCTCTCATTTTCTTCTGCCTTCATTCGCGGCCGCCGTGCAGCAGTATCCCCAGCACCCAAACGTAACCATCCGGGTCCGCCACACTGATCTCTCGCCAGCCATGCGGAAAGTCCTTCGCTTCGTGCAGAATGTTGCTTCCCGCCGCGAGCGCCCGCTTCTCCACTTCGTCTGGCTCGATTCCCAGCACCCGCAACTCGGCTCCCGCACCGCGCTCCTTCACATTCTGAATGCGCTCGGACAAGGGGTGATGATCGTAGGAGTGATCGGCGTGCAGCATAAAATCCCAATCGAGCAAGCGCATGGCCGCAAAATCGTTGTCCGCGTAGCGCACTGTCGCTCCAAGCACCCCGGTGTAGAACGGCAGCGACCCTGCGATACTTCGCACTAGCAGATTCACCGAAAACTTCGGCAACTGCCGCCCGTATTCATCGGCCGGCATGAATGCGTCGCCGCTCCTTGTCTTCGTCACCCCGTCACCTCCGCACCACGAGCCAATTTGCGACAGCAATCGCGCACGTTACGCCCACCACAAGAAATTCGCTGCGGCCCATCTGCGTTAGAAGCACAGCACAATACACTAGTGTCCCACCGACGAAAAACCACACCATCGGCAGCCGAAATGCGGCCCTTCCGTCGTTCCGCCTGCGCAAAACCGGAACGGCCACCGCCATCGCTCCATATACCGCGAGCCGCGACACTGCGGACAAAACCGCGTTCCACTGGAAATTTCCCAGCGCCGCAAACGCAATCACCAGCGCGGCATACACGAAAATCGAAACGTACGGCGTGCGATATTTTGGATGAATCGCCGCCAGCCCGGAAGGGAACTCGCCGTGCTCCGCCAGTGCGAACGCAATCCGCGGCGAGTGCAACAGATTAGCGCTCAAGTATCCAAACGCCGAAACGAGCGCGGCCACCGTGATAGCCGCACTACCCATCCCTCCCATAAAGCGCTGCGCGGCATCCGCCAGTGGACCTGTGGAAAGAGAAGCATTCAGCAACATGGCTACAACTACAAACTGCACCCCCGTGTACACGGCACAAACAACCACAAGCGCCAACAATAGTGCGACCGGCGTGTCACGTTGCGGATTCTTCGTCTCGCCACCGATAAACAACGCGCCTTCAAATCCGCCGTACGCATACACCAACAAAAGCATCGCGGAAAACCAATCATGAAAAGTTGTAGCGGGAGCGACTAACGGCACGCGAATTTCCGGACGCGTGAGCCATGCAAACAATCCGGCCGCCACGAATAGGAGCAGGAACCCCACCTTCACCACGGTAAAAAAACTGCTGACATTTCCGCCCGTCTTCACGCCGAAAAAATTGAACAATGCCAGTGAACCGATCAGCAGCACTAGCACAACCAATTCGCCGATGCGAGTTCCCAGAACCGGCACAAACCTCGCGACATAGCCGCAAAACAGATTCGCCGCCGCGGCAGGCGCGGCGATTCGCGTTAGCCACATCAACCAAGCAACCACGATCCCGGGAAAGTGTCCGAGCGCATCTCGGGCGTACAGATAAAGCCCGCCGGTCTCGCCGTAACGCGACGAAACTTCCGCGATGCATCCCGCGATGATTAGGACTCCCGCACCCGCTGCCACGCAACTCCACGGGCTCCATCCGCCAAGTTTCCCCGCCAGATCCGCTGGTAAACGAAAAACGCTCACGCCGATGATCGAATTCACCATCAGCGCCGTCAGACTCCAGCGCCCAATTGTGCGTAGTAGTCCCTGTGAGGTGTGTGCCGCCATCGACCGCCCAAACTCAACCACTTCTCAATTCTTAACGTTTGACTTTGAACTTTTAACCTTGAACCGCGAACTGTGAGCCGCGAGCCGAACTGTGAGCTGTAAGCCTCCTACTTTTCCGCCACAGCCGCAGCCTTCATCTTCGCGATCTCTCCAAGCACATCTGTCTTCCCGGCAATCGCCTCAAGATGCGGATATTTCAGCCCGCCGTGATAATCCACTTTGTAACTCTGAAAAAAATCTTCATTCTCAGCGAGTAGCTCGATGGGATCCTTCGAATCCTTCGCTCGCTGAATCGCATCGCGCAACAAATCCGGCGTCCACTTGCGTCCATTCACGGCCACCAGGCGCATGCCTGGTGCCAATCCAGCGTGCGCTGCCGGCGAACCCGGCACCACATCCAGAATCCGATCGCCCTGTTCGCCGCCCGAAGCGTGCACGTCGATTCCCAGCGTGAACTGCTCGTTCACATCCTGCTCCACGATTTCTTCCGACCGCTGGTGGTCGTTCATGGTTTCGTTGAACACCAGCTTCCATCCGCTGTTTGCCAGTCCGCCTAGCGGCGCTCCCGGCCCGTGCGTATGTATCCGGTCATTGAAAAAAGTCTTCCAGTCGTACGCCACAACTTCATTCATCGCTGCGACCACATCGTCAAACTTGTATGGCACCACTCGCGGTTCCGCGCGTAGCTCCACGTTTTCTCCGCCTTCAAATTTCCGGCAAAAATCATCCAATGACTTCTTGCCATTCGTCTCACGCCGGATAATCGTGTCCGCTTCCAGCCAGATCAGCGTGCCCTCGTCGTAATAATCCACGCTGCGCCTCCACGACGACCCGAACGCAGGCGAGGCATATAAGATCTGCGCGGAAATCGCGGTATCTTCCAGGTCCCGCCAAGTTCGTCCCGGCCGGTCATTCAAAGAGGCCGCCGTCGCCGCAAGATATTCGCGCAATTTGTCGGGAGTCCACATGCCGGACCGCGTGGAAAGCATCACCCCGTAATATTGCGTCATCCCCTCATACACCCACAGAAGATCGCCCTTCAGCGGCGTTTGATAATCGCTGGCTAGCAATCCAGCGGGCCGGCGATATTTTCCGTTCCACGAATGCGTGAACTCGTGCGCCAGCAGGTCCATCTGCGTTTCCATCACGTCCGGGTCCAGGAACGTCGATTCCGGCGCGCGGTTATCGCTGGATTCATGGTGTTCAATGCCATCGGGTTGCAGCTTGTCGGTCAGCGCCAGGAGAAAATCGTATCGCCGGTAGTGTCGCGCACCGAATAGTGCGCCGGACTCCGCAATCAGTTGCCGCATGTGTTGAATTTGCGCCGGCTTCAACTCCAACGCCGTCACGCTATCTGACGCCGCGTGCAAAAAATGCGTGGGCTTCTGCCCAGGAGATAAATCAAAATGCCGCAGATTCGCTCCCGTAATCACCGGCGAATCGATCAGCGTCGTCAGCGATGCGGGTGCGAACAAGATCTCTTCCGCGGTTTCCTTGGCAACCGGCAGCGCCGTTCCATAAGTCCAATTTGCGGGAAGCCGCAGACTCGCCACATACGTCAGATCGTCGGTCTTCACGCCTTCGGGATACAGCGTCACGAGATACCAGTTGAGGACAGCGAGCTGCGCGGTGGCGGACGGCACTTCACGCCCCAGACTCGCATCCGGCGGCGAAAGATAAATCAGGCTCACTTCCAGTTCGTCCGCGCCTGCTGGCACTTCGAGATGAAACGCGTACATGTCTACACTATCGCGTCGCCAATTGATTTCTTTTCCTCCGGCGACGAATTTCAGTCCGGTCAAATCGAGGATCGGTCCGGTTGGTGCGTGTTCGCCCTGAATCCACTTCGGATAAACCAGCGTCAGCGCTCCGGCCTTCACGGGAAGAATCAGCTTCGCCGCGAAGCTGCGCCGCGCTGCATTCCGCAAATCCACTGACAGCCTCGCGGCTTTCTGTTGCGTTTGGGGCGGCGTGTTTTGCCCTTCGGCCGCGAAAGCGGCCACGGATTGCAAGACGACAAGGATAAGTACGTATAAAGAATTCCCGCGAAACAAACGATTTTTCACCATTCCTCCAAATCCGGGCAAGCGTATCACACAGTCGTTCTCTGCCGAGGCACACACACCACCCAACTCGGCTTACAAGATAACTTCTTGTTACAATCTTCCCGTATGCCTACCGTAATTCATTCTTCCGCGCTTTTTTCGCGCAATCTCCGGAAGCCCTATCCGATCGCGCTGCGCGGTGAAGGTTCCTGGATCGTGGCTACCGATGGCCGACGTTTCCTGGACGCCTCTGGCCAAGCCGCGGTGATCAGCATCGGCCACGGCGTGACAGAAATCGGCCGTGCAATGGCTGCGCAATCGGACCAGATCGCCTTTGCACACACCACGCAATTTCATTCCGAACAAGCCGAAAAGCTGGCCGCACGCGTGCTCGCCATAGCGCCGAAGAATTTTCAAAATGGCGGGCGCGTCTACTTCACTTCCGGTGGCTCGGAAGCCACTGAAACGGCCATCAAGTTTACGCGGCAATATTTTCTGGAGACGCAGCAGCCATCGCGCTATCGCGTGGTTTCCCGCAAGCAGAGCTATCACGGCAGCACGCTGGGAGCGATGTCCGTCAGCGGTAATGTGGCTCGCCGCGCGCCCTACGCGCCGATGATCCCGGAATGGGGCCACGTCGCACCGTGCTTCTGCTACCACTGTCCCTTCGGCAAGACATATCCGGAATGCAACATAGCGTGCGCCGACGATCTCGACGCGTTTCTAACTGCCAATGATGCTTCTTCCGTCTCCGCGTTTATTTTTGAACCCGTCGTAGGCGCAACTCTAGGCGCGGCTGCGGCCGTCGACGGTTACACCGCGCGCATCGCCGAAATCTGCCGCAAACACGGCATCCTGCTGATCGCCGACGAAGTGATGTGCGGCATGGGCCGCACCGGCAAGCCGTTTGCGTCGCAGTACTGGGGCCTCGAGCCCGACATTATTCTCACTGGGAAGGGAATCGCCAGCGGTTACGCGCCACTCGGCGCCGTTCTGGTTGCGCCGCGCATTGTGGAAGCCTTCGAAAAGGGTAGTGCTGCGTTTATGCATGGCTTCACCTATCAGTCGCATCCCGTGGCCACAGCCGCGGGCAACGCTGTCTTCGATTACCTCGAAGCTCACAAGCTTTTTGAAAAGGTCATTCCTGCCGGCGAAACGCTGCGAAAGGAATTGGCCGTGCTCGAATCCCATCCACACGTGGGCCAGATTCGCGGTCGCGGCCTGCTGCAAGCTGTGGAGTTCGTTAAAGACAAATCCACGCGCGAGCCTTTTCCCAAAGAAGCGGGTATCGCCGAAAAAATTCGTCAGGGCGCGCTGGAGAAAAATGTTTTGACCTACCCAACGCAAGGTTGCGTGGACGGCGTCCGCGGCGACCACATTTTGCTAGCGCCTCCTTTTATTCTTCAGCCGGAAGAAAGCCGCATCATCGCGGATGCTTTGCAATTCGCCGTCAACGCCGTCTTTTCTGCTTGATAAGCGGTTATCCCCTGTTCTAATGGTTAACGGTTTATTTGTGATTAGGGAGATTCCAGTGAAGCGTATTTTTGCGAATTCATTTCAGCTCGTCGGCGTTCTGCTGATTCTTTCCTCATCCGTTGCGGCTCAAGAAAAAACCGTGAACAAACCGCGCGCTCGCGATCTCGGCGTTCCATTTGACGGCACGCCCGGCCCGAACAACGCCATCACTGACGTCGCCGGAGTTACCGTCGGCCACACCACGCTGATTTCCGGCGAAGGAAAACTCGTCGTTGGCAAAGGTCCCGTTCGCACCGGAGTTACCGCCGTTCTTCCTCGCGGAAAAGATTCCATGATGAATCCCGTTTTTGCCGGCTGGTACGCCCAGAATGGCAACGGCGAAATGACCGGCACCGCGTGGGTGGAAGAATCGGGTTTTCTCGAGGGGCCGGTGATGATCACAAATACGCACAGCGTCGGCACCGTGCGCGACAGCGTCATTCAGTGGCGTGTGAATCACGGCCAACCCGATGCGACCGGCTATTGGTGGTCGCTTCCTGTCGTGGCGGAAACCTGGGACGGTTGGTTGAACGACATCAACGGTTTTCACGTCAAGCCGGAACATGTGTTTAACGCCATCGATTCGGCCCACGCCGGCCGGGTGGAAGAAGGCGCCGTCGGCGGCGGCACCGGGATGGTTTGCAACGGATATAAAGGTGGAATCGGCACTTCGTCGCGAAGGCTTACGGAAAAAGAAGGCGGCTACACCGTGGGTGTGCTGGTGCAATGCAACTATGGATCGCGCCAGAATTTTCGCGTGGCGGGAATTCCTGTTGGGCGCGAAATTTCGTCGGAAGATCCGTATGCCTACCAGCCGTCGGAAATTTCGGAGCGTGGTTCGATCATCATCGTCATTGCCACGGATGCTCCTCTGGTATCGCACCAGTTGAAGCGGCTCGCGCATCGCGCCACACTGGGTATCGGCCGCGACGGCAGCATCTCTGGAAACGGCTCCGGCGATATTTTTATCGCCTTCTCAACGGCAAATTCAGGTGCAGCCAATCCGGACAAAGTCGTAGACGTAAAAATGCTGCCTAATGATTTGCTCGATCCGGTTTTTGCCGCGACGGTGGAAGCTACGGAAGAAGCGGTCATCAACGCGATGATTGCGGCCGAATCCATGACCGGAATCGAGAATCACCACGTTACCGCGCTTCCGCACGACCAACTACGCGCTGTGCTGAAGAGATACAATCGCTTGAATCCGTAAGAAAGTTCTCCCGCTGAAATAAAAACTTCACGCTGGAAGCTCACCACGACAACGTGTCACCTGACGTGAACAAGATGCCGGGCAGCGTTTCGTGAGGAACGCTTGCGAATTCCATGCCCTGCTACACTTATCTCGTGAAGCTTCATTGGTTCCTTCTTGCGGCACTTGTGCTTTTGAGTGCGCTCTCACTCGCCAATTCCTGCTCCAAGATTTTTCCTCCCATCCTGGCGATTACGCACGTCACCTTGATTGATGGCACGGGCGCTGCGCCACAATCCGATATGACCGTGGTGATCCGAGGCACGACGATTGTTGCTGTGGGTCCATCCGTTTCCACTTCTATTCCGAGCCGTGCAAACACCGTGAACGCCACGGGCAAATTCCTCATTCCAGGCTTGGCGGACATGCACATCCACCTCACAGGTTCGGGAGAACCCGACGGCAGCCGTGAATTCATCTTGCCACTGCTGATTGCCAATGGGATCACCACTGCTCGCGATATGGGTGGCTATCTGGACGACCTGAAAAAGCTGCGCGAAGAAATTAATTCAGGTAAACGTTTCGGACCACAAATTGTTTTTGCCGGACCCTACCTGGATGGAAATCCGCCGTCATTTCAACCCTCCATCGTTGTGCAGAACGCAACCGAAGCGCAGACCGCCGTGCACCAACTGAAAACGGACGGCGTGGACTTCATCAAGGTGCAATCGCGATTGTCGGCGCCCGCTTATTTCGCAATTGCCGCCGCTGCACACAAAGAGGGCATACGTTTTGTCGGGCATGTGCCGGATGTGGTTTCTCCGTTTGTGGCTTCCAATGCAGGACAAGCGAGCATCGAGCACTTGACCGGCATTCTGCTTGCGTGTTCTTCGCGCGAAGACGAGTTGCGCCAACAGCAGGTACCCGCCCCCCCGGTGGGCGAAACGCCCGCCGAGCTGGTGATTCGGCAACGACGCTGGCAGCAGGAAGTTCTGAATTCGTATTCTCCACAAAAGGCAGACTCGCTTTTCAAAAAATTTGTGGCCAACCATACGTGGCAGACTCCCACGTTGCCGCTGTTGCTCGATCTCGCCTACCTCACGCCTGCCACAGATCGTGCCAACGATCCGCGACTGAAATACATTCCAGGGAACGTAAAGAAAATCTGGGAGCAGGGGAGCAGAGGCAGCCTCGCGAATCGCACCGATGCAGACTTTGCTCAGCGCGCGGAGTTGATCGAACGATCCTTGGGCGTGGTGCGCGATATGAGCGCGGCAGGCGTAAAAATCCTCGCCGGAACGGATTCGGTGGCACCCAACGTTTTTCCAGGTTTCAGCTTGCACGAGAGTCTCGCTGACTTGGTTCGCGCCGGCCTTACGCCCATGCAAGCGATCCAAGCTGCGACTTCGAGTCCGGCGGAATTCCTGGAGCGCGAGGCACAGCAGGGAATCATCACGGTAGGGAAGCGCGCGGACCTTGTCTTACTGGACGCAAATCCGCTCGACGACATTCACAACACAGGAAAAATCAACGCAGTAGTTTTGAACGGGAGACTAATAAACCGCGCCGATCTGGATGCCCTGCTCAAAAAAGCAGAACAATTCGCCGCAACGCACTAATCGGAGAAGCATCCGGTAGCGTTGGTCTCCGGCCGGTGTTCTCTCCGCGAGACGAAACTCTCCATGTCCTCTACGCTCGCAAAGACGCTGTCATCCTGAGGACGTGCCGTTTGCGCCCGAAGGATCTCAACGTGAGCGCCGAGCAAACTCTAACGGTGAGATCCTTCGACGATCCTCGGCGGATCGCCTCAGGATGACAGCGCGTTGCTGCGGTCAAATCAATCGAAATATTCCATCCTGTAAGTAATCCGGTTACGTCCAGGCACCCGTGATGCGGCCGACTCCACCGGAGACACGAAGGCCGTCGCCCCTGTTGCTGAAATAAAGCGCATTGATTTCTTTGGAGCCGAGCTGTTCGATGCGCCGAAAACCCAGTTCCCTCAGGAATTGATCCAACTCCGGCGGCGTAAAAAACAGTCGAAAGGGCTCGCCTATGCGAGCCACGCGCCGCGACAGTGCCCTCAGGGCGAGTCGTTCCAAAAATCCAAGCGCGGAGGGACACACGCCGTAGTCAAATGCGACGCCGCTGCCAACCGCAAAGCTGCCTAAGAATCGGAACGTGTGTGTGGCCGCTTCTCGGGTCAGATATGGCACGACCCCTAGCCAGGAAACAAAAGTGATCTCGTCGCGTTGGAATCCCGCTGCCGCCAATTGTTCCGCCAGGTCTTGCGACTCAAAATCTACTGGAACGTGTTGGACCGATGGCGGCACCACAATTCCCGCATTCTGCAACCGCTCCTTTTTCCATTTCTGCGTTGCCGGGTGATCCACTTCAAAAATGCGCAGATTCGAAGCGCTTGCAATTCCGCGATAGGCCGAAGTGTCGAGCCCTGCTCCTAGAATCACGTATTGTTCCGTGCCGTGAGCCAATCCTTCCACGAGTTTATCTTCGGCATAGCGGCTTCGTGCCACCAGAAAAGCTCTCAAGTTTCGTCCAAATCGATTCTGATGCTGCGCGGTATTTCCGCAAATGTCCTCGGCCGCATCGCCAAGGATGCGCAGCGCCAGCGGATCGTCCAGCACTTTGGGATTATCCAGAAGTTGATGAGCAGCACGGCGAAGGGCAACACGCATCGCCGTGCGGCTGGCGGATTGCGCCCTCATCGGCTCAAGCCGTAATTGCCGCGGTCTTTCTCGGTGGGTTGAAAAATGGCAGCGGCACAACCTTCGCCGTTACGGTTTTTCGCGAAGCTTCCACGGTCAGTTCCATGCTGATCTCGGTCCCCAGGGTTGCCGCGCTCTTCTGAACGGAAGCGAGAGCGATCATGCGCTTCAAAGTTGGCGACCAGGTAGTGGAAGTAGCCTTGCCGATTTGCCTGCCGCCACGATAAACAGGAACCGCCACGCGCGAGGCCGTGGACGGCACTTGCGGCGCCATGCCGATTTTTTCGTAAAGCGCTTCCACTTCGCTCCAATTGATTTCCAGGCCGACGAGGGCGCGCGCGGGGCCGCCGTGTTTTTCTTCCAGCGCCAGGGCATCGCGTCCCACGAAACTTTCTTTTTTCAGGTCGACGAGTTTGCCCAGCCCGATCTCGCCTGGCGTGTACTTCTGTTCTTCGATCAACGCCCGCTTGCTGGAAAAATAGTCCACTTCGATCAGGATCAGCCCTGCTTCGATACGCGCGATGTCCAGCGCCACCATGCCCGCGGGATGAATATCGAAAGGTTTGCCCTTCACCATCAGCTCGTCAAAAACTTTCAGGGCCTGATCCCAAGGGACCCAAATTTCGTAGCCGAGATCTCCGGTGTAACCGGTGCGAGAAATATCCACCGGCACGCCGGCGATCTTCGCGTGAGCTACGCGGAAATATTTCAGTTTTGCGATTTCTGCGCCGGCCGCGGCCTGCAGAAGTTGTCCGGAAGTGGGACCTTGCAACGCAAGCGCTGCGACTTTCTCGGAAATGTCCTGAATCTCCACGTCCAGACCTAAAGAGTTTTGCTGGAACCAGCGAAGGCTAGGATCGGCGGCGGTCCAACGATATTCGTTTTCGGAAAGCCGCGTGATGGTGCCGTCATCGATGACTTTTCCCGCGGGATCGCACCAGCAACAGTAAATCACCTGGCCGATGGCTACTTTGTTGATGTCGCGCGTGATGACCCGATTCACAAGTTTGGTGGCGTCCCGTCCGCTGATCCAATATTTGAAGAGCGGCGTGATATCGATGAGCGCGGCGGAATTGCGAATGGCGTTGTATTCGTGCTCATGCGTCATCTCATAGGCGCCGACGGTGTAATAGCCGGACCATTCTTTGAAATTCAGGCTTTCGCAGAGCGCCAATGTTCGTTCGTGAAAGGCGGTTCCAACCGGCACAGTCCCTCCGGGATGAATGCGCACAAAAAATAAAGCTACAGAATCGTGTCAGTCGCGCAATTTAGGGCGTGAAGCAGCGCTGGCGAATTATAGTTTCGATTCGCCAAGGTCCGCAAGCGAGCGGTCCCCGTATTTCCGACACCAGCTTGTGTGCCAAGCGCACGACCAGTAGAATGTGGCATTCTTTTGTTCATTCACTTTGCGTTTTGTATTCCGGAGTCATAACGAATGTCTCAGTCCTACGATGTAGTTGTGATCGGAGGCGGTCACAACGGATTGGTGAACGCCGCATACCTTGCAAAAGCAGGAAAGAAAGTGGTTGTTCTGGAGCGGCGTGGAGTCTTGGGCGGCGCGGCCGTGACGGAAGAGATTGTTCCGGGTTTTCTTTTTTCCGAATGCTCGTATGTGGTTTCCCTCCTGCGTCCGGAAATCATTCGCGAACTTGATCTGCCGCGTCATGGACTGGAAATTCTGCCGTTGGATGGCACGTTTTCGCCCATGCTCAATGGCGATTACCTGTGGCGCGTGAACGATCACGCAAAGACTCAGCGGGAAATCCGGCGGCATTCGCGGCTGGACGCGGAGGCTTACGACGATTTCTCCAAGATGATGACACCGATGTGCCGGTTCGTGAAGCCGCTACTCTCGATGATTCCACCCGATCCGACCACCCTGAATCCCAAAGACCTGAAGCAGCTGAATTTTCTTTTGCAGCGATTCCGCGAACTTTCTTCGGAGGAGCGCTACACGCTGGTGCAGTTGATGACCATGAGCGCGGCGGACTTTCTGGATCAGTGGTTTGAAACTGATGTGCTGAAATCGACGATGTCCGCTTCCGGGATTATCGGAACGTTTCTCGGCATCCGCTCGCCAGGCACCGCGTACGTTTTGCTGCATCACTACATGGGCGAGATTGATGGAGCCTTCCGGTCGTGGGGCTTCAGCCGCGGAGGAACCGGCGCGATTTCCAACGCGATTGGCGCTGCGGCGCGGGAATTGGGCGTCGAGATTCGCACCAAAGCGCCGGTGGATAAAATAATCGTAAAGAATGGGCGCGTGGCCGGTGTGGCGCTGCAATCGGGTGAAGAGATTCTGGCGAACGTTGTTTCTTCGAGCGTCGATCCACATTTGACCTTTGAGAAATTCATCGACGCGAAGGAACTGCCTTCCGACTTTCTGGACAGCGTGCGGCGTTACAAGTTCCGCGGTTCGTCGGGAAAGGTCAACATCGCGCTAAGCGCGCTGCCGAATTTCAAAGCGCTCCCCGGAGTTGGCGCGCATCTTCGCGGCGCGGTTTCCATTTCGCCGGGCATGGAATATATGGAACGCGCGTACGACGATGCGAAATATGGCCATTATTCGCAGCGTCCGTACATCGACATGGTGATTCCGAGCTTGACCGATCCGTCCGTGGCGCCGCCGGGGAAGCATGTGCTTTCGTGTTTCGTGCAATATGCGCCGTATAAATTGGCCGAAGGCACGTGGGAAGATCATCGCGAAGCGTTTGGCAACAACGTGATCGACACCATTGCGCAGCACGCGCCCAACATCCAGGACATCATCATCGACAAGCAAGTGCTGACGCCACTGGACCTGGAGCGCGAGTTTGGGTTGACGCAGGGAAATATTTTTCAGGGCGAACTTTCCTTGGAGCAGCTCTTCTTCCTGCGGCCCGTACCCGGATGGGCCTATTACAAGACGCCAGTCGACAATCTTTTCATGTGCGGTTCGGCAACGCATCCGGGCGGCGGAATCATGGGCGCGAATGGCCGCATCGCCAGCCAGGTGATCCTGAAGGATTGGAAGAAGGCGGCGCACTGACCATGCCCATCGGACAAAAAGTCGTTCTCATCGGCGGTGGGCACAACGCAATGATCACCGCGTTCTATTTGGCGAAAGGCGGATTCAAGCCGGTTGTTCTGGAGCGGCGAGATGTTGCTGGCGGCGGCGCAGTTACCGAGGAGTTTCATCCAGGGTTTCGCGCGTCCACGCTCGCGCACTCGCTAGGCCCTTTGCGTGCCGACATTGCTCGCGACATGCAGTTGGAACGCGCCAAGCTGGAGATGTTCCGGCCCGACCCGCGCGTATTTGCTCCCGCGCCGGATGGACGCGCGCTTGTTTTTTACGACGATGCCGCAAAGACAGCCGGCGGGATTTCGCATCTTTCCGCGAAGGATGGCTCGCGCTACACGGAGTTTGCGGAAGCGCTGGAAGAAATGTCCAGCGTGTTCAATCAACTTGCGTCTATCACGCCTCCCGCGATTGACAAGCCGTCTCCCGAGGATTTCTGGAATCTGTTGAAGGTTGGGCGCGGCGTGCGCGGCCTCGGAAAGACCGGGATTTTCGATTTGCTGCGCTGGGGACCGATGGCGGCGGCCGATTTTGTCTCGGAATTTTTCGAGACGGAGTTGCTGCGCGCGACGATTGCTGCGCGGGGGATTTTTGGCGCGAATCTTGGACCGTGGTCAGCGGGGTCGACGGCTGTTCTGCTTTTGCGCGCCGCGGCGGATGCTCATCCGGTGGGCTCGGCGGCGTTTCCGCGCGGCGGGCTTGGCGAATTCGCACGTGCGATTGCGGAGTCCGCGCAGAAAGCTGGAGCGGAGATTCGCACGAATTCGGAAGTACGGCACATCCGCACCAAGGACGGCGCGGTTGCCGGAGTGGTGCTGGCGAATGGCGAAGAGATGGCGTGCGAAGCGGTGGTTTCCGGCGTGAATCCGAAGCGAACGTTTTTTGAGCTGCTTGGTCCGGCGAATCTCGATCCCATTTTTGCCATGCGCATGAAGAATTTCCGCACGACGGGCAGCGTGGCGAAAGTACATCTGGCGCTCGGCGCCTTGCCGGAGTTTCCGGCGCTTTCCAATGCCGTCGGACCGGATGGATTCCGCCAGGCGCTTGCGGGACGCATTCATATCGGGCCGGAGATTGATTATTTGGAGAAGGCGTTTGACGCTTCCAAGTACGGAGAGATTTCCGCAGCGCCGTATCTGGATGTGACGATCCCGACGATTCTCGATCCTTCGCTCGCGCCGGAGGGCAAACATGTGCTGTCGGCGTACTTCCAGTTTGCTCCGTACAAGTTGCGCGAAGGGAATTGGGATACGCGTCGCGGAGAACTGGCGAATATCGCGATCAAGACGCTTTCAACGTATTCGCCAACGCTGGCGCATCTTGTCGAAGGCACGCATGTGGTCACGCCCAAGGATCTGGAAACGACGTACGGTTTTACGGGCGGGCACATTTATCACGGCGAGTTGGCGCTCGATCAGATATTCACGATGCGGCCGGTGCTGGACTGGGCGCGTTACCAAACGCCGGTGCGTGGGCTTTTCCTTTGCGGCTCCGGAACACATCCGGGCAACGGATTGACGGGAGCTTCCGGCGCGAACGCGGCCAAAGAAATCATCCACGAGCTGCGTTAGTCCGATGGTTGAAATCAATAGGGAAAAACTGAAGAAATTGCAGGAGCGGGAAGCGAAGCGATTTATCGCGGAGCATCCTCGATCGGCGGAGCTGTATCGGCGCGCCGAAAAATCGCTGCTCGGCGGCGTGCCAATGAACTGGATGAAGAAGTGGGCCGGGGAGTTTCCGATTTTCGTGACGCACGCGAAGGGCGCACATTTCACTTGCGCGGACGGGCGCGATTACGTGGATCTTTGCCTGGGAGATACGGGCGCGATGACCGGGCATTCGCCGGACGTTGTGGCTGACGCGGTGGCGAAGCAAGTGCGCAAGGGAATTACGCTGATGCTGCCGACGGAAGATGCGCTGTTCGTTGGCGAAGATTTGAAGAAGCGCTTCGGTTTGCCGTACTGGCAATTCACGCTGACGGCCACGGATGCGAATCGATTTTCCATTCGCATCGCGCGCGAGATCACGCAGCGCTCGAAGATTCTGGTGTTTCATTACTGCTATCACGGGACCGTGGACGAAACGTTCGCGAGCGTGAGCGACGGTGTTGTCGGAGCTCGGCGCGGAAATATCGGCCCGCCTGTCAATCCAGCAGAGACGACGCGCGTGGTGGAGTTCAACGATTTGAATGCACTGGAAGATGCGCTGAAGAAGCACGACGTGGCGTGCATTCTCGCGGAACCGGCCATGACGAATGTTGGAATTATTCTGCCGGAGCAGGGCTACTGGAAAGAAGCGCGGGCTTTGGCGCGGCGATACGGATCGCTGCTGATTGCGGACGAGACGCATACCATTTGCGCGGGTCCAGGCGGCTGCACTGCAGAATGGAAGCTGGAGCCAGATATGGTCGTGTTTGGGAAGGCGATCGGTAGCGGAATTCCGAGCGCGACGTACGGTTGCACGGAAGAAGTAGCGCAGCGGATTAATGCGCGGATTCACCTGGAGGATTGCGATGTTGGCGGGATAGGCGGGACGCTGGCGGGGAACGCATTGTCGCTGGCGGCGATGCGCGCGACGCTAGAACACCTGCTGACTGCGGGGAACTTCGAGAAGATGATTGGGCTGGCGAAGCGGTTCAATGAGGGGGCCGGGGGGACGATTGCGAGGGCTGGGCTAGGCTGGAACGTGCAGCGATTGGGGTGCCGGGCGGAGTATATGTTCCGAGAGACTCCGTCGAGGAATGGCGGGGAGTCGGCTGCGGCAGCGGATTTTAAGCTGGAGCGGTTCCTACACCTCTACGCTCTGAATCGGGGGGTGCTGCTGACGCCGTTTCACAATATGGCGTTGATGTGCCCAGAAACGACGCAGGCGGATGTGGAACAGCACACCAGGGTGTTTACGGATGCGGTGGAGGACCTGGTTAGCTAGGGAACGTCGTATAGCTACTATATACATACCCAACTATTTTTGACTTTTCGCGCAAGTGCGCATTCTAAATGGTTTAGCGAAATCGACGTTCGTAAGTGCGGATTGTGAATGGCTTATAAGCCCTTTGTTTTGCTACACTTCTGTAAGTGCGGATTCCAAAGGGGTTTATTGGACCGGTTTGCAGTGTTCAGGCCGAGTCCCAAGTGAGATTTCAAAGAGCTGGGATCGAGGGCTGGCTCGACCCAGCGCCAAGGGCCTTCCGCCCCCAGTTCACAGCATCCCCAGGATAACATACTAATTATCTAACGTTAAGGTAAATATTTGCGGCCACCCAACCTCGAAGGGTTGAAACTGTGACAGGGCTTCGAATTGTCCCAAATGGCCAGTTGAAACCTAGTTGCATTTGATATGCGACTGAGTTAGTCTGCTTTTACTCGTAGTCAGCCCAAGAGATTTATGTAGGACGAAAGTTGAGGATGGGATGGACCTGCGCGGTTTGCTCTTGCAAGTGACTTGCAACAGAGTCTTGCTCTTATTCGCTCTTCTCATTTCTTCCGGTTACGCCGTTCACGCCCAGGAGCCGCCCTACTTCGTTACTTATTCGGATGCCATGGAAGAGCCTGGAAACCTTGAGATCTCCTACAAGGGCATCAACGCGGCGCCGAAAAACGCGAACTCGTTCAATAGCGCCACGGTGGAATTCGAATACGGATTGAAGGGCTGGTGGACGACGGAGTTTTACCTCTCCGGCCAGACTACGCAAAACGATTCGACCATTTTTACAGGCTATCGCTGGGAGAACCGGTTCCGGCCGCTACTGAGAAACCACTTCATCAATCCGGTACTGTACGCGGAATACGAAAACGTGAATAAGGCGGACCGGAGTTTTCTGGAGGTGATGGGTCACGAATCCATTGCCGATTTGTATTTGAGCAACGCGCAGGTTCGGCCGGAACTTGAACGTTCGATGGAGCTGAAGCTGATTCTCTCCAGCAACACGCACGGCTGGAACATCTCCGAAAATTTCATCACGGAGAAGGATTTGAACGAGAGCGAGCCGTGGGAGTTCGGGTACGCGCTGGCGGTGAGCCGGCCTTTGGCGCTCTCCGCGGGACGAAAGGGATGCTTCTTCTGCCGGGAAAACTTCACGGCGGGTCTGGAGCTTTACGGCGGGTTGGGGACAACAGACAGCTTTGGGTGGAAACAGACCTCGCAATATCTTGCGCCGAATATTCAATTCAACATTCCGAAAGGCCCGTCGATCGGATTCGAGCCGGGCTTTGGATTGAATGCAAATAGTGTGGGCGTTTTGTGGCGATTCAAGGTTTCGTATGAGATCGAGCAGATTTTTGGGCGGTTGGGGAGGAAGTCGCAATGAGGGCGCAGGAGAGATTCAAGAGGGAATTTGCGAGGCATTTTCTTCGTAAGAGCCCACCTTTTGCAAAAAACAAGGGCGCAAAGGGTGGGAAACCCTCAAGCACGTTTGTTGGGAGACGTGGGGTCGGCGGCAGGGCGGCTGGAATTGTTGCGGTGATGGTGGCGGCGATGTTGGTGTGTGTTGCGGCGGATGGGAGTTGGCTGAAGCATGTACCGGATGCGGATCGAAAGCGGGTAAATCCATTGGCGGGACAGCCGGATGCGCTTGCCGGTGGAGGGCGAATTTTCGAGGATCACTGCGCGAAATGCCACGGTGAAGATGCACTTGGACGCGGCAAACGGCCTAGTTTGCGAAGCGATCGCGTACAGCACGCGACCGATGGAGAGATCTTCTGGTTGCTGAAGAATGGAAACCTGGGAAAAGGAATGCCGACTTGGGCGGCGCTGCCGGAGCCGATGCGGTGGCAAGTGATCGCGTACGTGAAGAGTTTGGGACCGGTTTCCTCGACAGCGACTGGGGAGACCGGCAAATCAACGGATGAGGTTAAGCCATGAGCGGCAGGGGCGGGGTATTTTCGAAGACGGCGGCGTATGTATTGAGTTTCGTTTTGCTTCTGGGCACGGGATGCGGCTCCGGCAAGGCTCCCGAATTTCCGCAAGAAAATGAGGGCGGAGCTCCCGCGGATCAAAATGTGGGAGAGCGGATTTTCGTGGACACGCGGTTTGCGGAATATTTCGCGGAGCACATGACCGGAGTGAATGACCCGCTGCCGGTGGGTGATCCGGTGGTGGCGCAAGTGAGTACGCCGGTGGGAATGCTGCCGGGGCCGTTCGCGGGCCAAGCGATCAATTGCAGGTCGTGCCATTTCGTCACCGAGTTCACCGGCGTGGAAGGCGTGCGGAACCGCACGTATTCTGACTTTGTGGACCACAGTCCGATTCCACGCACGATCAACGGAATTAATTCGACGCCGCGCAATGCGATGCAGATGGTGGGAACCTTTCAGCCGCACAGCGGGCCGCAGTTCCTGCACTTTGACGGGGAGTTCGCGACGGGAGAGGATTTGTCGCTGTCAACTCTTACCGGTCGGAATTTTGGCTGGGCGCCGGATCAATACCAGCAAGCGATCGCTCACATTGCGAAAGTAATCCGCGCAGACAATGGGAATAACGCGGGATCGATCACGTATACACACGGGATGTCGTACGCGACGATTTTTCTGGGGACGGACCCAACGATGCCGGCGGATTCGTTGCTGCCTCCGGCGGACCGCCTAGATGTGAACACCGCTTCAGACGAAGCGATTGTGGAGGACATGGCCAAGCTGCTGGCTGCGTACATGGAGGGGTTGCTGTTCAAGCAGGATCAATTTGGGCGTTACATTACATCGCCTTACGATGTATTTCTGCGCATCAATCACTTGCCGACACAGCCGAAGGCCGGAGAGACGGAGCAGCAATATGCGCAACGGCTTCTGGGATTACTGGACAGCCTTTCTTCGCCGGTGTTTGTGGACGGAAGCTACGGGAGTTTTCAATATCATCCGCAGGATTACGTTTTTGACGCGACCGAATTGCAGGGGCTGAAGATTTTTCTGCGGGCGGCACCGGGAGCTTCGGATGGATCGCAGCATGCGGGAAACTGCGCGGGTTGCCACGTGCCGCCGAATTTCACGGATTTTCGTTTTCACAATAACGGCGCGGCACAGGAAGAGTATGACGCGGCCAACGGACAAGGATCGTTTATGCAACTGACGATTCCGGGGCTGGCCGAGCGGACCGCGAATTTTGACCTGTATTTGCCGCCATCGGCAAATCATCCGAATGCCACCGAGCGCTTCCGGCATCCAGCGGTGGCGGGGAACCCGCAGTACGCCGACCTGGGGCTGTGGAACGTGTATATGAATGGAGACATGCCGCACCCGCAGGCGAATCTGAGTTTGGTCGTCTGCGCGACGGCGGCGAATTGCGCAGTAGATCAGGGACTGGCGACGACGATTGCGCAGTTCAAGACGCCAATGCTTCGCGACCTGGAAGATTCGGCGCCGTATTTTCACAACGGGTCGAAGCCGAAGTTTGATGACGTGGTGAATTTTTATATCCAAGCCGCGCAATTGGCGCGACAGGGGCAGTTGCGGAATGCTCCGGTGGAGTTTGCAGGTATGTCGTTGAGTTCGGCTGATCTGGACGCCTTGGTGGCGTTTCTGAAGTCGCTGACGGAGGACTACGACGACGCGTGATGTGTCGGTGTAGTTGTGGTGGAGAAGAAAACCCCGCACCCTAAAAACCGGGGTGCGGCGCCCGAAAAAGAGTTGGGAATCGAGATTTAGCTGATGGCTTTTTTCAGGCGCTTGGTAGTTTTTTCCAGCTGGCGCTTCAGGTCTTCGACCTGTTTGGAAATTGCCAGCAATTCTTCCTTGGCGACTTGGCCGGCTTGGGAAAGTTGATGGGCTTTCTTGTTGGCCTTGCCGAGAGTGGTGCCGATTTTTACGCTGACTTCGGTGAGTCTATCTTTTTTCGCCATAACTGCCTCCTGTGTCGAAGCCATCGTACACCGAAAATGTGTGATGAGGTTGAGTCGGGCGCTGGAAGGCAGCGGGGAAACTCTCTTTAGGGGCTGAAACCTGTTTAAAAGCGGTTTCTCTACAGGCGGCGCGGAAGAGTCTGTGTTAGTAGCCCGAATAAGGGAACCTCGAGGGCTAAAGCCCTTTTGAAGCGGAAGCACTTTCGGCACGACTGAAGTCGTGCCCTCCCGAAGAACAGCAGAGGGTTTATACTGTTTTGCGAATTGTGTTGCGCAAGGAATCGTGGGGAAAAACATGAGCGAAGCTTATTTGTTGAAGACCGAGCCTTCGGAATATTCATTCGCAGCTTTGACGAAAGATGGAGCGACCATTTGGGACGGGGTCAAGAACCCTGTGGCGTTGAGAAATTTGGCGGCCATGAAGTCCGGCGATCATCTAGTCATCTATGAGACTGGCGATGTGAAGAGCGCGGTGGGAACGGCGGAGGTAGTTTCGGTGGATGCTTCAGACCCCAAGAGTCCACAGGTAAAAGTGAAGGCGGGGAAAGCGTTGAGTAAGCCGGTTACGCTGGCGGAGATCAAGCAAAACAAATTGTTTCAGGATTCGCCGCTGGTGCGGATGGGAAGGTTGTCGGTGGTGCCGTTGACGGCGGCGCAGTATAAGGTGCTTTTGCGCGCGTAGAGCTTGAAAACGGCCGTTGGGACCGAAGGCCAATCTGATCTGGCAGCTTTGAGCCCCAGCGCGCCAGGGAGAAAGGCGCCCGCCTCAGAAGGCGGCCGCTACAAAGTCGAAAGCAGATCCTCCACACGCGGAAGGCGCGGGATTCGGGATGACAAGGTTGACGCCTTCCTTCTGAGGCTCCGACCCCTAACAAGATAGTAGCGGTGCTATGATACGCCGCAAGCAAGTCCTAGCGCGGAGTTCGCCCATGCCCGATCGACCTGACGATTCCAATGCACAATTCCTTGAGCGCAAACTGGCGACCATTCTCTCCGCGGACGTCGCGGAATTCAGCCGCTTGATGGGCGAGGATGAAGAGCAGACGCTAAGAGTATTTCGGGAGCACAAGAAAGTATTCGAATCGCTGGTGGCGATGCACCGAGGACGCATTTTCAACACGGCGGGCGATGCGATTCTGGCGGAGTTCGGAAGCGCGGTGGAAGCGGTGCGCTGTGCCACGGACATTCAGGCGGCGGTGCGCACCCGCAACGATCAATTGCCGGCGTCGCGCCAGGTGCGATTTCGAATCGGCATCAACCTGGGCGACGTGATGGTGCAAGGGCAAGACCTGCTGGGGGATGGCGTCAATGTTGCCGCGCGATTGCAGACGGCGGCGCAACCGGGAGGAATTTGTCTGTCGGGGAGTGTTTACGACCAGATACGCAACAAATTGTCGCTGTCGTTTCAGTCGCTGGGCGAGAAGAGTTACAAGAACATTCAACAACCGGTGAGAACGTTTTCGATTGCGGAGTCGGACGGCAGCGGCGTGATTCCTCCGCCGGGCATGGCTGGGTCAAAGAGCAGCGCGGCAAAATGGGGAGTGATCGGCTTGGCGTGTGTGCTGTTACTTGCCGGCGGCGGCTACTGGGCATACAGCGTTAACGAGCGGAACAAGGCGGATCTTGCGCGCGAAATCGCCGCGGCTACGCAGGTGGTTGCCAAGCCGACTGTGACGCCACCGAGCGAATCCGCCGGCGCCGGGAAACCTGAAACGCCGCCATCGGCGGCGAAGATCGAGAACGCGGCTCCAGCGGTTGCAAGCAAGACTGGATCGGCGAAGCCGCTTGGCGGTGTGCATCCGGCGGGGAACGCGACGACGAAGAGTTCGGGTACGGCAGCGGCGGGCGCTGGAAATTATGACGGCGACTACTCCGGCCCGATTTGCTATGGCCCGACAAAGATGGAAGTGGCGCGATGTTATAAGGCGCAAGGAACCATCAAAGGCACGAAAATTACGAGCCAGTGGGAGATGGGCCACGAAACGAAAATGATTATGATTCTGAATGGCGACGTTACGCCGGCCGGGGACGTGAAAATTGAGATGGAGATGCACCGCGACACGGCGGATGGTGAGCGACTGGCAACGATCGATCTTGCTGGTACAGTGCGCAACGGGCAGATCAATACCAGCGGAACGTTTCGAAGAGGAAGGACTGCAACGCTGAATTGGCACAAGGTTTCGGTTGGGGCTCAGTGAGGATGGTGTGTGGGGAGCGGAGCGGGGCGGGGCGGAAAAGACACCGCTAAGAAGCCCCAAGACCCACGCGCGATACCGGCGCGTAGGGCACCCCGGCGCAGAAGTTCAACCCAAGATGCCCGCCTCAGAAGGCGGCCGCCACAAATGCCAGGACTATGCGCCTTACTCGCGGGGGAGGGTGACCTTTACACAGGTGCCGGTGGTGTCGGAGGTGATTCGTAGTGTGCCGCCGAAGGGACGAAGACGTTCCTGCATGCCTTTTATGCCGACTCCGCTTGATCTGCCGCCGTCCGCCTTGTCTGGCAGACCACGCCCCTGATCGTGAATTTCCAGCTGGACATCATTTTGCAGGCAGCAGATCTTGACGTTGGCGGTGGAGCTGCCGGAATGCCGGTGAATATTGCCGAGGCTCTCTTGAATGATGCGAAAGAGGGTGATTTCGCGATTGCCGTCCAGGCGCCCAACATCCTGTGAAATTTCGAATTGAACAGTGAGGCCGCTGCGCTTCTGAAAGCCTTGCAGATACTCGGCAACGGCGGAAGCCAATCCAACTTCATCGATCAGCGGCGGATGCAAGAGGTAAGAAAGATTGCGGATCTCACTCGCGGCTGAGGTTATCAGCTCCCGGCATTCTTCGAATTTGCGCAGGTTGGCAGGAGAGGAATCTTTCTGCATCTGGCTGAGATTCATAGCAAGCGCGGCTAATACCTGACCCGTGGAATCGTGAAGCTCGCGCGCGATGCGGCGACGCTCGTCATCCTGGGCGCGAATCAATTGGCCGGAAAGCTTCTGTAAGGATTCGTTGATGTAGGCTAGTTCCGCGGTGCGTTGCTGCACGCGCTTTTCCAGTTCGGCGTGTGCGTTCTGCAGTTCTTCCTCGGCCTGCTTGCGGCTGCTTAAATCCTGGCTGATCCCCACAACGCCAATGGCAGTTCCCGAATCATCGATCATGGGAGAGAGAGTCACCAGAGCAGTCAGAAATTCTCCATTTTTGCAGCGAACCTGGAATTCGCCGGACCAGCATTTGCCGTCGTTCAATGCCGACATATGTTCTCTTGCTTCCTGCTCTGACGCCGCGCTCACAGTAATCTCCATGATGTTGCGGCCGACGACTTCTTTCGATGGCCAGCCGTAGAGTTCTTCGGCAAAAGGATTCCAATAGGTGATGTTACCGGCGCTATCGGTGACGATGATGGCGGCCTTAATGGCTTCGAGAAAAGGCATGGTGGACGAATTAATCCGACCGTCCGCATGGCGAAGGCTTAGAGGATTCAGAGGAGACGCGGTGCTGTTAGACATTGCTCTGTCGACTCCGAGAACCGTTAATTGTTTACAGGTAACCGCATGGACCGTTGCTCATACAGGACTGGGGCGATGACCTTGGGGATAAGACGAGTGTATCCCAGCTTCAGGTAATTAGACGCTATGTCGCGTACGCGACGGTACGAATTACGGAGTTTTGGCCTACAGGGTTCGCTGTAGGTTCCTACTGATTCTTGGGTTTTATGTCTTTGGGTTCCGCTGCGATGGTGACTTCCACTTCCGCGCCCTTTTTCAGGCTTACGGGATTTCCGTCTTCGTCCTGTAAGGTGTTTTCCACACGAATCTCACGATAGAGTTCTTCGGCCCCGTGGACAGCAATCTGCGCTTTTTCCGGTTCACTGGGAACGATCGGAGGAATGATCTTCTCCACGGTACCAGGAAGGGTCATAGTGACCTTCTCGGTTGGGTGATCTGCTTTTTTAGTATCTTCGATCATCGCGGGTTCGCTCCAAAGGAATGCACAATACTGTAACGCACGGAAATTGTCAGAGCAACCCGCGTTGAAACGGGTTCTTTGGCGAATGGTTGCGGTACGGTTCGCGAGAATAAGAAGGAGAACCCAAGACCCACACGCAAAACCGGCGTATGGGGCACCCGAATGCAAGAACTTTGGCTGCGGAAATACTACTTGGCGCTGCCGACCAATTTTTCGACGTCAGCCATTTCCTTGGGGATGGCGGCGGAAAGATTTTCAGGCGCACCGTTGGTGATGAGTAGCGTGTCTTCCACGCGATAATGCATGCGCTTGTCGGGGAAGTCGATGTAGGGCTCGACGGTGACGACTTGACCGGCTCTGACCGGGCCAGTGACTCGCATAACGTCATGGGTGGCCAGGCCGACAAAATGTCCGGGAAAACCGTACCACTGTTCACCAACGCCAGCTTTATCGAAGATAGCTTTGCCTGCGGCACTGGCCTCGTCGTAAGTGTGGCCCGGAGTGAGCAGGGCGATAACAGCTTTCTGGCATTCCAGGTCGATGGCGTACCACTTGGCTTGTTCGGGAGTAAATTTTCCGCTGATGTTGAAGGTGCGGGTGATGTCCATGGTCATGTGATCAAGCGAGCCGGCGAAATCGAGCACGACGAGTTCGTTGGCTTCGATTTTGTGGCGGTCGGCAAAGTAATGGATGGTGTTGATGTCGCTGCCGGAACTAACGATGGCGAGATAAGAAGCGCCCTGTGCGCCGCGATCAAACATGTAGTAATAGGCGCGCGCTTCGATTTGATACTGATAGATGCCGGGCTTGGCGTGAGTGATGGCGTCGAGATCGCCCTCGGCGCTGATTTTGCCGATGCGGCGCAGGACTTCGATCTCTTCGGGAAGCTTGATGTTGCGCATGGTGTCGATGAAGGGCGTGACATCGCGAAGATGCAGCATTGGATAGCGCTGGGCGAGCAAGTAATTGGCGGCGAGATTGTCGGGGATGGGCTCGTGGTAGGGATGATTGAACTTCCAGCTATTGTCGCGGCCAACTTCCGGGCGCGCGCCATCGGCCTTGTCCGGGAAATTTAGGCGCACCCAAAGGTCGCCAGTGGAACTCGCGCCTGCGGTTGAGGCGACCGTATAGGATAGGAATTGGTCAAGTTGGGTAACAGGGAGGACATTGGTGAAGCCCAGAGCGACGTGGTCGGCTTCAGGGAGCGAAAGAAGATTTGGGCCGTAGGTCTTGGCGTTGCGCGGAAGTTGTTGCGGTTCGAAAATGTACGTGACGCCCTTTTCTGCGTCGAAGGCCATCACTGCGCCGGGATCCTGCAAGCCGGTGAAATAGTAAAAGTCGTTGTCTTCGCGATAGTGCGTGGATTCGGGAATTTCGTTGCGCGCGAAAAGAAGCACCCAACCGGTTTTCACTTGTTTGGCAAGTTCGGCGCGGCGAGCGGCAAAGGCTTTCGGACCGCCGAGATCATCGATGGCCTGCCGATCGGTGTATTGCGCGCGGGCCGAAAGAGAAAGAGCCAAAGAAAGAAGTGGAAGCACGGCGAACAACAAAAATTTGCGAACAGTTGGGATCCGACCATTGCTCATGCGATTTCTCCTCGGAGTTGAAGACGGCTCTTTCTTTTCGGCAGCGAAGTGTATCGCAATTTACCGCCAGCAATCCAGCAGGGCTGCCGCCGAGGGTAGAGACCAGCCGTGGGAGGTGTTCTGTTTTGAACAGTTTTGCGACGTCGTTTTTGATAACGTTAGCCAAGCGCCGGAGCGCCCATACCGAAGCATGTTTGCAGGCTAATCATGAAACAAAAACCCAAGAAAAATCTCTCAGCCGAAAGTTTTAACCCACAGCTTTTTCTGGATACCGGGGGTATAGCCAGAAAGGTTGTTGAATACCGCAGGGGCGAATCGATCTACTCACAAGGGGAAGCCGCGGACACGGTGATGTATGTTCAAAAGGGCGGGGTGAAATTCTCGGTAGTGAATGGTTCGGGTAAGGAAGCGGTGGTAGCGATGTTCGGGCCGAATGATTTTTTTGGCGAAGGATGCATGGCGGGGCAGACGATTCGGATGGGAACAGCTACCGCGATTACACCGACGACCGTTCTGGTGATCGACAAAGAGGAATTGGTGCGGGTGCTGCACGCGGAACACGGATTATCCGACCACTTCATCAAATATATGCTGGCGCACAACATCCGGGTCGAGGAAGACCTGGTGGATCAGCTATTCAATTCCAGCGAAAAGCGGCTGGCACGAACGCTGCTGCTTCTGGCGCGGTACGGGAAGCAAGATCAACCGGTGCGGATACTCCCGAAAGTTTCTCAGGAGACGCTGGCGAGCATGATCGGAACGACGCGTTCGCGGGTGAATTTTTTTATGAACAAGTTCAGGAAGATGGGATTTATCGAGTACAACGGGAAGATCAAGGTGAATAAGTCGCTGCTGACAGTGGTGTTGCACGAGTAGGAGCTGGGTGGGCCCGCCCTTGGTCGCACCAACAGGGGGGCGAAAAGAGAAACCCAAGAGGGCGGCCTAAAGCCGCCCCAACAAGGGAAAAAACTACCGGTTTGAGGCGCGCTCTGATTCATTGCGGGGCGCGCTTTTTTGCAGAACGGCGACTAGATGACGTCCAGTCATCGGCACATGCATGTTTTCGCCGCGCACGATGTCCGCAGCTTTCATGGGGTGGCCATATACGTCGGCGCTGGCATCGTTATCGGGACGAAGAGTCGTGCCCTCCAGGGAAACTCCGGCAAACAGTCCGCGTGAACGAGAGTAGCTGAGGATTTCGGCGCGCATCCAGGCGTCGGTATCGGCAGAAGCGTCACGGCCCTTGGGACCGCCGGCGACAGAAGCATCAGCGCCTAGTTTGACCTTGCTGCTGAGAATCGAATCCATGCCGCGGCCGTTCATGACCAGCAGGATCAAGTCTGTGCCTTCTCCGCCGATTTGGAAGCCGATACTGCCGCCCTCCAAAGCGTACATAGCGGGAGCTCCCCAGGGTCCGCGGAAATGTTCACCGGTACGGCAAACCATTGCGCCGCGACCGTATTCCGCGCCAACACCAAAAGCCAATTTCTTGACGGAAGGAAACACGATGACGCATTCGGCCTTTTCCAGAAGATCGTGAGGAATGTTGTCGGGAATATTGAGCACTTCCTGCATGACCACGCCGGCTTCTTCCAGGCGGCGTTGTTCTTTATTGAGTTTCTTCGCGTCCACTACGGTTGCTGCGAGGGTGAGACACGCTGCTGCAATCAGACATTTCTTCATTGCTGACCTCCCCGGTCAAACTGCTTCTTACTTTTGCGAACGAACGGCTGACTGGAAGACTTTTTTGCTGAAGGACTTTCAGCGGGATTGCGTTGCGAGATTGCAAAGCGTTACCCGACTCTCAGGCGGGATCTTTTGAAATTTGCGAACTAAGAAGTCTTCCTGGACGCTGCGAGCAGGAGAATGACCCCGCCCGCCAGCGCCAGCCCACCGAGTATCGGCGGGATAGAAACGCGTTCCTGCTTGTCCGCAGTAGCGTGGATCGGCCCAAGATCGATAACTTTTTCACGGTGGGTGTACGTGAATCCCTGATACGCGAGGGCCAATGCGCCCAGCACGATCAAGACGATGGCTGATAGCCATGGTGGGTTTCATATGGTGGCTTGCGTGCGCACTAAGCGGTGCCCTTGCGCCCTTGCAGCAGGTTAATTATGAAGATGATCACCGCCACGACCAGCAGGACGTGGATGAGCCCGCCAGCGGTGTAGGAAGTGACCATGCCGAGAAGCCAGAGGACGCACAGAACGACGAAGATTGTCCAAAGCATTGCTGTTCCAGTCTCACAAGGGACCGAGAGTTAAGTGCGCTTGTGTCGCACCGGGGAAAGGGTTTCGAATCTCACCGGATGGCTGCAGTAGGTTGAGGGGAGCGAATTTCCGTCCGGTACGTCGCGCATGTGCGCGTTCAATGCTGGCGGGGAGACGGCCGAGTCGATGGCCAGGTTCTAAAGCACTACGCTGATGGCAAAGCGAGTGCCGGGATAGTACGGGTTGTACATGTAATAGCCGCCGTCGACGTAATCCACGTAGACCTGGTCTGTGTAGTACCAGCCGACCGGCCATGGTTGAACGAATCCAAACCAATAACCGCCGTACTGGAAGCGAGAGTAACCGCCGACCATGACGGGGGTGCCAATGCGGAATTCGTGTTCACGGCCAAAATTGGAATGAAAGCGGTCGTCTGGGATGCGGCCGTTGCCCCGGGCGCTCAGGCGAAGAGCGGGCTCAGAGTGTTGCCTGGCAATGTCTTGCTGAGTGCGTTGGGGAGGATGATTCGCGGCAGTCTGCTGCTGATGTTGAACGTCGGGTTGCGTCTTAACCTGCTGCGTGTGTTGTGTATTAGGCTGAACCTTAGCCTGCGGCTGTGAGTGCTGCTGTTCGGCCGGTTTTTGTTCTTGCTGCGCCTTGGCTTGTGGTTGCTGCTGCGGTTTGGTTTGTTGTTGCGCGTGCTCCTGAGGTTTGGCTTCTGGCTTAGCCTGAGGTTTAGCCTCTGGTTTAGGTTGAGGCTTAGCCTCCTGATGTTGTTGCGGCTTGGCCTCCGGCTGCTGGTGCTCCTGCTTTGCGGGTTGTTCATGTTCCTGAGTCTTCGGTTGCGCTTTTTCCTCATGCTGTGGTTCCTGATGCTCTTGACGTGCACGCGCGCAAGCGGCCGTTGCGAGAAGAAGACCTAGTGCCGTGGCACTGAAACCCTTAATTGTTGTCATGGTGTTACCTCCTTAACGGAATTTTCACAAGCGTGTCGTTGCTTTGCTGCCGTTGCTTACGTGCCGACATGGATGCGGGCGAGCGAATGGAACAGTCCAAAAATGTTCAGGAGCCACAAGACCACGGCAATGATTACGACTCCGTTTAGGATAGATTTGATGCTGCCCTCCATGGGGATGAAGCGATTTACGAGCCACAGGAGGACTCCCACGACGATCAGGGTCAAAAGAATCTGAATGAGAGGCATATCGTTTACTTCTTTCTACATGCGGCGAGAGACCCGTGAACCGATTGTCCGGGAGCTCTCGGTGTTTTCTGCTGAGAGCAGACGGAAAAACAGCTCGACGAACGGACAAACGGGTGTCGTGTCCCAAGTGTTCAGCTTAAGTTGTCGTTCGAATCCTTGACGCTTGCGAAAGCTAGAGGGAACAAGCTATGGGGACAGACTGGCCAACAAACCAGTCCTTTTATTACAGGTCAATCCTAGGCGTTATCCGGGGCCGCGTCTGTTCACTAATGCACTAGATTGGAGTTTTCTTTTGTGGCGTTTGCGAGTGCGAAGGGCTTACTGGCGGGCGACGAATGCGGATTGCGGCTTGTTTTGGGAGTCCTCGCAGGAAGGTGAGACTGGTGACGCGGGCGGCTTTGGAAAAGCGGCAGCTGAGCTGCCGCACTCCATATGGGGTTGCTTGTCGGGTTGCAGAGACGACTCTATAATGGAGTGTCACCAAGGATGGAGGAAGCACGATGGCCACGGCTGAAGCGAAATTGCACGTACCGGAATTTACGAACGAGCCATTTATCGATTTTTCGAATGCGGAGAATCGCAAAAAGATGGAGGCTGCGCTGAAAAAGGTGCACTCCGAGTTTGGCCGGGAGTATCCCATGTGGATCGCCGGGCAAAAAGTGATTACCACCGGGAAGAAGATGTCCACCAACCCGTCGCGCCCATCCGAAGCGATCGGCGTGTTTCAGGACGCTTCCAAGGAGCAGACGGCAGAGGCAGTGGAGGCGGCCAACAAGTATTTTGATACGTGGAAAAGAGTGCCCGCGGAGCAGCGCGCGAAGTACCTATTCAAGGCGGCGCAGATTGTGCGCGAGCGCAAGTACGAACTGGGAGCGCTGGTGGTGTATGAAGTTGGAAAGACCTGGATCGAAGCGGATGCGGATATTGCCGAGACCATCGATTTTTGCGAATTTTACGGCCGCGAAATGTTGCGGCTGGCGGAGCCCGTGAAGCTGACGCCGATGCGTGGCGAGCGGAATTACATGGTGTACATCCCGCTGGGCGTGGGCGCGGTGATTCCGCCGTGGAATTTTCCGATGGCGATTATGGCCGGGCTGGTGGTGGCGTCGCTGGTGACGGGGAATACCGTGGTGTTGAAGCCGGCGGGCGATTCGCCGACGATTGCGGCGAAGTTCGTGGACATTTTGTTTGAAGCGGGCGTGCCGAAGGAAGCGGTAAACTTTTTGACCGGGTCGGGCGCGGTCGTGGGCGATGTAATGGTGCAGCACCCGAAGACGCGCTATATCGGGTTTACGGGATCGAAAGAAGTGGGTTTGCGGATTGCGGAACTGGCCGGGAAAACGCATCCGGGACAATTGTGGATCAAGCGCACTGTGTTGGAGATGGGCGGCAAGGACGGCATGATCGTGGATGAAGAAGCCGACATTGACGCAGCGGTGGAAGGCACGGCGCAGGCGGCGTTCGGTTATCAGGGGCAGAAATGTTCGGCGTGCTCGCGAGTGATTGTGAGCGAGAAAGTTTACGACACGTTCCTGAATAAGCTGGTGGAGCGTACCAAGAAGATCAAGGTTGGGCCGAGCGACGACCCGAATAACTACATGGGGCCGGTGATCAGTGAATCGGCGATGACTGGGATTCTTGGCTACATTGATTTGGGCAAGAAAGAAGGACGGCTTATGACCGGCGGCAACCGCGCGCCCGGCGACGGCTACTTTGTGGAGCCTACGATTATTGCGGACGTTGATCCGAAAGCGCGGCTGGCGCAGGAAGAAGTGTTTGGGCCGGTGCTGGCGGTGATCAAAGCGAAGAATTTCGATCATGCAATGGAGATTGCGAATAATACGGAGTTTGGGTTGACGGGCGCGGTGTACTCGAAGAATCCGGAGAAGATTCGGCGCGCCGAGGAAGAGTTTTACGTTGGGAATTTGTATTTGAACCGCAAGTGTACCGGTGCGATGGTGGGTGCGCATCCGTTTGGCGGATTTAATATGAGCGGGACCGATTCGAAGACCGGCGGGAAGGATTATTTGCTGCTGTTCCTGCAGGCAAAGGCCGTGGCGGAAAAGGTCAGCTAGCGAAGAGAAAACTTCGAAGGCAAAGACCGACCGGGGAAAAGATTTAACACAGAGGCCACCGAGGTCAGAACACAGAGGTCACGGAGAGAACGAGAAGGGCGGATGAAAATCCGTCCTTTTTTATTGCGTGGAGGCGGCTGTTTTTTGGGAGACCCACTTGAGGACGAGGAAGACGGGGTAGCTGCCGGCCAGCGCGAGGAGGGTGTAGACGCTGTTGGTGCGGTCTTCGCGAACGGATTCGATGAGGAAAGCGATGGAGCCGATGAGGGCGAGGGCGGTGGTCCAGGGATAACCCCAGGCGCGATACGGGCGGTCCATTTGCGGTTCGTGGCGGCGAAGAAGGAACAGAGAAATGAAGGAGAGCAGATAGTTGGTGACGAAGAAGAAGGCGAGCATAGCGATGACGCGTTCGAAGCTGAATACCGCGAACGCCACGCCGACCAGCGCGCTGAGAAGCAGGCCAAGGGATGGTGTTCCACCGGGATTGACCCGTGAGACCTGGCGAAAGAAAAGGCCGTCGCGGCTCATGGCATAGATGATGCGAGCGGCCATCAGGTGCAACGCATTGATGGAACTGAAAAGAGCCAGAACCATGATGGAGCGAAAAATGAAATCGCCATGCTCGCCGAACACCCGCTCGGCGGCGAGGCCGAGCGAAAAATTATTGCCGGCGATCTGATTCATGGGAAGAACGTAGATGACGGCCGCGTTGATGAGCATGTAAATCACAAAAATCGAAAACAGACTGGCGAAGATGGCTTTGGGAACCATGCGGCCGGGATTTTTGATTTCATCTCCGAAATAGATGGCGCCGTCCCAGCCGTCGTAGGTGAAGATGGTGGATTGAACTCCAAAGAGAATCGCGGTGATAAGCGCGGCGCCGAGTGGCAGAGCAATGGATGCCTGGGTTGCGGCGGAAGCGGTTTCCATCGCACGGTGCGCATGGCCTCCCACGGTGAAGCACGCGATGACGATGGCGATGAAAGCGAGTCCCTTTAAAACGGTGGTGACGTTTTGCACTTTACTGCCCAGGCTGATGCTTTTCCACTGCAAGAGGGCAAAGAGAATGATGACAGAGACGGCGGTGATCTTGATGCGAAGATCGCCGGCGAACGCCGGAAACATGTGCGCTAGATATTCGCCTATCACGATTCCTACGGCACCGGTGCTGCCGCAGGTAGAAAGCCAGTCGCTCCAGCCGACGATGAAGCCGGCGTAATCGCCGATGGCGCGGCGCGCGAAATTGTACTGGCCGCCGCTTTTGGGAATTGCGGCGCCTAGTTCGGCGAGTTGGAAGGCGCTGACCAGCGCATACAGGACCCCGAGGATCCATACGCTAAAGAAAAGTGGCACGCTGGGGAGAACGGCGGCGATGGTGCCGGGAGTGCGGACGATTCCCGCGGAAATGGTGTTGCCGACGGCTACGGCGATGCCGAATCCTACACCGAGAATTTGAAGGAGTTTGCCGCGGTCTTTGCGCGGAGTGACGAGCGGGACGTTTACGGCGGCGACGTTGGCGTCAGAAGAAGTCGACAAGTTTAAGTCCCGGGGACATTGGCTAGAGCGCCATCATACGTGGGCCGGAGGGAAAAGCAAGGCGGAGAGGGACCAGGGATCAGCGAACAGCGATCAGGAGCCAGCGAGGCTGACGCGAGGCGCCCGCATGGGGATTGGGAGACGTGTAGAGTGACTCATCAAACCGACCGAAGCGGGCTTTGGTGTCTCTCTTCCTGGTCCCTGGTCACTGATCGCGGGTCTGTTCTACTGTGTGACTTCTAGTTCGGCGTCCTGGGTGATTTCGGGCTCGGAGGTTTTCTTGTCCTGGCCATCGATGAAGTCGGCGAGTTCCAGTTGGAGGTTGCCGGAATTGGTTGCGTAGCTCAGGCCAGTTTCCAGATCGATGACCCCGGAACGAATCAGTTTTTCGATTTCGCCGTCGAAGTATTGCATGCCATCCTGGCCACCATCGCGCATGGCATCCAGCAGTGTCTTGCCTTCGGATTCTCCCTTTTCAACATACTCGCGGGTGCGCAGCGTGGACTTCAGAATCTCGATGATGGCGACGCGGCCGTTACCATCCTGACGAGGCAAAAGGCGCTGCGAAACGATAAAGCGAAATGCTTTGCCGAGGCGGCTGCGAATGCCTTGCTGATCCTCCATGGGGAAGCCGCCGATGATGCGCTCGACTGTTTTTGCGGCGTCGATGGTGTGCAGCGTGGAGAGAACCAAGTGGCCGGTTTCGGAGGCTTCGAGAGCGATTTCGATGGTTTCGCGGTCGCGCATTTCGCCCACGAGAATCACTTTGGGCGCCTGGCGCAGAGCGCCGCGCAACGCGACGGAAAAGGTAGGCACGTCGCTGTGCAGTTCGCGCTGGTGAATGGTGGCTTTCTTGTGGCGGTGCAGAAATTCGATGGGATCCTCGATAGTGAGGATGTGAATGGCCTTTTCCTCGTTCATGTTGTCAATGATGGCGGCGAGGGTGGAGGACTTCCCGGAGCCAGTGGGCCCGGTGACGAGAACGATGCCGTTTCTGAGGGCGCAAATCTCCTGGAGTTGAGAAGGGAGTTTCAGATCCGCAAAACTTGGAATGCGATCGGGAATCACGCGCATGACGATGGCGCAACTGCCGCGCTGCCGAAAAATGTTGACTCGAAAACGAGCAGTGTTGTCCATGCCGAAGGAAAGATCGGCGGAGCCATCTTTCTCAAGCTTCATGGCGGCGTGTTCGTTCTTGCCTAGAAGGAATTTGGCGATGTGCTCGGTGTCCTGAGGAACGAGGAGTTCCAGCCCCTTGAATTTCAGCTCGACCAATTGGCCGCTGACTTCCACTTGCGGGGCGCGGCCGGGGGAGAAGATCAAGTCGCTGACATGGTCGCGAACTTTCAGCATCGCTCCTATGAGCTGCGGGACGTTGAAGGTGCGATGGAGTTGCGGCAGCGGCGTATGAGTTGTAGACATGGTTTTCTTACCTTGGAGTAGTTTCAGGAAGGCAGGCGAACCTCTAGGGGTACGGTCTAGCGTGCCCTCTGGTTCCCATTTTAGATAGGAGAGCTGGGATGGCGGCGTCGACGAGGGACCGGCCCGTACAAATGGTTACTGGCGGATTGAGAACGTTGGACGGAGGGCGGGATTGGTAGAAGGGCGGAAGTTGGTGGTGTGGTTGAGACCGTAAAGCGGCGGCAAGCCGCCGCACTCCAAGGTGCTAGTGCATTTTGGGTTTGCGGCGAATGGTGGGGTTGTCTAGTAGTTCGAGATAGAGAGGGGAGTCTTTGGGATCGATGGTGACGCGGAGCGAAGAGCAATCGTCGATGATCCAGTCGGCACCGGCGGCGCGCAGTTCTTCGTCAGAGGAAGTGGTGCGCAGGCTGATTACACGAGCGCCGGCGGCTTTGCCTGAACGCACGCCTGCGGCCGCGTCTTCGATGACGATGCAGTCGGCAGGACTGAGGCCGAGCGCGGCGGCGCCTTTTTGATATGGCTCGGGGTCAGGCTTGCCGCGCTGGATGTCGTCGGAAGTAATCAAGTGGTGCGCGAATTGGAGCAGGCCGGCTGCGCGCAGACGGACCTGCGCTAGATCGCGCGTCGCGGAAGTTACTACGGCGAATTTATTTGGCGGCAGGGTGGAGAGCAGTTCCCGAGTGCCCGGCAGCGCGACGACGCCATCCAGGTCGGCGATTTCGGCGCGCTCCATCCAATCGTTTTCCGCGGCGTGCACCTGGGGCGTGGCGTTCGGAAGAAGATCCTGAATCGTGGCGAGGCTGGGCCGCCCGTGTGCGCGTTTCACGGTGGAGTCCGGATCGAGGCCGTACTTTTTGGCCCAGATACCCCAGACGCGCGCGACCGCTGGAGTCGAATCGACGAGGACGCCGTCCATATCGAACAACAAAGCTAGGCAGGAGATGCGATGCATGACGCCAAAAAGTTTAGCTTACTTGGATGATTTAGCGATTGTTGGGACAGGACTATCGCTCTCCCATAGGCGGAAGCCACCGACGAAGGCGTTTTCGTTTGTGCCGGCGCGCGCGCCCGCGGGACACTTTTTCAGTTTTTTGCAATTGCCGCCGCCGATGACCACGTAGTCGGCTTCAAGGCTGGTCTTCAACTGCTCCACGATTTTCTCCACGTACTTGCGCCATTTTTTCTTGCCGAGGCGTTCGAGGCCGCGCAGGCCCAGATAGTCCTCATACGTTTTTCCATGCTTGTATTCCAGGTGGGCGAGTTCCATGGGCTGAAGCACGCCATCGACGATCATGGCCGAGCCGAGTCCGGTGCCGAGTCCTAGAAAGAGCATGCGGCCGCCTTCGTAACTGCCCAGGGCCTGCATGGAAGCATCGTTGATGACCTTCACGGGGCAGCCGAAAGCTTTGGCGAAATTGATGGCCATCCAGCCGCCGCCCAGATTGTGGGGCTCACGCAGCGGATGTCCGTTGATGATAGGGCCGGGATAGCCCAGAGAAACGCGGTCGTAAGGGATGTCGACGACGGCGGCTTTCACCTGTTTGACCATTTTTTCGGCGGTCATTTTCGGGCCGGAGTCGAATTTGATGGGCTCTTTCATGCCGGTGGCGAGCATTTTGACGTGCGTGCCGCCAACGTCGATGACTAGTGTTTTTGGGGCCTTGGGGGCGGAGGTCTTGGGAGATTTTACGTTGTGCGCTGGTTTCACAGTCGCTCCTTGTTGGCGTGCAGAATGGGGCGCAGACGCCCGCCTGCGGGCGCGACGGGGTTAGAAAGCCGGGAGAGACTTTGGCGCGGATGAGGGGAGATGTCAACTGGAGAGGGGATTGTGGTGGGAAATGGGGCATCCCGATCGAAGGAGCCGCGCATTGTTTACTTGTACATATTGAATCGCGTGATCAAAGGCCGTTTCGGAGGATGTTGCCAGTTGGGGACTGGACGCGCCCTTGACAAGCGTCGGGGCGGTTGCTTTGGGCAGCCGCTTGGGGTTCGAATCCCACGTCCTCCGCTCGTTTGTACGGCCGTCCCCGACCACGATTTGAAGTGTTGACAGAGGTTCTACGTAATTTGATAATAGAGTCGTTAAGGGCGCGTTTAGTTCTTATTGAAGGGCGGCTAGTTAGTAGCCGCCCTTTTTCATTTATGCCGATCATTTGAATGCTATTGGAGGAGGCGGAGATTGAAGTTGGGGTGGGAGACGGGGATTGAACCCGCGACATTCGGTGCCACAGACCGACGCTCTACCAGCTGAGCTACTCCCACCGCTATTTGGAAGTTTAGCATGGGGGAGGAGCGCGAAAAAGAGTGCCGCGACTGAAAACGAGCGCCGGATTGGGATATCAGCGATCAGCGACCAGTGATCAGGACCCCGGAAGGACCTCAATAACCGGTCTGAAGACCGGCCACTTCAAATGCACGAGTAACCCGGGAGGGCGGGGCGAGCCCCGCCCCTACGGCGCCAGTCAAACGGTGGAGTCGGCCACTATACGACCCCAGGAGTGCCGGGCTAAAGCCCAGCGCCAACGTGTCGCGAAATGACGTAACGGGACTTAGCAAGGTGGAAACGGGGGGTTGCGTGGTGGGCGGGGAGCGCTGGTGCGCTTGTTAGACTGAAGGTAGGGATGTGTTTCTCCGCACATGAACCCGCAATTAGCCGACCGACTTCATTTTGATCAACAGCTCGCGTATGCACGCCCGGTAGTGGCGTTGATGGCGCTGGTGTGCGTGGTGGAATTGCGGCCGCTGCGCGAAGTGGAGCGGCCGGTTTCGTTCCTGGTGGCGTATCTGCTGCTGTCGGTGGTGATCATGTTCCTGGAGCCGGCGTTGCGCCGGTTCGGATGGCACCTGCCGCTGATCTGCGACATTTTGGTTTTGGGGATGATTTTGTATCTTTCGCCGATTCTGCTGCCGGCGGGGATTTTGCTGTGCTTTGTCGCGTTCATCGCAGGATACCGGTGGAACGCCAAATTCGCGCTGTTTTTGTGCTTTGGGTTGGTGTTGCTGGGAGTGGCGCTGGGATTTCTCCGCGACGAAGGTCTGGATGGCCGGTCTCGCATCCTGCTGCCGGTATTGCTGGCGACCGCGACGTTTCTGGTGGCGGCGAGCTTTGCGTTTCTGGGTGACCGCAACCGGCGCTTTGCGGAGCAGCAAGAGTTTCTGGCGCGGCTGATGGGGACAATCCATGTCGAGCTGGGACTGGCGGAATCGCTGCGGCAATTGCTGGAAGAACTGGCCTCGGAGTTTCACACCGAGCAGGCCATGCTGGCGTATCGCGACTCGGATCTGGACCGGATTTTCATCTGGCATGTGCGTTCGGGCGAGAGCGAACGGATTGTGCCGGAAAATCTACCAGTCACGCGTGCGGACGGATTCCTGCTGGACGACCTGGACTATTCGCTGTGCTGGAACTCGATGGAAGGGCGTGGGTCCGGGTTCGGTTGGCTGCGCAAAACGCGGGCGTCGCTGAGAGTCTTGCCGCGAATTCCGGGGCCCACGGCGACGGAACTGGGCATTCGCAATTTTCTGACCGTGGTGTTCGAACAGGAAAATAAGGCAGCGGGGAGACTCTTCCTTTTCAAC
>Ga0070765_100000173_pt1 | contig 39780 bp, 35 predicted proteins | sample HubBroMetageWFT5_FD_71516 | JGI IMG/M metagenome (GOLD analysis project Ga0070765, IMG submission 71516) | Warmed and freeze-thawed soil microbial communities from the Hubbard Brook experimental Forest, New Hampshire - Hubbard Brook CCASE Soil... | ecosystem: Environmental > Terrestrial > Soil...
TGGGGTTACCCAGGCTGGGGACGCGGCTGGGGTTGGGGTTATCCCGGTTGGGGCTGGGGGGTTGGCGTCGGCGTTGGTTGGGGCTGGGGTTCCTATTGGGGAGGGTACCCGTACGCGTATGGATATCCCTATTATTATCCGTACTATCCGTACTACCCAAACTATGGGCCGAACGGGTATGCGCCGGCGGACCCGGATCGCTATAACGGTACCGGCCGAGATCCGCGTGACAACTCGCAGCGGCAAAATTCAAACTATCCCGCACCGGAGAGATCGCCTGGCGTAAACAACAGGACCTCGACGGTGACGTTCGCGAGCCGCAAAACCACCGGAGAGTCCGGCTCGGCGGATTACTGGTTGACGAACTACCAGCAACATACGGTTCCTCGTCAACAAGTGCGAAATGTGATTCAAGCTTTTCGTGCCATGCCGCCAGAGGCTCGGCGACGGCAGATAGAATCTGGACGATACCGCAATTTTTCGCCAGAGGAACAGAAACTGCTGAGCCGGGCCGCGCAGATGTCGCCGCGGGGAGAACCACAGAAGAATGTGGACGAAACGAAGCCGCCGGCGCTAACGCTCGCGTCGCAAAGGGTTCAGTGATTTAAGCGCAAGAGAATTGACGAACAGAAAGGCCGCTCGGTCTCGCGCGGCCTTTCTCTGCATCACTCCTCGTTCCTGGTGATGCCGGATGTCGAAACCTGGTGCCGGGAACAGGACTTGAACCTGCACGCCTTTTGGGCACTGGATCCTAAGTCCAGCGCGTCTGCCAATTCCGCCATCCCGGCTTGAAGTTATTTTAACCGACGGTGCCCCGTCCTTGTCTCTTCGTCTCTACCTCCTTTGCCGAGACACGACAGCGATTTTCCCGCTACACTGTCAACATGAACGCACCCAACCAACCCAACATCAAGTTGACGAATGCCCCCGATTACCGCGAAAACTACGCCAACAGTGTTCAGGTGCGCGTGAACGTCTGGGATTTCTTTCTGGTGTTCGGCACTATGCAACAGCAGACCGAGAGCCAGGTCGAGGTAAAGAATATTCAGGGCATCTATCTGAGTCCGCAACAAGCCAAGGCCCTGATGGCGATTCTCCAGCAGAACGTCGCCGGCTATGAGAGCGCCTTTGGCGAGATCAAACTCGATCCCCGCATGGCCGCCGGCGGGAATATTCACTGATTGCCACAGTGCCGATCTGCGCAGTGACCGCCAACCCCGACTCGCGCCGCTACCCAACTCCGTTGCTCTTCGCACTGTTCTTTCTCGCGCTGTTCGCGTTGCATGCACCTCTGCTGCGCCTTCCCTATTTCTGGGACGAAGCCGGATACTACATCCCTGCCGCCCGCGACCTGCTGCTCTCGGGGTCGCTGATCCCGACTTCTGCGCCCTCGAATGCTCATCCTCCGCTGGTAATGGCCTATCTCGCCCTTGCCTGGAAGATTCTCGGATTCACTCCCGTCGTAACTCGCACCTCCATGCTCCTGGTCGCTGCCTTCGCGCTGTTGGGGGTGTTTCGTCTGGCGCAAAGAGTCGCCAACACAGAAGTTGCGATTGCCTCTGCTATCTGCACCGCGCTCTATCCGGTCTTTTTCACTCAGAGTTCGCTGGCTCACCTCGACCTCGCCGCCGCCGCGTTCACCTTCTGGGGACTGCTCGCTTATGTAGAAGACCGTAAGCCCGCAACTGCTATCTGGTTCTCTCTCGCAGTCCTAGCCAAAGAAACCGCGATACTAGCCCCACTGGCCCTCTTCGCTTGGGAGCTGGCAGCCCCATGGATTCGGCCCACTGATCGCGCGCGGAGAACCCTCCACCACATTCCACTACTCGCCCCCTGCATCCCCCTCGTCCTCTGGTACGCCTACCACTACCACCGCACCGGATTCCTCTTCGGTAACCCCGAATTCTTCCGCTACAACGTGCAGGCGACAATGCATCCGCTACGCATCCTGCTCGCTCTCGGCATGCGCCTTTGGCAACTACTCGCCTATTTGAATCTTTATTTGCTCACCTTGGCGACGGGGCTCGCTATGTTTCGCGACCCACTCGACGATCGCCAGCGCATCGCGCTCCCTATCCAGTTCGCTTTTCTTTCCGTCATCGTCGCCTACGCTTTCGCCATGGCCGTGATCGGCGGCGCTGTGCTAGCCCGCTACATGCTTCCGGTCGTTCCCTTGGTCATCATCATCTGTGTCTCAACGCTGCGCCGTCGCGTGCGAGTGTGGCCGGCGATAGTGGCCGCCGTTGCGCTGGCGTTCGTCGCGGCACTGTTCGTGAATCCTCCGTACGGCCTGTCGCTCGAAGATAATCTCGCCTACCAGGACTACATCCAACTCCACCAACGCGCCGGGAACTTCCTCGGAGCCCGTTATTCCATGGCGCGTGTGCTCACCGCGTGGCCCGCCAGCGACGAACTCACCCGCCCATATCTCGGCTACGTCTCCCGTCCCATGCAAGTCTTGCGCATCGAAGACTTCACCGCCCAAGAGCTCTTCGCCGCATCTGATCAGCGCTCGAAATTCGACGCCGCTCTCGTCTTCTCCACCAAGTACGAACCGCCTCACCCGCTGTTCGACCGTTGGGAAACGTGGCAGCGCTGGAAGACTGAATTCTTCGGTTACCATCGCGATGTTCCACCCGCCGCTGCTGCTCAAATTCTCGGAGGCCAACTGGTATACGAAGACCATCGCCCCGGCCAATGGGTGGCCGTCATCGAGGTGGCACGAGTAGAAGAGGCGCTTGCCACAAACGCAAAAATGCCCGGAATCCTTTCGAATTCCGGGCACCCATCTGTCTTAGTTAGACAGCGGTAACGTTCTCAGCTTGCCAGCCCTTCGGACCCTTGGTCACGTCGAACTGCACGGCTTGGCCTTCTTGCAGGCTGCGGAAGCCGCCCGCCTGAATCGCGGAGAAATGCACGAAAACGTCTTCGCCATTTTGACGGCTGATAAAGCCATAGCCCTTGGCGTCGTTAAACCACTTTACTGTTCCTGTTTCTGCCATTGATATTTCCTTTTCCTTGTTTCTGAATTGTGCTGAGAAGAGTCTCGGCTAGTGGAAGGGGTGACGCTGGTTGGCGATACCGACTTTCAGTTGCGTGTGAATCAAACTTAGCGCAACTACAGTATACACACTAACCCCCGAAACGCCTAACAAATCGTACAAAGCCTTATTTCACAGCGTACGGCTTCAGCCTTTCGGTTCTAGCTTTCCAACCACCAGGACTCGTCTGCGAGGCAATTCTTCGTCGGAGATTTTCCCAACGAACTGCAAATCAAGCCCGAGACGCCTGCCCTCCTGGCGGGCAGCATCGTTGAAAAAATAAACCACATCTCCTCCAAATCGATCCTTTAAGCGGCGGCGTTCATCGAGATCGAAAGGACTGGCCGAATACACTTTCAAATCGCTCGCATCCCGCAGAGCAACGCTCAGCTCGCGTTGGAATCCGAGTGCTCCCAGCCTCACTTGCGCCATCGTCAGAGCCACAACATGGTATGACATGAACCTGAACCTCGATCGAGAATGGCAGAGGACGCCGAAGGTGTCCAGCGAAGAAGCTTTCAGTGTAGGCGGGGGAGAGTGGTCACCCTGCCATCAAATGGCACGAATGCGTCTTCACCACCAGCCACACTTCCTTCCCCGGCTGTAACTCCAACACATCGCGCGCCGCCAACGTAAGGTGTACTGTCATCTCCACGCCACAATCCACTCGAGCCATCACGATCATGTCGCGCTCCTCCAGCGAGAGCACCCGCCCCGGCAGCACATTCCGCGCACTCAGCCCTTGTGGATGAACTGTCGCCAACAAGATGTCCCCGGCGCGAATCCCCACCCGCAGGAGCGAGGACGATACCGATCCTGGCCCCACCCTCACTAGCGGCGTCTCCAGTTCGACTTTGCTGCCTGCAAGTCTGCACCTCATCGTTCCTCGATATTCAAGTATCGCCACCACTGCCGCAGCAAAAATATTCTCGAATCCCACCAGTTGCGCCACCGACTCCTGACGCGGAGCCGTCATCACTTCATGTGGTGTTCCGTGCGCGATAATCTTTCCCTCTTCCAGCACCAACACCCGCTCTCCCAGCGCAAATACTTCCTCCCGGCTGTGGGTCACATAAATGATGGGAATTCCATGCGCCTGGTTCCAAGTTCGCAAATCGTCGATCATCTTCGACTTGGTCACTGCATCCAGCGCCGCCAGCGGTTCATCCAGCAACAGCACACACGGATCAATCACCAGCGCCCGCGCCAGCGCCACCCGTTGCCGCTCCCCGCCAGAAATCTCTCGCGGTTTCCGATCGCGCAAATGCGCGATGCGAAACGAGTCCAGAATCTCATCCGTGCGCCTCTTGCGCTCTTTCCCGCCCAACCCATAGCCGATATTCTCTTCTGCGCTCAAATGCAGAAACAGCGCCAAGTCCTGAAACACATAACCGATTTCACGCCGCTGCACCGCAAGATTGATCCCCCGTTTACTATCGAAGAAGACTCGATCCCCAACCACGATCCTCCCCGCCTCCGGACTCTTCAACCCGGCAACACAATCAAGCAGTGTCGTCTTCCCCGCTCCCGAAGCCCCAAAAAGGATCGTGATGCCCGGCGCGCACACACACTCCGCCTCCAACAGAAAATCACGCTCTGCATCGGCAAATCGCTTCGTAGCCTCGATCTCGAGCATGCTCTCTGTACTTGCCCTTAAAGGTTCTCTCTGTGTCCCCGTGGTGAACAGTGTTGTTTCTCCTCTGTGTTCCCCTGTGCCCTCTGTGGTAAAGGTTTTGCCGTTATTTCCACCACACCCAAACCCTCCGATTCACCCCGTACACCAAACACATCGCCACAAACGAAATCCCCAGCAACACCAACGCCGTCTGATTCGCCGCCGCATAATCGAGCGCCTGCACCCGGTCGTAAATGTCGATCGAAACCGTCCGCGTCGCCCCCGGAATATTTCCGCCCACCATCAGCACCACCCCAAACTCGCCCATGGTGTGCGCAAAGCTAAGCACGATTCCTGTGACCAGCCCCGGCACCGACAATGGCAACACCACTCGAAGAAATGTCCGTAGCTTTGAGGCCCCCAAGGTTGCCGACGCCACCAGCAACCGCGAATCCACCGACGAAAACGCCGCCGCAAACGGTTGCACCGCAAACGGCAAGCTATAAACAATGGAACCTATTACCAGCCCCGTGAAAGTAAACGCCAGCGTGTGTCCGGTCAGCGCCTGCCACCAGCGTCCCAACGGACTCCGCGACCCCAGCGCCACCAACACATAAAACCCCAACACCGTGGGAGGCAGCACAATGGGAAGCGCAACTACCGCCTCGACCAGAAACTTCCATCGCCAACGCGAATAGGTCATCCAGTATGCAATCGGCAACCCCACGACGGTGAGAATCGCCGCCACCACCACCGCCAGCCGGATTGTCAGCCAGAACGCCTGCCAGTCCATCCTTTTTCTTCTCACCCCAATGTGCGCAGCCAGTATAGACAAAGTCAGGACCGAACTCAGGGTGGAGTGTTGAGACATTTGGTCCGGCGCAAAGAAGAAAAGAAGTAACGTCGAGTGGTAAGATTAATTCCATAACAAGATCTGCTGCCACGCCGTCAAACAACGGAGGGTTTCATGAAGTCGTCTCTCATCTCGCGGGTCGCCGCGGCCGTGTCTTTGATACTGCTCGGAGGCCTTGCTCTCGCCATACCGGTCACAGCTGGTTACCACCTGCTGAAGAAATACTCTTTCGGCGCTGCCGAGGGTAGCACTCGGGAGTATTTTGACTACATCACAGTCGATTCTTCCGCTCGCCGCGTTTACCTTTCGCATGGCACCGAAATAAAGGTAATCAACGCGGATACCGGCGCTCTGATAGCGAACATCGCTGGGATGAAGCAGGTCCATGGCGTGGCTTTGGCGCATGAGTTTGGCCGCGGATTCATCACCGATGGCGCCGAGGGCAAAGTAGTCATATTCGATTTGAAAACGCTTAAACCGACTGGCGAAGCGAAGGCTGACAAGGACGCTGATAGCGTACTGTACGATCCGGCGTCGAAACGCGTCTTTGTGATGAATGGCGATCCAAATAGTTCCACGGTGGTCGATGCGAGCAGTGGGACGGCTGTGGGCTCCATTAATCTGGGTGGAGCTCCCGAGTTCGCAGTGGCCGATGGCAAGGGAACTGTTTACGTAAATCTGGAAGATAAGAACGAGGTGGTCGCTATAGATTCGCGCAAGCTCACCGTAAAATCACGCTGGCCGGTGGCACCCGCTGGGGGCCCCACCGCGCTCGCGATCGATCAGGAGCACCACAGGCTGTTCAGTGCAGGCCGCGATCCGCAGATGCTGGTAGTAATGGATGCCGATAATGGACACATCATCCAATCGTTCCCCATTTCCGCCGGCGTCGATGCCGCCGCTTATGAGGCTGAAACCGGTCTGGTGTTCGCCTCCACTCGCGAAGGGATGATTCACATTTTCCACGAAGACTCGCCCGACAAGTTCAGCGAAGTCGAGACCGTGAAGACCGAGTTCGGAGCGAAAACGATGGGGCTCGATAGCCAGACGCACCATCTCTTCGTGGACACAGCGGACTTTGGTCCAGCTGCAAATCCGGCCGCAGATCAGCCCCATCCGCGGCGAACAGCGATTCCGGGCACATTCCGCGTCTTGGTCTATGGTCGGTGATGAGCGCGCATCTCTCCGAATGACGCTAGGTGGCCAAAGCGGTCTCTCACCCGTGTCCACCTCGTAAGCCCTTTGTCCGCTTGGCCCAAAGCCAAAACAACTACGGGCGTGGCCGAGAATTGCCGGAATGAGCACCCTGCGGAACTCAAGCCTCCCCCTTTCCCGCCTTTCCGCACTCATCTAATTCCCGAACTGGGCCAGCACGACATCGCGATGTTCACTCATCACAAGCCCTGCGCTCGCTCCTCCTCCATACTGCGCGCAGAGGCACAACTATGGAACTCCAAGAAGCCATCACCACCATCCGTGCTCTCGCCGACGGTCTGAATCCAACCACCCGCGAAGCTCTCGACGGAAACGACGCATGCCAGCAGCCGCAATCGGTCAAAGCCCTGAACCGCGCACTGGGCGCTCTTCTCGCACAGCAAGATCGGGAAAGTAGAAACCCCGCCAACGGAGGCAGAGCGTGGTCGCGCGCCGAAGATCAGCAAGTGTGCGCAGAGGTAGGACAGGGTCAGGACATCAATGACATTGCCAAAGCCCACAATCGCACCGTCCCCGCGATTGCCGCCCGCCTGGTGAAGCTGGGAAAAATCGCTCCCACCAAATCCGACAAGTCCGGCCCCTTGTTCCCCGAAAAGGTCGCCTAAAGTGAAGCGCTGCCGCACGCCGCGTCGTTACTCGAATTCAATCTCGCGGCATTGCGCCCTTTTTCTGGCACTCGCGCTGCCCGCCTTCACTCAGACTCCTGAATCTCGTCCCGAAGCTCACCGATCCCAGCGCGAACAATGGTTCCTCCGTGGACGCATGCTTCCCGGCCAGTCGACCGCAGTGCTTCTCCGCCGCGCTCACACACAGAAGCTGGCTCTACGCGCCGCGCGAGCTCCGAACTCAGGCGTCTCCGCCCCGCCAGACTCTTCCAGCTGGACTTCCCTCGGCCCCGCGCCTCTAGCCTCTGACGCCAGCGGCGTCGGCCAGCAGAACTACAACTGGGTCTCCGGACGCGCTACTGCCGTCGCCGTCGACCCCTCCGACACGACAGCCAACACCGTCTACCTCGGCGGCGCCTACGGAGGCGTCTGGAAATCCACGAATGCCACCAACCAATCTCCCGGCAACGTCGTCTGGAAACCGCTCATCGACGACCAACCGACTCTCGCCGTCGGCGCTATCGCCATTCAACCCGGCGGAACCGGCGTGATTTTGGTGGGCACTGGAGAAGCCAACAGCTCAGCCGATTCCTATTACGGTCTCGGCATCCTGCGCTCTCTCGATGCCGGCACAACCTGGACTTTGATCTCCTCCGACAGCACAAGCACTCGCTCCTTCGCAGGCATGGCCTTCAGCAAAATCGCATTCAACACCACGAATCCCAACGTAGCCGTGGCCGCAACCGCAGGCGCATCCCAAGGAATCATCGAAGGCCTCGCCAATCCAGTCACTGCGAATCTCGGCCTTTACAACTCCGCCGACGGCGGCCTTACCTGGACCTACGCCGCCATAAACGACGGCACCGTCACCATCGACCCCGGTTCCGCCGCCGCTGTCATCTACAACGCTGCGGCGGGAATGTTCTTCGCCGCGCTCCGCTACCACGGCTTTTATTCCTCGCTCGACGGCCTCAACTGGACCCGTCTCGCCAACCAGCCCGGCGCCGGACTCAACACCAGCGCTTGTCCCCCAAATCCTCACTCGACCGCTTGTCCCATTTATCGAGGCGAACTCGCCATCGTCCCTGGTCGCAATGAAATGTACGTCTGGTACGTCGATGCCAACAATAATGACCAAGGTATCTGGACAACTCTCAACAACGGCGGCAGCTGGACTTCGCTCAACGAATCCGGCATCACCAATTGCGGCGACACCATCGGCTGCGGCACCGAGGATGGCGCCTACAACCTGGAACTCGCCGCTGTCCCCGACGGCGGAGCCACCGACCTCTACGCCGGCGCCGTCAACCTTTATAAGTGCCAGATCACCAGCTTCGCCCCCACCTGCGCCGGCACCGGTCAAAATACGTTTCTCAATCTCACCCACGCCTACGGATGCAGTGGGATCGCCCTGGTTCATCCCGCCCAGCACGCTCTGGCATTCCAGCTGACTAACGGCAACACGCAAGACATCATGTACTTCGCCAACGATGGTGGCTTATACCGCGCTCTCGACGGCTATACCGGCCTCATCACCGGAAACTGCGGCAGCAGCAATCAGTTCGACAGCCTCAACCAGACTCTCGGGTCCATGACGCAGCTTGTTTCTTTTTCGCAGTCGCCCACCGACTTCAACACAATTCTTGCGGGCGCCGGAGCCAACGGATCTCCCGCCACTCAATCGGCTCTCTCCAACAGCCCCTGGCTCAACGTGAACTCCGGCGACGGCGGCAATTCCCAGATCAATCCTCTCAATACCACCGAGTGGTTCGTCTCCAACCCTCCTGACTTCTCTTCCGGAACCAACATCTTCCGCTGCGAGTCCGGCATCAACTGCCTCACTCAGGATTTTCAGAACGACCAGGTCGTCAGCAGCGCAACCGTAGGCGGAGACACCGGAGCCTACTATCCGCAATTCCTCCTCGATCCACAAAACACCAGCGGGTTACTCGTCGGCACCTGCCGCATGTGGCGCGGATCAAGCAGCGGTGCCGGATTCACCCTCCTCAGCAACAATTTCGAAACCGGTGGCTCCGGCATTTGCACCGGAGGCGAAACCAATCTTGTCCGGTCCGCGGCCGCTGGCGGCCCGCTCGACATCAACGGCTTTTCAAACGTCATGTACGCAGGAACCGACGGCTTCGGTCCGCTCATCCCGACCATCCCTTCAGGCGGCCACGTATGGGTCAGCACCAACATTGCCGGAGGCTCCGCAACTTGGGTCGATCAAACGGCCGCCATCAACCCCGACGCATTCCCCATTTCCGGTATCGCCATCGACACTTCTGATCCTACCGGCCTCACCGCCTATGTCACCATCATGGGCTTTCACGCTTCGCATGTGTGGCAGACAACCAACGGCGGTGTCTCGTGGCTCGACTTCACCGCCAATCTTCCCGACGCCCCCGCCGACAACGTGCTCGTCGATCCCGCCACAAAGTCTTCGCCTGCGGTGGTTTATGTCGGAACCGATGTCGGTGTTTTTTCCAGTCCCACCACCACTGCCAACTGGACCGAAGTCGGCCCCGCGCCCAACAGCGGCAATCCGGGATTTCTGCCCAACGTCGCCGTCACCGCCCTGAACATGTCAACCAATGGACCCAGCAAGTTGCTGCGGGCTTCCACCTACGGACGCGGCCTCTGGCAATTTCCCGTCACTCCCACTTTCGTGCCGTCAGTGGCCAACACTCCCCAGACCGTCTTCCCCAACCAGTTGCCCGCGCAATTCCCCGGCACCGTCCTCTTTTATGGATACACCAATTCCGTCAACCTGAGCTGCCAGCAGCCGCTGCCGCCGAACACAACTTGCTCGGTTCGGCCCACCAGCGTGACCACCTCGTTTCCTTCGTTCAATATCACCGCCAGTGGGCCGGTGGGCAGCAGCGCCTTCACTATTAAGGGTGTGGGTACCGATCCAAATCAGCTCACTGAAACTGCTCCCTTCACCCTGAACGTGATTGACTTCGCCTTGAGCACACTCGTCCCCAACCAAATCACGGTCCCGCCGGATGACACTTCTCCTCCAGCCAAGTTCCAGGTGACCGCCTCCGGTCCATTCAATCAGACCGTCAACCTGGCCTGCGCCGGTCTGCCCACGGGTGCGCTCTGCAACTTCCAGCCCGCAAATGCAGTGAATCCCACCGCGACGAAGCCGGTGAACATCGTCCTCAACATCACTACCGCCGCCAACACAACTCCCGGCACATTCCCCATCACCATCAACGGCTCGGTGACCAACGGGCCGACGAAAACGCAAACTCTCTCCTTAACCGTAACTTCCGACTACTCGCTGACCATCAGCAACCCCTCGCTCACCGCCCTCGAATCCACAACAGCGGTGTTCAACGGCACCCTAACTTCTTTGAATGGCTACAACAGCCCGGTGAATCTGAGCTGCGGACCCGACGCGCCTCCCACCTGCACGGCCGCCCCCGCCGTTGTGACACCTACAGCGGCTGGCGCACCCTTTACCGTCACCGTGAGTAGCCCCCAGTGCGGCCAGTACAATTTCAGCATCCTGGCCAAAGGCACCGATTCGCTCGCCACATCACACTCCGCTCCAGTCACTTTCGTCTCCACCAGTCTGGTGACTCCGAGCTTCACGCTGGCCATCAACAACTCTTCGCTCACCGCGGGCGTCGGCGACCCGGCCACCTTCAACGGCAATCTCTTTGCCACTGCCTGCTACGGTTATCCGGTACAGCTGAGCTGTGGCTCCGGATCACCCGCGTCGTGCGCAGCCTCCCCCACGCTTCTCATCCCCACTGTCACTGGCGTGCCATTCACAGTCACGGTGAGCAGCAACACGGCCCAGACCTACAACTTCGATATCGTCGGCCAGGGCGCCGATCCGTCCTCCACCCTGAGTGTGGAACTGGTCTCGTTCACTTCCGGCTCTGGCTCCGGCCCCAACTCCCTTTTCACCTTTATCAACAATTCTGGGGCCGAGGCAGTCGCAGCTGGCCAAATGGCAACCTTTGATCTCATCGTCTCCCCAATCGGCGGCAAGCTTCGGGATGCGGTAACTCTCACAGTTTCGGGCTGCCCGAGCGGCAGCACCTGCGCCCTTTCGCCGGCCCAGGTGGCCGCAGGGAAATCCACTACCACCATAGCCTTGCAGATTCAAACCAGTGCGGCCGTTGCCGGCATCCGCACCCTGCCAGGTTTCGCGCGAGTGTCGCTGCTTTACGCGTTTTGGCTTTCGTTCCCCGGCCTGATGTTTACGTTTTCCGTTGGATGGCCGGACCGGCATCGCGTTGGGTTCTTCTTGTCCCTGGCAGCCCTATTCATCTTCCTTTTCTGTGAGCTCTCTTGCGGCGGCGGCCTTCAAGGTTCATCCATCGCCGACCCCCAACCCGGAACCACCCCCAGCACCTATCTGGTGACCGCCACTGCCACCATGAACTCTGCTCCTGGTTCGCCCACCCAAACCGTAGTCGTCGCCCTCACGGTAAACTAGCTACTTTCATTTTGCGGGGTTCCTCTGTGCACTCAGCGACCGTTCTCAGCGATCTCCGCGTTTTAAGGTTTTGAGCTTGCACTGTGACACCGCCCATTTTTTCTCCTCGACATCCCTAACCAAATCAACGACGATGATCCCAATGCCCGATCGGCACGACATCATCATCGTCGGCGGCGGCATCGTCGGCCTTTCCACCGCGATGCATCTCACCCGCAGCTTCCCCAAACTCCGCCTGCTACTGCTTGAGAAAGAGGACCGCGTCGCCAGCCACCAGAGCGGCCACAACAGTGGCGTCATCCACTCCGGTATTTACTACAAACCCGGATCGCTGAAAGCCAAGCTGTGCGTAGAAGGCGCAGCCGCCATGGTGGCTTTCTGCCGCGAACATAACCTTCCCTACAAGATCACCGGCAAAGTCATCGTCGCCGTCAGCGACTCCGAGGTCCCCCGCTTGCAAACCCTCATGCAGCGCGGCCAGGCCAACGGAATCCCCGGCCTGCGAATGTTGCAGCGCGAAGAACTGCTGGAGCTCGAGCCTCACTGCAGCGGTGTCGCATGGCTGCTCGTCCCCGGCACCGGCATCACCGACTACCGCCGTGTCTGCGAGAAGTACGCTGAGCTCGTAACTGCACAAGGCGGGGAAATCCGCACTGCAACCGAAGTCACCGGCATCGTCCGCGACTCGGATCAGTGCGTCGTCGAAACCACCAAAGGTGAATTCCGCGCCCGCTACCTGATCAACTGCGCCGGCCTGCACAGCGATCGCGTCAGCCGCATGGCAGATCAGGAACCCGCCGTCCAGATCGTACCCTTCCGTGGCGAGTACTACGATCTGGTTTCCGAAAAAGAGCATCTAGTCCGCACGCTGATCTATCCCGTGCCCGACCCTCAGTTCCCTTTTCTCGGCGTACACTTCACTCAACGCATCACCGGCGGTGTGGACGCCGGCCCCAACGCCGTGCTGGCGCTAAAGCGCGAAGGCTATCGCCGAACCGATTTCAACTTGCAAGATGCCGCCGCAACCTTTTCCTACCCAGGATTCTGGCGCATGGCGGCCAAACATTGGCAGAACGGAGCAGCGGAGGTTTACCGTTCGCTAAATAAGTCCGCTTTCGTGCGCTCCATGCAAACCCTGGTTCCCGAGATTCAAAACTCCGACGTCGTCGCGGATGGATCCGGCGTCCGTGCTCAAGCTCTTCGTCCCGACGGAGCCTTGGTCGACGACTTCCATTTCGTCAGTTCGCAGAACGTCATCCACGTCTTGAACGTACCCTCCCCCGCCGCCACCGCTTCCCTTCCCATCGGACGCGAAATCGCCCGCCTCGCCCAGCAAGGCTTCGGCCTGGCCTCCCCCTGAATATTACAAACTCAACAATTTCTCGGAATGTTAGGCATCATTCACCGCCTCAAAACCCCTGTCAGACGGCCTTTTTGAGAGAATCGACGAAATCGACAAACATCCCTGTTTCCAACGAGTTGATACGCTTCTGTATCTCGTCAGTAAACCCTTTTCCACAGCCGGCGCGTTGTCCCTGTAGCACGAAAGTGCTATTTACACCTTACAGGCTGTGAGAATAAAGTCCTTAGACGATAGTCGCTAGCAGTAGCGGCTGTAGGGGTGGGCGTTCTCCTCCCATGCAGTTCTGGCCCGTCCGGCTGTTCAGCAGTGTTTCCTTGGCTTTACAACAAACCGTCCTGGGGAGAGACCATTGGCGCACGCAATTGCTTTACCTGAAGTTTCCGATGTTATCCGAGTATTGGCCGCCGACAGCACCAGAATGAACAGTCAGCTCTTGACTACGGCTCTGGAGCGCGACAAACGTTTTCAGGTGTTGGATTCGCCTGCCGACGTAGGCACCGTGATCGCTGCTGTCGCCAAAGAAAAACCGGCGGTGATGGTAATCAGCGCCGAAATTGACGGCAACCCTCGCCGCGGATTTGAAATTGCCCGCGAGGTTCATTCCCTGCATTCTGAAACCCGCATCGTCATGTTGCTCGACAGCAGTGAGCGCAGTCAGGTGGTCGAAGCTTTCCGGGCCGGCGCGCGCGGAGTTTTTTCCCGCAGTGAATCCCTGAAGTCGCTGGCCAAATGCATCCTCTGTGTCAGCCAGGGCCAGATCTGGGCCAACAGCAAAGAACTGAAATATCTTTTGGAAGCGCTGGGTGAGGCTCTCCCGCTACGCGTCATCGACGCCCGCGGAACCGAACTCCTTTCTCGCCGTGAACAGGAAGTCGTGCGCTGCGTCGCCGAAGGCTTGTCCAACCGCGAAATTGCACAACGCCTCGGCTTGACCGAACACACCGTGAAGAACTATCTCTTCCGCATCTTCGACAAACTCGGCGTCTCCAAGCGAGTCGAAGTCGTGCTATACGCCTATAGCCTGAGCAGCAGTTCCGATGCGATGCGTTCTTCCAGTGCGGCCAAAGTAAAAACCACGCCCTCAAGCCCGTCGCCTCATGTGGCTTCCAGCTCGCGGATGTCTCCCGCCCTCATGTCCGGCACCGGTTCTACTAACTGACCATCTCTTAGTCGCACAAGAATTAAGCCCACGGCGCAAGCCGTGGGCTTTTCGTTTCGAGCCCTACAATCAAGACCGCCGCCTACTTCTCCTCATCCACCCGGAACCGTGGACTCCGTTCCACTCCGCTCAATGACTGGTCCAGCGAGCGCTGCCAATTCTTCAACTTCAACGCGACTTCCTGCATGTAGGCGGCGGCTTCGGCAGGACTTAGAATCTCATCCCGATCCCGCTTCACCACCGCCGGCCCTGAAACCGGATGAGCTGGCGCGCGTGCCGGCTCCGGCTCTGGTTCCGCTTCCAGCTCCGGCTCCGGCACTACCTTAATCCGCCCTTTCGTCGTTGTCAGCTTGGAGATGTCGAGATCCGAGATGACCTCTTTGACAATGTCCAAATCCACCATCTTCTTTTGCAGTCCGTACGCCAGTGAGAGCGCATTAAAACAAAAGTTATTAACGTTCCGCGGAATGCCCTCGGTGAAATCGGAGAGCGCTTCGTACGCGTCCGGAGTAAACAGCGGCTCACCTTCGTATCCGGCGATCTTCATCCGGTGCTCAATGTAACTCTTGATCTCCCAGGCCGGCAGTGGCTCGAGTCCGTGCACAATCGAAACCCGCTGCCGCAGTTGCGCCAGCCCAGGGCTCGCCAGCTTGTCTGCCAATTCCGGCTGGCCCGCCAGAATGATGTGCATCAGCTTCGCTCTCGGAGTCTCGAAGTCCGATAGCAGCCGCACCGTTTCCAGCACCGAAGCATCCAGGTTCTGGGCTTCATCAATCACCACAATCAGACGGTTCCCCGCCCGCGCCTCCTGTAACAGACGCCGGTTGAATTCCTCGTGCAGCCGCACAAAATCCTGCGATTCGCCTTCATAGCCCAGCTCTGCCAGCAGGTAGCGCATGAACTCGCGCGAGTTGCATTGCGTCTGAAATAGAAACGCGGTGCGTGCCGTGCTGCGAAACTTCTCCAGCAGATGAAACAGGATGGTGGTCTTGCCCATCCCCGGCTTGGCAATCAACCCCAGAAACCCGCGGTTGGCTTCGATGCCGTAATAGAGCGAAGAAAACGCTTCCCGGTGCGCGGCGCTTAGATAGAGGAATCGCGGATCCGGGGTGACTCCGAATGGCTGTTCCCGTAATCCGAAGTAGTTCAAATACATTTCCCGCTCCTCCGTCACCCACGTCCCGGACCGCCAGCCGTTCCAGCCTGCTGGTTCCTCCGCTTGCGTCCACCACCAGGTTGCCCGAGACCCGCTCAGGGATCTCCCCTCTTATACTTTGCCCCCGGAACATGCATCTTGCCAGTGGATGAAAGTCACAGGGTCTACCATCTAATGAACCAGCCGTGCTCCATGAATCTTCGGCCTGTTATTGATTCTACGGAATTTATTTACGCACGCCAATGTCACTCTGGAAACGACGAAGCACCCGGAGCCACAGGACTCCTTGTCATTCGCCGCTTTCCGCCGTAGAATTCTTGTAGTTTGTGACCCTGCCCCCGGGCCCACCTGGACTAAAACTTTGATCCCTGTTCCCAATTCCGACCCGAGAATCAGAGTGCTGGTAGCCGATAGCGTCGCCATGAGTTGCCACCTGTTGGCCGACGCGCTCGACCGCAGCGAGCACTACCATGCTGTCGCCGCCTCCAACCCCAAGAAGGTTCTCCAACTGCTCGAAAAAGAGCGCTTTGAGGTTGTTTTAGTCGGTGTTGGCATCTCCGAGGATCCGACTGAGAGCATGCATTTTCTCCGCCAGCTCCAGATCAATCATCCCGAACTCGGGATCGTGGTGTTGCTTGACGCCCTCGATCGCAGTCTGGTAGTGGAAGCGTTTCGTTCCGGCGCCCGCGGCATCTTCACCCGCTCCGATACCTTCGAAGCGCTGTGTAAATGCATTCGCTGCGTGAACGAAGACCAGATTTGGGTCAGTTCAGTTGGACTTCACTATGTCTTGGAAGCGCTCGTCGAGCGTGGCCCGGTCGTATCTCGTCTCCCGGGATCGCGTCCCCTCAGCAAACGCGAGGAGCAAATCACAGTTCTGGTCGCCGAAGGCTACAGTAATCGCGAGATCTCAGAGCGGCTCGCGCTCAGCGAACATACCATCAAGAATTATCTCTTCCGCGTTTTTGAGAAACTCGGAGTCACTACCCGCGTCGGACTCACCCTTTACGCACTCAAACAGGCCCAGGCTCCGCGCGCCAAATTGCAATCCCTCAAACGTCCGCCGCTAGCCGAGTCCCGCGTCCTGCTAAAGAACTCGAATTTACCCAGCTGACACTCTCCACGGAGGATAAAGCCGTTAAGGTTTTCTCCGCGCCTCAGTGTCGACGTGGTGAAAGTCTCTCCTTATGGCAGACGGAACACCACCGTAACACTGGTCTGAAACGCTTCCTCTTTGCCGTCGGATACATAAGGTTTGAACCGCCATTGCCGCACCGCAGCCGACGCTGCCGCTGCCAGCTCAGGATCGCCGCGAATCGCGGTAAATCTCTCTACCACGCCATCCCTGCCTACGAGCGCCTCCAGCACCACCGAACCTTGAACCCGCCGCTCTCTCGCCGACTGCGGATATTCCGGCTCAACCCGCCGCGTCACCCATCCCGCCGCCACTTCTGCCGGAATTCGCGTTGGCCCCACCGCTTCGACTTTGCTGGTTTTGACAGCCGGCTGCACTCTCGCCGCAGTCGTCGAATCTCGCTCCGCGTCCGTGGCTTGCGGCGGCCTGGGGAAAACCTTTTTCCCGTCCTGATAAACACTCAACTCGCCGCCTGGTACCGCTGCGGAAATTTCCGGCCCGGGTTTGACCGCCGGAGTTGCCGCCGCCCCCCCTGTTACAGCCTCGGCCTTGGTCTGCAAACTTGGATTGCCTTGCCGCACAACGTTTGCTCTGGACCCCTGCCGCCCGCTACGCCCCACCATCCATCCCAGCGTCATCGCCAGCACCACCACTGCCACCATTAACGCACCCGTCCAGAAGTCCGCCGTCTTCGGCCGCTCCCCACTCGCGAACGGTTTAGCAGCTTCCGCAGGTTCTTTCTGGCTTCCGCCGGCAGCCTCCCTGGGCAGTGCCGCCTCGACCCTTGCCGCGGCTCTTCGCGCCAGCTCGATGTTCTCCACAATGCTTCGCGATAACATTTGCAGGGTCCGCACTTCCCGGTCGCCGAACGCCGCCGCATGAGCGGAAAAGATTTCCAGCGCTCCCATCAGCTCTCCCGCTTTGAGCACCGGGACCACCAGAATGGAGCGCACGCCAAGCCGGCGGCACAATTCCGCATCGACTCGCGGATCGCCCTCGCTGTCGTCACAACGTTGCCAGCATCCGGTCTGCACACAGGCCGCCGACAAACCGGTATCGCCGCTTAGTCGTACGCCCAGACCTGGAGCGCCGTCTCCCATCGTCGCCCGGCAGACAATCTCTCCATCACGCGCCAGCGCGATCGCGGCCGCATCAGCGTGAGTCGACTGTCGCGTCACTTCCACAATTTCATTGAGTACCAGATCGAGCGCCAGATCGGCGGCTACCGCTCCTCCGCCGTGTGCGCTTAGAATGCTTTGCCACCGCGCCAGTTGCGAAACCACTTCCGGCTCCAATTGCCCATCCCTGTCCGCCGCGGCTGGCACATTTCTAGATTGGCGAGGCTGAGAAGGCTGAGGTCGGAAAATCGGGTTGAGGGCCATGGCGCGCCACCATTAAGGATAAAACCGAATGACCGGAGTCTCCCGCGAAACCCTCCCCTTGTCAACCGTAAAAGACCAGCCTGACCAGAGCATGCGTAAGATCTCCCCATTTTGGAATTCCTCCACCCTGCCCCGTTCTCCCCGCATTCCCCTCCGCGCATTCCTTCTGCGAACTTGCCGACCTTGTCACCCCCGTGCCGCCCGCTCATCTCCATCACCATTTCGGGTAAACTCAAGAACGCATGAACTCACCTCGCGCCCTGGTCACTGGAGGAGCTGGCTTCCTCGGATCTCATCTCTGTGATGCACTCCTTGCTGATGGTTACTCTGTCATTGTCGTCGACAACCTGCTCACCGGACGCGCCTCCAACCTCGATCACCTGCGCAACGACTCCCGCTTCGAGTTCCGTCAACTCGATATCAACCTTCCCTTCGATTGCGGAAAAGTAGATTACGTTTTTCACTTCGCTTGTCCCGCCAGTCCTGTCGATTACATGGAACATGGCATCGAGACCCTCAAAGTCGGCTCACTCGGCACCATGCACGCTCTCGAAGCAGCCCGCAAATACGAAGCCAAATATCTGATCTCCTCGACTTCCGAGTGCTACGGCGACCCGCTCGAGCATCCCCAGAAGGAAACTTACTGGGGAAACGTGAATCCCATCGGTCCGCGCTCGGTCTACGATGAAGCCAAGCGTTTCAGCGAAGCTCTCACCATGGCCTACCACCGCTATTACAAGGTGGACACTCGCATCGTCCGCATCTTCAACACCTACGGTCCGCGCATGCAGCTCAACGATGGCCGCGTCGTCCCCAATTTCATGAAGCAAGCGCTCCGCGGCGAGGACCTAACGGTTTTCGGCGATGGCAGCCAGACCCGTAGCTTCTGCTATGTCAGCGATGAAATCGACGGCTTCATCCGGCTCTCAAAATCGAACGAACGTTGGCCCGTCAACATCGGCAATCCCACCGAATTCACCATTCTCGAATGCGCCAAACGCGTGCTGGCCGTGACCGGCTCCAGAAGCGCCATTCGCTACGAACCGCTTCCCCAGGACGATCCTAAACAGCGCTGTCCCGACATCACCAAGGCTCGAACCTTGCTGGGATGGGAACCCAAAATCGATCTCGAAACCGGTCTCTGCATGTCGCTCGAATACTTCCGTCAAGCCTCGGCGGTACTCACGTAGGCCCAGACGTCCTTGGCCCGCCCTGAGCAGAGCCGAAGGGTTTGGGCGGTTGAAACGAAAGCTCCACAGGTTCCCCCCTTCAGCATCCTCCGGGCCGTACTCCGATCTCGCATTACCTCCGTCACTAGACGCAACTACCTAACCCGCCCCTGTCATGCCATCCAAAACCCCTCTCTACCCTCAATCCCCCCACTGAAAGGCCATGTTTCTGCACAGACTTGCTTTCTTCCTCGTGCCAAAGTGACCAGAGTTATACCCCCAAATTACCTTACTTAAGTCCAATCCACTTGCTGCTCCTTCGATACCTTGGCGCTCCTCCGCCCGCTACTTACGATGGAATTCGCTGGGTTAGCCAGCAGGTCCGTTTAGGGCCTGCACTCCTCTGCGCGAACATATTGCGTCCGGCTTAACTCACCAAGCTCGAGGGGAAGAAGGGTCACATGTTGCAACGCAGAATGCGCGGTTTCTCGCTGTTAGAAATGATGGCGGTCATTGCCATCGGTTTCATCGTCAGCGCCATGGCGATGATGACCCTTCAGCCCATGCTGAAATACACCCGCGTGACCAATGCCTACAACATCACCTTGATGGCCATGCGTCAGGCTCACGACAGCGCCGTTGACCAACGCCAGATCTACTTCGTCACCTTCACGCATAACACCATTCCCCCGGATCAGATCACCATCACACAAGGTGCCACCGGTACCGTCGTCAACACCTTCACTATCCCCAACGACGTGGCATTTCAGACTCAGTTCGGGCTTCCCGGTGCGGGCAAAACCCCGGACAATTTTGGCGCCGGCGTCTTGGCCATCCACTTCGATATCGGCGTCGCGGGCGGAGCACCAAACGTGGTTTATTTCTATCCGGATGGCACCGCCGAGGATGTTAACGGCAATCTCAACAACGGCATCATCTACATCGCCCGCGCCAACGATCTTTTCAGTTCGCACGCCATCACCCTGTGGGGAGCCACCGGACGCTTGCGCGGATGGCGTCTTTATACCAACGCGGGTGTGAAGTATTGGAGGCAAATGTGAAGGCAACTCGGCGGCAAAAGGGATTCAGCCTCATTGAAGTCATGATCTCCATGGTGATCATGACCGTCGGCTTGGTCAGTCTGCTCGGTGTCTTCGGCCTGGCCATGGCTTCCACCCAAACCTCGCAGCAGAACGCCATCTCCAAGCAATTGGCGAACGAGGCTCTGGAGGGAGTTCTCACCGAGCGCGAAACCGCCAATGTCAATTGGTCCGCCATCGCCAATACCGGCGCCGGCGGTATCTTCCTTTCCGGATTCCAGCCCATCAACCTTCCCGGGGCCGATGGGATCATCGGCACCGCCGACGATGCCGCCGCTGGCCCCCAGATCCTGACCATGCCCGGCCCCGACGGAATTTTCGGCACTGCCGATGATGTGCTGCTGCCCTTGACCAACTATCAGCGTCAGATCGCGATCACGCCGGCCACCGATCAAAACGGCAATCCTATCCCCACGCTGAATATCGTCACCGTTACCGTTCAGTACACCAATCCCCAACTCAAGATCCCCCAGAACTATGTGCTCACAACTTATGTTTCGCAATTTCGCTAAAAAGGGAATTATGGGACACCCATCCAAATCTCGCGCGCTTGGCTTTACTTTCATCGAATTGATGGTCTCCATGGCTTTGGGCTTGCTCATCGTGGGGGCGGCAGTGAAGTTGTTTAGCCAGGGTGTGGACGCCACCTGGGTCGTTTCCCAACGTGCGGAAATGCAGCAGGATCTTCGCGCCGTTCAAAACATGTTGACCAAAGACATCAGCTTGGCCGGCGCCGGCATCTCCGGCGGCCAGGGCATAGCGCTGGCAAACGGCGCGGGAGTGACCCCGATCTATGGCTGTGACCAAACCGGCCTGGCCTCCGGTTGCCCGCCGAACGGCGGCGTCAAGTATCCCTGCCCCGCCGGCGCCGGCTGCATCCCGACTCTGTACGGGCTCATTCCGGGGTTCGCCCTCGGTATCGTACCTCCCGGCAGCCTCACCGTCAGCGATCTGATCACCGTCTCCTACAGTGACACCATTTTCGCTCTGAACTGCTACACCGTCACCTTTACCGCGCCCGGCAACGTGGTCACCTTCACTGCTCCCCCCAATCCGCCACCGACCAGTTGCATATTGCCCCCCGGTCTGGCGTTCCCGCAGAACGTGAACGATGCCGCTATTGGGCTTCTGCCCGGCGATATTGTCTATTTTCAAAATACTAAGTTAGGGCCAGCCATCGGCGAAGTAACTAACGTGGTTGGCGCCTTCCCCAACTATGTCGTTACCTTCGCCGACGGCGACCCCCTGAAACTCAATCAATCCGGCGCCGCCAATGATCTGACCCAGATTTCCGGCTTTGCTGGCGGAGGCGGAGCCAGTTCAATCGGTACCGTCGCCAACCGCATCTTCGTCATCACTTATTATTTGCAAAATAACCTTGACCCCACTGGAGTTACCGCGGGCACTCCGGTCCTGATGCGCCAGGTCAACGGCCACACTGCCGTTCCCGCCGCGGAAAACATCATCAACACCCAATTCACTTATGACACTTATGCCGCCGATGGCACTTTGCTCAACCAGTTGCCCGACGGCGGCGAATCCCTCGGTGTCTCGCTCAATCTCATTCGCAAAATCAACATTGCGCATTTGACCGTACGCAGTCAGCTCGACGGCGCTCGCAGCGCCCTTTATGCAACCAACGGATTTCAAGGCTATGACGTGCAGACTTCAATCAGTGCACGCAACCTGAGTTACCAGAACCGCTATGCCTTTACTCCCGGCCCCTGAAACATAGGATTCGCAGGCCGGATGTTAGTTCGATGCGCACCACCGTGGAGAACGAATATGGAGAGTTACAACATGGATAGCACGAATCTTAGGTCAAAGGGATTCACCCTGATCGCAACCCTGCTGCTATTGCTGCTTCTATCGGGCATCGCCATCGGTATGCTCATGATGGTCAGCACCGAAGGCAAGGTAGGCACCCAGGATGTGCAGAACAACTCGACCTTCCATGCCGCCGAAGGCGCCATTGAAAAAATGACTTCGGATCTCGCCAATACCTTTCAAAACATCGAGTCCCCAACCGTCAGCCAGATCGAAGGTCTGAGTTCTTTGCAGCCGGGTAACACTTTGACCCTGAGTTATCCCGTTTACACTTTGACCCCGGCCACCGATCCCAAAGGCAACCTCCTCACCTCCTTTGGTCAGATCGCGTCCGGCCCCTACCAGGGTCTCTCGGCTGAACTGCTTCCGGTGACTCTCCAGGCCACAGCCCAGGGACCTCTGGGCGACGAAGTAAACATGTCGCGCACCGTCCAGGTCGCGTTGATCCCGGTCTTCCAATTCGGTATCTACTCTGACAGTGACCTTTCCTTCTTCGCTGGACCCAATCTCGACTTTAACGGTCGCGTGCACACCAATGGCGATTTGTACCTCGCTGCCGGCACCGGTGCCACCGTAACCTTTCATGACAAGATGACCGCGTATGGAAACGTCATCCGTTGGGAAATGGCCAACTCCACGCTTAACGCCGCCACGGCTCACCTCGGCAACGTTGACATCCCTACCGCTGCTCAGGGTTGTGATGGCGCTAAGCCCGCCTGCCGCAACATGGCTCCCGCCGAAGACAGCATCACCGTCGGCGCCGCTGCCAACACCTGGCCTATAGCCGGGCAGAACCCCGCTTGGCATGGGATTTCCACCGGCACTTACAACTCCTGGATTATCGATGGAAATAACGGCTTGGCCCTCGGCACTGGCGCCAAGCAGCTTTCACTTCCCTTCGTCAGTGGTGCCAGCGGCAATCCCAACGGTCCTCAGCCTTATGAAATTGTACGCAAGCCGCCCCCTGGAGAAGCGCCTACCTCCCTCCTCGGCTCTGCTCGCCTTTACAACGAAGCTTCCATTCGTGTCTTACTGGTGGATGATCCCGCAGAACTTCCCGGCGGCGCCGCTGACATCAACAACATTCGTTTAGCCAACTACAACGATCCCGATAACGGTGTCGACTACAGTCGCGGCGTCACCGCCAGTGTTCCAGCAGGTCTGCCCGTGCTGGGCACCGGCGGCAAGTACAACACCTATTTCGCCACCGCCAGCAGTGGTATCGCCGACCCGACAAATTGGAACAAAGCGGTCAACACCGTCGAACCCGCCTGGCTGACGGGTCCGCTTTACCCGCCCCCGGTGATCACCCTCCACGATCCCTCGGGCGCCAACGATGCTCCCTACATGGTTCGTGACAAGAATGGAAATGCGGTCACCAAGGCACCCGGGCTCGCCAATCTGGATTTATGCAGTCCTTCCGTTCCGGTTATCGTCCCCCCGGGCACCGCTCCGGTTTGCGACCCTGGCGGCCTCGCCGAGTATCCCTATTATTCGCTCGCCGCCTATCCCACCATCACGTTGTCCTATCCTACGGTGCCCGCTAACGTCAGCACTTGGAACCTGGTGGATGGCTATCTCCGCGTCGAGTATCGCGATGTCAACGGCAACTATCACCCCGTGACTCAGGAATGGCTGGAATTGGGGTTCGCGCGCGGCTCGTTGCCCCCCACTGCGATCGGAACCAACCCGGTCAACCCCAATGCGATCCTGCTCTTCCAGGAACCCGCCGACCGTAACCGCGACGGCATTCTGGATGCGAAGGGCGCGGCTCCCTACAGCACTTCAAAATGCACCAAGCTGAAATCTGGAAAATGCGTCCAGACCACTTGGACCCCGGTTCCGGGCAAGCCCCCCGAAGTCACTGCCGACGCCGGTGGCCTGGCCTGGTATGGCGACAGCACCCTGGCCGCAGGTTCGCAAAGCCCCAGCCAGTACAACTGGTATCCGATCAATTTCTATGACGCTCGCGAAGGCGAGGCTCGTGACATCGTGTGGGGCAACCAGAGTTGCGCCCCCGTCGGCATCATGAACGCTGTCGAGCTCGATGTGGGCAACCTGAAGCAATGGCTGGCCGGCAACACCGGTACCAATGGCGGCAAGGTGGACTACGTCGAGCAGAACGGCTATGTCCTCTACTTCTCCGACCGCCGCGGAATGTTGCCCAGCCCCAACGGCACTTTCGTCGGTCCTAAGAACACCAAGACCGGCGACTCCGGCTTCGAAGACTCTATCAACTTAGGCAGCCCGAACGGCACTCCCGACGGAATACTGGAACCGATTGAGCCCGGCAAAATCCAGTCACCCGAAGACGTCAACAACAACGGCTTGTTGGATAACTTCGGCTCCGCCAACCTCGGCCTCGGTATGGGCTACGTCCCGACCGCACCTCTCGCCGGCGCCTATACCGCCGCCCAGCAGGTGAACAACCTCGTCAACGCTATCCCCACCGCACCCAATTTCTACCTCACGACCGGCCGCATCCCGAGTTGCTGGGTCGCACAAAGCAACTGGGTCAGCGGTGCTCGTCACGTCCTGAAACTCGTCGACGGCACTCTCGGCAACCTGCCCGTTCGCCCCGATCTTGCTTTCCCCAAGAGCGGAGGCTTCACCGTCGGCTCCGAGAATCCCGTGTACATCTACGGCAACTACAACTCCAACGCTGGTGATCCCATCTGGGCAGGCGGCGCCGACGTAGCCCACTCCGCCGCAGCCGTGATCGCCGATTCTGTCTCCGCCCTTTCCAACAACTGGTCTGACCTCGCCAGCTTGAATGCCCCCAGCAATGCCGGCGGCCGTCCTGCGGCCACCACTTACTACCGCACCGCCGTTGCCATGGGCAAGAACCTCAATTTCTCAGTCGCCGGAATTGCCTGGGCCGTCGGCGACTTCGGCACCGATGGCGGTGTCCACAACTTCCTGCACTTGCTCGAAAACTGGGGCGGTCAGACCCTCAACTACAACGGCTCCATGGTCAGCATGTTCTACTCCACCTATGCCACCGGCGTTGATAAGGACGGCGGCGAGACCTACAGCCCTCCGACACGAAACTATACCTTCGACGCCGACTTCACCAATCCACAACAGCTGCCGCCGGGCACCCCCATGTTCCGCGACATCGACAACCTCAGCTATCGCCAGAGCTTCTCGCCCTGCGCCAACGTCGCCAACGGAGTCTGTACCAACTAACTCCGTCGTCACCTCAAACCCGCCCGGATCCCCGTACCCCAGGATCCGGGCTTTTCTTTGGGTGGTGGGAAGAATCAGCCCGGACCCTCAATTTCCGGGTCGTTTAGCGATCTTTGCCAAAACTTTGCGCCCTTTGCGGTCAGAAGCTTTAGAATTATCCCGCACTCAGCTCTCAAACTGCGGAGGCCTCTTTGCCCAAAATCACCGCACTCTTCTGGGATGTCGGCGGCGTGCTGCTCTCCAACGCCTGGGACCACACCCAGCGCAAACAGGCACTCGAACATTTCGGTCTCGATGAATCCGAATTCGACGACCGCCACGATATGGTCGTCTCTTCTTTCGAATGTGGCAAGATCGGCCTCCAGGAATATCTGGAGCGCACAATTTTCTATCGCCCCCGCTCCTTCACTCCCGACGACTTCACAAACTTCATGCTGCCTCTGTCTCAACCCAACCCGCCGGTCCTAAAACTGGCGCATTCGCTGGCGAACTCCGGACGCTATCTGATGTCCACCATCAACAACGAATCCGCCGACCTGAATCTCTATCGCATTCGGACATTCGGCCTACAGACAATCTTCAGCTTATTCGTGAGTTCCTGTTTCGTCGGATTTCGCAAACCCGAGAAGCCCATCTACCGCCTCGCCCTGGACATCACTCAGCGTCCGCCCGAGGAGTGCTGCTTCATCGATGACCGTGCGTTGAACCTCGAGAGCGCCGCCGGCCTGGGCATGCACGCCATCCACATGCAAAATGCAGACCAACTCCGCCGCGACCTGCAAACCCTCGGCGTCACCGCATGACAACGGTGGATCCCCGATGTTCGTGTGGGGCTGGGTGCTGGGCTGATGAGATAAACCGCGAGGTGGTGGAGCGTCGTTTGGAACACGGTAACTGGGCCACCTGTCGAGTCTAATGCTTCTTTGCCCCCGCCACGCGCGGCATCTGCTCCGGAGCTTTGTCAGGAGGAAAGTTTGTACTCAGATATTCGATGAAGCTGTCGCGATCAGCGGGATCGACCAGCGCTCCCCACTTCATCATCTTATCGACTTCTTTCGTCCACGCGCCTTTAGTAAGTCGCTGCTGCATGATGATGCGCGACTCGTGGCACTCCGTGCATGCAGTGGTGACTTTCGCTTGCACGGGTCCGGCAGGCAGTTCAGGAGATTGAGCGTGCAACAACGGCAAACAGCATATCGCCAGCACGGCGACAGCAAACACGACGAATCGAAAACTAGCCTTGCACATGGATTTCCACCTGATCAAAAGCGTTATACAGATACCCGCTGGGATTCCATTCGGCTGTCTCCGGCTGGATACGGCCCTGGCTGTCCGTAGCCCGCGACAGGATGGTGTAGTCGCCCGCCTTGGGAGCTTTCCAATTATGACTCCACAAGCGCCACGCGTACTTGGCATGGTCGCGGCCCAGTTGCGCGGCCTGCCACGTCGCGCCCGCATCGGTCGAGACTTCTACTTTGACAATGTCCGCTTCTCCGGCCCAAGCTGCTCCATGAATGTGAATGGTCCGCGAGTGGGAAGTCCAATCGTCCGCAGGGCCGACCATTACCGACTTAACATTGAGCGCAGTCAGAGGGTGAGTATCTTCTAAGTTGAGTGGATCCCCAGGCTTCAGCGGATGGTTCGGCATGCGGTATCCGGGCTTCATGAAGTTACCGTCGTACTCTTTGTCGAGCACTTTGATCTCACTAAGCCACTTACACGACGCCGCGCCAATCCAACCAGGAACGAGCGCGCGCGCCGGGAAACCGTGATGCCTGGTCAGCGCCTCGCCGTTCATGCGCATGGCGATGAGAGTGTCTCCGTCACTGGCCTTTTCGATAGGGATGCTGCGGATGAAGGGCGGCACTTTGCCTGGCACTTCATCCAAACCACGAAACATAACGTGCTTTCCAGTGGGTTTCACCCCAGCCCGTTGCAGAATATCCTGCAAACGTGGACCGCTGAAGCGCGTCGTACCGACCGCGCCCTTCTGCCATTGCACGCCGGGAACCTGGGGACGTTGAAACGCCCGCCCGTTACCGGCACACTCGAGGGTGTTGGTGACCGAATGCGGCTCCATCCTGACCAAATCCGCGAATTTCAACGTCAATGGTTTCTCGACTTCACCTGAGACTTTCAGTTCCCAGGTTTCGGCATCGAGCGTGCTGGGCTCGTGCATGTGATTACGCACAAAGAAGTGCGGTACCGGAGTGATCCAGGAATCAAAGAATTCAGGAGGCATTTCCAGGTCGAGGAAGCGGGCCGAGCGCACGATCAGGCCATCTTCACCCGGTAGGACCACTGGAGCATCTTCAGCGGCCCAATTGAGCAGGGGATGAATAGCGCCCGCTGCCGCAACCGCTCCCGAGACTCCTTTAAGAAAACTTCGCCGCGAAATCATCTTTCACATCCTTCTTGGTCACTACATATCTTAAACAGAAACCAGACAAAACCGGCCACGGATTTCACGAATCTTTCGATCCGTGACAATCCGCGGCCAGACTTGCCTGCTGTTAGAACGCGTAGATCAAGTCAAACTGAAACCGGTTCAAATACGGCTCTTGCTGACCTGCCTTGCTGATGGTAGGAACGCTGGTGTCCCAGTTATTGAACAACGCAACGTTGTTTTCGAGGTAAGTGTTCAAAGCACGCCCCCGCCACCAGGTAAAACCAGCAGTCGTGTTGGCGCGCATTTTCCAGAGCGCATAGATCCGGTTCTGGAGGATGTTGGTGGGGGCCCGCTGGTCGCTCTCAACAAACGAGGCGATGGCAGCGTCCTGTTCTTCGCGGGACCATGCATAACCAAATTGAACGTCGTTCTTGTTCTTGGTTTGCCCCAGACTGAGATCAAACCCGTACTCCTTGTTTTGGCTGCCCAAGCCAGGGAGGACGGCACCCTTGGTGTTAAGCGGATGCGCTGCGGCATCCGGGTTGTCCAGGAACTCGATCAGCAGGTTAATAGGTAAGCGTGTAATTCCATCCTGAATCTGGTTGTTCAGAATGAAATCTACGTAGTTGAACCGGGAGTAGAAGTGCACTACTCCGGCGGAATCAGTAAATGTGGCATTGGTCATGCCGTTGGGCGCGAACACGCACGGGGCAAAGCTAGGAAGCCCGTTCCCCTTGGCGCAACCCTGGCCTTCGCCCGGGACCGGAATCCCGGTTATCGGTTTGGTGGCGCCTGCCGGCAGGTACCCGGTGCTGGTAGCCCCGGTGGTAAACGCGCTTTCACTCAGTAGAGCATCTGGACGGTTCCACTTCATGGTCAGAAGGGACGGAGTGGCAGTCCAGGGCCCGGCGCGAAGGGTAGCCGAAAACTGAGCGCCGAGGGCGTAGGAATCCTGCGACGCAACTCCAGATTTCCCGCTGACTTCGTTATATAGGAGCTCGATCGCCTGGGCGGTAACATTCTGCACCGGTCCAGAGAAATTAAACGAAACCTTTTCGTTGAAGCCCTCTGGATTCAGGTCGGGATCGAAAGTCACCGAAGTCCGTTGCCAAGTGTAGACAAACTTACCGCCGGTGAGAGAGAGCCACTGGTGCGCCACCGGGTTGTAGGTGATGTATCCACGGTCCAGACCGATGGTCTTGCGATCGAAGGCTCCACTCAGGGTCTCATTGGTGCTGGTGGGATTACCCAGAGCTCCCGTAGCGATGGCAATTCCGCCGATGAAGTCTTCATTCAACTTGCCATCAATTCCCAGGCGGACGCGAATACGCGCCTGGTTGAGGTCGGGAACACCCTGCTGGAAATAGTCTTCACCCCTGACGCGGACGTCGCCACTGAAGCGGAAGCGCCCCAGAGCGGCTTGCAGCGCGCTGATCTGCCTACCCTCTTCCTGCGTCTGAGTACTGATTGCGGCGAGAGCAGTGGTCGCTTCAACGGCCTTGGAAGAAGCCTGTTCAGCTACTTTCTGGGCGTCGGCTGCCGACTGCTGCGCCTGACTCGCTGCGCCCTGAGCTTGATCAACACTGCTCTGGGCCTTCTGGGCGTTGGAATTGGCCTGTTGCGTGGCATCGAGCAATTGCTGTACCTGGGACCTCAATTGCTCCAGTTGCCGGTTCTGCTGCTCGGCCTGGCGTTGTTGCGCCGCCAGGGCGTCGCGCAGCGCTTGCACGTCCTTCGCGCTGACGGTTGCTGGTTTGGTGGTGGTTTTCGCGCCGGCCTTGGGTTGGGAGTCTGTCTGCGCTGAGACAGTCACCGCCAAGACCAGTACGACGAAAGAGACTAGCGATTTCATTGTCATTTTCTCCTGGATAGAAACTTACGGGCCGGCGCCGGGGGATTCGCCGAACCCGAGAACCTATGACCTGCATTACGTCCACGTCGTTTTTGCAAAGTCTTCATAATCTGGTGCAACATGTCATCAACCCTTATCTGTTTAATAGGGATGATGGATCTGTAATTGGCCAAAACCGTTCACGTCGTGTTACTCCTGGTCAGCAGCCTTGCACTTTTTCGAGATGGTGCGGATATCCGTCTGGATATTGGCCACGCGCAACGGAACGCCATCAACACCGTGCACAGTGTCGCTAGGGTTACTGCCGGCCTTCTGGGGATTCACCCCAGTCTTGATTGTCCCAGGGAGGATGGTTCCTTTCACCTCAACCTCCTGGCGCAAATAACTGTCGAGTTTGTTGCCTACACCCTTCAGCACATAGACCGAGCCACTGTTATTTTCCGCGACGATGTAGTTTCCACGCTGACCACTGAGGCAGCCTCGAACCGTCGCGACTTTCGACGCTGGCCCTGTGCTGTTGCCGCCGGACGTGGCTGGCGCTGCGGATGTTTGCTGCGCGGGTGCGCCCGTCACCAACAACGCAAACCCTAACACTACGATGAACATGCGATTCATATTGGTCCTCTTTCGGAATGGTTATTTAAGTCTGCTTTCTCTGTACATCAACTCAAGGGCCGGTGCCAGCGTTCGCCGGAACCGAAAACCCATACGTCTTCAACAAATTCACAATCTCGGGGGACTTCACAAAAACCAAAAAGGCGCGGGCCGTTTCTTTCTGCTGTGATGACTTCAGAATTACCGCCGCTTGCTTGATCGGGGGATAGTCGTTGGCCGGGATTTCTGCATACTTCCCTTTGTCCTTCAGCGCCGGCGCTAGCGCCAAGGAGAGAGCGACAATGCCGATATCCGCACTGCCGGAAGCGACAAATGTCGCGGTTTGAGAGATGTTCTCTCCCAACACGAATTTGCTGGCAACCTGGTCGTAGAGTTTCTCGTGCCGCAAGGCGGCCACCGCTGCCCGGCCGTAAGGCGCGTGCTCTGGGTTGGCGATGGCAATTTTCTTGATGGAGGGATCCAGCAGCACCTGCAGACCGCCCTTCAGATCGAGTGGCGACTTCTGAGGCGCCCACAACACGATCTTTCCGGTGGCGTATTCGTACAGGGTACTGGGCTCGGTGAGTCCCGCGGCGTCTAGCTTCTCGGCGTAGTCGAGGTCGGCGGAGAAAAATAGATCAAAGGGCGCGCCGTTTTGAATCTGTGCGAAGAAGTTTCCCGATGAGCCGAAAATCACTTTAACCTGCTTGCCGGAGCTTTTCTCAAAGCGGGCTGCAACCTCCTGAAACGCGAACTGGAGATCGGACGCCGCGGCGACGGTAATGGTTTGCGCGCAGCACAGCGAAACACTGACGATCAAGACCAGGGCGATACCCAGACACAAGTTACGGACTCTCATGGAGCACTCCTTCATCGAGGATAGTTTGGAATTACGTCCAAGGCTCACCGTAAACAAAACCAGCCTGGGGAAGGCTGCAACAGGACCCGTGAAGCGGTCGGCGACTGCGCGAAAGCAGACCCACCGTGCTGCCCTGTTCACTCTGGTTCGAGAACCTTGGTTTATCCCATCCTGGAAGCGTGCGTCAAGAGATACGTCGAGCCGCCTGGACGTTGTAAGGTTTCCAGACTGCGCAACATCGGTTTTGTACTCGGCATTCATGATCTACATTTAGTCTATGGACTAACTTATATTACGAACGTCGTCCGGCCCGTTGCGACCCTCTGTCGTACCGGGGAACTCCGCGAAACCAGCAGCGTGCGTACTGTCTTAGGTGGCGGGGGCCAGCCCCCACTTGCGCTGCAACCGCCGTTCGATGGTCTTGAACGCCAAACCATCGACCAGATACCCGATCGCAATAATCAGAATCATCACCGCAATCACCTGGCTCATGTCATTCAAATCCCGGCCCATCATGAGTAACTGTCCTAGTCCCAGGCTTACGAAAATCATTTCGCCGGAGATCAGTGAGCGCCAGGCGAATGCCCATCCCTGTTTCAAGCCGGAGAGAATGTAAGGCAAGCTCGCCGGCAGCAGCACGTACCAGAACAGCTTGAAGCCGCGAGCTCCGAGATTACGACCCGCCATGCCATATATCTTCGGCATCTGCTGGCGTCCGGTCTCCATCGCGATGGTGACCGAGAGCAGTGAACCCATCACTACCACGAAGAGAATCGCTTTCTCCGTCAGTCCAAACCAAAGCACAGCCAGCGGCAGCCAGCAAATGCTGGGCAGGCTCTGCAAACTGACCAAAAGCCCGCCCATAGTCTCTTCCAGAAACTTGTTGCTGGCCACGCCCAATCCCAGTACCATTCCAAGCACCACCGAGAGGCTGTAGCCGAGCAGCATGCGTTTCATGCTGACGGCGATCGCGATCCAGAAACTGTGGTCGGCGAAGCCTGCCCACATCGAGTCCAGCACGCCTTGCGGAGTCGGAAAGACGTACGGAGGCCAGACCTTCAGTTTGGCCAGGATGATCCACAACCCGACCAGCAACGAATAGAAGACGGCGTGTTTAGCGAACCGCTTCATAGCCGTACTGCTCCTCCAATGATTTATTAATCTCTTCGCGGAGCTCGTTGAGGATCTCGCGCGCACTCTTGGCCACGGTGACGTCTTCGAGCTGACGCGGCCGGGGCAAGTCGATCACAAATTCACGCTTTATTCGTCCTGGACGAAAGCTGAACAAGGCCACGCGGTCACCCAGGCGCACCGCTTCGCGCACGTTGTGGGTGACAAAAATAATGGTGCGGCCGGTTTCCGACCAGATGCGCTCCAGTTCATCGTGCAGCAAGTCGCGGGTTTGGGCGTCGAGCGCGGCGAACGGCTCGTCCATCAGGAGCACATCGGGCTCCGAGGCCAGCGCCCGGGCCAGCGCCACCCGCTGCCGCATGCCTCCCGAGAGTTGGTGGGTGTAACTATCCTTGAACTGCGCCAGATGAACCAGCCGCAGATAGTAATCGGTCTGCTGATTGCGCTCGGCTTTAGAGATGCCCCGCATCTTCATCCCGAACTCGACGTTTTGTCCCACGGTCAGCCAGGGAAAAAGACCGAGTTCCTGGAAAATGAGAATGCGATCGGTGCCTGTGCCTTCGACCTGCTTATCGTCAATCAGCACCTTGCCCGAGGTCGCAGGCTGCAGGCCAGCAATCAGATGTAGCAGGGTTGATTTGCCACAACCAGAGGGGCCAACAATGCAGAGGAACTCGCCGGGCTTCACCTTCAGATCGATGTTGTCCAGCGCCAGCAGCTGCGATCCGTCGTTGGTCTTGTAGCTCAGCGATATTCCTTCCAGCGACACTTTAGGGATGCCGTTTCGATGTAGGTGACGCAGGGGAACGACTAAGATAGCGGTGCTCGGCCTCAGACGCGTTGCGGGTGACGGGCGAATCGGGCAGCGATGATCGCTCGTCAACGGAAACTGCTGCGCGGCATTGGGTGTCATTGAATCACCTGCTTTCCCTTCTCCCTCAAAACCTGGTTCAGCGGGCCGAGGTCGTACAGGCTGGAGAGATCCGGCAATTGCTTGCCCAGAAACCCGGCTTCATAAGCCGATTTCGCTGAAGCCACCAATGAGCTGCGCAGCGGGTCATAGGTGATTTGCAGCCGTCCGAAGGCTTCGTCCAGCACAACAGGCGCAAGCGCTTTGCCGGTTTCCTTCTGAATCTGCGCGTTCAGACTCTTCTTAGCTTCCGGCAAATGGCCGTTGATCCAGTCGGTAAGATCAACGTGCGCCGTGAGCCACCTCTTCACAGTGTCGGGATGCTCCCGCAGAAACTTGGGGCTCACAATGAGGTTGGTAACTACGAACTGTCCTGCGGGCCACAGGTCGCGCTCATCTAGGAAAAGACGGGCGTTGCCCTCATGAATCAAGCGTGTCGCCCACGGTTCCGGTGCCCACGAAGCGTCTAGCTGCCTTTGCAGGAACATGGTCAGTTGGTCGGGATTTGCCAGCGGGATCACCTGTACGTCGCCGCCCTTGTCAGTCGGCTTCATCCCGTGCGCCTTTAACCATGCTCGTAACGCCACATCCTGCGTGTTCCCCAGTTGCGGGGATCCGACTCTCTTGCCATGAAAATCTTCCGGCGTGTTGATTCCCGAATCGTTGCGGACCACCAACGCCGCTCCGCCGCTGGCTGCGCCTGCAATCACGCGCAACGCCTCGCCGTTCGAGCGCAAATAACCGCTAATAGTTGGATTGGGCCCCACGTAGGTCATATCGATAGCGCCGGCGAACAATGCTTCAATCGCTGACGGACCCGCGTTGAAACTCGTCCACTCGATCTTTGTTCCCGAACCCAGCGCCTTCTCGAAAGCTCCGTTCGCCTTGCCCACCATGGCTTGAGCATGGGTGATGTTGGGAAACGCGCCCACCCGGACAACCGTCTGAGTAAACCCAGGGATCGCAATCGGGAAAAAGACGAACCAGAATAGGAGCTCCCTATTCATCTCGGCTCCCGGCCCGGGTTTCCGTGGACTACCATCGGCAGCACACTGGGCTCCTGCCCTTTCTTCTTGCGGCCTTTCTTTAGCGCTGGCGACTTCGGTCCCACAATGTCGGCCAACGTGGTGTTTTCCAGGATCTTGGCGGCGGCGTCGCGGACGTCCAAGAATATTTGGTAAAGCTTGCGGTGTTCGGCATCGCGATCGATCAAGCTGCGCAACTGTTCCGCGTCGCCGAACGGCGCGAGCGGGCCGTCAATCAACCGGATAATCTCACTGAGGTGAATCTCCGACGGCGCACGCCGCAACTGGTACCCACCCTTGGCGCCGCGCGCGCTCTCCACGATGCGGGCGTTCTTCAGTTCCAGCAGAATCAGCTCCAGGAATTTTTCCGGCAGGGCTTCTTCGTAGGCGATGTCGCGGATGCGAATTGCACCCTGGTTATAGTGGCGGGCCAGCATCATCATGGCCTGCAACGCGTACAATCCTTTTTGAGAAATCTTCATGGCTTGGCAGTATGCCATAAAACTCTATGGTTTTAATAGAGTTTATTAACTTTGACTGGACGAGCACGCTCCGTGCCAATCCAGCCCACAGCAGATTTAAGGCAACTGCTTATTATTAAATGAGTTGGCGAATCGGCACCCACCCACACCCGGAACCCAGATGGTACTAAGTTTGCGCATGGCGGGCAAAAAGAGTGCGAAAGAAAAGCCGCCCCGTGGGGAACGCGTCTACGCCACGCGCAGCACTTGTACCGTAATGTTGTCCGGCCCCCCGCGTTCGCGGGCCAGGTTGACCAGGGCGCGGCAGGCGGTGACGGGCGGGTTTTGCAGCACGGCTCGTTGCAGCTCCAAATCAGTGAGTTGCCCCCAGAGTCCGTCGCTGCAGAGTACCAGCGCGTCGCCAGTTTTCAGCGGGATGGGCGCCCCCGGAGTTTCGACGACAATCTCCGCTCCCGCACCCAATGCGGCAGTGAGGATGTTTCTCTGGGGATGCGCCTCGGCCTCCTCCGGACTGATCACTCCGCTCTCCACCAAACGGCCCACATAAGAATGATCGTGGGTCAGCCGGGTGATCTCTTCCCGAGTCACCCGATACAAACGGCTGTCGCCGACGTGCGCGTAATAAAGATTGGTGGCCACGACCACAACTGCCGTAGCCGTCGTGCCCATTCCTCGCAGTTTCGGATGAGCGACAGCATAGCTTTGAATACGCTGGTGAGCTTCGTGAAAACCCGCGGTCAGCAGGGTTTGAGGATCGGTGGCCGGTGTCTCGGCATAGGTCTCCTGGATGGCCTCAACCGCAATGCGGCTAGCTTCCTGACCGCCTTCGTGGCCGCCCATGCCGTCGGCCACCACCGCCAGCCTGCCCTTCTGGGCGAATTCCGCATCGCTTGCCGGCTCCCAATAGGAAAAGCTGTCCTCATTGTTCTCGCGCTGGCAACCTAGATCACTCAGGCTGGCCACTTCAATACCCGGTCGAATTGGCATGAAACTTCGGATTATACCTTGTGAACGGGAATTGTTGCCGTCGTATCGACGTATGCGCCAGCGAAGCGGCAGCGCTCAAGCGTCCTAATAATGCCCATAAACTCCGAAGGAGAGATACGAGCACTGCTGGTCGTTCAGACCTTCCGCCTCGCATGCCGGCTCCCAGTTGTACCCGAAGTATTCGGAATTGATGTAAAGCCTCAGACTCGGTTCAAATTGAGTGTTGATGCCATTGGTCTGCTGAGTGGTATTGTCAACGAAAAACTGTACGTTAGCGCAGTTCTCATTGTTGGAGTCGGTGCACTGCGAAGAAAGATTCAAGTAGTACCCGCCTCCATTACGCACAGTTATCGGCGATTGGAACATCACCGAAGTCGCGTATTCCACATAGCCAAAGGGCATTCGGCCCGTGGGGATTGCGGTCTGCGGCCCGCTGCCGTGCACCACGCTGACTCCGCCGTTTCCCGGAGTGATATCCCTGCGAATATCGTAGGTCGCCCAAGCCGGGTCGAAGATGGTTCCCGTTTGTATATTCGCCACCTGATTGAACAAGAGCCCGGTGATTATTAAGCTGATCCCGTTGGGAGCGCTCACCGCGCCATAGGTAGTGGTATCCGGCACCATCAGGGTGTTGCCGTTGGGAAAGGCAAACGCATTGGGATCGCTCGGAGTGATGTCGCCGCCGTAGAAGATCAGTCGGGGGGCAGCCGGGTTGTTCACGCTGGTATTCACGTGGAAATCTGGGCCACCGCTCCCGCCCAAATGCGTGACCGGAGCTTTGGAATCTTGTGCCAGGACCACAGTGGCAAGCAGGGTGACCAGCGTTGTTGTGAAGAGGAAGTTTTTCAGCGTCATTTTGGACTCCAGGAACGGTCGATTACTGGCCCCGCCCGCGAAAGAAACTATACCCCTAAAATGCTGGCCCGCCCAATAACTTCTGCTGTTTTCGCGAGTTTTTAGGGCCATTACCAAATAGTACGAACTACGCGCGACCGTCGGATCCGCGGGCACGGCCGATGGCAGTTCTCTTCCCGAGAATCACCTGAGTTCGCCTGATTCGTCCGATATAGACGGCGAAACGATGTCGCCTGTGACGGCACCCTTCCCCGCCATGAAATTGCAGATGTCGTCAGTGTTCTTGTCGGTGGGGATGAGCTTCGCCACTGGCTTCCCGCCCTTCGTGATGACCACAGCCTCCCGCTTAACCTGAACTTGATCCATGAAGCAATGCTTCTTGAAGAAACTTGCTGTCATCTTCTTCATCTCAAAACCCCTGACCACATTGTGACAGTATTCCCTCGCTGCCAGATGACATTTGTCACTGTCCGCAGATGATGATCTCCACTGGTGCCGCAACCCGCAATCTCCGAAGATGAGTTTGCCCGGTTGATCCTGAACCGCCGGGCAGGAACGAGGTAGCCAGAATGCTTGCCACCATGCCGGAGATCCAAGAACTTCACGACGTGCGCTCCCATTCTCCGCGAACCGTAGTCGCACAATTGCGGCAAGTCAGCAAAACGTTCGGAGAAGTGCAGGCGCTGCGCAACCTGGATTTCTCCGTGCGCGCCGGCGAACTGCTGGCGCTGCTCGGACCCAATGGCGCCGGCAAGACTACGGCAGTCAAACTCTTTCTGGGGCTGATGCGGCCCACCGCAGGAACAGTCAACGTTTTCGGCGGAAATCCCATCCATGCCGAAGTCCGCACCCGGATTGGGGCCATGTTGCAGGTCGCCAAGGTACCGGAAACATTGAAAGTGCGGGAACACATCGACTTGTTCTCTTCTTATTATCCGCGGCCGCTGCCGCAGGCTGAGACTTTGGCGATCGCAGGATTGCAGGAAATCAAGGATCGTCCTTTCGGCGAACTCTCCGGTGGACAAAAACAGCGAGTGCTGTTTGCCCTGGCCCTGTGTGGCGATCCCGATCTCTTATTTCTCGACGAGCCCACCGTCGGCTTGGATGTCGAAGCCCGAAGACTCCTGTGGGAGCAGATTCGCAAACTTGTGGAGCGCGGTAAGACGATCCTGCTGACCACGCACTATCTGGAAGAAGCTGATGCTCTGGCCGACCGCGTGGCCGTGATCAATCGCGGCGAGGTCATTGCGGAAGGCACACCGTCGGAGATCAAAGCCAAGACTTGCGGACGCCGCATCCGTTGTATGAGCAGTCTGGACATCGATACCGTGCGGGCGTTCCCCGGCGTGGCAGAAGTACGGAGAGATCGTGACAGCTACGAAATCCGCGTGGCTGACGCCGAGCCGGTGCTGCGCGAGCTGTTACTCCGCGACTCCACCGTGCGCGGCATCGAGGTTGTCGGCGCCGGGCTGGAGGAAGCTTTCCTCGCACTCACCCAAAATGGCAATGGCAGTTCAGAACCACAGATTTCAGGGAGGCAATGACCATGGCTACCGCTGCAACCGTGAATATCAATGCCCCCGCTCTGGCTCGGCCCTTTGGACGAACTCTGGCAATTTACGTCAAAGAGATCAAATTCGAATTCCTTACTCGCCTCCGCTTGCGTGCTTTTTCGCTTTCGACCATCGGCTTCCCGGTGATGTTTTACGTCTTGTTCGGCTTGGTGCTGAATGGAAAAGAGGCTTCGGTCAATGGCACGCATTTTGCCACTTACTTGATCGCCACCTACGGCACGTTCGGAGTAATGGGAGCTTCACTGTTCGGCACCGCAGCGGGATTGGCGACCGAGCGTGGCCTGGGATGGCTGCAAGTGAAGCGCGCCAGCCCCATGCCTCCGTTTGCATATTTCACAGCCAAAGTAGTCATGAGCATGATCTTCAGCACTGCCGTTGTGTTGCTGCTGTTTGCTCTAGGAGTTACCTTTGGCGGTGTGCACCTCCCGGCTCTGGAAGCCGCGAAATTGCTGGCCATTCTGATCGTCGGCTCCCTTCCCTTCTGCGCCATGGGATTGGCCATCGGATACTTCGCCGGACCCACCTCAGCCGCCCCCGTCATCAATCTGTTTTATCTTCCTCTGTCTTTCTGCTCAGGATTATGGGTTCCGCTGATGTTTCTACCCAAGCTGCTGCGTAACTTCGCTCATGTTTTGCCCCCGTACCACCTGGCGCAACTCGCCCTGGGAGTTGTAGACGCTGGGCAGCCCGAGTCGGCATGGACGCATTGGGAGTTCCTGATCGGGTTCACGCTAATTTGTCTGGGATTGGCCCGGGTCGGCTTCCAGCGCGACGAGGGCAAGACCTACGGTTAAGAAACACAAGGAAAGAAGGTGTTTCCGATGCAAACAAGAACTTGCAACTCTGCAATTTGGATTCTGGTGCTGCTGGCAATTCTTCTACTCACGTTCCAAGGCCGGATCGGTTTACTGGCGGTGGTTCTACCCATTTCGCTGCTATTGGCGTGCGCCATGATGTGGTCGGGGGACCACCGCAGCAAGCTGACGCGCGACCCGGAAAAGCGGTAGCCTAGAGCTGGAAAATGAAAATCGTAACCAAAAAGCTAGAGCATGGCTGGGCCTTTTACATGCCGCTGGCATATTTCGGCTTCTTCTTCTTGCAGCCCATTTTCGAGCACGCCAGCCGGAAGCAGTGGCTGCTTACCGCGCTCGGCACCGTCATTTTCCTGACGCTTTACCTGGGCGTGCTTTGGACTGATCGCAAGCCGTGGCAGTTCACCGGCCTCGGTGCGATGGTTGTCGTTGGAGCTTTATACGCTCCCTTTAATAGCGGTGCATCTTGCTTCTTCATCTTTGCCGCCGCTGTGCTTCCTTACGTTGTAGAGACCGAAGTGGGTGTTCTTGGGTTAATCGGCCTAATTGTAGCGGTTGCCGGCCTGGAGACCTGGCTGCTTCACCTGTCGGGCTGGTTTGCGTTTTATGCCGCAGGCCTATCCGTGGTGGTTGGCGGCACCAACATTTATTTTGCCCAGCGCACTCGTATGTACTACCAGCTGAAAAAGGCCAACGAGGAAATCGAGCATCTGGCCAAGATCGCGGAGCGCGAACGCATCGCGCGTGACTTGCATGACGTGCTTGGCCACACGCTTTCAGTGATCATCTTGAAATCGGAACTAGCGGGAAAACTCATGGATCGCGATCCGCAGCAGGCTAAGGCTGAAATGGCCGACGTGGAAAAGACTTCCCGAAAAGCGCTGGCTGAAGTCCGAACCACCATCCGTGGTTATCGAAGCTATAGCCTCGAGGCAGAGATCAAACAAGCCCGGGCAACTCTCGAAACCGCAGGCGTAAAAGTGAGATCCGAGTCCGCCGACGTTTCTCTCAGCCCCGTACAGGAAAGTGTGGTTGCGCTGGT
>Ga0070765_100000174_pt1 | contig 39698 bp, 70 predicted proteins | sample HubBroMetageWFT5_FD_71516 | JGI IMG/M metagenome (GOLD analysis project Ga0070765, IMG submission 71516) | Warmed and freeze-thawed soil microbial communities from the Hubbard Brook experimental Forest, New Hampshire - Hubbard Brook CCASE Soil... | ecosystem: Environmental > Terrestrial > Soil...
AACGAAGGTCACAACGTCAACCGCTGTCGCGGAGCCCGATGTCGCTGCGAAGCCGACAGCCTTATATCCGGTCGCCCATGTCACGGTGAACGAACCAGCGCCCGACTGCCGAAGGATGAACGTCAATTCCTCGCCCGCGAACGGTCCAGCGTCAACGCTGTCGTAAACGGGCTTTGCGATGGTCGCGTTGACCGTCAGCGTGTAGTCGATGACGTGACCGAGCGAAGGGTTCGGCGCGGCCGGGGTAGCTCCCGCCGCAGCGGTAACCTGAATCCCGAAGTTTGCCGGTCCTTTGTCGCTATGAGATGGGGTGCGTGCCATGTCTTTACTCTACCTTTTTCCGTTACTACGCGCGGTTACGCGTGGTTCTGCAAGCTGCGAAGTGCAGCCGCGTCGTCTGTGTTTCCGTCGCCACGAACGTAGCCGATGAAACCCGTCTGTCCGTAGTCCGCGTACCGTTCCTCAAGCCGCAGCACGGCCATCGAAGCGGTGACATCGCGCACGATGTACCCGGACTTGAAGTCCCCGAAGATAACGGGAGCAGCCGCGCCGCTCGACGCCGAATCGGGAAGGTCATTGTTGACAACGATGGGGTAGCCGAGCAGCGTATCAACGCCGCCGCCAAGGTCAAGGTTTTTCGTGACCGCGCCGGTCGCGATGCTGCCGAACGTGCCAGCCGGAACGAAAACCGGACGGCCGTTAGCGTCAAGCAAGCCCTGAACCTTGCCCACGCTCTTGTCGTTCATCATGAACACGCAACGCCCGGACTGACGGTACGCCGCGTCAACCGAGTGAATGAGCGTAAGCAGCGTGCCCACGGTGGTCATCGACGCGCCGCCAGCGGACAGCGGGTCCGCAGCCGCAGCGTTCTGAATCCCAACGGTAACGCCGTTGAGCCCGCCCGTGATGCCGGTGCCGAGCGTAAACGCGGTGTTCTGCCCACGGCCGATACGCTTTGCGAAGCGGTCGCCCACGACGGTCTCAAGGTCAAACGCGCTGTCCTGCAACAGAGCGCGACCGATGCGCACCGCGCCAGTCGTCCACATGAACGCCGACAAAGTGCGCTGAGTGAACGAAAGATCGCTCTCGCCGACTTGTGTGTTTTCGCCGATGATGGTCGCCGCGTTCGCGGTGTCATCGTTGACGGGCCACACAAGAGACTGTCCCGAAGTGGTCTCGATTGCGTTCGCCACAAGACGCACGCCGCCGTAAAACTTGAGGACTTCGGTGATCTTGCTCAGGAAGCCGGGCGGCACCAAGTACCCGCCCGCCGAGTTGGACGCTTCGCCCATGTCTCGGTATTCCTTGCTGTTCGCGATGTTGCGCCGCTCAAGCATGTCGAGATTGTCGCCGCGCAGCCCTGCGAATCCGCGCCGAAGGTAGCGCTTGAAAACGTCCTCATAGCCGTCATCCGTCGCGCGGTCGCGCTCCGTGATGGGCTCGCCGGTCGGCACGCCGAGCGTCGGCGCGGGAGCGTCCATGACACGAGCGAACGCCGCAGCGCGAAGCTCAACGTCCATAGTGTCCCCTGCGGACTTCATCTCACCTTCCAGCGCGGCAAAACGCTGTGTTTCCTCCGCGCTAAGTGCGCGGTCCTCTGCGCGAGCGACTTCCAGAAGTCCGCGCATATCGTTCCACGCCCGTAGGCGCTTGTCCTTGAGCCGCTCGATGACGGCAGTATCAGTCATGTTGCTAACGCTAGCACAAACCGTTAGTAGCCCTGAGATCGAATACCGTTGCAGCGCAACGGGTTATTACAGTCGGAAGTCGCCCGCGATGCTGCGGCTGTAACCGTCGTAACGATCCCAAAGCTCGCGCATTTCGTCGCGCGTTGCGATGTCCTCGGGCGCGTCGAGCGTACCGTCATCGCCGCTGATTTCGTCGCTGCGCTTTTTGACCGGCTTACCGCCGTCATCCTCTGCGCCGTTGTCGTTGTTATCGCTCTGCGCTTCGGTCTTTTGCGCCGCGCGCTTCGGTGCGTTACGCCGAGCAACCTTGATCGCGTCGCTGCGCACACTCGCCGTCGTGTCGCCGTAAGCGGGCATGACACACGGGCTGACATCGTAAAGCCCCAAGTCGAAAAGCTGCCGAAGCTCGCCACCATCCGGCAGCACGCTCCACCGCTCGCCGCCCGGATTGACCATAAACGAAAAGCTCATGCCGGTCACGTCGCCGCGCTCGACAAGGATTGCAAGGTCACGGCCGACTGTCGTTGCGGGAAGGTCGTTGACAGCGCGCAGCCCCGACTTGTCGCTAGTAAGCGTCAGCGTGCCCGACTTCGTGCGGCCGAGCATGAGGCTTATATCGTGGTTGTAAAGGCACACGCAGTCAAGGTTATCGGAGCGCAGCGCATTGTCAAACGCCCCTTGCATGACTTCCTCATAGAAGCCCCACGGGTCATCATCCGGGCCGTTGCCCGCGCCGATCCATGTACGCGAGCCGTACATCGCCGCGTAGCCCTCAAACGTCGATGGTGCGTCGCCGCTCTTTGCGCGCAACGTCACGCCGCTTACTAGTGTGCGGGTCTCGATGTTGCCGTTACCAGCCTCAGCCCGCGCGACACGCGCATCATCCATGCTCATATCGTAACGCTTAGTTTTCCTGCGGTCCGTTTGGCTTAGCAGTCGGCAGCGGTGCGACCACGAAGTTGTATGAATCCAAGCCGTATCCGTCCGAGCCGGGGAAGTCTGCGGGCTCGACGCGCGGCCGTCCCTCCATGCCGCGCACTTCGTTCGGATTGAGCCAATGCGCACCGATTGCCTGACTGTAAGACGAGTAACGCGCGACTTGATCGCCCTGAATAAGCGGGGTGATGTCAAACTCCGCGTACTGTCCGGGCAAAAGCAAGCGCTTCGTAATGCGCTGCGCGTAACGCTCCATCCATCCCGACAGCGTGTAACGCACGAACGAAAGCGATTGCTCCGCAATGCCCTTGCCCCACGAGCTTGTCTTGTCAATTTGCATCGCGAGATGTGGCGGCACGCCGTACAGTCGGCACACTTCCTCAATCGCAAACTGCCGCGTTTCCAAAAACTGCGCTTCGTTCGGTGGTATGCCAATCGGTGTCCACTTCAAGCCCGCGTCCATTACGATAACTTCGTGTGACTTTTGCAGCCCGGCAACCTTGTCGCGCCAGCGCGCTTTCATGGTCTCGGCTTGCTCCGGGGTCATCTTTTGATCCGTGCTTACGATGCCCGACATGAGCGAACCGCTGCCGAACAGACGCGCGCCGTACTGCTCTGCAGCGACGCCGAGCCCGATAGTTTGACGCGCATGCGCAATCGGGCTCAGCCCTCGGATGCCATCGTAACCGATGCCGGGGAAGTGCACGACTTGCGCGTCAGTAAGCGTCAGCCCTTCGTTGATGGCAACGTGATACGTCTTAGCGCCGGGGATACCCTTGCTCGCGGACTGCGAACGGCTCACCCATGTTTGCCACGGCGGGAGCGTCCAGACTTGCGAGATGCGGTCGCCGCCGTTCGTAAGCACGGGCAGCCAATACGCGTTGCCCCACAAGAGATCATGGACAATCGACGTTTCCAAAAACTCATACCATGTCACTTCGGGGTTCGGGTCCGTAATCCACGGCGTATCAATGGCCTTGCGGTCGATCTTGTCGCCGCGCTTGCCCTCCCACACGTTGAGCGGGCACTCCGCGATGCTGCCAGCGATAAGCGAGATGCACCGCCACACGGCAGCCGCACGCATCGCCGTAAACTCGGAGATGTTGACGCCGCTGTCGGTACTGACTTGCCCGGCAATCAACGCCCATGCTTGCGGTGAGGCTAACGGGATCGCCGGGTTTTCAAGCGAATCGCGCCGCTCCATCGTTCGACCCATGCCAAGGAAAGCCATACGCTTAGTGTCTCACGTTAGTAGATGTCGCCAGTAAACATGTCACTCTCGACGGGCTCAAGCGCACGGTCGAGCGCGACCACGGCGGCAATCGCAAGGTCGATATGCTTCGTTGAGCTTGACGTTTCCTTGACGATGCGCGGACCTTTGTAATCGGTCTTGAGCTTAGCGTTTGCGATGTGCTTAGCAAGGTCCGGGTCGCCGTCGTGCTCAAGCATGCCGTCGCGCACATAGTCGGAGAAGATCGTGCACGAGCGAACCATTCGCGCGGGGCTCGTGGTGAGGTATTCGACTATCGGTATGCCCAAATCGGCGAGCACTTGCATGCTCCGCTGCCAGCGGTACGGGTCGCAAGCGACTTCGCGCACCGCGTATTGCTTGCAAAGCTCAACGATTGTGCGCTCCACTTCGGCAATATCGACGCGCCAGCCATCCCCTTGCTCCCCTTTTGGGCGCTCCCATAATGCCAACTTTGTCAAAAACGGTACTTCGCGGTCCGTCGTGCACGCTACTATCGCCGTGCTGTCGCCCGAAAACGAACCATCGAACGCGAGCACAACGGCTTCGGTGTCAGTAAGCGCGTGCTCCGCGTTAGCAAGCCGGTCCCACGAGCCGTAAGGCAACCATGCTTCAACGCTGCCCGTCCATTGATTGAGCCGGTAACGTCGAAACTCATTCTCGCCGCCGCGCGCTTCCGCTTCCGCGCACGCTGCACGAAAGTCCTCGATGTTTTGGAAGTCACCTAGTCCGGGGTTCGCTTCGTGCCATGCGCGCTCGTCTTTCCAGTCGCAGTTACGGTCAGCGGGCTCAAACCAGCGGAACATAAAGCCCTTGACGAGACCCTTGAGCCCCATTTCGTACAGTCGCCCGCACAAACTATCCATGTCGTAACCGGCAGTCGTGATGCCGAGCACACATGCGCGCTCGCGTGTCGCGCTACCGTTTGTCATAACCGCCCATAGCTTGCTGTTTTTCTGCACATGCACTTCATCGAACACGACAAACGATGGGTTATAGCCCTCGGCTGTCGCGTAATCCGCGCTCAATGCTTTGTAAACTGAGCCGGAAGCGGGGTGCAGTATGGTCGCTTGAGCGTCGCGGATAACGCACACGGCTGACAACTCGGGCTCAAGCCGCACCATGCGCATCGCGGTATCGAAACAGATGCGTGCTTGATCGCGGTCACCCGCGACGCTATAGACTTCCGCGCCGGTCTCGCCGTCAGCTAGTAACGCGTACAACGCGAGACATGCGCCGAGCATGGTCTTGCCATTCTTACGCGCAAGCCCCCACAAGCCGCGCCGGTACACGCGACGGCCGGTCGCGTCGAGCCGGAATAGCTCTAGGATCAACTCTTTTTGCCACGGCCGCAGCCGAATAAGCTGCCCCGCGAACGGTCCGTTTACGTTACGGCAAAAGGCTTCAATGAACCGGATGACGCGGTGCCCGTCTGTCGCGAAATCGACCGGCGCAGCCGCGTATAAACGCGCCGTTTGCTTACTTGCGCTGGACATTCCGAGCCCTCGCAGCGCGTCGCGCGACCGCTACAGAGCGCTCAACGGGCCGTTTACGCGTACCGCTGCACACGACGCACATGACTTTGTAAACCAAGCCGTCGCCGCGTAGCATCAACTCATACCCGCGACCCTCACATTGCGGGCACTCGGTCGCGTCGCTCATGACAGCGCCGTCAGGAAACGCGCGAGCACGACGGCGCGCGTAACCTTGCCGCAGCTATTGCAGCGCACCGGATAGATGCCGGGCTCGTGTACTTCGTGGTCCGCAGTCACTTCGCGACCGCATCCGCTGCATTCATAACGGGGCGCGCGGGGCACGCATGGCAGCCGTAACGGGATTTTGTGCCCGTTATCGAGCGTCACGATGCCCGCAAAGCGCCAGTCCTCAGTCACAATGATCTCGGCTTCGCGAAGTGACGCCGCAAGCGCCGCAGCATACGGGGCAAAAACCGTTGCCCTGCAACGCATTTCGCCCATGCTGCGAGCCACACGGGGTCCGTAACGGGCGATTCTGTCGCGGGGTAGGGCTCACGGGAGCGTGACATCGGGGTAGCGCTCCGGGTTTTCGACCCATCGCACGTCGATTGCGCTGTCCACAACGATCATGACGGGCCAGTCGTTAGTCTCGGTCGCGTGCTTGATGCGCTCGCGGATGACTTCGCCGCGCTCTTGCAAGGTCTCGGCTTGCTGCGCAGTCAGTCGCATTTCCGTTGACAGTATGAGGATTTGCGAGCCCTTCGGTGCCTCAAGATTGATCTCGTGCGTGCGCATTTACTCGCCGCTCGCACGGAACGCGTCGAGCCGGGAGCCCGGCCGATGCTCTGTCTTGATGCCGAGCGATTGACGGGCGCGCGGACCGACGCCGAGCGCCGCAGCGAGCGTGATTACCATGCCCTCAAGCTGCCGGATGACTGCGATTGCTTCGCGCTCGTCAAGCGTCGCCGCCGTGCCGTTACTAAACGCGTCATCCGCGCGCCGTTGCATAAGCTCCCACCGCTTCGTCAGCGCGTCAAGGTACTCAAACAGACGCATGACAGCGGGCACGTCCTCGGCGCGCAACGCTTTCGCTGTCTCGCTGCGCTCATACGCGCGAAACGCTGCGCGTGTCTCGGTCAGCCAGCGGTTAGGAAGTCGCGGAAACGTCAGCGCCGTCGCGGTCATCTCCGCGTCGCCGAGCGAGCGACCGGCACGCGCTCGCGCGCTGTCATCGGCGAGATTACGCGGGCGACCGGCCATGCACTAAGTATGCAATAACGTGCATGATGTGCCCCGAAAGTGCGTCACATTTGTAACGCTAACCGTCACCCGTCTGAGATCAAAACGTCACAAAATAGGGCCAAAATGGGCATTTCCGCATTGATTTCAATGAGGGTACGGTGGTCCGCTGCCGCTATTTGCCGCTAGACTTTTGACGACTTCGTAACGATGTGACGGCGTAGCTGGGTGCATATCTGCTACGTTGAGTGCATGAATAATCACCCCGTCGAGCGCCGCTCGCGTCTGCGCCGCGGGCGCGCTGTAGAATCCACACATAAGGGCACGCCGCGCAGCGTCGAGCGCACGAGCAAGGAAGCGCCACGCGTTGACCCATGTGTCGGCTGCAATGACTGCCCGTGCAAGAGCACGAGCCGCGCTGTCGAGCGCCGCTACACCTAGCCCACACCGCACGCACGCTAGTCTAGTGCGGGCTCGTCCTCGGTGCCGTTGAGTGTGTTGCTCAAGCCCCACCATGCAAACCGATCATATGCATGATCGAGCCTATGTGTGCCAGCGTTGCGCTCATAGTGGTCGCCGTCATGTGAGCGCATCATGTGATGTCGTAACGGCTCGCTGTCATCCTCAATGCCGCCCGTGATGTGCACATGTCTGCGCAGTATCATCGCGGGTCGTATGACTTGATCCGTGTGCTGCAAAGCTCCATGAGCTTACGTCTTGCCGCATTGAGCTTGTCTTGTGCGGCTTCGTATCGAGCCCACATCTCACTATTGCCTTGCCGGTGAAACGTGCCGGTCATCGCATCGTCAGCATCGCAAAACTCTTTGTCTGCAATGGTAAAGTCGATGGCAGCGTTGAAAATCTCGTGTGCCTCTGCAAGCATGTCATTCTCCCCGTAGTTGCTGACTGACAGTAACGGGCTGCGACAGCGTGCTACGCGTGCGACGAACGCTCGCCAAACGCGAAAGCCTACGCCGTCCGTCAGCCGACTTGCCGAGCGCGCGATATTCGGCTTTGCGTGCCTTGATCCAATCGCCGTCGTGCTTGATTTCATGCCCGGTCGCTTCGTAAGCGTGCTTGCTTGATAGCGGCACGCGATTCCGCTCGCGCCGAGCTTGCTTTGCGGTCGATCCGCTCATGACTTGCGAGCCTTGCGAACGATCTTCGTGCGAACGGCTCGCGCAGCCGTCAGTAACGCGCGAATATCGTCATCCGTAGGGCCATCGACAAGCCGCAGCTTGCGCGCGAGCTTGCGCGCCGGAAAGTTGCGCGGCTTCATGCTCCCACGAGCCGCGACAGCGCCGCCCAAATCGGGGTAATGTGCGTCAGGATAAACGCGAGCACGATGACGCCGAGCACCGAAATTGCGCAGCCCATGCAACCAAGCGGGCTCGCGGTAACTTGTCCGTTCATGAAATGTACCTCCGTATTTCGCTCTGTAGTGCAACGTCGAGCGCCGCAAGCGCGCGGCATGGTCCGCAGTCCCCGCAGTCTGCGCTAGGGTCTGACATCGCGCACGCGATAGCCGAGACTTGCATAAGCGCGCGGATTGTCGGGACTTGCAAAGTAAACGTGTCGGCTTTGTTGTTTTCGACAGCGAAGTCAAAAACCTTTTCCAGATGACCGGCTAGCTTGATGTCCATTACGCGACCGCCGCAGCGACGTGCTCGCGCGCATGTATGCCGCCAGCGATTTCCTCGTCAGTCGCGTCTAGGCAACAGTCGCGAAAGCGATCCTCAACGCCCGCGTAGCCTTGTCTCGGCGAGCTTGCATGACGGTCAAAAGCGTACACGCCGCCATCGCCGTCCTTACAAAGCGGGGTCATCTTTTCCAATTCACTCGCGAGCTTAGCATGGAGATCGGCGACCATGTAGGCACCCTCCGCAGCGGTGCGAAAACGGCGTGCCGCAAGCTCAAAAAGCCCGTCCTCATACGCGAGCGAGCCCCGGCTATTCGCTAAGCTCAGCGCCGAAGCTGCCGCGTAAATCTCCGTCATGATGCCCGAGTAAGCGAAGTCGCCGGGCTGCGAGTTTGCCGCCATACCGCGCGCGATGATTTCAAGTCGCATGTCCTCGCGCCAGCTTGCCGTCGAGCGTTCGCGCTTAGCTTCGCGTACCCGCTTGCACTCTAGGCAATCGCCGTGCGGATTGCCGCGCTCCGGGTTTGGCTTTCCTCTGTTCGTTGCGCCGCACTTTTCGCACGGCTTGATCGGTGAGCGTGCAGTAACGTCCTTTGTTTCCAAGCCCAAACCTCCGTAACCGTTTTCTGTCGATACGCTGCCGTACCGTCGATATGTACCCTACCGTACCGAGCGCATGCTTGTCAAGCCCCTTGCGTTTGACGCGATTCTAACCGGCTAGGAAGCGCTCAGCTTGCTCATATGTGTCAACGGTTCCGACGCGCTTTGCACGGCCGTCTTGACGCTCCCACAGAGCATAACGGCTGACAGCGTAGAGCTTGCCGTCAGCGTCCGCGCGATAGCTCCGCGATTCGCGTATGTAGCGGTAGCCGTCCTCCGTGCTCGCGGTCATGATGCGATGATGGTCGCCGTTGCGGTTTGTGTCGCGCGGTACTCGGCTGCGACCGCTTCGTAGTGCTTGCAATGATGCCGGTAACGGAAGCCCTTGCACGGGCAGCCGTCGAGCAAGTTGCCCGGCAGCGATTCGCCCGTGTCCGGGTCCGTGTAATGCCAAGCCCATCCGCGAAGCTCCGCACCGATTGCCGCGTCAGCTTCCGCGTAATCGCCGCTCATGACAGCCCGTCGTTGCCGACATAATCGACAGTCCAATCTTTGACCGTATAATCGCTGTCGCCGAAGCACGAGCCGTCCGACGCTGCCAGCGCGTCAGCGACAGCCGTGCCGATGGCATCGAGCCCGACCGAGTTGGTTTCGACCACGACGCGCACGCGTAGCTCGATCATGGTAGTCATTCCGGCACCGTAGTACTCAGCGCCGAGCCTATGCCGCCCGTAACGGTCGGCGCGGGGCTGTACGGGGCTTGTGGGGCTAGTGCCGAGCCGAGCGACACAAAGACCCATATTGCCAGCGCCACGAGCGCCACGGCCGTTATAACGGCGCAAGCTGCTGTCAGCCGCCCGACGCTCCGCTTGACACCCGCAAGGTACGGGTCGCCGAGCGTAACGTCATCATCGGGCTCAGGTATCCACCGCTGCGCCGGTTTCATGACTTCAACTCGGCAAAGCGAGCCTCCATGATGACGAGATCGGCGAAGCGCTGCGCTTCGTTATTGTCCGGGTCTCCGGTCACGGTCGCGCGCATGAGCCCGATGAAGTCGAGCGCTTCGCCGCTGACGGAGCCGTCGCCGTTGATGTGCATGTCGGACGGGTCCGCAATGAGAATGTCGCCGGGCTCAAGCGAGCCGATCCAAGCGTAAAACCCCGCGTCGCGTTCGTCCTCTCTGATCCATGCGTCGCCGATTGTCGCATAGAGTGTGCCGTCGCTGCGGTAGCTGCTAAGCCGTGTCGCGGTCATGACCATGATCCTCCGTAAACGAGTTTGCGAGCCTTGCGCGGCTCATTCTGTGCCGTGTCGTTGAGTACCCGCGCCGCGCGGGGTCCGTCGTGCTTTGCCTTGCGCTCAGCCGCACGCTTACGCGTTGCCTCACGCTCGCACCATTTGTCACTCTGCCATTGCATCGCCGGTTCCTCCGTTGCCGTTTGCCGTTTCGTTATTACGTCGCTCGATGCGTCGCCGTTCGACGCGTGCCAGCGCGGGCCAGTCCGCGCAAATCGCCGCAAACTCCGCTGCGACTTCCTCCGGTGTGAGCCAGCGCCGACGCTCGCCCGTGCGCTGCTCCGTCATGACGCGAAGTCCGAGTGATCCGCGCCGCTCTTGACCCATCCGAAAGCCATGTGATTTACGTCGCTCGTGCTGATACCTTGATCGGGGTTACGCCGAGCCTCACGCGTGCAAAGCCCGTGCCGGATTGTCTGCCAGTCGCCGTACACGCCCGCGCGGAGATCGCGCTGCACGGTATCCCATTCGGTCGCTTCGGCTTGCTGCGCCGCGCGAACCGTCATCGGGTCTGAGCGACCGCCGCCGAGCGTTACGCTCTTGCGCGAGCGATGCCAGCGCTCGTGCTGCTCAGCTTCGTAAACCGCGATAGTCTCAAGCGAGTAACGCGCCACGTCGCCGCATGTGTCGCAGAGATTTGCGAAGCCGTCGAGTGCGCCGGGTCCGGTCGCTGCTACGGGGTTGGTGGTAACGCTCATGTCGGGTCTCCGATTCGCCGGGGGTTTGTCCCGGTCGCCGTCATCATCATCGCGCCGAGCGTGTGCGTTCAGGTCGGATGATTCGGTAACAGGCTTGCAACGGAAAGTGCCGTAAACAAAGAGACACCGCGCGGATCGCATGAATCGGCTACAGGGTTGTAACGGGAAGATGACGGCCGCTGAGATCAAAACTAGGTACTTGACAAGCTCCGGGCTAACGTGGTATTGCTTCCGGTATGACGTTAGCCCGGCACAAGCGGGGTAAGCAAATTGGCAATGGCAGCACACCGTAAGCGGATGGCAGTACCGGCCGGGATTTACTCGGGCCGTGCGGAAGTCGTGCCGCATGAGGACGGGTTTGCCCTTGCCTTGTGGGGCGCGCGCAACGTCACGAACGGCCGAGCGATTCGCGACGGAGCACGTTATAAGCCGCGCGAGCTTGAGCGCTGGATCGCCGACAAGCAACTTGTCGAGGGTGACATCGTAAACGTGACGTTCGCGCGCGTGTCGCCGCATATCTCGATGGTGCTGCGCATGTCGAGACCGCGCAGCGCATCGCGGCTCAAAGGTCGTCAAGTAGCGTTACGATCAACGTAGAATCGGGCGGGCGCACAGGAAACACACGGAGGGCATAACATGCGATACAAAATCCGCCAGCGCGGAGCCGCACGGGTTGCGGTCATCATTGCCGGGGCTGCCGGTCTTATCGGCGCGGGAGCGTTCGTGGCAACGGCTGCGGTCGTAAGTGCGCACAACGTCCAGTCAATCTACGGGCTCGTGGATTGCCAGGGTGATTACGCGGTGTACGTTCAAGCGGACGTGTACGGCGGTCACAAGCTGCGCGTTGAGCTTGACGGCACGGTCATTTCGGACCTTGCTTACAACGGCTCGTCAGCCGTGCAAGGGTTCGGGCCGTTTACCGGCAGCGGTGCGAGTGCGGGCGAAACGATTACCGCACAAGCAACGCAACCCAACGGAACCGCTGAGGGATCGCTACAGACGGGCAAGCTGACGCTTGAGGGTGACGGCTGTTCGTCGCCGAGCCCGTCGCCGACAGCTACGCCGACAGCTACGCCGACAGCTACGCCTACCCCCACCGCAACCCCGACGCCGACGCCGACGCCGAGCGCAACGCCGACCCCTACGCCGAAGCCTACGCCGACGCCCAAGCCGTCGCCGAAGCCGACGCCACCTAGCGTGCCGATTCCGGTTACCGGCGCGGGGTTCTAAGGCAACCCAAACCCCCCTTTCGGGACCGCTCGCGCAATGTGCTGCGGGCGGTCCTTTTTCGTGTCGCCAAAGTGTCGCCATTGTCGCCATGTGTGTTTTTGCCAATGAGATCAATATATACATGTCTGTGGTAGTAAACACTCCCTCACATGAATACACTCTCAACTTTTGCGCTAGTGGCGACGGCTACATGGCTACACGTCGCCACGGATGGCTACGCGGATGGCTACAGACCGGGGACCGCTTACGCGGGCGGGTAGATCGCCTCATACCGGGCGCGCAGAGCTTTGATCGCATCGCTCGTGCGGCAGCCCGCAACGTGCGCGTTCTGCGCGTCGCGCCATGTCTTTCCGGGGTGACGCTTGAACCATTCGCGAGCCTTATCGACGGCCACGTCAAGCCCGCGCTCATACGCCGGGATTGTCGGATCAATGACGCCGGTTGCCATGTGCTCAAGCGCGCCGTCAACGAACCATGCCAGCACGCGCAGCGCGCGCGTAACGGTCTCGGGCTCGATGGTCGTGCCGCGCATACCGTTCGGGTCTCCCGCGATGTGCAGCAAGAGAATCAGCCGCGCCGCATGACTTTCCAGCTTGCCGAGATAGTCGGCGCGCTCCGCGTTTTCCTCGTCATTGGCGCGGTCAATGGTCGCGTCGCGCCATGTGCGAAACGCATCGTAAGCTGCGAGCGAAAGCTGACACTCAAGCGGACCGGCGCGCTCATGGAGCGTATGCACGAGCGCAGCCCATGCCAGCGTGACGCGTGACACGTCCGCGTCGGTCGGATGCGTGCGCTTACGGTCCTCAAGATGCGCCGTCAGCCAGCGGCCGGTCATGCCGTCCGCGCCGCGCAACGCATCCGCAAGGTCAGGCTGTATGGTGCCCGTTACGGTGCAAATCGGATGCGGCACGAAGATACTCTCCGAGCCGACGCGATCAACGCGTAACGCGTCGCCGCTCCACAACTTGAGGTAAAGCTGCCGGTCGTTGCCCTTGCCGCCCTTGTACTGATTCATGCCCGACACAACGCCGCTAAGCTCGTCAGCCGCGACAAGGATACCGCGCGGATTCGCGTCAAGCAAGCGCGCGAGCTTTTCGGCTGTCGTGTCATCGGCAAGCGTGCGCTTTGGATCGGGCACGGTCTTGTCAGCCGCTTTGCGGTCGCGCCACGCGTCAACGGCCGCAACGTCAAGCGCCTCAAGCGGCGACTTCGCGAGCCGCAGCGCCGTTGACTTCGCGGTGCCGGGACGCGCAATAACGGCGGTCCAGACTACGGCGCGTTGCTTCCAGTTACCAATAGTAAGCACGGCCGAATTGCCGATAGCTGTGCCGAGCACGGAAAGACCATGCGCTGCAACGGCTTCCGGCACGCATCCCGACGCCGCGCCGCCGTCAATCGCGAGCGCCGTAAGCTGACGCGGTAGCGCGTCGAAAGGAAAGGTTACGTCCGATCCTTGCGTTACCGCGACGGGCTCGTCAGCCTTCGCAGCGTCGCGCGCGTCGCGCTCCGCGTCGGTAAGCCCCGAGTGCTTGATAACGCCCGTACCGGGCGGGCTGTACGTTTCGCGCAGCGACGCAAGCGCGTTCGGTATGTCATGGTTTACCAGCTTGCGGTCATCGCCGTCACGGTCAAAGCCCATCGCTGCGACCATGCGCGCAAGCTGCTCCGTGTCTTGCGTGTAGAACGCGAGCAAGTTGACGGCCGCAAAGCGTGCCTCTGACGGGCTGTCGTAAGCGCTCCAATCGCCGTTATACAACGGCGCAAACTTCGCGGAGTTGGCAGCGCGTAACGCGAGCCCGAAGATCACATCATCGTCAAGCGCCGGGGTACTGCGCTCTGTATCAAAGTTGATAGGTTCCGCAGTAGTGTCCTGCGGGAAAAGCTCAGCGTGCAGCGTGTCAAGGTCAACGTGTCGCAGCGTTGTGCTCGACGTATCCTCAAGGATCAAGCGCCGCCCGGTTACCGCGATGTAGCGATTGTCATTCGGTCCGTACATCTCGACGGTGCCCTTGCGCCGACGCCCGGCCGGGGGAGTGCCGATTACGAAGATGTGCAGCCCGTCGCCGCTCTGCGATGTCTCGGTGTAACTGTCAACTTTGGCGACAATAGCCTCAGCCCACGGCTCGATGATGCCGTCAACGATGCAATGGTCAAGGTCAATGCAAGTAACGTCGCCGCCCGCGAGCATGAGCCCGATGCCGTCAAAGTCATCATTAGCCGAGTACACGCCGAGCGCGTCGGTAAACGTGCTCCATGTCTCGGGGTCGCTGCTCGACGCTGCGCGCTTAGCACACGGATCAAACGGCACTTTGGTAGGCTTGCCGTCACGCGGCACCATGCGCCACACTACCCAAGCGTTACGCGCGCGCAGCGCTGCGGGTATGTGTGCAGCGAGCACGGGCAACGGTGCGGTTTTGGTCTCCATCGAACGGCAGCCTAGCACCACGCGGCAAGGGCTCGCGGGAGCCGCCGCGCGGGGTCGCTGCGGAGCTTTACGGTCTCGGCTGTCTCCTTCCCAAGCCGGGCGAAGCGCCGCGCTAGCCCGGTCGGGGACGGGGGAGCCAACGCGATAGAATAGGAGACACGATGGCAGCACGTCAGACCAGTCAGCCCCGGCCGCGCTCGACGGTTCGGCGCAAGCCCGCAGCAGAGCCCGAGCCCGAAACGCTCGCCGCAGCCGCAACGCGTATCGCGTCCGAAGCGCCGATGCTTACGGGGCTCAAGGCTGATCTCATTGACACGGCAATCGCGGCCGGTGCTTACCGTCGCACGTTGATCCGCGAGGGCATACCGCAAGAGCTTGCGGACCGCTTCGTAAGCGACTGGCACGACAGCTACATGGGTGTCACGAGCACGGAGCATGACGAGATTGCCGAGGACGGCCGCGAGCCCGTCTGACATGTGGACGGGCGATAGCTGCTACTGCGAGGACTGCGAAGCCGAGCTAGAAGCGCTAGGGATCGGAGCCCGTTAGCGTTAGCCCGCATGGTCTCGCTGCGGAGTGCGACCATCGCGTTACTCTCACAAGCAAAGCCCCATGAGGGCCAAAATCTAGGAGCGACATGGCACGAGTTACCCCTACCAGCGGGCGCGATCTCTCGGCGTATGAGGACGGTGTTTGGTACACCCTGACGCTTGAGAAGTTGCAGCGCGGCAACGCAAAGCAAAGCGCGTTCGGGCCGACCATCGTTTTTGACTTCCTTGACGAAAACGGCAACCCCGGACCGGGTGTCCTTGCGTCGCTTTCGCTCAACGATGCGCCGGGCGGCAAGCCCGCGAAGCTCAAGGGCATTGTCAACTCACTCGGCGGATTCCCCGCGAACACGCCGGTTGCGGCTTTCGATGACGAGACCTTCGCCGTCGAGTATGAGGATGCAACGCAAGACTTTACCGTTGAAGTCGGGTTGCGTCTTGAGGCTCGCGGCGAGTGGGGCGCAGCGAAGCCGGGCGACGAAGTGACGTATAAGCTCGTCGCGTTTCGGCCGGTCGGTGCGCAGAGCAAGCCCGCTGCCCGCGTCGCGCCCGCAGCACGTCAGACCGCAGCCGCCGCAGCGGTTCCGTTCTAACTAAGTCAGCGCTTGCGGACCGGGTTGCGTTGCAACGCGCCCGGTCCTAGAGCACCACGGAGTAATAAGCATGTCCGAAGTTTCCGAGATTACTGACGCCGAAGTTATCAAGGTTGCCGAGCCCGCCGTGCGGCTCGCGGCAATGCAAAGCGGCTTGCCGTTTGACCTTGATGACGCGCACGACTACATTGACAGTATGTTGACGCTCGTGCTTGCGTTGACAGTCGGCGCGCTTGACCGCGCGACCGATTCTCGCGATGTGGCCGCGTGTCGCGCAGTCATCGGCACGCTCATGCGCGTCGCGATTCTGTCGTAATGGCACGCGTTGTAAACCCCGCGTTGCGCGGCAGCGGTGTACGGGGCACGACGGGGCTACTCGATGTCCCGACGTACCTGAGCTTTTCGCAGCTTACCAAGCTGTCAAGCCGTTACCGTAACGCGTGCCCGCGCGCATGGGCTTACAACAAACTCATGGGGTTGCCGGGCGGTGTCGGTAACGGCATGATTCTCGGCCGGTCGCTTGACAACGCGGTCACGTCGTTTTTCCAGCGACGCACACTCGGCGACGATTTTGAGCACGCTTACGATGCTGCGTCGCGCGAGATTCCGGCCGCGATCAACGCTGACGGTAACGGCTTTGAGGACAACGCGAAGCGCGAGCGTAGCGAGTACGTTGACATGATGAACCGCGCGTTTGCGACGTTCGCGGAAGTCTATGCCGAGCACATACCCGCGAGCTTGCAGCATGACCACGTTTACGAAGTCCGCACCGAGGGATACGGCAACGTGCGCATGGTCGGTTACTCCGACTGGATCGACGCTGACGGCACGATCAATGACCTAAAGTGGAGCGGTGCGCCGAAGTGGGACGCGGACGGGGTTTGGTATGACGATTACCTTGCGCAAGTCCGTGACCAAATCTGCACCTATTACATGGGGCGCGTTTACGCTGAGCGCATGGGTGTGCTCGACGCAACCGCGCCGGTCGTGCCGCGCGGTCGTGTAGTGGTCGTAACCGGCAAGGTCAATAGCAAGACCATCGCAGTCAAAACTCACGACTTTGAGTTTACTGACGAGCTTGTCAAAGAGATCGCCGACGCGGTGCGCGAAGCCGTCGAAATCGCACACTCGGAACGGCACCCCGCGCGGCCGGGCGACATGTGCAGTTATTGCCCGTACCTTGAGCGCTGCCGCAAAGACAGCGCGCGTTACACAGTCGGCACCGCCGCGCTCGCGCTGCCATGACAAAGCTCTATGAGCAGCGCAAAGCGATGCGCGAGCGCGTTGAGGTTTGCGTCGTAACCGGCACATGTGGCGAGACATGGGTGGACTTGCAGGATTGGCTTGACAATATGCTCATGATCCCCGCGCCATTCCGGTTTACGCAAGACGGACCTATCACGCTCACGGAGTACAAACAGAAGTGCACCCCGGAGCCGCGTTGATATGCCATACATCAAGCAAGCGGATCGCGTGCGGCTCGTGCACGACAAACCCCGCACCGTAGGCGAGTTGAATTACCTGATAACGCGTTTGTGCCTTGAGTACCTTGACAACGCGAAGCCGGAAACGTACTCGATTATCAACTCCGTCATAGGCGCGCTAGAGTGTGCGAAACTTGAGCTATACCGGCGCGTCGCGGTGCCGTATGAAAACATCAAGCGCAACGAAAACGGAGAAGTTTACCCATGAAAACGGCAAAGCAAAACGCCGGGGTTGCGCTTATCCGCGCAGCGCTCGCACATTCCGACTGCTACAACGCGGGCGACTATGACGGGCTCGCGGGCTGTCTCGCGCGCGCCGAGCTTGAGCTTGCCGTCGATGCTTACCGCGACGCGAAGCCCGAGCCCGCTGTCGGGGTAACTCTCACGGCCGATGCAACGCAAGCGATTGCGCAGCTTGACGAAGTGCTGTGGCGGCTGACTGAAATCCAACGCATCGCCGACGCGTTTGACGTGCCGGTCGAAATGCTCGCCGGGCCGGTGCGCGTGCCGGGCGGTTATCAGCCGGGCGGTTATTACTACGTCAAGGTTTCGGATCAACTCGTCGCGCAGCTTCGCGAAGCGCCGTCAAACCCCGTCGTAATCGCGGAGATCGGCGAGCGCGCAACCGAGCACGGCACCGAGCTTGAGCTAATCATGCGCACGCATGAGTGCGACACGTCGGGCAACCGCACGCCGTATGAGACCTTCGTGCTCGCTGCTGCGACCGCATGGTATCACGCTTACAATGCAATCGCGGACGGCACCGAGACACGGCGCGCGCGTGACCTTGCAAGCTCAATCGGCCGGATGCTCGACGCCGATTCGCGGAAAGTCGTGCACGGTTTCGACTGACATGAAGTGCGTCATGCTGCGGTGCATTTATATCGCGGGACCGATGCGCGGGCGGGAGCTTTTCAACTTCCCCGCGTTTGACGCCGCGCGCGATTTGCTTACTGCGCAAGGCTGGCATGTGCATAGCCCGGCCGATCATGACCGCACAACGGGTTTCGACCCCGTTGCCGGTGTCATGCCCGCAGACTTTGACGTTACTGCGGCTTTCCGGTGGGACGTGCAAACCATTCTCGACGTTGACGCGGTGTACTTCCTTGACGAGTGGGAAGCGAGCGCGGGCGCGAACACGGAGCACGCAATCGCTGTCAGCATCGGCATTGAGCGCATTTACCAAACCCCGCGCGATGAACGCGTTTACATGTACCTTCCGCATGTAGCTTTCAAGAGACCGAAGGGAGCGCGACGCAATGGCATTTGACAAACACGAAGCCGCGCGCGACATGCAACGCCGCGAGCGCGTTATACCGCTACACGACGCCGATGACGTGCTTGAGTGCTCCGCGTGTATCGCGGACGGCAGCACGCGGCTTTTCGGTATGCCGGTCTCGCATGACATCGCGCAAGACATGCAAACGGATTGGGCTGCCGCGATTGCCGCGCAGCCGGGCCGACAGTCGTTCGTAATCGGACCGGGCGAAGTGCGCGTAACGAACGCCGAAACGGGCGGCATGAAAGGCTCCAAGCTCGCGCGTTTCGACATGCTCCCGGCTGCGCAAATGATCGAGCTTGCGGAGCACTATGGCAAGGGCGAAGCGAAGTACCCGACCGGCGCGGACCGGATACCCAACTTCCGTAAGGGTTATGCATGGTCGCTGTCGTATGCCGCGTTACTGCGGCACGCTACACAGTTTTGGGCCGGTGAGGACATCGACCCCGAGACCGGCAGCAAGCACATGATTGCGGTTGCGTGGCACGCGCTGAATCTCGCGACGTACATTGACGAGCATCCTGAGTTGGATGACCGCGTATGAAAACTGTCACGCACATCGTTTCGACGTTTGCGGTGCGCAGCGAAACGCTCGACGTTTTCGGCGAGATCGCTGACGAGCGCGCGTCACAAGACATGAAATGGGGCGAGCAAAATCACGGTTCCGACCGTTGGCTTACCGTGCTCATGGAGGAAGTCGGCGAGATGTCGAAGGAAAATCTTGAGGGTCGCCCGGACCGTTACCGCGCCGAGCTTGTGCAAGTCGCTGCGGTCGCTGTCGCGATGCTTGAAGCGTTCGACCGTAACGGACTATGACAGCCGGTAACCGCGTGCGTGTCGCGGGACCGCCGAGCGTGTACCCTGCGCCGCGCGACGGCACGGTCACGAAAGACACGGGCGGCTTGTGCGTGCTTGTGACGTTCGATGACGGCTACAGAGGGCCGGTACGCCGCTCAGCGCTGACCGAGATACCAAACACGGCTAACGGCGCGCTACGCCGCCCGGTGCGGCCGTGAGCCCGCTGACGTGGTTTGTATGGGGCGTGCTGTCCATGTGCGGCTGCGCGGCAACGCTCGCGGGTTGCTTCGTGCTTACGTTACTCGGCGTGCTGCCCCGGTGAGACTGTTTGCGCTGAGCACCGCGCGGCTCGCGTTCCGTTACGCGCGGGCTCATAAGCACGACGGTCTCGGGAGCATCGCAATCCGTTGCGTGCGCTGCGCGCCGCTTAGTTACGATGGGTCCGCGCAGTACGCCGGGCCGATGCCGAGCGAGCCCGTAGCTGACGGCAAGGTCTTGCGGCTCGCGGACTTGCAAGCGAAAGACATGGACGCGCGCGACCGCCCGCCCGATGTCGCCCCGTTCTGATAGGCTGCGCTCGTGGTAAGAGACTTCGCCGGGCACGTCATACCGTCGCCGGTTGACACGCGTTGCGTTGCGTGCGGCCGTAAGACTTACACGATGCCTAACGGCCGGTGCGACCGTTGCCAGTATCGGAATGACCCCGTGCTCCGCGCATGGGTCGTGCGCGCTCTAGGAGACCGCCATGCCGCGACGCGTTAGCCCCCGGATTGCCAAGGCTCGCGAGACCGTCGAGCGGCTTTCGCGCTCTGGCATGAGCGTGCACGAAATCAGCCGCAAATCGGGCGTGTCGCGGGTTACCGTGTATAAGTGGCTGACAGCCCTCGATAGCGGTAAAGTTTCGATCTCAAGCAAGCGGTCGCACGGGTCCGAAGTCGTTAGCAGTAAAGCTAGCGTGCCCGGTCTCGCATGGTCCGAAGCCCTCGACGCGGCATGGGATACCCGACGCCGGGCCGGTGGTCGCGAGCGTTACCGCGTCACGCTGCGCCGGTTCGCCGGGAGCTTCGCCGAGCCCACGGACCCCATGCCGGTCAACGGCAAGGTTACGCGCGGACGCACCGCGCCGTGCGGTGTGTGTATCCCATCCGATGCCGCGCGCAGCGAGTGCCCCGGACACAACGCGCCAAAGTTGCCGCGCGGCTTCGTTTACGCGTGATAGGCTGCGCGCATGGCTGACATTACGCGCGACGTTTACCGCGAAGCAATCGACTTGATTGACGATGACATCATCGAAGCAATCAACTCGCGTCGCGAGCTAGCGCAAGCGATTATTGCGCAACGCGTACAGGAAGGTCACCCGCGCGTTGACCCGGACCGCGTTGCCGAAATCAGCGCGCGTTACGCTGCCGGTGTCAAAGTACCCGACGCCGCGCGCCGCGCGCGTAACTTCGCCGACGCCGTGCTGTCGGTGTGCGCGTGATGTGTCGCCGACTGACGGTTACTTACTAGCAATGTCGGCAGCACTCGCCGCCATCAATGCGGTTTTCCCCGGTTCGACGTTGACAAAATCAACCCTCAAGAGGACAAAGCCCATGACCGAAACCCCGCCCGAAAACGCCGAGCATGAGGCAATGCTTGAAGCGTTGCGTCAGGCTTACACGTTGATCGCGGCTCAGCGACGTTTCATCAATCCGGCTGCGGAGCCCGCGCTTGACGCTGCGCTCGCCGGTATCGCGTCGTGCGCGACCATCGCGAAGGAAAACCCATGAGCGCGCAAGACGGCAAGTATGTGCAGACCGTCATCATCATCTCGACGCCGCAAGGCAATGTGCCGGTAAGCGTTTCGTGCGGTGTCGATGCTGCCATCAAAGAGCTTGAAAAGACAACGGACGGCACGACATGGGCGAAGTTTACTAGCCCGTCCGCGTTCGGCATGATGGCTTCGCGTCCGCTCATGCTCCCGCCCGGCACGCATGTCGTGATGGTCTTTGAGCAGGAAGTGACCGTGCCCGCCGAAGTGCGAGCACAGATGGCGGGCATTTCGCTCGCGCAGCGGTAAGGGCAACGGCCGCGCATGCCGACACAGTTTGCGCGGCCGTGCCTGACGTGTCGTAAGCTCACGCGTAACGGACCGCGCTGCCCGGAGCACACGCGCGAAAAGCGTGCGCTGTATGGTGGCATTTACCCGGTCATCGCGCGGGCATGGATTCGGACGCATCCGCAATGCGTCAAGTGCGGTCATCGCGGCAGCCCCGATAATCCGCTTACGGCCGATCATGTCGAGCCCGGCAGCATGCGCAAGGGTTTGCAGACGTTGTGCCGCCGCTGTAATTCGCGGAAGGGTGACCGTGCCGCGTAAGCGCGCAGCGCCGAAGCCCGCACGCACGCGCGAGCGTTTCGCAGACGGCCGCGCCGAGCGTTACGCCGAGCAAGGCACGCACGTCGAGCTTGAGGCTAAGCCTAACCGCACGTCGATACGTTGCCCCGTGTGTGCGAAGGGCTACGGGCTCGCAATGGGTGCGCAGGGTCGCCGCGTGCTGTTAGAGTGCGAGTATTGCAACCGCCGTTGGTTTCCTAACCAAATGGAGCGACCGTAATGCTTTACCCCGGAATGGTTATTCGCTGCGCTCAATGCGGGCAGCAAGCGATATGGCTTGTCGATCAACGCACGCGTAAGGTTGCGTCCGTGACCGTCGCGGAAGTGCTGGGCGGAAACATCGAGCTATTGCCGGATGATGAATACATGGTAGTCGCTCCCCATCCGGCCGTCGAGCGGCACGCGTATCACGCAAGCGTCTGTGAGTGACAAAGACGCACGGTACAACGTGTCAGCTAAGGGCCGGGCTCGTCAAGCCCGCTACCAAGCATCCGAGAAGGGCAAGGCACGGATTGCCCGTTACCGCGACACAGAGCGCGGACAGCTACTAGCCGTGACAGCCGCAGTCTGCAACCGAGCCCGCCGCGCCGAGCGAGCCATACATGAGAGGATAGAAGCTAATGGCTGAATCGTACAGAGTGAAATCGGAGCGCGCGCTTGCGTTTGAGGATGACGTGGCACACGCTGCGCTCTTGATCCGGCGCATTGAGGTTCGTGTCGCGAATATCGTCAAGGGTGAGATTTCGGCGCGGCACCGCGCAGCGGTGCAGCGGGGCGAGACCGTGCGAGTGCGGTTTACTGAGGACGAAATCGCCGACTTGATCCGCGAGCGACTTGACAAGACGCTGCGCATTTCGTAATGCCTACTGAGACCCGAACCGGCAAGCTGCGCGTGCTGGATTTCGACATCGAAAACCGGCCGCTAACGTATCTCGGTCAAGACTTTACAACGTCCGACATTACCGCGATTGCATGGAGCTTTGGCGGTCCTATCGAATGTCGTTTGCTTGTCAACGATCCTGACGGTGTGTCGCAATGTGACATGCTGCTAGACTTCCAGAGCGCTTACGATCTCGCGGACATCGTGACCGGGCATTACATTCGGATGCACGACTTGCCGATTATCAACGGCGCGTTGTGCGAGTGGGGGCTTGAGCCGCTTACGCCTAAGCTCGTGAGTGACACGAAAGTTGACTTGATCGGATTCAAGGGTGTGAGCAAGTCGCAGGAAAGTCTCGCCGGGATGCTAGGCATACGCGCGCCGAAAATCACGATGACACAGACCGATTGGCGCGAAGCAAACCGGCTGACTGACAGCGGGCTCGCGCTTACAAAGCGCCGCGTCGTCGCGGACGTGCGGCAGCACATGAAGTTGCGCGCCGAGCTACTTGAGCGCGGCATGTTGAAAGCGCCGACGTACTGGCAGCCGTGAGCAACCCGAGTAAGCAAAAGGGCACCGCGTTTGAGACCGCGTGCGTGCGGTACTTGCAAGCTCAAGGTTTCGACGCGCGCCGTATCGCGCTCAGCGGCAGCGCCGACAGCGGCGACATTGCCGTTGAGGGCTTTGTGCTTGAGGCAAAAAACCGCAAGGGTTATGCCATCGGTGAGGCTGTCGATCAAGCGAAGCTAGAAGCGTTGCAAAACGCGATCCGTAACGCGCGCACGATTGACGAAACCCCGAAAGGGCAACCGCGTTACGCCGCAGTAATCAAGCGCGTCGGTAAGGGTGATCCGGCGCGCGCGTTCGTGGTCATGGAGCTAGAGCAATTCGCCGAGATACTTGACGAGCTTGCCGTGCTCACGGATTACCGCAACAGCTAGAGCCCGGCGCGGCGATGGTCCGCGATAACGTCCTCATGCGTTACGCCGTCGCGGATGCTCTCGCGCGGATGATGCTTGCGGCACACGATATGCTCAGTCCCCGCGACCGCGTGTCGCTGCAAGCGCCAGCATCCTTTGACGTGGCAAGTGTGCTTGCGGTACGCCGCGACCATAGCGCCGATGATTGCGACTTCGCCTACGTCCGAGCCGAAGCCCGACCAAAACGCGTAAATCTCGCCGCCCGAGTTGTCAACGCCGGTCCAATGTAGGAACCAAGCCCACAACGCCGCGAACATGCGTTACGGCAGCGGTGTCGAGCTTACCGGCGCGGGCTTTGGGGTCTCGACGGTCTTAGTACCCGTCAAGCTGTCGAGTGTCGTGCGGCCGAGCGTGAGCAGCGCGCCGACTGCGCCCGCTTCCTGCACAAGCTGCGCGCTGTCAACGTGCACGCCGAACGCGGCGAGCGCCGTAACGATAACCGCAGCCCCGGCAGCGACCGCGCCAGCGACCACAACGCCGTCCTGAGCGATGCTTGAAACGTCCGCGAGAAGGTTAGGATTTGCCATGAGCCCATTTTACCAAAGCGTAAAGGTCGGCCGGTGTGTCAAACGTCGCATCCGGTCCGCAATCGACGTTAGCCCGTGTCAGCGCGTCGGCCGCGTCGCCGCTGCAAATCTCCGTACCCGCGAGCCCGAACCGCAGCCGCGTGCCGGTCATGAGCGACAGCGCGACGCTCACGAAGGTTAGGAAGCCGTAACCCTCGCCGACTGACGCGCGCATCGCAGCGACCGCGTTAGCAGCTTCGCCCGGCGCATACGGCGGGGTCTTGATGACGTAATCCTCGCCCGCGTACTTGCTCACGTTGCCCGCCGTTACGCCGCTAGGCAAAGCCTCGATGATTCCGCCATCGCTGTCCGTAACCATGAAAACATGGTTGTAATGCGCGGCCGGTACGTCGCCGTACTTGTGACGCTGCGCAAAGCGAATGAGCGCCGCTATCGGGTCGCCGCGTTTCGACAGAAACCCAATGTCGCCCGCTTGCATTACGCCGGTCCGATGTCCTCGACCGTCAACCAACTATAGATCGACGTGTTGTTATAAGACGACAGCGTGTTAGCTGCCGATGACCATGCGTTGAGAGTGTATTGATGCACGCCCGCAGTCGGGGTGTCAAGAAACTCGATGGTGCATTGCTCATACGTTGACGAGACAACGGTGGTCATGTACTTGAAACCTAGCTGCGTGCTGCCGTCGCGGTACACGGCGGTAACGCACGTCACCGCAGCGGACGGGGTGAAATTGAAAAAGCCACGGACGCGGATTTTGCGGTTCGCTTGAGTATTGACAACGCATGTCAGCCCCGGTACAACGGTGCCCGGCGCAGCGGTGCCGGTGTTCGTGCCGCCCGTGCTGACTGCGGATGCAAGTAAGCCCTCGGAGCGCATCGGTGTAAACGGGTACGCGTCCGGGTTATTCGTGCCGGTCGTGCCGTTGATGTTCGCGGTCAGGATTGACGCCGCGCCCGTGCCGACGTAAATGTGAGCGAGCACGAGACTATCGGCCGGTGTCGCGGGCACCGTAGGCGAAACGGCGGGAGTGCCGGTAACGTCTTGCAAAATTGCGGTGTTCGATCCGCCCGCGTAATAAGCGTCCTCGATGGTCGCGCAAATCAAGTCAATGCGCGGATGCGAAGGGTCCGCAGTCGGCACCGTAACGGTCACGTTCGCGTCGTTGTAAACGTGATACTGACCCTGAGCCGGTGCGCTGTCGGTGCCGCTTATCAGCGCGAAGCCGGATGACACGATGACGGACATTGCGCCGCCGCCGTTTTGCGTTACTGCAAGGTCGGTGCCGTGCAAGATACCGTCACGCGCGCCCGACAAACAGCTAATAAGCTGCCGCAGCACTTCGGGCTCCATGTTGTCAGCACGGATGACGGGTCCGACCGTGCCGGTATGTAGCGCCATGCGTTACGCCGAGTGGAGCGCTGCGTCGATCTTTTCGAGAAGCGCGAGAATCGTTGGAATCTGCGCAAGCTGCGCGATCTCGGCAGCGGTTAGCGCAACGCCAGTCGTGACAATCTCCGCGCCGTTTGCGGCCGGGTAGGGCTGCGCATACGGGCTCAGCTTGCGCCGAATGATGTCAAGGTTATTGGGCTTTGCCGGACCTTCGCCGCCGTTGACAGCGGCCGGTCCGAAAAGCGCCGTCCAAATGTCGGCAATCTGTGCCTCGGCTTGTGCGCTCATGTCATCTGTATTGTCCCACACGCCCGGAGTGGAGATCGAAACAAACTCGCCCGCGCTCGCCGCCGCGTAAGCGCCGAAGTCGGAAGCCGGAAACACTCGCCCGCCTAACGGGTTCATGACCACGCCCGCCGCGAGCGTGCCGTTACCAGCGCTTGCCGCGAGCCCGAGATCGTGCAGCGCGCGCACGAGCCCCGCCGCTGTCGTGCCTTGCGATGACGCGCCCGCGTCGTGCTCGATAGTAAGCACATCGGCATTGATCTTGCGGTCGTAAAGGCTTGACCGGATGCTCGCTTCGCCGCAATCCGCGTGCGGGTATTTGCCGTCATCGGTGAGTTGGTTTACCGGCGCGGGATGAAGGTTGCTCGTGACGCGTACCCAATGCAAGTAAGCGCCGCCGCGCAGCGGGTCGCCGTTGCCGTTGGAGTGGATAAGCTGTAGCCCGTCGCTCATTTCGCCCGCGTCCCGGCGCGCGTCTTGCTCACGGTGAAGCTGCGCGAACGGGCTTTCGTCTTGCCCTTGCGCTTGTGCGTCGCGGGCATGAGCCGCGCGAGCGTCGTGACGTGTGTGACCGCGCGCCCGTGCCCCGCGTGCTTCGTGTGAAGGGCCGATTTAGCATCGCTACCAAGCCGCCCCTCGTCAGCGCTATGGTGCTCTGTAGGCATACTCTCATGGTACGCTGTAAGCAATATGGACAGCACGGTCGGGGCAATCCCCGCGCCGCGTAAACGCGCACCGCGTCATGCGGTCGAAGTGGTCTCGATACACGCGCCCGCTTCGGACCTTTCGACTGAGGAACGGGTCGTTAGCATGACCGATGCCGAGCGCATTTTGCTCGCGGCAACGCTGCTCAATACACACACGACGGCATTGCTCGCCGGTCGCTCAGCCGAGCACGGTAAGCGACGGCTTGAGGCATGGCAAGTCATCGGCGTAATCTTCGCGACGCTAACGGGGCTCATACTCGCGGGCTCCGCGATTTACTCGACGTTTTTTGGGCTGTCGCACTCGATCTTGCACTAGCCCCGGTTGTAACAAGTTGGCGACGGGGCGCGCGTAACGGCCGCGCCGGGTTTACCATGAACGGCAGAGCCGTTGAGGACGGGGACGAGTAACCGGACTTTGCCTACTTGACTAGGCACACTTCAAGCCCGCGAGCTTGACCGATTCTCCGGGGCTACACGGTGCCCGAAATGCCGCCCGGCTGTTTCTGGACACGAGCGACGGGGCTAACGGGGCTTGTGGGCTCTCTGAGTGCCCTTAGCGGCGATGCTGCGCGGGTCATCGGTGCCCGCGAAGCGCTCGACGGTCGGCCGCAGCGCTGCGAGCCGCGCGAGCCGAGCCCGTAGCAGCGGGCGAGCCGCGTTACTGTACGGGCTCACGAACCGGCGCACGGTGCCCGCGTAAAGCTCGCGCAGCCCGTCAGCCGAGCCCGTGTCAAGCAAGCCGCTCACGGCTTGAGGCTCGCGGGCTCGCACGTTGAGCAAATCACGGGGATCAACGGATGCCCCGCGTCAGCGTGCCGCGCTTGATCCGCGCGCCGTATCTCGCGCGCGCAGTCGGTGCAGTAAACCGATGCGATGCAATCGCAGTCGCGGCCGGTTTTCGCGCTGTAGCTCATGGTTCACACTCCGTAAACGGACTTGCTTGCCGCCATGCGCTGCGCGTTTTCCGCGCGCCGCTCGTCCTCGTCAAGCTCGTCATCCTGATACCGCAGCATGGTCTCGGCTATGAAAGCCTCAGCCGCAGCGAGCGACCGCACGTTATGCGGCACGGTGATGTCCGCGAGCAACGCGCCCGTGTAAGGCTTCGGCGAGCCCATGTCGCTGTCGCAAACCATGTCGGTGCTCATGCGAAACGCAAACCGCAGTAGGCGATTGACGCCGCCGTGACACATGACCGCAAGCGCGTGCTCGCTCACAACTTCGTCAGCTTCCTTGACAGTAACGGCCATGTTCATGATGCCCGCAGACATCTCGGACGCGTTGACCGCGCGCAGCACGACGCGATAGCCGAGCGATTCAAGCAAGTCGGTCAGCGCAACCGCAACCGCGCCAGTCCATTCCAGCGACATCGCATCCTCGGCCGCGTGCGCGCTCGCGGTCGTGTGAATGACGAGCGTGCCCTTGCGCGGCTGCTCACGGCGCACGCGCTGCTCCCAAAACGCTTGATCCTTGACCGCGCCGCGCCGCCAGCGCTCATATTCGTAAGCGCTCCCGATGCGCGTACCCTCGGGGCGATAATTGCGACGCTGTACGCGCGTTTGCTTGCTCCGTAGCGCGATGTCATCCGACAAGCGGTCGCGCACGGCTGCGGCTTTGTCGCTGAGTTTGTATGTGCTCATGGTCTCGGCAAGATTGACCGCGTTGACCCCACGGTAAAACTTGTCACCGCTGCGGCTGTAGTAACTGTCAGCCGGATCAAAGCTCAAGTACGCGACGGCTTGCTTGAGCGCCGCGTTATTCGCGTGCGGCTTCGGGATCGGCAGCACATCGGCGAGCGTAAGGTCCGCGTCAACGGCCGTCGCGCGTCCCCCAGTGTTTCGCGTAATCGTGATGCTCATGTCAGGCTCCCTAGTCGGTGGTCGGGTATGGGGCTCACTCTGAGCGCTCCCCGCGCGCGTGTCAAGCCCTCGTCACCACTCTGTTACACGGACCGATTCTAACGGGCTGCACGGCGGCCGAAACCCTCGGACGCGTAAAGCTGCGGGCCGTAGGCTGCCGGGCCGTGTAGCCCGTCCTAACGGCTCCCACGGGGCAAACGAAAGCCCCGGCCGCGTTGACCGGGGCTCCCGCTAGGGTGTGAGATTCGGAAGGGTTAGCGCGCCGCCCGTGCGGGCTGCGGGACGAGCCCGCGCTGCGCGGCCGACTGAGTGTCGGCAACGGACCATGCCCCGAAGTAATCGGCACGGAGCTTCGCGAGCGTGATGCCCGCTTCGCGCAGCGCGATCCAATCGGACAGCTTGCGCGTCGAGTAAACCCGGCGCAGTCCGCTCGCGTTGATGACTTCGCGGATCGCCGTGCGGAAGTCCGCAAGCTCGATCAAGTCGCTGTCACGGAGCACGCCGCGCGCCCGCGCTCCCTCAAGCAATCCGGCTTCGTACTCGATGTCATAGTCAACGGTCATGAAATTGAGCCGATCAAGTGTCGCGGTGTCAAGCTCATTGCGGCCGACGTACACGCGCGAGCCCGTGCCCCAAGTGTTGACGGCTGCGATGAAATGGAAGTCAGCGTGCCGCACGACGCGCTCATTGCCGATGCGCTCGCTGCAAAACATGTGACCGTTCGCAAGCGCCGCGTTGAAAGCAAGCACGGTGTTCGCGTCCGCAGCGTCAAACTCGTCAGCGAGGTACACGCCGCCATTCTCATAGAAGTCAACGAACGTGCTCGTGAGGTACACGAAACCGTTGCCATCGGCAGCGGGCTCGCGGCGACCCATAAGCTCATACTTCGCGGTTTCCTGACCGAAGCTGTCGAAACCGAACCGCGCGCCGAACCGCTCAGCCGCGAGCGCTGCAATCGTTGACTTGCCGCAACCGGACGGGCCGACAAGCGCGTGATTCAAGCGGTAACCGCGATAATCGCGCGCGGTCATGCGCTGGCAAAGCTCGTCAAGCGCCGACTGCGGCACGAGCGAAGCGGCAACCGCAATCGCGTCGATGATGCGACCAAGCATCGCATCCTTTTGCGCTTCGTCCTCAAGCTGCGCGGCAGCCGCTTCCGCGATTGCGCGACCGATGCGCTGCGCCGTTAGGCGAGCTTCGTAATCGCGTGCAAGCTGCTCACGCTCCGCGTTACGCGCTGCGAGACCGGCAGCCGCTTGCGCTTGCGCCGCCGCAAACTCGGCAGCCGCAGCCGCCGCGCCCGCAGCCGCGTCATCATCAATCGCTGTCGTGTCGGCCGACTTCGCATCGGCGACGGTTTTAGCAAAGCGCTCCGCGTCGCTCGCGTTGAGCCCCGTGTCGCTGTCGCTGTCCACAACGGTTAGGGACGTTAGCAGCGACTTGCGCGGCGACTGCCGCACTAGGGTCACGTCGAGCACGGTGCCGAGCGCATGGTAGGGCATGTTCGCGGGCACAAAGCGCGCCGCGTTGCGGATGGGCTGCGAGCCCGTCGCGGCGTGAACCATTCCCCAAAGGCTGAGGGCCGAGTGTCCTTCGTGCGCTACCACAATGGCGCGACCCTTATACTGTCCGAGCGGGCTGTCGAGGCTTTTCCGTGTCATGGCTTCCTATCTCCTAGCGGTGGTCCGGTGTCTGCCGGGCTCGATGCTCACTCTGAGGCTAGCCCGTTAGCAAGTCAACCCCCGTTGCCACTCTGTTACAACCGTTACCAGCTTATGCGATCTGCGGGCCGTCCCGACTTCCGGGCAGGGTCGGTCACCATGCCCCCGATCTCGTCGGCTCGCGCCGTGAGCTTACACCCGGCCGAGCCCGTTAGTACGCGCCGTCACCAACCTGTTACTAACCGGCAAGCGTGAAAAGATTGCCGATCATGTTCGTTGACGGGCCGACGTTGCCCGCGACGGTAAAGACGGCAGCCGCGCCCGCGTAAAGCCATTGAGCTTGCACATGGTACGTCCCCGCGGGCATGGTCGCGTAGAGCACATACGCGCCGCTGCCGAGCGCGTTAGCGTTCGACGGGTCCATCCCGACGATGCCCGACTGTGCGGGGTTGCCGTTGACATCGTTCGCCGGGGTAGTTGACGCAAAACTTGTCGTAAACACTACGCGAGTGATCGCGAAGGTTGACGTGCCCGAGACCCCGTAAAAGAGCCCGATGCTGCCGAGAAAGAGCACGGGCTGCGCGCGCGTAAGCGTAAACGCCCAATCGAACGGAGCCGTTGTAAAGCTCGCCCATGTCGCCGTGCCCGGAGTAAGCGACTGCGATGCGGTCATCGCGATATTCGACCCTATGCTTGTGAGCGAGCCCGCTGTAAAGCTCTCGCGTCGCGTAAACCGCGCGTCAAGGTCCGCAAGCTGCTCCGCAAGACTGACGGGTCGCTTTTGACGGCTAGGCACGGTTAGCCCGCAAGCTGCATGACTAGGAACGTGACGTTAGCCGTGCCCGAAATCGGGCCGGGTACGTCAAAGCCGGTGGTCGCCCCGCCGTCGCAAAAGTATTGCAGCGCAAAGTACCATGAGCCCACGGCCGGTCCTGCGGGCAGCACGCCGCTAATAACGAACGTCGCCGACTGCGTTATGCCCGTGACATTCGCGACGGTTGCCATGCCCGACTGTAGCGGCACGCCGGTAATCGCATCGGCTTGCACGGGTCCGTCGTTATTGAGGCACGCGAAGCGCGCACACACATACGATGATGTGCCCGTCGCGCTGCCGTAGAATTGCCCCACCGTGCAGTAAGCGAGAATCGGGATCGGCCGGATGGTCGGTGACACGACAGCGTAATTGAAAGCGACGTTAGCCCACGACGCGCTAAAGCCCATCGCGGAGTTTGCGCCCGTGCTTGACACGAGCACCGTTGCGCCGTTCGCCGGGAAGGTCTCAAGTTTTGTCGCGCGCGCTTGCAACGCTGCGATTTCTTCCGCGACACTCGTGCGCCGCTTTTGGATACTAGGCATTACGCGATGTTACTTGACAACGGGTCGCCGAAAGTAACCTTGACAATCTCGGGACTGTTCGCAGTCTGCGGCACCACGTCGTAACCGATGATGCGCTGATAGAGAATCGTGCCCGTTGGGTAAAGCGGGTCCGTTATGCGGATGGCAACTTCGTCGCCCGTGTCAACGCCGCTGCCGTACCATGACGAGCCGAGAATGACAGCGCTAAAGACCATTGACGAGCCGCCATGCGAGCGCGTCTGTGCCTCTGCAACCGCGTAAGCGTTGACCGCCGCTTGTGTCGCAAGGTTGCCGTCGTTTACAACGGCTTGCAGCTTCATGTAGCCGGGGATCGGTGTCGCTTTGCTCGCTTGCAGTAACGTCAGCCCCGCGCCCGCGCCGGTCACGATAAGCTCCGTTGCAAACTCGCCTTGCTGCGCGTTACGCGACAGCGCGAGCGCCGCAAGGTCTCCGGGGTAATCCCATTGCACGCCGGTCTGAATCGCGTTACGCCCGCGACGCGGAGCGCTCACGATAAAGCACACTTGCGGGTTGCCGTTCGCGTCAACGCCGCGCACGTCAAAGCTCCAATCTATGCCGCCCGGATTCTGCGCGACGTAGCCCGTGAGCAAGTCAGCGACGCAATGCTGTTCGTAAGCGTTGAAAGTGCCCGTAAGCGTTGTGCCGGTCAGCGTGATCGCCGTCGTGATTGTCGGACCGCCATCGGCGAAAACTTGCGTCACCCAATCGTAAGCAAGGTTTGCAACGTCATCGCTGTAGCTGACGGCCGCATGTATGAACCGCGCCGAAAGATAGCTCCCCATTTCGGAACCGCTTATGTCGAGCGTCGCGCTCGCGCTGTCGTAATCGTGAGCCCATAGCAGCCCGGTCCAATCGGGCACGCCGTCGCGGTAGCACACGAGCGACGCGAAGCCCGGTTCAAGCGCGTTGTTCGTTAGCAGCTTGAGCTTTTTGATGTTCGGATCGCTGAGCAAGATGTTGCCCTCGCACACGCCGTTATCGTTGAGCACGCGCGAGTGATGATAGTCCGCGACCGGAAGCTCCGCAATGGGTACGTTTGTCAGCGCGTTAGTCGCAACGAGTACATGCTTGCCGCTCATGCTAGAGCCACGCGGATTGCCAGCTTATCGTAAGCTGCGAGCCCGTAAGCGTCGAGTTTGCGGTGTACTGTACGGTCGTGTAGCCCGGCGCGAGCGTCCACCATGACGAGCCCGCGCTAAGCAAGCCGCGCTCATTCGTTGTGCCGTTGAGGATCGCCGTGTGCGCGTGCATGTCCACAACGAACACGTCGCCGACGCCGAGCGTGAGCCCGGAAAACGTGAGGTATTGCCCGGTCGTGACGTTCGTAAATGTCGGGTTAGTAACGGGTCCGGCAAGCGACAGCACGGGCCGGGTCTCGATGTTGCCCGCGTTCTGAATCGACGCGGTGCCGACGTTCGATGACGAGCCCCACGAAGTCGGCCATACAATCGGCCAGCCAGCGCCCGCGTTGTAAAGCGGAAGCGGCACGATGGTCGTCTGTGTCGTGCTGTCGTAAATCTTCGGATCGGTCGCCCAAAACGTCACGCTCGCCGTCGCGAAGTGCCGCGTGTAAGGGTAGTCCACCACTAGCTGACGGTCGCTGACGCGCACGTTGCTCTGACGCGATGCCTGAGCCCATCCGGGCAAGCACACGGCAAACGGAAGCTCTGTATCCGGTTGCGTTTGCATCGCAGCCGTAAACGCGTCGATGGTCGTGCGAAAGCTCGTGTCAGAGCCGGTCGTGTCGCTGATTTCAACGCTCAGCACAAGCTCGCGGCCGGTCGAAAAGTAAGACCCCTGATACTGCCCCCAATCGCGCAGCCGGTCGATGTCCGATTGATTGATTGTCGGGAGCGCGTCAAAGCCCGTAAGCGACACAATGTCGATGTTCGTTTGATCGCCCATCGTGAGCCCGTTGAAACTTACCTGATATGCGGCGAGCGTCATTAGATTGCGGTGACCCCACTAGTGCGCAAACCCTTGAGCACGGCGCGGTTTATCGCGTCCGGGGTTGCTTGTGTCTGTATGTACTGTGTAATGCTTACGCCCTTGCCGCCCGCGCCGCCCATCATGCCGCCCGGATTCGTGCGCCAGTTTTTCGGAAGCGGCACAATCGCTTCGTCCTGGTTTTTGTCGCCCACGACGGCAAGCTGTCCACCGCTTGAGCCGAGCGCGATGCCGCCCGTGTAAAGATGCGGCACGGGGATTTGCGGAATGTTGAAACCGATTCCGAAGGTCTTACCGCCAATAAGCGGCACCCATCCGGGTATCGCGATATTGAAATGGATATGGTTTAGCAAGCCGGTCACGAAGTTGATCGCGGTTATAAGCAAGTCCCACGGCGCGAGCAAGATGTTCGCAACGGGCTTCATGACCGCAACGATGTCGCCGACCGCTGTCTTGATGAAAGAGACAACGAAGCTAAAGACAGAGTTGACAATATCTCGAAAGCCCTTGATGTGCGTGTAAGCGAGCACGAAACCGCCGACAAGGATCGCGATGGCAGCCACCACGAGCATGATCGGGTTCGCATCCATCGTGCCGTTGAGTAACACTTGCACGAGCGCGAAAGCCTTAGTAACGCCGGTAATGGTCTCGGTGATGACCTTGTAGGCGACGAACGCCGCAATAACGGTGCCGATGACCGGCGCGATTACGTCGAGATGTTGCATGAGGAAGCTAAGGAAGCTGAGCAAGTCGCCGATGACCTTGAGCACGATAGGCATGACCTTCGCGCCAGCTTCGTTTAGGTGCGCGTTGAAAATCTCCCATTGCACGCCCAAGTCCTTGACGTGCGCTTTCGCTTGCCCGCCGACCTTTTTGTCAAGCGCGTCATGTATCACGCCCAAGTTGTGCGTCTTGACCCATGCCGCGTCGAGCGTCGTATTGAGCTTATCCTGTATCGTCTTGAGCGCGATTTGCGCGCCGCCCAATGTCGTTGACGCTGCGCCCGCTTGCTTACTCTCGGGTCCGTACTTTTTGATCGCCGCCGTGAGCTTTTCCTGATCCAAGTGCACGGTCCGTTGCGCTTTCGCGAGCGTGTTATGCGCGGCAGTAAGCGCGGTGAATGTCGGCAGCGCGACAATGCCGACCACTCCAAACTCTTTCAAGCCGCGTGCCGCGCCGTTGATGCCCTTCGTAATCACTTGCGTCGCGGTTGCAAGGTCGATGCCCTTAGCGCGCGCCAAGTCCTCGACTTGCGGAAGCTGCGCGAGCGCTTGCGCGGTCGTGAGCCCCGCCATTGTCATGTTCGCGAGCGCCGACGTTACTGCGCTTCCCTCAAAGCCCAAATCCTCGCCCGCTTGCTGAGCCTTGCGCAGCGCAGCCTCAAAAACGGGTGTGTCCTTTTCGCCCGCGTCGCGCATCGCGGTCTTGAGCGTTACGGTCGCGTCGTGCAGCCTATTCCATTCGTCGTAAACGCCGTGTGCGACAAGCGCAACCGCGCCGAATCCCGCGATGATTGCACCTTGCCCGAGCGACAGCCCCGTAAAGGATTGCAGCATCCCGCTCGTGCCTTTCGACATGTCCTTTTCGGCTTTTTCGGCACTCTTGCCGATGCCGCCCATGCTGCTCTCGGCTTCCTTGCCAGCCTTGCCGAGCTTACCCGTTGAGCCTAGCTCGCTTTCGGCTGTCGCTCCCACGCGCGCAAGTCCCGCCTCTGCACTCGCGGTGCTCGCGATAATGCGAAGGTCAATAACCGTATCGGCAGCCATGAATCAAGTTTACCGTGCGGGGTGTGCTAGATTAGCGCCGCTTGAGTTTGTCGGCTTCCTTAGCCTCAGCCTCTAGCGCTTCGTTCATGTAATCGACCATGCCGACAAGGTAGCGCCAGCGTAAGCGCCGAATGTCAAGCGGTGACGCGCCGTAAAACTTGACAAGCTGCGCAAGCTGTCGCGGCGACGGTACTACGCTTTGGTCTTTCCCCGCGCGCTGAGCCCGGCGCGACGCGGCTGCGCTAAAGGGTCGGGCTTCCCCTGCGCGGGTGTCTTGTGCCCGATGTCAACGGCAAGCGAGCGCAAGCCCGGCATGGTCGCAAACGTCATGTTCGCGTTGCCGGGTGTCTGTCGCAGTTTCCAAAGCACGAACGCGCGAATGGTGCGAAACGAAAGCTCGCCGCTCTCAAACTCGCGCGCAATCGGATGACCGGCAAGCGCCTCGATTTCCTCAAGCTGCTCCCAATCAATGTCGTCAAGGTCGATAGTAAGCGCGGTGCTCGTCACTTCGTCAGTCATCATGTCCTCGGTGTGTGATTTGTGCGCGCGCAGCGCTACCGTTTAGCATATCATTCCGCAGCTTCCGCGAGCGCTGCGATCACCGCACGCGTGTATTCCTCCATGATCTGCGGCTCGATTGCCTCGATGCGATCCATAACCGGGTCGTACATGCGCTTATAACGCCCCTTCCGACCGAAAAACTGCGGCCGAGCATACGGTAACGCGACGCCGCGCCCGACTTGCACATGAGCGATACGCTGCGACGCGAGACCGCGCACGGAGCCCGCGAGCGCGCCCGGATGCTTGTCGCGGTCGCTCGTCTTGCCGTGCGGTATCGCGCTCGCGACCACGGCCGCAACGTCATCGGCCGCAACCTTGCTCGCGACCGTAAGCTGAGCCGGTAGCGTCTTGCCGCCCACGGACCGAAGGTAGCGCAAAAACTTGCCGAGCCCCTGAGCCTCTATAACGGTCTGTGTCATGGGTTTAGTTTACTGCGGACGGTTACCGGGTCATGCGGGCAAGCCGTTGAGATCAAAGGTTTACCGCTACGGACGGCCATCGCCGACAAGTACATGATCGCGCGCATCGCGAGTTTGGGTAACGCCGCCCTCGCGGAGCGCTAAAGCGGCGACTTGCTCATAGGAAAGCGCGAACCATTCGCCGTGATGCCAAGCCCCGCCCGGTTGCCCGATGCGGTGCTCCATGTGAAGCGCAATCTCGCAATCGCCGGGTATAACCGCCCAAAGCGCGAGCATGATCGGCGAGCCTATTTGGAGCGTGCGCATCCGCTGCGCTAGGTCATGCGTGCGACCGATCTTGACTAAGCCCGTAAATGTGTCAGCGCCGACAAAATAGGTCACCATTTCAGCGCGGGCGCGTTGATGCGGTAGCAGGGTATCCACTCCCGCGAGCCTAACAGACAGCGGGCCGACTAAGCCGCAGCGTCAGACGTGACGTAGACGAGCGAGATAGCAGCCGCGTCGGTGCTACCGGACGCCGAAACCTTGACCGGCAGCGTCAGCGGGACGAGCCCCGGACCGCTCACCACGGGGGTCTCGCCGTCGTAACGGCAGTTAGCCGTCAGCGTCAAGCTGTAATGCGTTGTGGCAGCGCCGGGGATCAATGCGCCCACGAAGCTCGCGACCACGGAAAGCTCATCGCCGTTTACGAAGTGGTTGTATTGCGTCATGCTCTCAAAGTCAGCGGCAAGCGTGCCGGTGTACTCGCGCCACGAGTTTTCCAGCGGTTGCTTGATGGTCGCTTGCGATGCGATGCGGAAACGCGTTGCGTCGAGCTTATTGTCAACCTTGAAATTGAAATCCGTGAGCGCAACGGCAACGCCGCCGCATGTGACGCTCGCGCCGACAAAGCTCATGAGGTAAATCGACGGATCGGTGTACGCGAGCAACGCGTGCGTCGCGGCATACGTTTCCGCTTGCCCCACGACGCCGAGCTTGAGCCCCAAAAGCTCGCCGGTCTTTAGCGAAAGCTCCGCAGTATTGACGCGGCAACCCGTGTAGTTGAAAGGGTTTACCGTGCCGTCAATCGACGGCTTGCCAATCTGCATTGAAAAGCCGGGCGGCAAGTCGGTCGGTGACAGCGTGTGCGTGTAAGCAACGGTATCGGTCGGGCCGGTAATCGCGTCGGTGCCGAAGATTTGCGCGAGCACCATGCCGAAGCCGATGCCGTTGACTTCAAGGTCGATGTCGCCCGCGCTCGATGTCTTGCCGGGCAGCCATTTCCCCACAATGCGACGCCCCGCGCGCAAGCCCTTGCTCTCGATGCGCTCGATGGTCGTTTTCATGCTCTCGCTTACCATTTCCAGCGAGCGAGCCGGTGCGACCCATGTGCCGTATGTGACTTCCTGCGAAATCATAAGCTGCGACGCGAGACCGGAGTGAATCGTATCCGTCATGTCTTTACTCTACCGCATCGCTAACGATGCGCCGGGGCTCAAGATAGCTCGCAAACGGTGTGCCCTCGGGCACCGCGACGGGCGCGGGCTCAACGGCGGGCGCGGGCGCGGGCTCGACGGGCGCGGGGTCCGCTGCCGGTGCGGGCTGCGCAGCCGCTTCCGCAGCCGCTAGATTCGCTTCCGCTGCCGCTACCGCTGCGGCTGCCGCTGCAACTTCCTCGTCGCTCATGATTCCATTCTACTGTAGCCGTGCGCTGACAGCGATTTTCGCAATGCAAAGCACCGCCCACCCTTGCCGTTGGTCATCCATGAACGGCCGGGTTTCCCATGACCGGATATAGGCTTTCCACACGCCGGTAGTATTCATCGGGCCGGTTACGCCTTGCGTCATGTTGCTCGCGAGCAAGTTGTCAATTTCGCCGAGCACGCCGAGCGCCGCAGCCTCGGCTTGCGTTGTGTCCGCGAGCCCGGTTGCAACGTCGATAATAAGCTCAACGGTGTATTCCTCTTGCCGCTTGACGCGCGCGGTACTCGTCATGACCGGCAGCGTTTGATCCGCTTGCGTCTTGCCGTAGTAAATCGCTTGAGCGCGTAACGTGCTGCCGGGGTAAACGCTCGTGATTTGCCAGCCCGCAAGGTTCGTGTCGGCTTGCATGTTCGCGAGTAACGCGGCTTTCCATGCAATCGCGGTCGTTGTGGCGACGGGGGACGGCATTTAGGCTACGCGCACGCGCGTCGCGCCCTCGCCCAAGCACTTCGGGCAAACCTTGCCGCCCGTCGCGTCAACGGCACCGCCGTAGCAGTCGCACGCGACAAGCTCATAACGGCCACGGTAGAGGCTTTCCGGGTCACGGTACGGGATGACCTTAGCGCCGCCGCAGCGCGCGCACAAGACTTCCGGCGCGCTGACGGATTGCATGAAATGCACGGTGCCCTTGCCCTTGCAATCGGGGCATTGCACGTTCATTACGCAAAGCTCGCGACGCGCTCGCCGTAACGCCGTAGCACGCTGTCAACGGTGTCAATGCCAGTCGGATTCTCCCACGCGTTAGCCTGACCGATGCGGAACGTACCAAACTCGGTCGTCATGCTTGTCGCGCGGTCCGGGGTGCGCGTGTTACTGTGCAGCACGAGATACCGGATATAGAACGCAAGCGCTTCCCACAAGTCAGCGGGCATGAATTGCTGCCCCGCGATGTACTCGACTTGCACGTTTTGCATCCCGCGCGGAAACGCTGACACGCCGATCTGAGCCTCAAGCTCGCCGCTCGTGTAAATCAGATAATCGGCCGACAGCGCGGGCGGGATCGTGTAAGTGTCGCCGAGCGTCGGCACGACGGTATCCGTTGACGAGCCTATCGGGTCGCCCTCACTATCGAACCATCCGCCGCTTACTGTCCATTTCGTGCCGAGCCCGGCCGTATTGCCGGTGATGTTGCCGTAAAAAAGGTTCGGACCGATGTTGACGTTTTGCCCGTTGTCTTGATTGAGCAAACGGGTTTGCGCGCTGTCGGTGAATGAGTGCAAGTCAGCCGCCGTAACGGTGCCGGTCGCCGGAAGGTTGTTGACCGTCATTACGCCGTCGAGTAGCAGCGTCAAAAGCTGCTGCGGGTAACGCTCGCGGAGCATGAGCCGCTTGTAGGGTATGTAATCAATCACGTCGCGCACGGCCGACATCATGCTTACGCGGTAGTTTGGATCGCCGTCGAGTATATCCATGACGTAATGCGGGGTCCAAAACACTCCGGTCGCAGCCTCAAAAAGTGTCTCCGCGTTGTCTCGCTTTTCGACAAGCATCGCGGTCGGATACGCGGACGTGTCCGCGAGCCCGTCAAGCGTGCGAATGTCGGCTAGCTCGATGTAGTGCGATTGCATGACGCGCACATACTGCACGGTCTTGCACGCGACGCCGCCCACGGTGTAATCCCATGTGGCGACCGCGTTGCACATCGCGCCGATTGGCGGCACGGTAACGCTAAAGACGCCCGCGCTGCCGGGGGTCGCAGCCGTGCGCGCCACGAGCGTAGTGCCGTTGACGTGCGTGAGCGTAAAGTGCGCCGCGTCCCCGTCCGGGCTTGTCGCGGTCTCGCTGTCCTGCGCATAGAGCGTGATGCTCATGGTAAACGGCTGCTCTGTCGTAACGCGCCGGATTTTGGTCAAGCTCGACATGCTCTAAGTGTACCGCATGGCAAAACGAAAGCCCCGGTTGCCGCGAGTGCGGGCCGGGGCTTTGCGTGTGCGCCGTTCCTTGCGACGCTAAAGTCTTGCGAGGGTTACGCGGTGCCGCCCTTGACGAAGCTCGCGATGTTCCAAGTCGTGCCGTCGAAAACGAAGGTCACAACGTCAACCG
>Ga0070765_100000176_pt1 | contig 39663 bp, 31 predicted proteins | sample HubBroMetageWFT5_FD_71516 | JGI IMG/M metagenome (GOLD analysis project Ga0070765, IMG submission 71516) | Warmed and freeze-thawed soil microbial communities from the Hubbard Brook experimental Forest, New Hampshire - Hubbard Brook CCASE Soil... | ecosystem: Environmental > Terrestrial > Soil...
CTGACCTTCCGATTGAATGAAGTCATCAATGCAGAGGGTGGCTTCGGTGGTCCCGCTTGCTCGACCGGACCCAATCCAACTCTGGGGAACCAACGTGACCTTTTCGAGAACAACCTCTCCATCGCCACGGGCGGGGCTAGTGGTCGACGGATTCTAGTGACGGGGACCTCTAACGGCAACACTTGCGGTATGCCCGATGTGTATTTCAATCACAACACGATCCTCGCTGCGAACGACTTTGCTCTTACCATGATCACTATGGAGTCGATTGTTCCCGCCGGTGTCGTGCCCCTTCAGAGGTTCGCCTTCCACAACAACATCATGGCATATGATTCCAGATGGGGTGTCGCCGCCAGTTCGATGGAGTGCTTTGTGAGCGGTGTCCACCAACCGTGCTGGACGCCAGATGCTTGGTGGTCGGACCTTATCTTCGATACCACGACAGCCACGTGCGACAACAAGAGTTTCGGCCCGCACGCGGTGGCCTGCCCGGTTGGCGAAATCAACGGCGTGGGCTTTGTGAATTCGGCCGCGAGCGACTATCACTTGGCCCCGAACAGTATTGGCAAGTATGCCGGCACTGACGGGAAGGATGTGGGCGCAGACATGGACGCGCTCAATGCCGCCATCGCGGGGGTAGTTGGTCCGTAGCCCACCGCGCAGCTTCGTTCAGCAGGCATCGTCTTCCCCCCGCATTGGACGGACGCAACTTACTGGATCCTCACAAGATAAAGGCGCTCGAATGAGAGTGCCATGCAGTCGGACGGCCTGACTAATCTTATCCACCTAACTGTTTCCAGGATTCGCCAACTGGGTGTCGCTGGTGAGGGATGTTTTGAAAAACGTTCTTTTCCCGTTGTCCTACGAGCACCCACTGCATCTTTCAGGGTGCTTGTGTGCGAGAACTCGCACCTGAACGTCCTATCTGGTCCGCGGCGCGTCCCACGACACCCCGAGTCTTGGACGTGACGAGATCGTAGTCGGCACCTGGATCCGACCCGTTGGTTCCTTTGCCTTTGCATGGGCTGTGAGGCAGCAGGGTGTAGACTTCGTGCGCGAAATCGGCAAAACCAATCGAGTTCGAACCCGCGAAGCTTTCCGGCCAGCAGACCCACGTAATATTGTTGTTCATGATGGTACCTGATGGTTTATTTGGCACGTTGGCTCCGCCGACCTGGATCGAAGCAAGTGTGCATGACGCAGTTGATATTGGTATGCTGCCCGTGGAAGTCCCATCGTCGCCGCAGACCGCCTGCCGCTGTTCTCTTCCTGGAGACGTGGAGGCATATATTCTCCATCCGGTCTCTGGACCTTTATCGAGAATTGGGAGTGAGACGGTCACCTGGTAGCTTCCGGGGTTAGAAGGCGTAACAATCGTTCCTAGAGTGCCCCCGATATCTTTCGATATCCACACCGCAGTACCGTCCTGAACCATCTGGTCCGGAGGACCGGAGGTAGGAAAAACTGACGTCGATATGCCGCTCTCACCCCCGGAGTATAAGCCGATGAGATTCCCGTCAGGGTCTTGTGCGTAAGACTGTCTGGTGCCGTACTTCGTCGACGGCCTCCACACTCCCAGCCAGTTTGAGCCCCCAAGCTCGCTGCTGCCTCGGCTCTCAGCTCTGCCGTTCGCATACGTCAGTCGGACATAGATCGTGGTGCTCGCTGCAACACCGCCACCGGAAGAAATCGCCAGAGCAGGCTGCCCAGGATACGGAAGCGCACAGCGGCTCTGATAGCTAGACTGGTTTGCCGCCGGCACTCCCACGAAGACGTTTCCCTTCCACATGCCACCGGGAGACATCGTTTCCATTGCTTCGCAACTGTCGTCCGTCGGAGCGCCCGAGGCTACAATCCCATGGGGTGCTGTTCCTGGTAACTTACTGTACCACATGATGTTATTGGTGAACTGCCAGTTAGTAATGGGCCAGAAGGTATTGATTGACATGACTAATGCGGTTCCATAGGTCGAGATCTCGCCTTGAAGGAATGTATTGTGATCGATTGTGATTGAGTCAGTCGAGCTAGTGCTGATGGGGAAACCGTCAAAGCTTGGCGTAGCGCATCCATGTGAGCTGGACGAGCACCCGATGGCCTGCAAGATATCCGCACCGGTAGTTATTTGCCATTGATACCCTGTGCCATCGGAATACGTTCCCAGCCCTCGCTGACTATAACGGCTCGAGACATCAGAGAAAACGTTGTCATGTATAGAAATGCGTCTCAACCCGTGCGTGGGGTATCCGTTGCCTCCGGACGCGATGCTCGGCGCCATCTGGAATCCACCGAGTGTGTGGCGAAACAGGTTATACCTGACGGTGACGTCTTGGATCACAGAGTTCGCGTTCCCAGCAATCGTGCCATTGTTATTCTTGGGGGTCAGCAGGAAGCCCCAGCCATACTGCGAGTAGCAGCACCACACGTTGTCGATAACGTTGCCCTCCACCAGCGCCCTCTGCCCAAACTTGAACTCCCAGCCGTTCTTTACGACCGATCGCACACCGTTATATTGAGGCGATCCAGGCCAATACTCGGTAGGCTTGAGAATATGATTGCGAGTTATGGTAATGTCGCTCGGTATTAGTCCGGTCTGGCCATCGGCACCGCCGATCAAGAACCCCTCCGCCGTTGCACCCTCCAAGTGATTGTTGTCAATCAAGAATGGTCCGGGACTGGTGAACACGAGAAAGGTATAACTGTCGCCCGTCACCTGGTGAATGTTGTCGATCCAACTGTCGACCAGCACTGCGTTCGTGGCGTCCAGGCCGATCGCGGCGTGCGCATCGTCGGTAGCGTTTGGGCCATGTATCCAGCACCTATCGATACCTATGGAATCGGGCAGCAAGTTGGCGTCCGTTTCTCCGTTTTCTCCAAGCTGGATGAGCTTGTAAATCCAGTTTGGGCCGCCCTCCTTGAAAGTGATATTTAGGCCTGGGCCCAGCCACCAGTGATTGGCACCGTGACCGGCGACGGTCGCCAGGTAAGTAGCAATGGCGTATGGCGGGGCCTGTCCCACTATCTTTGGAATGACGCTGGCATAGGATGGATCGATGCGGACGCCCGGTGGAGGCAGGTCCTGATCGGTCACATCTGCCCTGACGATGACCCACTTCCCTTCGCAACTTCCGACCTGGTAACCGAGCGTCCAATGGAGGCGATGATACTCAGCGGGAGCAAGGGCAATGATGAGGCCGTTCGTGCCGCAAGGAATCGACCCCCCAGCCTCGTTAAGCGCTTTCTGCAAATTCTCGCCATTGGTCGCCGCACTACCGTTGTCAGTGATGTGGTATGTCCTGAATCCGCAGGCATCTTCGGCCACCGCCTGTGATGGCCCCGCGTAGGCACAGCTCCCGTAGCGGTTCTCGGGATTCAAAGAAGACGGCACAACCAGCGGCAACTGAGAAGGCCCGTCATATGTTTGACCCGCGGCACCAGCAGCGAAAGCAAGCAGAGTTAGGCAAGACCCGACAACCAATGGCCAATGGCTAACTTGTGAGCCGAGTCTCTTCGCGGCGAGCTCGTTCCTGTTGCGACCAACCTCTTGGCTGCTGACCACCGATGCTTGTCTGTCGGCCATTGGCTTTCCCATTGGCGACTTCGTCCAACTTCGCGTCCGATTGGTCATCACCAAAATCCAATGCTATCAGGGCGATGCGGGCAAGGTAAAGTCCCCGCTACAAGGTGCAAGAGCTCTAGCTCTAGAGAGTTCACCCGGAGACCGAAAGGTGCTTATCGTTATGGCCCTTTCGATCATTCGGGTACTGAAGATTAGTCCGCCGGAGGCAAAGCTTCACGACTCGGAATGGCGCGCCGAATTAACTCGGTTTCTTCCGGACTGAATTCGAACATCCACAAGGCGATGCCATAAGCGAATAGAGAGAACGAGCCCGCAATGAACAGGGATGGATAATTCGGCCTTACCAGTTTCATTGAGAGCACGAACGGCGCTATGAGTGAAGCCGCAACAATCCCGAGAGTTTTTCCCATTCTTCGCGCGTATTCACGGTAACTGACGCCAGCCACTCGGCAGGCGTAGGCCGGGTTGATGAATAACCGCGTGAATACCATGGGAATCAGAGTTCCCAGAGCCACGCCCATCATTCCGTAGATTCGGACCAGCCACAAGCTCAAGGCCAGGTTCACAATTCCCTCCACGGTGTTCAATACGGCGATAAATTTGTGTTTAGAAACCCCATAGAGGAGGCTAGCCGCTGGTCCCTGCCAAAGGTTTAATGTGTAAGCACTGACTAAGACAACCAGGACAGGATAGGCATCCGTATACTTGGATCCCATCCAGCGCTGTATAAAAGGCGCCCCCCAGGCAATCATTCCGAAAGCGATGAAGCACGTAATGCATATTGCAATCTTGGTGGCAAGCAAGAAGGTTTTCCTGATCGCCTTGTGATCCTGTGCACCCTCTTGACGACTGAAGACTGACGGCAAGACGCCCATAATGGACGACATGAAGACAAAAAAGTACTGGACCAGAGCCCCGGCGATCCGGTAGTGGGTGACCGCTTCCAATCCAATGAAAGATGCCACGACAATGTTGTCGACCTGAAACCGCAAGATATTGGCCAAGCCTGCGATCAAGCTGTAAGAGCTGTAGGAAAATAGAGTTTTTGCCGTCTGGACTCCCCAATACCTGGATTCGAACCGAAGAAACGGCAATTCCTTGAATGTGTAGTAAATGGAAAACGCCATCGACGGAATGCCGGAAAGCAAGGTAACCCAGGCAAGTCCCACAATTTTGTAGCCCGCTAGCAAGATCACAATGATCAAGCCGGTGCGCAGTGCCAGAGTCAAGAGGTCAAAACCAGCCGTCTGGTCAAATCTCAGATGAGCCTCGAGTGCGCCGGTGAAAACCCGCGTCGGAAACTGCAGCGCAAGGCTCACCCCTAAAATAAGAATGACGGCGAAAAAAAGCCGGGCGTCTTGACGGCTTTTGGCGAAAAAGGGAGACAGGAATGCCGTGGTCACGGCAACCAGGAGAACGACGACAGCGAGACCAAGATAGATTCTCAGAGCGCTGTTAAAGACCCGGTTCGATTCTTCGTGATCTTGCGTTGCTAGTGACCGGGACAGATAGCGCGTCACGGCGGTGTTTAATCCGAGGTCAAGGACGCCGTAGTAGCCGATGAACGTTGCCACCAGCGTCCAAACGCCGTACATCCGGTCTCCGAGCATACGGATAATAAATGGCAGGATCAGAACAGAAATCAGAGTAGCCGCACCCACATTCGCGACACGCAGAGCAGATCCGGAAACGAGTTTTTGAGAAACATTGGACATAGCAGCCTTGGGGAATCGTAAACAGACGCTAATGTAACCTTTTTCCCATATCAGTATGTTACGAGTCGGCAATGAAACGTGTAATCGCGGCGAGCAATCTTTCCGCCCAAAGTAGTAGCGTGGCGTGGGTTATTCCGGCCAGCACCCCTTGGCCGATGCACGATGATCTAGAATTGCATCCGATGCCCCACTGCCCACAGATTGGGCCTGCTGGAGATAACCCTGAATCGGCGTTTTGCTTTCGCTAAGCCGGGCATGCTGATCAGTTTGCAATACGGGCTCTTTCTGCAAACGAGTCGCGCAATAGTTGGAACACTCGCTCAGCAATAATCTGGTTACCATCCGCAGTTAAATGACAATAGTCCGAGAATGTCTGCTGTGAAGTTGAATCGAAAACACTCGTCAGGTCAAGAAATGAAAAACGATCCGCTTGCGCCGCATGCTGCATCTCGCTTGCCATGCGCGGATAAAGCTGCTCAAACGAATAGGCCAGAGAAGGGCCATCGAGTCTGAGATTGTAGGCGCGCATCCGCCGCTCGGAATCCGAAAGGGGTTTATGGCTAAGTAGCAGCACCGGCTGGAGCAGGAAGACCGGTTGGATTCCATCTAAATTGGAGATTCGATAGATCTGCCGGGAAACGTGAGCATATTCGCCAACTTGCGACTCCGCGACGGAAAACTGGGTCTGTTCTTTTGACGTCAGTTCCGAAATACGAACGGGATCTTCGAACTCAGGCCTTTTACCAAGCTGCTCACGATGGGAACCGGTGAATCTGCTTTGTCCATGGTCTGCCAGGCTGCGAAACAGCTGACTGTTTGCCTGAAGCCACGTTGTGGTAAAGAACAAAAATGATCTTCCGGAACTGGGGTTGGCAAGCAGGTTAAATTCGTTCAAATTCGGAGTTGAAGCGTAAGCGTCGTAGTTGAGCGAGGCTAAGGAAAGACCGATGACGTCGTTGTAGCCATCCATCATAACCAGATAGTCGGGGTGGTATCTCAGGAGCACCGACTCAATCAGAGCCAATTCCTGGTGAAATCTAAACTGCATTGTGGCTGCATTGATAACTTCCCAGTGTTTGGACGGGAAGGCTGCATTGAGTTTTTTCTCTAGGTAGTAATCGATGAGCTGGTCATTTTCCAGGTGCGAGTGATACCGGTCGATTTCGGGATAACCGCCAACGTCTCCATAGGCGGCGGATCCGCCCAAGAGAAAGATGCGAATAGTGTTTGGTGGCTTTTCCACTGAAACGTCACTGTCGCGACGAAATCCCTGCGCATTGTGTTTGGCGCCATTTGTGTCCCTGAAGTACGGACTGTTACGCCATGCTGTCCAGGGATCACGGAAGGCCCGTGTCTGGCCGCTTCTCCCGCCCAATGTCGCGCGGTGTTTTCGGCGGAGGGCAAACTCCAAACCTCCAAAAACCAGTGTCACCACTACAATAGTCACTGCGATGGGCAGGAACACTCTGGTCTTAGAGTTCATTTCAGTGGTCGAGTCCTGACTCCGAGAACGCCTTGGCCACCAGACGGGGGCACTGGTTCGTAACTGGCAAGAATCCAGTCATCAATCCAACTCGAAGGCTGACTTGTAGTCCTTGGTTAGCTTGGGATCCTGATCCTCTTTGCGCAGAAAGCAGTTGCCCACGGCCAACACTTCTATATTGGTACCCATGAAGCAGCGAAATGCATCCTCTGGTGTGCAAACAATCGGCTCGCCCCGTACGTTGAAACTGGTGTTGACGATCACCGGACATCCGGTGCGTTCCTTAAACCGCTGCAGCAGAGCGTGGTAACGGGGATTCGTGTCCTGATGCACTGTTTGGATGCGCGCTGAGTAGTCTACGTGGGTAACCGCAGGGATGTCGCTGCGTGGTACGTTTAGCTTTTGGATTCCAAATAACTTTTGCTCGTCTGCCGTCATCGGCTTGCGACGGTGTTCCACCAAATCAGCTACGAGAAGCATGTAAGGGCTGTCTTGATCCAGTTCAAACCATTCGGCCACATGCTCACGCAGTACCGAGGGCGCAAACGGGCGGAAGGACTCGCGGAACTTCACCTTGAGATTGAGCATGGCCTGCATCTTGGGCGACCGGGCATCCCCCAGAATGGAGCGGGCGCCCAGCGCGCGCGGACCGAATTCCATGCGTCCCTGGAACCAGCCGACGGCGTTTTCTGCGATCAAGGCCTCGAGGCAGGCATCCAGTAATTGATCATCGCCAAGCACGGTGTATTTCGCGCCGACCGCCGTCAGGCGCCGCTCGATCTCCACTTGCGAAAACTCGGGGCCAAGATAAGAGCCCTTCATCCTGTCGCCACAGCCATTCACTTTCCGAGGCTGACCCTTGAACGAGTAATAGGCGGCCAGCGCAGCGCCCAACGCACCGCCGGCATCTCCAGCCGCCGGTTGTATCCAAATTCTTTCGAAGCGACCGTCACGCAGGAGCAGCCCATTGGCCACGCAGTTGAGAGCCACACCCCCGGCGAGACACAGGTTTTTGGCGCCGGTATCGGCTGCGAGCGAGCGCGTCATGCGTAACACCACTTCTTCGAGCACAACCTGTACCGATGCGGCAAGGTCCATGTGTCTTTGCGTCAGCAGTTCGTCCGGCTTGCGTGGCGGGCCCTCGAACAAGCTGTCGAACTTACCATTGGTCATCGTCAGGCCTGTGCAGTAATTGAAATACACCATGTTCAATCGGAAAGAGCCGTCTGCTTTGAGATCGATGACGTGGTCCAGAATCTTTTGCGCGAACCGCGGTGAACCGTAGGGGGCCAGGCCCATTACCTTATACTCGCCTGAGTTCACCTTAAAGCCGGTGTAATAGGTGAAGGCCGAGTAGAGCAGGCCGAGTGAGTGAGGAAAATGGATTTCCTTAATGATCTCCACCTCGTTGCCGCTGCCCAGCGCCACCGAAGTAGTGGCCCACTCGCCTACGCCGTCCATGGTAAGGATCAGGGCGTTTTCAAACGGTGAGGGGTAAAATGCGCTGGCCGCGTGGCTCTGGTGGTGCTCGGTAAACAACAGCCGGTGTACCGAGTCGAAATCTTTACCGAACTGCTTGAGTTCATCATGCAGCAGACTCTTCTGGAACAGCTTCTCGCGCACCCAGAGCGGAATCGCCATCCCGAAAGACCGCAGCCCGCGCGGTGCAAAGGCGACATAGGTTTCCAGTAGACGTTCAAACTTGAGAAACGGTTTGTCGTAAAACGCGACAAAGTCGAGATCGGAGAGCCGCACGCCGTCCTGCGCCAGGCAGAACTCCACCGCATGAAATGGAAACCGTGAGTCGTGCTTTTTGCGCGTAAACCGCTCTTCCTGCGCGGCAGCGATGATTTCCCCATCCCGCAACAGCGCCGCCGCGCTGTCATGATAGAACGCAGAAATGCCCAGAATTCGCATTCACTCCCGCCCGTTAGAATAACGTGTAAATGAACCCTGCTACAGCGCTGCTCTCCGCCAGCACCAACAGTACGCCAAATACCAACAGCGTCACCAGCATCGGCAGCAACCAGAACTTCTTGCGAACGCGAAGAAAGGCCCAAAATTCTCTCAGAAACATCAACATAAAGATCTCCTCTAAAACTGATTCGACATCGTTTCGGGTGGCGGACCGGGCGGCCGACGTTCAATCCAGTAACTCTGAACCCCGGTATCCAAGGCTAGACGCAACGGGTCTTTCCCCCAGAGGCGAAACAGAAAGCCTGTGGGCGTAACCACGAGATAGAACAGCAGAGCGGTGATCACTGGAGTGACGACTCGCCCCATGAGTCGTCCAAGCTTCGTCCAAGCTCTATTCAATGGACGCAACCACAGGGGTTGCAGAAGGGCTACGCCCAGAAACAAGCCACCCAACGCAAGCGCCCACCAGCGCACCGGATGGTGGACCCGCAACGGTGAAAGGCCGACCAAAGCGAAAAAGACGCAAAAGACAACTCCGAAAGCACGGTCTGAGGAACCGCGGCCCTCTTGCTTTCGGTCGAAATCCTCGTGCAGCGAACGTCCACTCATTTCGTGGAGTATAAACCATCGCTCACGTAGCTGGATATAGTCCTGTACCGATGCTGGACTGCCGCTTGGGCCACTGCAGGATTAATATGCAGGCAGAATTTTATCGGACCCGAAGCATGGAAGGCTTCCTAGTGGGTAACCTTAGAAGTCATGCGACGGATCGTTCGCGTCATTGGGACTTTCTTTGGATTCGTCGAGTACGATAAACTCTCTGCGGCAAATCCCAGGAATGTACATCATCGGTATTTCGTCTCTGGCGCACGACCCCGCGGCCGTTCTCGTCGGCGAAGAAGGAATCATCGCCGCCATCGAGGAAGGTAAGCTCCTCCGGACGCGAGAGCCAGATGGTATTCCGCGCAGAGCCATCGATTTCTGCCTCGCGAAAGGGCGCGTCCAATGGAAAGATGTAGATACCGTTGCCATTGCCGGCGACCCCCTGCGGGGGTGGGGCCGGCAGGCCATCTTTCGCGCTCGAGAGATGATAAAAGCGCCGATTTCAAGCAGCTACTACCAAATGAGGGCTGTCGGCAGGCTGGCCCGTGAATTGAACAATCTGCGTATCGTTGGCGTTCTTGCAGGTACAGCAAAGCGGCCTCTCCTGCGCTTTGAGCATGCCCTCTGCCACGCCGCCAGTGCCTTCTACGCTTCACCCTTTGACCATGCCCTGATCCTTACACTCGATGAACAAGGCGACGGTCTTTGCGGCCTTTTGGCTGAAGGATCGGGAAGCCAGATTCGCCAACTTAGGTCGATTCGTTTTCCGGATTCTCTCGCGTGGGTATATTCACAAGTTACGGAGCTTCTCGGGTTCCGTCAGCATTTGGAAGAACACAAGACGCAATGGCTGAGTACGACCGGAAAACCGGTGTTTTGCGATTTGTTCCTTCAGATCTTTCGGCACGGCAAGAACTTATGGCCGCGCGTCAATCCTCGGTTTTTCCGGCGCGGTTTTGCGGGGAATGTTGCCTTTTCAGATGAGTTTTATCGGCATCTGGGAATTTCTGGGGGTGACGGACTGCGCGATGACCAGGCTCGCGCAAATCTCGCTTCCAGTCTTCAGCAGGCTTGCTCGATCGTGGTGGTCGACCTGCTCGAATCGCTTCGTCGCCGGTACCAGACAAAATTCCTTTGCTTGGCAGGCGGGCTGTTTCTGAATCCGCTGATCGTGGCCGCGGCCGAAACAGAGGCTGGTTTCCAGCAAACTTTCGTTCAACCCGCAGCAGGGAATGCAGGGACGGCGCTGGGAGCCGCTTGGCTCGCACAACATCAGCGCGAGAGGAAACCGCGATCGGCGCCTCTAGCGAGGCTGGACTGGGGTCCGAGTTATTCTAACGAGGAAATCAAGCAGGTCCTCGATAATTGCAAAGCTTCCTATCACTGGACGAACACTGAAGACCAAAAGATCGAGGAAGCGTTGCGACTTCTTCGAGCGGGCAAAATCGTCGCTTGGTTCCAGGGGGCGTCTGAGTTCGGCCCGCGGGCACTCGGAAATCGCAGTTTGCTCGCTTCTCCATGGAACGCTTATGTCAAAGATAACCTGAATGACTTTGTAAAGCACCGCGAATCCTTCCGGCCCTTCGCTCTGTCTGTTCCTGAACCAGATTGCGCTCGTTATTTCGAGTGTTCCCAGGCGGGCCATTTTATGGCGACGGTCGGGTTCGCCCGCCCGGAAAGTCGCGAAATCCTGAAGCAGTTTCTGTTGCCGGGCGACTGTGTCCGCCTACATATCGTTGGGCCTGCGGCCAACCCGCTGCTTTGGAAACTGCTGAAGCGCTTTGGAGAAGACTCTCCGGCGCCAATTCTGGTGAACACTTCATTCAATCTTTTCGGCGAGCCCTTGGTAGTCACGCCGCGGCAGGCTGTACGAAGTTATTTCTGCTCCGGCGCTGATGCATTGATCATCGGAAATTTTGTGCTGTCAAAAACCGCAGTCCCAGTCGGCAACAGAAACTAATCGACAGTCTCTCCCCCCTGACGTCGGTTTCGGACCAATGAAGGACGCTTACAGTTGAGCCTCCTGAGCTACTATCTGGCAACCTGTGGCGTCGCCTCCCGCTGCCGAAGAGAATTGACGCCTGGGCCGCTCACCAAGCTTGCAGTAGCGGCTCGTGAAGACTGGCGGGCGACTGATCAAGCACGCTAGATACTCCTTGTTGTTGCTGGCCGAGAGCTTTTGCACCGGCGCTTGTTGGTCAGATGTTTCGACTCAACATTCGTTGTGTCCAGTACAGGAGAAGGGTACGATGCGCAAGTCAGAGGTCCAAGTCGGAAATTCCGGTTTATGGGCTTGGTCCCTGGGAGCCGATGATACGGGCCCGCCGTTCACCCGGAGCCTTCCGGAGACATTCGACATTGAATAAACTGGGAATGGCGGTCGCCAAGGTGCTTACAGTAGTGGTAGCCACGCTGTTGGCACTCGTGGTGAGCGAGATCGCCTCTCGATATCTGTATCACGTTGAGATGGCCCACTTCGTGGATTCTAATGGAAAGCCCACCGACATACTACGGAACGATCCCGAGCTGGAATTCAAGCTGAAGCCGGATTTTCGTGGGCGGCAAGTGGGGTCAGAATTCCAAGTCTCCATTAGCACCAACAGCCTAGGCTTTCGAGACAGCAAGGAGTTTGCCAAAGAAAAAGGCGGGGCGTATCGGATCCTCGGCCTGGGTGACTCTATTACTTTTGGATGGGGTGTTGAAGAAGATCAAGCTTACTTAAGTCGATTAGGAAAGGTGCTCGAAAGCGAGCTTGGAAGGAAGGTAGAGACTTTTAACCTTGGAGTATGGGGTTATGGAACTATTCAAGAGGTCAAGGTTTTCCAGCAATTTCAGGATTATAAGCCCGACTTGGTGATCTTAGAGTTTTTTGCGCGGAACGTCTATGTCGAGGAAGCGGGGAATGATCTTGTTGATAATTACAATTTCGAGCAGTGGTATAAGACGCGCGACCTCCCTCAGGAGGTCAGGCGCAAAGAGCGAGAAGCGAATCGATCACATGTAAACGCCACCAAGGAATTTGTGGCCCAGCATTGCAATCTCTGCAGGATCGGCGTCCTGGTATTTGGAGGCTTCATTCGAAAAGGCTTCCATCCTCGGGGAAACGACCAAAGGACCAGCGTGGCTTGGCAGATCACCGAGAATGAGCTGAAGGAGTTTGATCGCGATCTGGGGTCCATGAATATCAAGTGCTTGCTCTTGTGGGCGCCTCCTCTGGGGATGGTTCAGGCCAAGGACGATAGTGTAGTCGCGACGCTAAGGTCATTTGGATTGCAAAACATCAAAGTGATTAGCGCCCTAGATGTCTTGGCCAAAAGCCCCGAAAAGTACTATTACAAACTGGACACGCACTGGAGGCCCGCCGGCCAGGAAGCGGTTGCTGAGTTCCTTGCGCAAACGATTGTGACCGAAGGTTTTCTTCCGAGCATCACGAAAACAAAATGATCAGTGATTCGAGGGCGGGATCGTGGGGAGTACAAACGATTAAAGCTGTCAACAGAGCTGGTCAGCCGCACAGATTTTCTCCGGACCAGCAGTCAGGTGCAGAACGGTATGATTATCAGACGAATCCCGCTCTCGAGCGTGGTTTTCAGAGTCATTAGCCAGCGTCTGCGCCGCGCTTCAGTAGCTATTCTGGCGTGCTGGACCTGACCTACGTGAGGTCGCTCAAGCCAAATTTTCCGGCCCGCGAAACACTCAGAACCCCCAGCGCCCTCAGCCCCTTCGAACCCGCAGCCAAACTTGGTCGCCCAGTGGGGGACGATCCAGCTCTTGGGTCGTCAATCCACGACGCCGAGCGGCGTCTCTAATCCAACTGAACTTATGCGCGATCTGGCCCAGCGTTGTCGATTTATGGCTTCGTCCCAGCCAGTCAGTACCCTTGTAGTCGGGTCTGCGACGAAAGAAACTCGCCGGATAGTAGCTGGCGAGCAGCACGGCGTCCTGAGTTCCCCATGCAATCATACCATCCAAGATCGTCTCGATCTGCTGTTTGCTAGTGTGACTCCAAATTGAGCGGAGAATGAAATGGGTGAACTTTGTATCGAAGACGGAGAAATCGAACCGGTCGTTGTGGTCGAACCGCGGTTGCTTCAGCCGGACAATCTCCGGGTCCACAAACTGGTTCAGGCCTTTTTCGAGCATGTGATGGCTGGGCTCAATCCCGCAGTAATGGCCGCGTTCAACCAAAGGTATGATCCATCGACCTCCCCGGAGACATCCACAGCCAACGTCCAAAACTGTGCTCTCCATCGTGAGACCGTGTTCCAGAAGGACGATGAGCTGTTCCCGCCCGACAGGGATAAATAACTGTGGGGGGCCGCCGAGGAAGTCTGCGTTGATGTCTGACTGCGGGCCCGGGGCCGTCGCCGACTGCATAGCTTGGAACCTCTAACCGCGCATTCTACATAAACTTAACTTGCAGGACAATTCCGAAATGGAGATGCGAGGAACACAACCAGGATGACCTGTTGCAAGCGTTTCCGGCTTAATTGGCGATAGTAGGACGACCAAAGGTTTGGTATCTTGAACAAGGCTAAGTCTTTCGGCTTATGCGATGTTGGCTGTACCGAGAAGAGAGGCTTGATGTTGATTCAGAAGTATTTAGGAGCCGCGAAATACATTTTGGGTATGACTCCGCCGGGTCCCGACTTACCGGTTTACGCCGACGACACCTTTTTGGCCGCCTATCCGAAGTCAGGCAATACCTGGACACGCTTCTTGGTTGGCAACTTGGTCCACGAGGATGGACCGGTGACGTTCCTGAATATTCCAGAGATCATTCCGCACCTTGATGTCAAGTCCAAGAGGTTTTTTAAGACTATGCGCCGGGCGCGGGTGATCAACTGTCATGAGCCGTTTAACACGCGCTACAAGCGGGTCATCTATGTGGTCCGGGATCCGAGAGACGTGGCCGTCTCTCTTTATCATTTCCAGAGGAAGCGTAGGGTCATCGAGGATAAATACCCAATCGAGTCCTTCATTACTCGTTTCCTGGCTGGCGAGAATATACGCCCTGATCGCATGGGCTCGTGGGCGGAAAATGTCACCAGTTGGTTGGCAGTACGTCAGAACAGCCCCGGATTCTTGCTGCTCCGATACGAGGATCTGCTGGTAAACCCCGAGCGAGAATTAGCGGAGGTTGCGTCTTTCCTCGGAATCACGGCTAGCCCAGAACGCATAGCCAAAACGGTGGACTTGAGTTCAGCGCACCGCATGCGTGAACTGGAGATGGCCCAAGGCAGCAAGTGGCACCAGGCGAAGGGCACACGCACTGACATACCCTTTGTGCGTTCTGCCACCTCTGGTGGGTGGAGAGAAAGCTTGCCACAAAGTTCCGTAGCCGAGATGGAATCGACCTGGGGGGCAGTGATGGTGAGATTGGGATATGAATTGTCAACCGGCAACACTCAGCGTGCTGATGGCTAGTGCTCGTCCTTCACAATTATCGAGTTCCCCTGGGGGCCTATTTCCCTATCGCAAATTATTTAAGAAGGACAGTCGGCCTCCCCGCTCCGGAGGGCACTCAACGGGTTCGATTTCCTTTCAACTGACGGAGAGCGTCGCCCGCCTTGCGAGCAGTTTCCGCCATGCGAGAGCTGTGAACCGGGCCAATCCAGGCGAACATCGCAGCGCCAGCAGGACTGCGGTTAGCTTGGGACTGCGCAGGAAACTGTTCGCCTTGCTCAAGCTTACCCGTGCCTGCGTATCGTCACCCGCAAGGAGACAGGCTTTCCCGCGCGCAAGTTCCAAATAGGCCTCTGCTCGCGCAATTCTGTATTCTGCGAGCGAACGTTCCCGCGGTGTGAGATCAAGGGTCCTGGTTAACTTTGACACCACATCGAGTTCCGCCGCGAGCAATTTTTCTCCGTTGGCGGCAAGGCTTTGCGCGTGTATTCGATGCCGTCCGAGCACCTTGCGCTGGTAGGCGATCCTTCCACCGCGGTGTGCCACCCGCAGCCACAAGTCATAGTCTTCAGAGCGAATAAAGCGCTCATCGAAAAGACCCGCATCAATCAGTGTCTGCCTGCGCGCTACGGTGCCAGAAGTTGGAATTCTGCAGTCCTCAACCAACACGCTCTCGAAGGTAGCGGCTCCCTTGGGAGGGTCAAGTTCCATGTAGCTCTTGCCAGCGAACGGGGAATCTCCGAACAAAAGAATGTCTGTATAGACTAGATCCAGTCCGGGGTTTTGTCTCAAGACTTGCATCTGTGACCAAAGGTAATCCGTGAACCAAGTATCGTCGCTGTCAAGGAAAGCGACATATTCGCCCTGAGCCTGCCGGAGGCCCGTGTTGCGCGCTGCGCTCGGCCCTCCGTTATCGCGCTTCAGATAAATGATCCGGCTTTCGAACGGCGCAATCGACTTTTCCAGCCGCTCGGTATCGGGAGAACCGTCGTTGATAACAATCACTTCAAAGTCCGAAAAGCTCTGAGCCAGGACGGACTCCAGAGTTTCGCCGATATAATCTGCAGTATTATAGGCTGGGATGATGACGCTGACTGAGGGAGCTTGTGTTGAGTGTAGCTCTTCTTTGTTCTTCATTGCTGAATGATCGCTTACTGGATTTTCTAAAAGCCAATCTTCCTAACCGTCCAATGTTACAAGTAATTTGCAAACCGCAACCATTGCTCAACTAATTTGATCCCTCGCGCAAATGGGATTCGCGGCGTATATCCCAGAACTTGCCTCGCTTTGTCAATGCGAAAGAAAACCGCATGGCTTTCAGTTGCCCAGGTCGTGAGGTCTGGAATGTATCTTCCGTTCTCGCTCGGAGCAAGCAAGACAATTGTGCTGGAAGTGCCCCGAAGTTTCGCTTTGAAACGCTGCTGCTTTTCTTGATCAATGGCTTGAAAGCGACTCCATATCGCACTGAGGACGCGCTCGCAAGCCGGTATCTGCACTAGCATCTTACGAAATTCGACGCTTAGCAGGACTCGTCGGGCTTCCCGGAAAGAACTCGCCCAAAGGCCGAGCTGTTGGCCATAGTGAGTAATTACTTCCTCGCTTGAAATCGATGGAACAGTGGGTTGGGGATTCAACATGTCGATGTGTGAACGAACAAAGTCGCCCCAGGTTATTTCTTCACCGTCGGTGACGAAGAAGGATTCTCCGACAGCGCGCTGGTTCTCAATGGCCAGGAACACCGCGTCCACCAGGTTGTCCACATAAGTGGTATTGCAGGCGCCCTTGCCGCCATCAATTAGAGCAACGTGCCTTTCCTGGAGAGCTTTGAGCAGGCGGGTTGACCAAAAGGAGTACGGTCCATACACGATTGATGGGCGCAGAATGACCGCGGGCAGACCGCGCCGGACAAATCGTCCCACGACGCGCTCGGCTCGCGCCTTGTTGTCGCAGTATGAGTCGCCGGTGCGATGCAGCGGCGCGTCTTCGGTCTCGCAGCCCAGGGATGGTTTCTCTCCGTAGACGGCCGCGGTGCTCATGTGTATGAACCGCTCGGCACCGGCATCGGCCGTCACCTCGAGCAGATTTTGGGTGCCGCGCACAATGCCGCTGGCCTGACCCAGACCGCAATGGATCACGACCCTGGCGTTGCCCAGAGCTTGACGCAGTGATTCACGATTAAGCAGATCACCGGGGCAGAGCGTAATCGGGAGCCGAGCGATCCGAGGCGCGTGTTGAACAGTATGAACGAGCGCGCGAATCTGCGTGGCGCCTGCCAGGACGAGGCGTTCACAAATGCGTCCACCGATAAAGCCGGTGGCTCCTGTAACAAGAATGGGTTTCTGCAGCCAGCTCACGTGCTCGCCTCATGACACACCTTGTCCACTTCCGCCCAAGGTTCGGAGAGGCGGCGAGCCTGCGCGTAGCAGCGCTCCACCAGATCAATCAGCCGCACAGCCTGCCAACCGTCAACCGTAGCCTGCCCATGGTTTTGAATGCTCTCGACGAAGTCGCTCATCTGACGGGAAAAACTGTCGTGGGGGCTGTTGCTCCCTGTCAAACGCAACGTCATGCTCGCTTCATGCCCTCCCAACAGCCGGTGCACTGTGACCAGACTGCGGTCTGCTTCGGGAAGTACGGCGCGCGCGGCGCTTCCGGAAACTATCAAGCTATTCCTTAAATTGTAGGTGCGGCTCAGCCGGACGCTGCCAGTAAGCTCGCCAAATCTGCCGGAATGGTGCAGCTTCAGAAGAGCATTGGCCTCAATGCCACTGCCCCAGTCGTCATGCTGGGAGTCCACTTGATTCACTGGACCGAACCAATCGAGCAGGCTGTCTAGCAGATGAACGCCAGCGTCCATCAACACTCCTCCGCCCGCCTGGGCGCGCGAAAAATAGAAGCCGGACGCGGTCTCCCATTCCCAAGGCGAGCCGCACTCCCAGTCGTAGCCGGCCAAAGAACCGAGCAGATCTTCCTCGAGCACCCTTTGCAGAAGCACCTGGCGATCCTCGAAGCGCCGGTTCATTCCGACCGCGAGCACCAGTCCTTTTGCGCTGGCCGCCTCACAACAGGCGCGCGCGTCTGATGTGGTCAGAGCGAGAGGTTTTTCGCAGAGGACATGCACGCCGGCCTTCAGCGCGTCGATCGTTGCCGAGGCGTGCAGATGGTTCGGCATCGCGATGATGGCGGCGTCGACCTTTCCAAGAACGTCCGAAAGCCTTGGAGCAACTTCGCAGCTTGAGCCGATGGAACGTTGCAACAGCCGTGCTCGATTCAGATCAGCATCAACCAGTGCCGTCACCTTGACACAGGGATGCCGAAGCGCTGCGGGCAAGTGCGCGTTTTGCGTAATTGCGCCACAGCCCAGAATTCCCAACCGAATTCTATCTGGCATGCTGCATCCTCCGGTCGATGGGGAACACGAACGGCGGTTCCAGAGCCGGGCGGCTATCGGACTGGCTCAGCTCATAGCCAAGCGTTTTCATAAGCGGTCCCCAATCTGACTCGATCAGGGTGACGGAGGATTGGGGCAGTTCCTCCTTCCAGCCGCCCACCTTGGCACTCCCTACGAAGGGAATGTCCTTACGGCGGCCCTTGGTTGATGCCCAGTGGTCACCCTGGCCCTGCTCCAGTTTCCGAACCCGCTCCGCAGAGCTCTGCTCTACACACCTGGCCAGCTGCTCTGGGGTCGGCTTGAGACCCAGGAAGGTAGCGATCCGCTTCAACTCGTGCTCCGTGTTCGCAGTCATATCCTCGTAACGCAACATGAGGAAGCCAGGATTGTTGTGGCGAGGACCAAGCCAGCTCATCACATGCTCCCACCAGGAGCCGTAGTCACTAGCCTCACCTGCGACGAACCGTTGGACGAAGCTGTTGATCGGATAGTCGTCTGCGATGTGCCGGTATTTCCTCTGGAAGTGATAATAGGAAATTGCCACATCCCTAGGGTCGCGCACGATGTATATCACTTTCTTATAGCGCGCGTCATAGCACTGATGGCTCTTGATCAAGCGGGGTCGAGGAACCTTCTCGAAGAACCTCCGTGACTGTGCTTCTGTGTCGGGCACCAGCCTGTCGATATTGATAAGAGTGACCAGCTCGTTGGGATGCGTGAGATTGGCGACCAGAAAGCGTGTCCACGTATTGCCTGATCGCGGGTGAGAGACAATGAAGGTATCATCGGGGAAGACAGCCAAGTTTCGACCGGCAATGTCCTTACCTAGGATACGCTTCACCGCATACACTGACTCAGGAATCATCAGGTGATTCCCTCCCGAGAGATTGTGGCAAAAGCGGTCTTCAGAGTATATCGTCGCTAAATGACGTTCGCCGAAGCTTGTTCAACTCATTCGCTTCAGGTTGAGTGTTGCCTTTCCGCTTCCCCTCTGCAAGAGGTGCGGACCACTGCCGCGTGCTTTGCTCTTCCGGTTGGAGTCTGATCATCGATCGATAGATCTCGAGCCATTGCTCGCGAATGGCTTCCCAGCGGCAGCGCTGTGAAGCCTCGTGAGCATTTCGTGCCAGCTGCAAAGCGAGCTCCGGTTCGCGGAGCAATCGGACCACGTTGTTCGCTAGAGTGTTCCAATCGCCTGGCTCACACAATAAGCCCGTATGTTCGTGCTCGACCAAATATCGAATGCCCTTGGGCGCGGTCGTCACCACGGGCGTGCCGGAGGCGAAGGCCTCCAGGATCGAAACTGGCATATTGTCTAGCCATGAGGCGTTGATAAAAATGTCGTTTTGCTCGTAATAGCGGCCAATTTGTTCCCGCGGGATCGGACCCGCAAATTCGACATCGGCGAGTCCCAGTTGCTTAGTCAGTTCCTCAATTTCTCCTTGCAGAGGACCGTTGCCAACCAAACACAACTGAGCTTCGGGGTACTGCTTCTTAACCAAGGCAAACGCACGGACCACAATATCTAGGCTGTAGTAAGGATGAAATCCGCGGGTGCATACCAGTCGCGGCCTCAATGGTTGACGTAGGCGATAAGGAAACTGTGCCAAGTCCAAAGTATTGGAAATCGCTTCTGCTCGAAGGTTGAATTCCCGGAATACGTCCACGAGATACATCGAAGGAACAACAATTTGATTCGTCGCTCGCAGGATTCGGAGAGCGATTCTGGAACGAGACAGGTGATCTCGGGCTTCCCCGCTATGGTAGTGAATCAGGGCTTTTTGCCCTCGCAAGCGCGCAACCAGCCATGCAGGCATGGGCGCGAGCAAGAATGACCAGTACGATGCCGAGAAAATGTGAACGATGTCAGCCTCCCGTGTGCCGCGCCAGAGCGCCCTCTGATAAAACGGTGCTCGCACCAGCGTGCGGAGGAAGGGAAATCGCTCGACCCAGCGCAGCGCGCGGGGCCACTCCGGATCAATCGGAACAAAACGGACTTCGATTACTGGGTCGTGGTGCCAATTGCGCGTGAGCAAATCGGCTTGCACCGACTGGCCGCCCTGTTTGCGAAGGGAGGGGCCCACAATTGCAACTCGAACGCGATTGGTAATTAGCTTGTTTTGAACACTTTCTCCCGAATGCTTTTTTCCCTTTACCATCAAATCGCGATATAGGTTCTCGTATTGTTCAGAAACTCGATCCCAGTCAAAGCGGCTGGCCACATATTCGCGAGCGCGCTGGGCACATTGTGTGCGCAGTGAAGGTTGCCTGATAAACCGCTCAATGGCACTCGACAACTCCAGGTCATTATCGGGTGCGGTGAGGAGGCCCGTTTTTTCATGCTCCACGATTTCAGGAATGCCGCCCACATGGGCGGCCACAACTGCGACACCAGCGGCCATGGATTCCAATATTACGTTCGGAAGGCTTTCAGACGAGGAGGGCACCGCGGTAATGTCGAGGCCAGCCAAAACGGCGGGAATATCGTTTCGTTCCCCAAGAAATTTTACGCGAGACCCCAATCCCAATTTCGCTGCGAGTTCTTCATATTGGAGCCGATATTGACCGTCCCCCACGAGCACGAATTCGGCGTCTGGACATTGTTGGCATACTCGAGCGGCTGCCCGCAGGAAAGCGTCTTGTTTCTTGTATGAGACGTTCATGCGCGCGATCATGCCCACGCGAACTACACCGTTAGCCCGAGGCCAGGAAGGCTGCGCTGGCGCGAAAGCTTCCCTCGCCAAGCCGTTAGGAATGACAACTAGTTTCTGAGTAGGCACACCATGCCGGGTCAGACGTTCCGCCGCAGCCTTTGAATTGCAAACTATACGATCGCAAAAACGAAACGCCGCCAGCTGCGCACGAAACTGCATGGGAGTTAACAAGTCTCCGAGCTGTCGGTGACTGCCGACAATCACGGGAACACGAGCAAGTCGTGCGAGAGGAAGCAACATCAAATTTGTATAAAAATCAAACGAATGTGCGACATCGATCTGTTTGGTACGGAGATAGCGGATCAGGTTGAATCGCGAGCGCCACGCCTGCCAAGTAAAAAAACTCCCTCCAAGCGGAAATTCAGTGATGTCGCCGACTTGATTCAACAGTGGACCATATCGAAGCAAACACCCTAGATGAATCTTGAAATGTTCGTGCGAAATCGCTTTTGCCGAACCCACGAACTGCCGCTCACTGCCTCCTGTTTCCAGGGTGTTGGTCATGAGAAATAGATGGAGCGGGTCACTCATGATCTTTGCCGATCTGGCAAGGCGTTTGAGGAGGGTTCCACCGGCTAGTGGGCCTTATCGAACGTGGCCGCATTACTCGGAATACTAGCTAAGTCTAGGCTTTCTTGCCATTTACGAGGAACAAGCGCTTCCAGGTAATTCCGGTGCCACAACTCAAAGATCAGAAGCCGCCAGAGAATATGGGAGTGGTCACGTCGGCCGCGAAAATGTTCGTCGAGCAAGAGCTCGATTGGTTCAGCCGTAAAATACCCTCGTTGCAGAGTGCGCGGCTCAAGGAGCACTCGTGTGATTTCTTCCTTGAGTTCCCCTCTGATCCAGTGAACCAGTGGCAGCGCGAATCCTTGTTTGTGCCGATAGATCACTTCCTTGGGCACACCGGTCCTTTCGGCAAGCTTCTTGAAGATGTACTTCTGCTTGCCGTCGCGATATTTCCACCGCATAGAAAGGCTCGTCACCCATTCCACAAAAAACTGGTCCAGAATGGGGCTGCGGGCCTCGAGCGACGTCATCATGCTCATGCGATCGACTTTGGTCAGGATGTCACCGGGCAAGTAGGTTTTGGCATCCAGGTAGAGAAGCTTGCTCAGAGTGTCACCGGCTTGGGCTTTGCTCAAATACTCGCGAAACTGATCGAGTGGGTCGAACTTTGGATCAATGGACCGTCGAAAGTCGGCCGACAAGAGTTGCCGCCGGCCATCGAGACCGGGTCGGAATGAAACAAAATCCAAGTACCGCTCGAGCGCGGGGAGAGAAAGGTTATAGAAGAATTGACGTCCATAGGTGCCGTGCGGAAGGCGAGGATAGAGCTGTTCTCGATACAGCCGGCCCATCCACTTTGGAATCCCGTCGGAGATCCCAAAGGATTCGTGGATCCGATAGCGTTCATAGCCCGCGAACAACTCATCCCCACCATCGCCCGAAAGAGCTACTGTCACGTGCTGGCGGGCGAGACGCGACACATAATACGTGGGCAGCATCGACGAATCGCCGAACGGTTCCTCCATTGCGCACGTAAGGTAGTGCAGCGCATCAGCCAGTTTGGGCTCGCAAATAAGTTCATAATGCTCCGTGCCGAATTTTTGAGCGACCTGGCGGGCATACTTCGCCTCGTTAAAATCATCGTACGGGAACCCGATTGAAAATGTCTTCACCGGGCGGGAGCTGGCTCGCGCCATAAGCGCCACGACGATCGAAGAGTCAGTCCCACCGCTCAACATAACGCCCAGCGGTACGTCGGCGATCAGCCGGATTCGTACAGCCTCGGCCAGGCGTTGCTCCATCTCCTCAAGACACTCCTGCTCGGATTTTGGCTCGTAGGTCCCGAAGGCCGGAAGATCCCAGTAGCAGCGCGCGCGATACTGTCCATTTTCGAATTCGAGTAGGTGCCCGGGAGGCAGTTTTCGAATTCCGCGGAAGACTGTTTGAGGGTCGGGGATATAGCCAAAATAAAGGTATTTCAATATGGCTTCGGGATCCACCGGGGCCAACTCTGGCGCAGCAGCCAAAATGGCCTTGATCTCCGAGCCAAATAGAAGTCGTCCATCCGAGAAAGCGTAGTGCAGAGGCTTCTTTCCGAGGCGGTCGCGCGCGAGTAGCAAGCGGTGACGGCGTTCGTCGTAGACCGCCAGAGCGAACATACCGCGGAGCTTCTGCACAAGGTCGGCGCCTAGATCTTCATAGAGATGCGCGATCACTTCGGTGTCGGTGTTGGTATAGAAGCGATGACCGCGTCGCTCCAAGCTCGATCTCAATTCTGGAAAGTTGTAGATCTCCCCATTGAACACGACCCAAACCGTTTTATCTTCGTTGTGGATTGGCTGATGTCCGCCTGCCAGATCAATGATGCTCAACCGACGCATGCCGAGGCCAACGTTGGCCTTCACATACATGCCTTCGTCGTCCGGGCCGCGATGCACAATGCTCTGGCACATCCGGTGAATGATCGCTTCATCCGGGGGCGGGCCCGCTTCCGTATTCAAGATGCCGGCGATACCGCACATTGCCTAATGCTCCGATCGACTCGCGAGGCTCGAGACCTGCGGCGTGGACTTCGCGGCCATCGAACCGCGAATTGGAAGGAAACGGAAGTCCCTGTAATTTCCCGGATTTCCGACCTGCCCATCACAAGCCGCGCAAATTATGTTGACCATCTCCCGGGCAGTAGTGAAGTGGACTTGATACTCCCGGCTTCTCGCAGCTCCCTCTACTAGCTTGCGCAAGAAAATCTTCATCGGTTCCCCAAACATCGTGCTTTCATCTCGGGGATCCATGCCGTGGCAATGAAGTTTTACGAATAGCCAGTCCGGCCGCCCGAGAACAACGATTGCGGCTCGGCGCCATAGACGGAGTCGCTCCATGGTTGGCGGATGCAAACTAGCCAACTCGCTGTTCTCGATCGCCGGATAGGGGAGGCCACGCTTCCGCCGCGAGAAATCCCACATCAGCGGCCCTTGAACAATAAGAGGAAAGATTTGGGGCGCCACTCCAACCGTCAGGTCTCGTCCTTTTCGATGTGGGGCGCGCTCCTCAAGGGGGAAGCCACATTCATACAGAGCATTGATTTTGGCAATTTGACTGGGGTTCGGCGCGGAGGGCAGTGTGAAATCGCCGAAGCAACCAGTTTCCGAAAGAATTTTCATTTCTGCATCTACACCGCAGTTTTTGTTATCAGCCGAATTGGCTAGCGAAAAATTGCCATGCACAAACGCGTAGCGTGGTTCTCCCTGACCCCGCAATTGTGACAAGCATCCGTGAGAAGCCAGAGTGTCGCGGAAACTCAGAAGCATCTGGCGCGTATTCTCGGGGGTGTCGGGGCTTTCAGTCCCATGATGCAAATGGACTTCGATCTCACCCCAGCCCGCGTGACAATGGTACGCAAGCCTTTCAATGAATCCGCGGTCGTATTGCTCGCCCGGATAAAAATAGGTGTGACGGAGCGGAAATCCTTCGGCATCGCGCCATTCCTGAACAGCTTTTGGGATTTCCTCGCACCACTGTTCCAGACGTTTCTCCTGCACGCCCCGTGGCGCTCTTGCTCTTCCGTTCGTTGGCACGATGGAAGGCTCGAAGTGGTTTGCGAGACAGAAGATCAGGTGAACAGTGCCTGGAAATGTCCTTCGCCGGGACCATTGTTGCCAAAGATATGCTGGCAGCCAAACCATACAGTTACTTAGCTTTTCAGCGAATTTCAACTCTGGGTCCCCTCCCGCCACATTTTCAGAGAAGTTTCTTGCAAGAACAAGTGGCACGGATCTGCGTCACAGGAGGCTAGTTTCTGACAAACAACCAGAAGCACGCCGGGGAGGAAGCGCAAAGGGTACAACAGACTCATGCGTTGCCGCAGAGAGTCGAGCAATGCCAATGGCCGAGAAATCGGCTGCGGACCCAGCAGGAAGCGAGAAAACTCTTGGCAGCTCCCAGCTTTGCGAGGCAGCTTCCCTACTTCCACAAGGAGATGGGCGCTGTCCATCCGCCGGCCCTCGGTGACCTCTAGACCGGCGGCAAGAAGTTGATGCCAACAACCGGCATCAAGCCACTGACTTTCTGTGGCCATACGGGGAGCAATGATCTCGGCGTAAATTTCTCCGCTCATGTCTGATCGGGTAGTAGGAACCGTTTCAGGCTTTCGGCGATTGCCGCACCGGACATTTGGTTCCAATCTCGGGGGGCTTGGCCGCGTACCACCATCAGTCCTCCCACTCCGTCGCTCATCGGAAAAGTCTATGCCCTGTCGTGATCCATTCAAAGGGTTCCTGCTTTGGCCTGCTTCAACGAAGGAGCTCTTCGTAGAGCGAAGCATGCAACTCTCCGCGCCGGGCGCAGGATAAGCTCGACTGCGTTGCACTCAGTGAAAGCCGACACGAAGGACATTGCAGAATTGAAAGAATGTCAGCTGGAAGACCACTCTGGTTGGGATCCTTGTCCATAGGTTTCCTCAGCAGGGTTGGAATCATTTATTATAGCAGACGCTGTCGTCGCAACAGCTCGCTCCTGTCGAGCGATCAGGAGTAGTGCGCTCGTGTAGGCGACCAGAAGATATGGGAAATACTCGAAGGCGAAGCTACCAAAAAGCGAATCAACAAGGAATGCCAGCAAACTGGCTTGGAGTGCCTTGGCCCATAGCGCGTGCTCGGAGCTAACCATCCGATATCTCTTCACCGTCCGAAGATTCGAAAGGGCTTGCCACAGGATCAGCAAATAGAGAAACAGAGCCGGTAGGCCAGCCTCGGTGCTCACCTGCGCATAGGAGTTATGAGTTACGTGCCAGGTTCCAGACACCACGGGAAAGTTCCCGGTCCCAATTCCGAAAAGCGGATAGCGAAGAGTGTACTCCAGACTCTTCGATAGCATTTCTCTCCGAGCCTGCGCAGAGGCATAAGCTGTCGCGTCCTCCTGTTGGTTCGAGATGGCCCTAATCCGCTGCACGGATTGCCCGCCGAAGAGGGCTAACAAAAACAGGCCCAATACGCCGAAGACTAGAAGAAAACGGTAGCGACCCCTGATCCCAAACTCCCAAATACACACAGCCATCGCCAAGGCCCCCGAAAAAAAACCAGCACGCGAGCCAGTCTTAAGCACTGAGTAGCTCAACAAAAGAATTGCTAAGCTCCAGGCCACCTTAGCAATTGGGTTTCGCGTTCGGAGCAGGAACACGATACAGAAAGGCACGCAGATAACGATCTGGCAAGCCAGATCATTTGCATTGCTGTAGTTGCCGCCCAAAACGCCTTCCAACCGTCCGTATGAAGTTTGTCCCTTCCAGACCGTTAGGGCCGAGACTATGATCACGCACGCAGTTTGCAAGTAAATTATTCGTCGCAGCCGGGGCATCGTGTTCAACACCCATACCATGATGAAAACAACAAGAGCCACCTTCACAAAATCCAAACTCGCCCAAAACGCTCCTCCCCTCCAGATAGGTGAAAAGGGAACGGTAAGAAACAACTGCACGACGAGCAGAGTCAGATATAGCAACTCCCTCGGAAAATGCCCGCGCACCTGCCCTAGTGAAAAAAGAAAGGCCAGAATCAATAGTATCCCTGTACTTTTCGCTAGCGGGATTGCGCTTATGTGCGGTATCCAGTCTTCGGGGCGCGCGCAGTACACCAGCATGAACAGCACGAGACAAACGTAGGCGAATTGCAATGTGCGCGGAGTCGCCTTAGGAACCGAACCGACTGCAGAAAGCGTCGACACGAACGTTTTTCCTCTCGCGATTCTTCAAACCTGCGTGGTCTTCGGCTAAGGTCACCTTTGCCTGTGATATCCATGCAGCGCACGCTTTAGAAGCCGCGCTAAACGGTTCCATTTTCTTTCGCATAGGCGGTCACAAAAAAATCACGATGGATAGGCTCGATGTCGAATCTTGGAAAGCCTGACTCAGCAAATAGCGTTCGAATGTCTTCTGACCGGTAGAGAAACAGGGGGCAACGCTTGCGATAGCGCAATTGTCGCTGCCAAGCAAGGAAGGTTCCGCCCATGGGAAAGCTGAAAAACGCCCTTTCTTTGGTAAGTGCATGGACCTTTTGGATCACTTTTTGTGGTTGGGAGATATAGTCCATGAACCCCATCAGGATGCAGTAATCAAACCGTTCCTGGAAGGAGTGCTCTAAGAAATCCGCCTGAATGAACTCGCACTTTTCGCGAACCCCGGCGAATTCGGCATGCTGCCGTCCCAATTGGATCATGCGCTCGGCAAAGTCCAATCCCACCACAGCACGTGCTTCTTGCTTGGCCAGCGAGACCGCATAGTGCCCCGGACCGCAGCCCACATCCAGCACGGTTCTACCTTTGACCGGCTGGCATCCTTGAAGGCTTTTGAGATAACGCACCTTCATGCTTTTACGGAAGAGTCGATTCACAACCGTGTTGACCAGAGAATTGCGGTTCCCATAGATGGCATCGAATTGCGCGGAGTAGGTGTCGAAGAATGCAGCGGTTTCTGTTTGGGTCATGGCGTACGGGCCTCGGAGACATACGCAAAGTCTTTGAGTGCATTTCGAAACGTTTTGAACGAAAACTCGGAGAGAAGCCGCCGAATTTTGTCTTCGGTAGTGCCTAGATTCACGTAGGACTTAAAACTACGCATCCGATTCATCGGCAGTCGCGGGTGAGAAGGATCAATTTCCCGTGGATGCACGTAAAAAATAACCGGACGGCCCTCCTTCAAGACCTTGTGAGCCATCCGCTTCACAAGTGCGTATGGAAAAAGGCGAAGGTACCCACCACCGAAAAAACAAAGCGGGCGGCCTAACACCCGCGTAACGGTAATCGGAAACTCCAAAAGGTCACTTGCGTGGTTGCCAATGCGATAAGGAGCATAGCGATTCGTTTTCATGCCCCCATGGGCCCGCGGGCCCGGAAACACAGAGGAATCATAAAAATAGCCTGCCCGAACCAGCTGTTCAAAGAACCAGGGACTATCCTCGGTGACTGAAAAACCCGAAGAGCGAAAGCCCCATACCGCTTCGCCCGTGATGTCCTCGAGAATCTTCTTGGCTTTCGAACTGTCTTCTAAAAACTGATCGGGCGTCATGCGATAGACCAGCTGATGCGAATAGCCATGCGAAGCAGTTTCGTGTCCGCGGGATTGCGCTTCTCGCACTAGGGACGGATATTTTTGGGCCACCCACCCCAGAAAAAAGCAAGTAATCTGAACCTTGTGTTCGCTGAGAATATCAAGCAAACGCATGAAATTCCTTTCGACGCGCGAGGGCAACTTTTCCCATTCTTCGATAGGAGGCGTGGAAGGAAGATCGAGGATGTGAAACCAATCCTCCACATCCACTGAAAAGATGCATTCCTGATTCCTACTCGCCATTACGCTGTCGCTCGCCACTCGGGTTGTAGTCAGTTCACGCGTTGCCATGCTGCTTCTTGGCCTCCGAACAGCCAACGCCAAAATCCCACAAGAAAAGCAAAATGAATTGTAAGCAGGAAGTATGCTATCAGGGCATACCGCACCTTCTTCATTCGCTCCCGGAAAATAAAGCCAGTGACTCCCCAGAGATAAAAGATCAATTGTCCGGCAAAAAACGCTCGATAGAGCGGGTGCCGCAAGAGGAATAAGTTGCTCACTAACAATACGATCAACAAGAATGGAAGAACCCATCGCAACAGCTTGTGCGAGACAAAGGCTACAGCGGTAAAACCGCGGAGATCCGCGAGTCTAACTTTTTGGAGGGCGCGAAAACTACCTACTGCGAGACGCACTCGACGGGTGAATTCTGCTTTGACCGAATCGGACGAAAACTCTGTGGCCACGACCTCTGGATCTTCCAGTACTCGGTATCCTTCTTGGCGCGCTTTCAGAGGGATGAGAAAATCATCGATCAAATCTCCCGGTTCGAGTGGCCGATAACAAGTGCGGCGCAGCGCGTAAATCGCTCCGCTTGCATTCAGGATCGCGCCTAAACGAGATTCCATGAGGCGCAGAACGCTTTCAAATTTCCAGTAGGTGCCCTCCGTCTGTTGCGATTCCTGATTCCCTTCCAATTTGACTGACCCACAAACGGCCCCGACACGGGCGTCCGAGAAGTGCCGCACCAGATTTCGCACAGCATCCGGCGCAAAAAGGGTGCTCGAATCGGAGAAGACAAGAATCTCATGGCGGGCCAACGCTACCCCATGGTTCAAAGCCGAAGGTTTGCCCATGCGCTGCGGCAGGATTACGACTTGCACGTTCTCCTCACGCAAAGTCGAAAGAATGTGGTTCGTTTGATCAGTGGATCCGTCCGATATGAAAACGATCTGAAGCCTGTCGGTCGGGTAGTCCATCTGCCTAAGGTTTCCGATCTTGTCGGACAAGGAAGCCTCTTCATTATAGGCAGGAACAATAAATGTGACGCCCGGAAAAACTTCGGTCTTTCGAGAGCTCACACGACGATCAGAGCGGTTCAGCAAGTAGCGCACATCGCTCCGCAATTGGGCCAGTCCGTACAGCACGAACAGCAGAAGGGGATACACAAAATACGTGTACACGACCAACACGAACGATATTCGGAACATGTACAACGCAAACAGTGACCACGACTTCATCGGGAGCCCCGCCCAAGAAGGAGAATCTTTATGGTTTTGACAAAAATGAGTAAGTCCAGACCCCAGGAGAAATTTTTAATGTAGAACAGATCATAGGCCAACTTTTCTTTGTTATCTTCGATGGAAACGTTGTATCCACGGTTGACCTGAGCCCAGCCAGTCGCGCCCGGCTTGACGGCCCAGCGAATTCGGTAATAGGGAATCTTTTCCAAGCATTCCTGTTCTTGATTGAAAACGAAGGGCCGTGGTCCGACGAAGTGCATATCCCCACGGAGAATGTTGAAAAGCTGAGGTAGCTCGTCCATACGAGTGCGTCGGAGCAGGCCACCGACACGTGTGAAACGGCTATCGTCTGCTTCCGCGGGGCGATGGTTGTCGTCCTGGTCGGCGCCGTCCACCATGGTGCGAAACTTGTAGAGAGTGAAAATCTTACCTTCCTCCCCGACGCGCTTTTGCCGGAAGATCACCGGGCCCGCAGAGTCCAGGCGTATGGCACAAGAGATCAAAACCATCGCCGGCAAGAACAGGATCAATGCGAGGACGGATAGAACGAGTGAGGCCGCTCGCTTATAAATCAATGATGGCCGAGACCGTTGCAGGTCGAGAGAAGATAACAGCCAGCTCAGGCCAAGAGATTCGAGGGGAACCTTTCCGGTAACGGCCTCGTATACCTCGCTGCCCTCCTGAATTTTCACGCCAAGACCGTGCAGCTGTAGCAAGGCCTCGAAGGGCAACCCTCTTCTCCGTTCGGACAATGCTAAAAAGATGCGATCCGGCTTATAGCGCTTGACCGAACTCAGGAGTGCTTCGATTTTCTCTTCGTTCGACATCGAGCGCAGGTCTCCATTCGCTTCCCCGAAGGACTTGAGCTGTCCAACGACACGGATACCCAGTATCGGACGACATTCCAGTTCTGCGTTCAGCGATTCGCCTAGCGGACTGTCGCCAAGGATCAACGCTCGCTCAGCGAACTGCGGCAGAGCGCTCAATATCAGAAAAAAATGCCGCCAGATCAGCAACGCGATCGCCGCCAGAATGAAGCCGACCACAAAGATACGGCGTCCGAGGCCCAACGAAGGATACATATAGTAGAGCGCCGCAAGAATCAGGCAGACGGTGCCCTCCATTTGAATCAATCTTGTGTGTACTTCGCGCGGATTGTTCAGGATCGAGGAATCGTAAAGATCGAAATAATACATGCAAGCGATGAAAGCTACTGACACTACGAGTATCTTTAAAAAGCCTTGTTCGTAATTGAGCATGATGACGGCATCACTTGCACCCAGCCGAGCAATCGCAGCCGCCACAAAGAGAGCCGCCACTAGGCACGTTTCCGAAATTCCAAGGAACACCGTGCGCGTCGGGAAGTAGGCATTCAGGAGCCTGAACAAGGAGGGACCTCTGGGTTAGTTCTTTCTCTGCGATCGTCTTGTTCGACGCTGCGAGGTGGATGATAACCAGGACCTCGCGTTTTCAAACAGGGAACGCTGCTGGGAGGTACCGTTCCCATCTTTCGGAACAGTGTAATATTGACCTTCATACTCTGCCTGATCGAATTCCGAAGCCTCGTTGAGAACAATTCCAACCAACTTCGGATTGTCAAGACTGGCCAATCCGCTTTTTAGCGCCTTGATCGGCGTCACACCCTCTCGCACGACCAGGAGCATGCCATCCACCAATCGTGACCACAGGTTGGCATCCACGGTCGGCGACATAGGCGTAGAATCCACCACGATCCAATCAAACTGACCACGCAACTTCCCAAATTCTCCTGCCAATCGTGCCGATTGCAGGATTTGCGAAGGCTGGTCGCAGGCTAACCCCGCACTGAGAAACCACAATGGCATTTCGTCCAACCTGTAAACGTACCGGGCAAAGCTGTCTTCTGTCCCAGCCCACCAGTGGCTCAGACCAGGCAACTGAGCCAAGCCCAACTTCGAGGCTAGCGTCGGCCGGTGTAGATCTCCTTCCACCAGAAGAACTCTAGAACCGGAGTGCGTCGCCAGCGTTACGGCCAAGTTCCCGGCAACCAAAGTCTTGCCTTCATTGATCACGCCACTGGTGATTTGCAGGCATTTCAGTTCCCGCTTCTCGCGCAGGTTTTCCAGCCGCGTCACCAGGGCCCGGAATTTCTCGGCCCCCAAACTCTTGGGGTCTGTCAGCGCAACAAAGCGTGCTGCACCAGAAACCTCGACCTTCGCCGACGGTGCCTCTTCGAGCTCAACCGGCTCGGTCAAGATGCCGCCTAGCACATCGGCCGGCTGGGCGGGCTCGGCGATGTCATCCGCGCCCATTTGGCGTTGTTCTTTTTCCAAGCGCCGCAAGGCGTCATAATACCGGCTCATTGCGCTTTCACCCGTGACTCCAATTTGGTCTCCTCGAGGGTCCTCTTCGGAGATCCGCCAACTTCCTCAATCATTCGGAACAGTGTCATGAGAACCCTTTTGCGCTCTTCGAGTGTGTTCGAACTCGGAGTGGACGTCTCCGTGACCAGATTCAGTCGAAAATCGTCAGCAACCTCTTGGACAATCTCCGGCGTGATGGTCTTTACCTGCCGACCGTACCCCGCAACCAGGGAGTTTTCGCATAAAGTGTTTACCAAGCGTGGAATTCCCCGAGAGAATTTGTATATGGCGTCGATCGTATTCTCAGGGAAAATAATAGCCCGGTGCGAATTCGCTCCGGCAACTTCGAGCCTCCGGTAGATGTACCCGCGCAACTGTTCCAATCCGAGCGGCTCCAAGTGGCACCGTAAAGCGATGCGTTGTTTGAGCTGGCGCAACTCCTGCGAATCGAGTTTGCGGTCCAGCTCCGGCTGTCCTACCAACACGATCTGCAGGAGTTTGTGCCGGGAGGTCTCCAAATTCGTCAGCAGGCGAATTTCTTCGAGCAACTCCCAACTCAGCAATTGAGCCTCGTCCACGATGAGTGCTGTTGTAGCGGCGCGCCGCGAGCGCAGCAGCAGGTAGTTGTTTAGGTGGAAGAGGGACTCGCCCTTGGTACGCGGCGCAGCAGGCAGGCCCAGGTCGCCCAGCACATGCGCCAGAAAATCCGTCACCGATAGCATTGGATTGTACACGTAAGCAAACGCAACTTGCTTGCGCGTCAGAGCGTCTAGAAGGCAACGCACCAGCAGAGTCTTCCCCGTGCCCACCTCGCCCGTAACCACCGCAAATCCCTTCTGCCCAAGCACACCGTGAGCCAGAATGGCCAGCGCCTCGTTATGGCGTTCGGTCGAGTAGAAGAAAAAGGGATCGGGACTGAGCTCAAAGGGATTTCGCGTCAGCCCGTAGAATTTTCTATACATCTCGCTCAACCTCTGTAAAGCGCATAGAGATTGCCTGCCACCATCAAGATAACCATTCCTACGGCGGCAGCAATTTCCATCCTTCGGCCTTGCGCGCGGAGACGATCCTCCCCGGGCGCGCTCAAATGAGGAATACCGACTAACACATGAGCCTGCACGTGTCGTTCCAGGTCTTTCTCCTGCCGGACACGAACGTCCGCCAGTTCCATAAGTAAGCTTAAACCGAATCCAACAATGGCTCCGAGCGCCAAACCGGCGAGGCTCACCAAAATATGATTCGGAGACGAAGGCTTGTCCGGCAAACTGGGCGGATCGATGATGCTGAATTGTTCACCCTGCTGGCGCTGTTCGAGGCTGGTCGCAAGCTGCGATTGGTTCTGCTTCTCTAGAAGCGATTTGTAATTGGACTTGGATTCTTCATACCCACGGGAGATGTCCGCGAGCTGCTGTTCTGTCTCGGGAGTCAGATTCAGGCGGGCTTGATAGGCAGCGATCTGCGATTCGAGGCCCTTCTGCCGTTTCGTATAATTCTGGATCTCCAGCTGATTGGCCTTGAGCTGGCTTTCGATCTGCATGACCGGCGTTTCCGAACCGGGTTGCCCCCGTCCCACCGGGTTGGTGGCGAGGTTGTTAGTTGCACTCTTCGTTTTCTGATTGGAAACAATTTCGGCTTCGATTTGTTTTTTCAGCTCATCGGACTTCGCAATTTTTCCTTTGAGAGCAACGATGTCCGGGTAATCGTCAGTATATTTTGAACGCAAGTCTGAAAGTTCAAGACGCAGGTCGGTTCCCTGTGCTGATTGATACTGTTGCTGCAACGACTCCAGGTAGAGCTTTTGCTGCTTGGCGCCATCCAGGGCTCGCTCGGTGGTCTCGAGTTGATTTTGCAGGCCCGACAAGATTTGGACGTTACTCTCCAACTGGCTAGGCAGGTCTCCCATATGCTTGGCCTTGAAAGCCCGGACCGTAGCTTCTTGCTCTTCCAGTTTGGTACGTGCCTCAGCCAGCTGAGCGTCAAGAAAAGCAGTTGTACTCTCGGAAAGCTGTTGTTGCGCTTTCAAATTCTCGTCGATGAAAAGTGACGTAAGTTCGCTGTTCACCTGCTGCGCGAGCTCGGGTGACGGGGCGGAGTAATGAATTTTGAAGGCCGTAAGTTCTCCCCGGTGAACTCCTGTCTTGTTTTCCGATTCCACGAGTTCGATCTTTATGTCCTTCCGCATTTGGTCGACCGGATCCCCGGTTTCGAGAAGACTGCTCAAACCGTGACTCGGACGATAAAGATGAAAGCGATTAATCGTCGCCTGTAAGCGGGTGCGGCTCAGGATCTGTTGCGTCATGCTCTGTACCCGGTCCTCTAAATCAAGAGTGACGTTGGGCGCGACATACTGCGCGGGAACCTGCTGCTGCTGCACTAGAATCACCCCATCGGACTCATAGCTGGCAGGCCAGAGCCAGCCGGCGGTCCAGACCACAGCCCAGCAGAGAAACATGGGAAGAAATATCCACCAGCGACGCCGGCAAACAATAGCCCAAAAATCCTTCAGGCTGGGCAGTGCGTAGTCTTGTGGTTCGTCTATCATTACGGCTCCCGATTTAGGCGTTCGCTCGACGCATACCCACACCCCAATGTTGCTACGGTCAATCTGTATACCATGCACCGCAAAAGCCACTGTAGAGGTGTTCCTGATATCCTGGAGATCAATCCAAGCATCCTTTTATCAACAGGTTAAGGCCCAGAGGCCAGCGCATTGTATTCACTGGCCTCGCCTATTAGCGCAAAATGATCGTGCTTGTGGAAAAAAAATTTCCATTTCGTTCAAAAAAGGGCTGGACAGCATAAAGAGAACAAAGGATCTACCGACGAAAGTCCGGCGAAGGTGCAGAGCGCAATCCTTCACACCTCCCCGGCTGACGGTTGGGCTGAGGGCATCATTCTGCTCAAAAAAATGACCAATTGCAAGAGTACGGCATCGGGAATGCCTCGGCTAAGTATAAGTCAGTAATATACACACGCGCGAGCGTCGAACGATCGTATTCAGAGCGACATAAAATTTCTGAGGGAACTGCAAAGCTGACACGTGCCTTTCAAAACTTGTTCCAATCAAGTAGCCAGCTTACAGGTGCGATTCGCGAAGCATTTATTTCATCGGCGCGTTCAGCCAGCGCTTCACATTCTGCAGTAGCCGCGGAGTTCGTAAGAAGACGCCCATCGTCTCCCGCGAGACAGTGCGCAGCACTATTGTTGCTCTATCAATGATCCGTTGAAATAGGGGTACGAGCCTCGACGGTTCAGCGTGGCTCGCCAGAATCTGAGGCATATCATCTTCTTCTAGTATCAGCGCACCGTCTCCCCCTCCCAGCTCCTCTGTGATTTTCAGGACGTCTGTCATTTGATACAACTCAGGTTCTTCCTTGGTCCCGGACACAGCATCTTCTACTGTTAGGTCATTGATTCTCAGGACCGCAGGCAATTGGTGCCATTCAGATTCTTCTTGGGCCGGGAGACTTGTGTGGTTTTTCGAGAGCAGACGCCTGAACCGAGACAAATAGTCTCGCAAACGTTCGGCATGGTAGGTTCCCAAGGCGAGGTCGCTGTGAAAGAGCAGATCTACCGCCAGAGAAGAGGATCTTTGAGGTTCGCTGTCGTACCGCTGCGGAACCCTCTTGGCCATGTTCGACATGAGTTGGGCCATGGTTGCTGGGGTAAGACCGTCGAATCTCGAAGGCGCTAGGTAGCTAAAGATTTCGCAGCACAAATGAGCCACTCGCTCAGAAAAGCGGCCCTCCGTCTCGCAAAAGCGAACAGCAACGGCAAACAGTTCCTCTACAATATAATCTCGGACGTTTGGGTCATCGGGTTTTCCTTCATCCATTCCAACTAATTGCTCTCGGAGAGGTTGCTGGACCAGCGCGATTAGTTCCGCTAACTCACGTTGCATCGCCTCTAGATCTGACGGATCAACCGAGGCGACCGCCAAAGAGGAATCGACGGCTTCTGGTGCAAGAGGTGCCGGGAACGGCTCGTGATTTGCAATGGTTTCGACAGCGCTGACCAGGTCTCGATCGGAATCGGAATCTAAGAGATAGGAGCGAGCCCCAGCACCGAGGATCTCTTGAATGAGATGCGGGGAGGAATGCACGGATCGAACCAAGATTTCCGTGTGGGGCGAAGCCGTCCTTATTCTCTTGATTGCTTCCAAGCCGTTCAATTCTGGCATGCTCAAAGCTAAAATTGCGATATCCGGTTTTAGCGTTTTCGCGGCAGAAACGGCTTCGCGACCTGTACTCACTTCGGCACAAATTTCCCACCCAGGATGGCTTTCGACAAGCGTCTTTAGACCATGCCGCACGAGAGAACGCTCATCCGCAATTAGAATTCGGAGCGAGGCCATCTTTAGTCTCTCTTGTAACTCTTTTGCCTAAGGAACCGAGGCCTAGTTTCCTACTTGCTCGGCCACCGATGCGACCAACATGGTAACCAAGATATTAGCACCCACTGTGGGAATCTTCCGCGACGTGCTGCAAGTCGAAACGAACCTTCGTATTCCGGACTGTCACATTGAGCCAGATTTCAGTAGTCGACAAAGTCTTGCAGGTACAGAAAAGGGATTTCTACCTTCTTGCTCGTGGGCACTTGACGTCGTCGTGCCGTCCGCAGTCGCAACCATTTCGAGACAACAACCACAGCGAACCAGCTACCGATTCATGGATGGTTCCCTGCTATTCAGACTCCATGATTATTGGCAGCTGCAAGAATAATTCCAAAGCTTGAAAACACAAACCAGAACTTACCGAGTGGGCATCGCTTTGAGGAGAAACCGCCGGAATCTGCCACACCCAATACCGTTCCTGTCATATAGAATTACCTAAGCCAGAAATGGGTATCCGCAAGCGACCGCGCGGGCATGAAAATCGTTATCAGAGCCGGCGCGATCCCCTGACAGAACTGCGAGTGCGATTGCAGGATGTAGCTTCCACGCGAATTCGCTACGGCTATCGGAGACTGCCGGTCATGTTGCAGCGAGAAGGTTGGCATGTAAATACCAACTGTGTTTACCGACCGAGAACAAGGGCTGGAGCTAAGGATGAAGAAGAGAGCCAAGAGAGCGGCCCAAGCGCGAACTCCGCCTACCTACATGAGCGGCACGGTGTTCGAGTATCTTGCCGACCCGATCCTTATTATTATATATGTAGCCGGTTTCCGAAAGGCAGCTTCGAGACCTTGGTTTCATTCCGGTCCCGAGGCTTGTGGCCCGTTTACCAATCTTTTTCAGTATCGTTTCAAGATTTCGCACTTCCTTCTGGCTCGCACCGGCGAAGACTTTTCTAATTTCGGCACTGTGCTTGCGAAAAATCGGCGTAATCAATTCTTTGCCTCTTGATGTGAGCGATACGACGCGGACGCGACGGTCTTCGGGACTTTCGACCCGGGTTACCAGGCCCTTCTCGAAGAGGCGGTCGACGCCCACGCTGATCGGGCCAGGCGTAAGGTTTGCTCTTGCGCCGATCGTATTCAGTGGCAGAGGTCCTTTGTTCAGCAGGGCCTCGAGTATGAGGAAGTCGGTATCGCATAGTCCGGTTTCCTCAATTCCCGCATAGAGATATTTGGAGGCCGCTTGGAAGGCCTTAACCCATGCAAGCCAGCAGCGAACCGGGGCTGAGGAGTCCTTGTCCATGACCAAATTTTCGCTATTTTGGCCCCTTTGCATAAACGATGTCCACAAAAATGTATCACTTTGGCGCTCGGGCCCTTGGCGCTTAGCAGGAATGAGATGCAGGGGAGTTCTTCCACTTGAGTGCCACTGGGCCGCGATAACAGGGGGTTAGGTAGTGAGCAGACTTTGGGATTTGCTCAAGAAAGCTGAACAGTACGAAGCCGCCGTAACCGACCGGTATGCACAGGGAGACCGTGATCTAAAACCTGAACGTCGGTGTGGCGAACGATTATGGCTTTACGCCCCGCTTCTGGTCTACGGACACACAACTGAAAACGAGCCGTTTCATGAACGAACCGAAGGACTTCACGTAAATGCTGGGGGCGGGCTCATTACCCTGACTACCTCTGTGACGAAGGGCCAGCGCCTCTTGTTGATAAATAAACTAAACCAAGAGCAAGAATGCCGGGTGGTCTGCGAAAGGTCGAGGCATTTAACGCGGGCTGCGGTCGCCGTCGAATTCTTGCGACCTGTCTCCCATTTCTGGACCGCAGCGCTCTAGTCGCCATTTCTCACAGCTTGGCGGAAATTTGTTCAGGTTGGGGAGTTGCGAGATGTTTCGCGGCGTGCTGTTGAGTAGCTGATCTCTCGCTTGTTTTTTTCTCCCGCAGCTCGCGCTACGCGTCACAGAAGCGAGGGAAAAGCTGGCAGCGATCGTTATTTTTCAATGCTTTACCGGCACGGCGCATAGTCTTTCGCAGACTTGCCCGAACAGTGTGGCATAAGGATATTCTCCCACCAGCGAATACAGAGCTTGGCAGGCTCCCCAGAGGATCCAACACCAGACAACAGGGCCGCAACCTTGGCCACTCACGGCTTGGGGATAATTACTTCGGCTTGGCCGAGAGCACCGGCGTCGCGTGCTCTCGCGCTGCAAAAAGAGCGCGGTCTAACTCATTGGCTAGGCGGACCACGTTAGGCTCAAGGAACATGTCTTGATGGTCGCCCGGCATCTCGCAGATTACTAACCCGTCGCCCAGCAGGTGTCCCCAGCCCAGTTTCGGATCATAGTGAGGTCTCGCGGACTGATGGGCACAACGAAACAACATGACGCGTCCGGAATAAGGTTTCGGGAGATACTCGTTAGCAGCAACAAACATTGCTTTATTCGGCTCCCGTGGCGCGACTGCGAGACGGCGGTTTGTGTGCCGCTGAATCCGGTTTCCCATCGCCCACAGTATTGCACTGAGATCCAAGTGAATCTGCCGAAAAAGATCTCCAAGATAGTTCCAGCTATCAACCCTCTTCGGACGCCGTAGGATCGTAAAATGATATTTGACCTTCCATGGCAAAAAATAGAGTCGTTTACGCAACGCCTCCCATTTCGAAGACGGGAAACGAGGAGCTAAATTGGTAACATCAAAAAGCACTAGCAGGGCCACCTCTTGGCCCTGGGTGCGAAGTTGCTGCGCGATTTCATAGGCCACCAAACCCGCAGCGGACCAGCCGCCCAAATAGTAAGGACCCTCCGGCTGGATTTCACGGATGGTCGCGACGTGATAGGCCGCAATATCAGTCATGCTGAAGTGAGTCGGAAAGCCCTTGGTGTCCAACCTGAGCCCGAGAAATGGTCGATCGGCGCTCAATTCCTTGGCGAGAGCACGAAATAATGGTCCGGCGTCAACGCATAGAAAGGGTGGCAGATTACCTTCCGGCTTGATCGCAACAACCCTGGTCGACCATTTCGGGGTATTCGTGCCGCGAATAAGAGGTGCCATTTTCTCTATCGTCGGAGCCCTAAAAAGCGTTGCTAGAGGAAGGCTCGTACCCCAGATCTTTTTAACTCTTGCGGAAAGGCGTGCGGCCAACAGCGAGTGACCGCCTAGATCGAAGAAGTTATCCTGGAGACGGACTGGCTTTACGCCCAGCAAGTCTTCCCAAATGCGGACCAATTGCGATTCCACATCGTCGCCCGAAATCGAGCTGGGTTCTAGAGATTCGCTCTGTCGCCGCGGCGCGGATTTCGCCTCGTTCGGTTGCATCAGCGTTTGCAGATCTTGCGGGGACACTACAATTTCGCGAGCAGCATCGGCGGATAAAATTCGTCCGAAGGCCTCAGCACCTTCGGCCCAGGAGATCGTGCGGTTGTCCACGGCGTCGGACCAGTGCACACGGGGAGACGATTGAAAATCTCCAGAGCGGCCCTGCGAGACTCGAGAGGGATTGTCGATTCTCCTGATGGAGAACTCCTCGACATCGATCAGCGGGGTGCCGTCTGCGTCGAGTATGGTGATGTCGAACATTACCACCTCGTCTGCCGACGTGTT
>Ga0070765_100000177_pt1 | contig 39565 bp, 45 predicted proteins | sample HubBroMetageWFT5_FD_71516 | JGI IMG/M metagenome (GOLD analysis project Ga0070765, IMG submission 71516) | Warmed and freeze-thawed soil microbial communities from the Hubbard Brook experimental Forest, New Hampshire - Hubbard Brook CCASE Soil... | ecosystem: Environmental > Terrestrial > Soil...
CTAGTGTCCGATATTGAATGGCGTCGCTTAGGTGCCAACGCCGCGGAAAGGGCGCCGCGCACTGAACGCACGCCGCCATCTAGCGAAAGTTCTCCCAGAAAACATGCGTGTCGAGCATCTTTCCGAAAAACGTCCCTCGGCAGCCGACCAAGCCAAGTGCATGGGCAGATCAAACGCCGAGCCTTCTTTGCGAATGTCTGCCGGCGCCAGATTCACAGTTACGGCTGGGTTCGAAGGAAAATCAAATCCGCAATTTCTGAGTGCAGACTTAATTCGCTCGCGGCTTTCTTTCACCGCAATATCGGGCAGGCCTGCTACGTTTAAGATTTCCCTGCTAGCGTGGCCCGATGTCCACCTCAACTTCCACGAGATAGGCATCAATGCCAAACACTGCCGCGCTGAATGTTTTGAAGAGCCTTCGAACGAGAAGGGAGTCCCCTTTGCGCTGTTGCAGCGTAACTCAAAAGAGTACGTAACGTTAGTGATACTGCGCTGACTCATCTAACAGCATTCGAGATTGTGCTATTCTCGGAAATCGTGAGAGCCACAATGGGAAAATTTCCAAATCGGACCGTCTTTTTGCTCACCCTCGTCCTTGGTTTTACTTTAAATGTGTCGACGCACGCCCAAGCGCCCGGTAGCAACTCCGCTCAAGCCGTCTCATTGAACAATCGCGGTCTTCAATTGTTCAAGCAAGGGAAGGTTGACGAGGCCATTGAACAATATCGGCAAGCTCTGGTGTTGCGGCCGGATTTTGCAGAAGCTCTCAGCAATCTTGGCTTAGCGCTCGACGCGAAGGGGAATGACGCCGAAGCGCTCGCCGATCTCGATAAAGCGCTTACGCTCAAACCCAAAGATGCCACCACCGAAAGTAATCGCGGTCTTGCGCTCTATCATGAAGGAAAATACGCCGAGTCGATCGCCGCTTATCAGCTAGCGATTTCATTTCACGCCAATTTTCCTCAGGCTTACAACGGAATGGGTGCGGCGCTCGCTGCCGCGGGCAAGACCGACGAAGCCATCGCCGCCTATCGCGCCGCGCTTAAGCTACAACCGCGCTACGTTGACGCGATGAACAACCTTGCAAGCGCGCTCGATACGGAAAAGAAATACGACGAAGCCATTCAGATTTACCAGCAAGCGATGAAGATCGAGCCCCAAGCAAACGACATCCGTATGAACTTCGCCACCGCGCTGCAAGGTGCGGGGCGCACGGACGAAGCCATCGCTGAGTATCACGAAATCGTAGCGGCTCGTCCCAACCACGCGCACGCCTTCTTCCAACTTGGTCATTTGCTATACACCCAAGGAAAGCTGCAGGAAGCGATTGCGGCGCTGGAAAAAAGTTTGGCCTTGCAGCCAGATCAGGCCGAAACCGCGTTCAATCTCGCCCGCGCCTATCAGGACGCGGGCAATCTCTCTGCCGCGGTAGAGACTTATCAGAAAGGCTTGGCAATTAAGCCAGATGATCCGCACGGCCTATATAACTTGGGCAATACCTATCTGACTTTGAAGGAACCTGCGAAAGCAGCGCCCTTGTTTCGCAAGGCTCTCGAGCTTCAACCGGATTTCACGATCGCGCTGCTCGGACTCGGAATCGCTCAAATGCAGGCAGGCGATTTGGCCGCTGCAGAAATGTCGTTCGTAAAATTGAAAGAGGCCCAGCCCGATAACGCCGACGCGCGCTTTAACCTCGGGAACCTATACTTCAACAAAGGACAATATGGCCCCGCAGCGGACAACTACCGCGAAGCCATCCGCTTAAACTCGAGCCTGGCGCACGCGCATTACAATTTAGGAATGGCTCTACTGCGCCTTAACGACCAGAAAGCCGCCGACAAAGAATTCCAGGAAGCCAAGCGCATGGACCCAGCGCTAACGCCCCCGAAATAATTCTCATAGACTTCAGCCTCAGACGGTTTGTGGCGTTCAGCGAAAAAAGGAAACTCGGAACGACCCAGGCATCTAAACCTCCACGAAGTTGCCGGTGACCACTACGCCGCCGAGAATATGAAGAATATCGATCGTTGGGTAAATTCTGCTATGCCAGCTACCGGTTTCGTAGCGCCGGCTTGCCCTGAGTGGGTTCGAAGCGCGTCTTGCCGGCTCTTATCCTTCTTCTTGCCCTCCTCGTGACGCTCGTCAAACTCTCAGGAGTAAAACAAACAGCTCGACGGCTTCAAAAATTGCACGAAGTCAACGCGCTTCTCTTTACACACGGCGCTGTCCACCGTATGCTTCTCGCAGGGAAGGCTTACCTAGCCATCTTGGGAGGGCACGTGATCTGGATACTTTTGGCGGTCATCGTCCTGGCCGTGATTTTCGTCATCAGCATGTACAACGGCCTGGTCAGCCTCAAAGTTCAGTGCGACAACGCGTGGTCCGATATCGACGTTCAACTGAAACGCCGCTACGATTTGATTCCCAATTTGGTCGAAACTGTAAAGGGGTACGCCGCACACGAGCAAGGCACGCTGCAAGGTGTGGTGGAAGCGCGCAATCGGGCCATGAACACGCAAGGCCCCGCCGCAAAAGCGGAAGCCGAAGGCGCGCTCACCTCCGCGCTCCGCCAGGTGTTCGCGTTAGCCGAAGCCTATCCTCAGTTGCGCGCCGTGGAATCGTTCACCCAGCTTCAGAACACGCTGAATCAGATTGAAGATAGCGTCCAGAATGCACGCCGCTATTACAACGCCGTCGTGCGCGACTTCAACACAAAGATCGCTCAATTTCCTTCCAATATCATCGCGGGCATGTTCAATTTCAAGCCGCGGGAATTTTTCGAGATCAGCACTCCGGCCGAGCGCGAAGTGCCAAAAGTCAGTTTTGGCAGCGCAACCACCTAACGCGCGTCGCCACACTCGCAAAAATGAAATACGCGCGCAAATCGATCGGACTACTCGCAATTTGTCTGGCGATATTTTTCGTTGTGCGACCCGCCTTCTCCGCCCTGCGACAGCTGGTCATTCGGCACTTCGATGACGAAGTTATCGTAAGCAAAGACGGAACCATCGACGTCACAGAAACCATCCAGGCGCATTTCAGCGGCGAAAATTGGCACGGCCTCTACCGCATGATTCCGACCGAGTACACGAATGATGAAGGCCTGAACTATTCGCTGTTGATCGACCACATCACGGTGGCCGACAGTGATGGCCATTCGTTGAAATACGAGCAAAGCCGCGAAGGCCGTTACACCAAATTCAAGATTTATATTCCGGATGCGGACGATTCAACACACACTGTCGTTCTTCATTACCGCGTCATCGATGCCATCCGCTTCTTCGAGGATCATGACGAGCTCTACTGGAACGTGACCGGAAACGACTGGGAAGTTCCCATCGAATCTGCCAGTGCTCACATCGCATTGCCCGCGGGCGTCACAGGTCTGCATGCTATTGCTTACACCGGCGCTGTAAGTTCGCGTGCGCAAGACGCCCTTGTGGAAGTCCATGACAACGCCGTCGATATTCATACCACGCGTCCGCTGTCATTTCACCAAGGCCTCACCGCCGTGGTCGGCTTCGATAAAGATTTCGTTCATCCGCCGAGCGGCGCTGCAAAATTTGCTCAATTTCTTCGCAGCAACATACCGCTTCTGATTCCCGTTGGGGTTTTCTTTCTGATGTTTTGGCTCTGGTGGACACGCGGACGCGGCCCCGAACGCCAGGCCATCGCCGTCCAGTATGAGCCGCCCGACAAACTCACGCCCGGCGAGTGCGGCACTCTCGTAGATAACGAAGCGGCTATGCGCGACATCACTGCGACGCTAGTCGACCTAGCCGTGAAAGGCTACCTGACCATCGAGCAGAAAGACGAAAGCCATCTGCTCGGCCTGAGCCATAGTAAGGAATATATTTTTCATTTAAAAAAAACACCGGCGGAGTGGGCCAAGGCACGTCCTCATGAGACCCAAATGCTTGCTGCGCTGTTCGACAATGGAGCAAGTACCGACGTGAAGCTTTCCGACTTACAGAATCACTTCTACACGCAACTGCCGGCCATCCGCGACAGCATTTTCTCAGCCCTGATGTCCGACAACTATTATCTGCACCGTCCCGACAGCGTCCGCCAGGGATATATCGGCGCGGGCATCGCCGTCGGATTTTTGATGGTGGCGGGAAACGGCTTTTTAGCCCGCGCCACCGGGATTGTCCCGGCCACATGGGTTATTGCCGGCATCGCATCTGGCTTGATCATCTGCGTTTTCGGTTACTTCATGTCCGCGCGAACAGTCACCGGCCAGCGCGCTCTTGAAAAAGTTCTCGGCTTCGAAGATTTCCTCGGACGCACGCAAAAAGACCAGATTGATCGCTTGCAAACGACCCCCGAACTTTTTGAGAAATTTCTGCCTTACGCGATGGCGCTGCACGTTGAGAAAAAGTGGGTGCAAGCGTTCTCCGGCATCGCGCTGCAGCCGCCCGGTTGGTATCAAGGGTCGTTCGGTAGCGGCTTCATGCCTTATCTGCTCGTCAACGATCTGAATATGATGTCAACTCAAGCGGGAACCATCATGGCCTCGTCTCCGCGCAGCTCGGGCGGATCGGGATTTGGTGGCGGTGGCGGATCGGGTGGCGGCTTCGGTGGTGGAGGTGGCGGCGGTTTCTAGTGTTGGCCAACCGCCCGGCTTGTACACACGCGAGTTTTCTTAGCTCTTCCCTCGACGAATTTTTGGCGCAGCCATCTTCGAGAGCGCCTCCGCGTATTTCGCAATCGTCTGCGGCACCGGTTGGCTGTGAAGGAACTGTCCCTTTTTCTGGCATTCAATCAATCCCGCAGCGTGCAGAACTTTTAGATGATGCGAGACCGTTGCTGCAGTGACCCCGCGCAGCGACACGATGTCCCCGCAGGTCATTTTCGGCTGCGACGATATCGCCTCAAAAATCCTGAGCCGCGTCTCATCCGCTAGCGCCTTGGATATTTTTTCAATTTGTTCACGTGTCACAGCTAGTTCCTGTATTTTCAGCCCGCTTCCGAAGCAATGTGTTCAACGATTATAACGAATATTTTCGCATCCTGGCATTTAGACAGTCATCTAATTATTGCAGTAGCAAAATAGCCCGCGCAAATGCCCGGGCCATCTATAGCAATTCACAGGAGGAACCGTGAGTCGTCTCAATGGAAAAGTCGCCGTTGTTACGGGCGGAAACAGTGGTATCGGACTAGCCTCGGCACAACGTCTCCAGAAGGACGGTGCCCGTGTCGCAATTTCCGGACGCAGCCAAAAAACCCTGGATGAAGCATCGAAAATTCTTGGCAAGGACGCTCTCGTCGTTCAGGCTGATGCCTCCAAGCTGCCCGAAATTGACAAACTGTTCTCCGCAGTCGCCGCGAAATTCGGGAAAATTGACGTTCTCTTCGTCAACGCTGGCGTCGCCACCTTCGCTCCCTTTGCCGAGTTCACCGAAGCTCAGTACGATGAACTCTTTGACATCAATGCCAAGGGTGCCTTCTTCACCGTGCAAAAAGCGCTCCCACACCTGAACGATGGCTCCTCCGTCATTCTCAACAGCAGCGTGGCCAGCCACATGGGTTTCGGGATAGCCGTCGCGTACGGAGCCACAAAAGCCGCCATGCGTTCGTTTGTTCGAGGGATGGCAGCGGATCTTGCCGGCCGGAATATTCGCGTGAACGCCGTTGCGCCTGGCCCGATTGAAACGCCCATCTTCGATCGCCACGGCGCGCCCAAGGAACAGGTGGATCAAACCAAGCAGGGGTTTGTGTCGATGGTTCCCTTGAAGCGGCTCGGTACACCCGAAGAAGTCGCCGGCGTTGTATCCTTTCTCGCTTCCCAGGATTCCTCCTTCGTGACCGGCATAGAACTCAGCGTCGGCGGAGGCATCGGCCAAGTCTAATTTATTTCATGCGCACAATCGATCCGGGCGGTTTCTTACGCCCGGATTTTTCTCGCTCGCTCTCGGGTTCGCGCTTCGGCGGGGGCTTCAGCGAGTATTCGATCTTTTCAGAGAACCGGGCCAGAACCGCTCGCGATCTAAAATACTCTCGGAAAGAAAGCCGGAACCCGCCTCGCGTATTCGTCAAATTTCTCGCCAAACGCGGGGCGCAAAAGTTTTTCCTCGCTGCGGATACGCAACTCAGTGCCAATGAGGAATAGAACCACGCCGGCCACAAGCGCGTGCCATCGGCTAACGGCCAGACCCGTCGCAAGAAGCAGTCCGAACATCCCCAAATAGATGGGATTTCGCACGATCCCGTACGGCCCCTGCGTCATCAACTCGTGTCCATCAACCACACGCGCAACCAAAGCCCACTGCTTTCCCAACGTTTGGACTGCTGCAAGACAAAACCAAATTGAACCTACTGCGATAAGAATGGTACCCAAGGCAAAAATCGCCTCGGTCTGCTTAGCCATCGGGAAAAGCGGAGAAAAGCAAGTTCGATACAGTGCAAAACAGACCGCATAGCCAAGACACTGAAGCAAAAGTCCTGGGCTGAATTTGCCTTCTCGCTTCGTTTCCTTAGTCGCCGCGCGGCTTCTTCCGAGCACGAATATACCGCCGAATACAATCCAGCATGCCGCCGCCACCGCGACTACGGCCTCTGCGACAGCATCATGTTTGAATGACATGGCTCGTTTCTGCACTTCGGGCGGTCACAGGTCCTTGCGAAAGGCCTTCTGGGTCTTAACGTGGTTATAACCGTGCCGTTGGTAGAACGCGTGCGCGCGATCGCGGATTACATTCGATCGTAGTCCAATCACGCCGCAGCCTTTTGCGCGAGCCCAGCGCTCGGCGCGGTCAAGAAGATGCCAACCGATTCGTTGCGAACGAAAGCGCTCGTCAACCACTAGCCCGCTGATCTCGGCTCGCGCCTCGGTTTCTACCATCCGGCAAACATACACTCCAAGCCATCCGGCGACCTCTCCGTCGACCGCCGCTACGAATACCTCGTGATCGCTAGAGTGCTGCATACCCTCCAAACGCGCCGCAATCTCTTCCGCAGAAGATGGGTAGCCGAGCTGTCTGGAAAGTTCAGCGATACGTGAATAATCTTGGGGCTGAGCTCCGCGAATGTCGCCCGCGAATCGTGCAGAAGTCGCATCGCGCGCAATTGAACCTGACGCCTTGTCAATGCCAGTCACTTAAGCGCCTTCTTTAAAACGGCAATCTGTCCGGCATGATAGAGATCGTGCTGAACTAAACCATGAAGCAGCACGTAGCGTGAATAATTTTCACGCACAATCGGTTCGTCCAACTGGTCGTCGCGTAGAGTTCTCACGTAATTTCGCAGACGCGCTCTGCTGTCAGCAAGTTTTTCCAGCGCGCGCTTCCAGGCAACGTCGTTCGCCTCCCAAACCGGCGGCCAGTCGATTTCCGTGGCCACCTCGGGAGCCTCACCCTTCGATTTTTGGTGCACGATCGTGTTCCACGCGGCGATGTGGTTCACTAGTTCCCATATCGAGTGCACTCCAGGTACCGGATGCTTGGACGCGTCCTCCGCCGAGACGCCGTCGAGCAGTTGCTTTAGATCCGGCCCGTGCCATGCTTCACCCGAATAAGCGCGATCCATTTGGTCCAAAATTCGGTCGATCTCACTCATACTTATCTCCATTGAAAAGCGTAAGACATGGCAATCGTCTGCGCAAGCGGAGCAGAGGAAACAATCGAACCCGTCACCTGAGAAAAAACTTATACTCAGAAAGTTTTGTCGGAATCCAGAAGAATCGTCACAGGACCATCGTTAGTGAGTTCCACTGACATATGCGCCTGAAACACTCCCGTCTCGACACGCACGCCGTGCCCGTGTAACGCCTTAACAAATTCCTCATAGAGCAGTTTGCCGGCCTCCGGCGCCGCGGCTTGAATGAAACTCGGTCTACGCTGCCCACGAGCATCGCCGTACAGCGTAAACTGGGACACGGCTAGAATCGCGCCTCCAGTATCAAGCACCGACCGATTCATCTTTCCCTGCTCGTCGCCAAAAATTCTCAGGTTCACAATTTTCTCAGCCATCGACCCAGCCGCCACCGCCGCATCGCCGCGCCCTACAGCGATTAGCACTACAAGCCCGGGCCCAATCTCACCCGTGATCTTTCCATCGACCACCACACGGGCCTGAGTCACTCTTTGCAATACAACTCGCATAGATTTCTCTCGCCGCGGCGGCGAAAATTAAATTTAATTTCCTGCAGCGGCACCAGAAACAGCCGTGGGCTTCCGTGGCAGAAGATCGGGCAGTTGCGCGACATTGTAAGCCCACGCCGCCATTACTTGCGCCCCTTCCACCAGATCCGCTTCGTGCGCTTGATCGAAAGTGTCCGCTTGCGAGTGATGCGTCTGGAAATATTGCGCAGGCTCCTGCAAACAGAAAAACCCCGGAACGCCTGCTTCTTCAAACGAAGCGTGATCGCTCCCAGTCATCCAACGCTGCGTCAATTCCAGTAAGCCCAGGGAATGCAGCGGCGCCACGACTTTGTCCATCACTTCGCGGTCCTGATAATTTCGCATCAGGCTGATGCTCACCACTCGTCCGGTCCCGGTATCGTGGATGAGCACGGCCGATATTTTGGGCAGTTCGTCTTTGTGTGCGGCAACATATGCCCGCGATCCAACCAAACCTTGCTCTTCGCCGGAGAATAGCACGAAGCGGATGGTTCGTTTCGGTTGCAAACCGAGCTTTTGCAGCGCACGCGCAGCTTCCAGCACGATCATCGAGCCTGTTCCGTTGTCCGTGGTCCCTTCGCCCAAATCCCAAGAATCCAGATGCGCGCCGAGAATCACAATTTCATCCGCTTTCTCACTTCCACGAATTTCAGCCACCGTGTTGTAAACCTCCACGGGCTTGTCACCGATTGAATTTGAAATGTTTAATTCCACGTCCACTGGTCCGCGCTGCAGCAAGCGCCAAATCATTCCATAGCTTTCGGAAGAAACAAAAGCGGCGGGAATCGCGGCGATATCATAGTTACGGCCGCCCATTCCCGTCATATTCAGCAGGCCGTCAGGTTTCCCGGAATCGGTAAGCGTCGCCAGCACACCTTCATTTTTAAAAAACGCAGTCCGCGCTTGCAGAAACTTCCGGAATTCGGGGCTAAATGCCGGTTCGGCGCCCGGACGCCGTGGCGCAACCAGCAAAAATGAATCTCCGTACGGCAGATCCACTGGATCCGGCGCTGGTTGGTCTGGCGCAGGAAGTAAAGACGGCTCCGAGGAAATTACAACCGCGTCCTTCAACTTGCCTTTATATTGCGTGAGATCATCCAAGGTGCGCGCTTTCACATAAACCACATGGCCACGCACCGCGCCATTTGTGGAAGGTGCCCAGGAGTATGACGCGATCGTCAATGGATGGACCGAGGGGCTCGTAATTCGCCCGCTCGCGCCTACGCGTGTCCACGTGTGCGCCACAGTCCAGGGCTCCAGGTGCGGATTTGCCACGCCGTAGTCGGCAAATTTCTGGCGCGTCCAATCGTTCGCCTTCTTCAAATTTTCTGTTCCGGTCAAACGCGCACCAATCACGTCGGAAAGATATTCCAGGTTGCTCATGATCTCGTTATGGTCGTGAATCTCGGCCAGAATTTTCTCGTCCGCTTCGGCCACGGGATCTTTCGCCTGGTCTGCGGCCCGCTGCCCATAAACTGAACTCCACGCCAGCCCAACACCGGACATCCCAAGCAAAGCCATAACAAACACGCGTCGAAACTTCATTTCAGCCCCCCAAACAATCTAAATCGATTCGTTGAGAACCGCTGATTTTATACGAGCTTACTCCATACAATCTGTGTAGCTTTCGCCCGTTGATAGACGCGCCCGCTTCAGGGAACGTTGCAGTCGCGGTTTTCATAACTTCGCAAATATGCTAGAACAAAATGGCCCAATGGAGGGCGGCGATTTGAAAGTCGCATTGATCGGCACACATGGTGTGGGCAAGACGACTCTTGTGTACGAAGTGTGCTCGCTGCTGAAGAAAGCTCACCATAACGTCGAGCTTGTCACGGAAGTCGCGCGCCAATCTCCTTTCCCTGTGAACGCGGAGACTACTCTCGCCGGCCAGCTTTGGATCTTGCACCAACAAATCGCAGCCGAGTTGGAAGCATCACTTCGCGCGCCCATTGTGATTACCGATCGCTCCGTCCTCGACAACTATTGCTACCTCGTCAACAAATTTGGCCGCCAGTCGCAACTGGAAACCTGGCTGGCTTGGTGGATGAACAGCTACTCGCTTCTTGTCGGCGTTCCCACCATCCAGGAAGAAATCCCGCGCGACGGCTTCCGCTCCGAAGACCGCGCATTTCAATTGCGCATCCACAATTTGTTGATTGAACTCCTCGCGTCTTCGCCCTTCAACAATTTGCCCGCACCGATAATCTGGCTCGACGGCGAAAAGCGCTCGAATTGGGCCGAAAGAATAGTAAGTGTCACAGTCCCGGTGATCGAAAGTTCGACGTCTACAACGCTCCGCAATAAAGCTGCCCACTAGCTCTTTTTCGCAAATATGAGCGAACGTTCTAGCGCGAATCACTCTTTATCGCCAAAACGTTGGCTCACGCGCGGCGTCGTGGGCATCGGCATTGCCAGCCTTTTTTCCGACTGGGGGCATGAAGCAGCCACCTCAATTCTTCCAGCGTTTCTCGCGAGCCTGGGAGCGCCCGCGTTTGCGCTTGGCGTAATTGAAGGCCTCTCCGACGGCCTTTCGAGTTTTGCGAAACTAGCAGGCGGTTGGATCGCTGATCGTCCCAAATGGCGCAAGCCCACCGGCATCGTCGGTTATCTGGCTACCGGGCTTTCAACCTTTGCCTACGCGTTCGCGCAATCCTGGCCGGCAATTTTGTTAATGCGTGCGCTTGGCTGGATGGGTCGCGGCAGTCGCGGCCCTTCGCGCGACACACTTCTCTCCGACGCCGTAGCTCCCGAGCAGCAAGGCCGCGCATTCGGATTCGAGCGCGCCATGGATACTCTCGGCGCCGTGCTCGGACCGCTTTGTGCCGCTGCTCTGATCGGTTTGATCGGCGCGCGTGGCGTTTTGAAATTAACTGTAATTCCCGGTTTGGCCGCGGCCGTTGCGTTTGCTTTGCTCGTTCCCGCCCCGAAAGGCGCGGCGTCACATCGTGCTCCCAGTTTCGCTTCCAGCTTTGGAGAAATGCCGAAGACCTATTGGCGGTTTCTCGCCGGAGTTTTTGCGCACGGTATCGGAGATTTCGCGCCCACGCTTCTGATCCTCCGTGCCAGCCAAATTCTCGCTTCGCGTTTTGGCACCGGGCGCGCCGCGACTATGGCCGTCGATCTTTACACCTTCTATAACATTGTCAACGCGGCTGCATCCTATCCCGCCGGCACTCTCGGCGACCGCATCGGCAAACGCAATCTGCTGGCACTTGGCTATCTAACGGGAGCGGTAGCATACTCAGGCTTTATTTTTGTGAAACCAACCATCCCTGACCTCGTTGTTTTGTTTGGACTCGCCGGCATTCATGGCGCGATGCAAGCCTCTCTTGAGAAATCGATGGCTGCCGAATTACTTCCGCAGAAAGTGCGCGGGTCGGGGTTTGGAGTACTTGCCACTGTGAATGGTGTTGGCGATCTGATCTCGAGTATAGCGGTCGGCATTCTATGGTCGAGCGTCAGTCCAAACGCAGGTTTTCTCTACGCGGGAATTTTCACGCTGGGCGGGGCCGCGTTGGTTTATTTCTTTGTGCCACGCGACCGTTGAGGATGCTCGCTCTCGGTTTCGCCGCGTGCGTTCGAGGCGCGCGCTGGCAAAATGGACAGAAGTAGCTGCTGCGGCCCGCCACAATAATCCGTTGAATCTTCTTGCCGCAGCGCGAACATTTCTTTCCCTCGCGCCCGTAAGCGCGATGCCGAATCTGAAATTCTCCAGGCTGCCCTTCCGCGTCGACATAGTCGGAGATTGACGAGCCGCCCAGTCGTATCGCTTCGTTCAACACGCGCCGCACCAGGCCATAAAGCCTGTGCACTTCGCCATCGCTCAAATTCGCGCCCCGCCGCCGAGGATGTATGCGCGCGCGCCACAAACTCTCGTCCGTATAGATATTGCCCATGCCTCGCAGCACGCTCTGATCCAGCAGCAGGGCTTTGATGTGCGCGCGTCGCGAACGAATCCTCGTGCGAAATTCTTCCTCCGTCACTTCCAGCGGATCGAGTCCCAGCTTCCCCAGCACGCTTTCGTGCGCCGTGCTCGCGAGCATTCCCATCCGCCCAAACCGGCGAATGTCCGTGTAACGGAGTTCGCGTCCATCGTCCAGTCGGAGAAAAACATGTGTGTGGGGCACCACGGGAACTTCCGGGAGACAGATTACAATTTGCCCCGTCATGCCCAGATGAATTAGAAGTGAAGATTCGTGACTTCTTCCGTTAGCGGCTTCCAGCTCCACCACGATAAATTTCCCGTGACGCCGCACGGTTACCACTTTACTTCCGGGCAGCTGCAATTCCAGCGCCGCAGGATCGTCGATGAAATCCGTTTTGCCCAGTCGCACATTCAATATGCGCCTGCCCGGCAAAACCGCGCACAGCCCGCGCACCACCGTCTCGACTTCAGGAAGTTCTGGCATTTTTTCCCCTATGAAAACGGTAACACAGTCCGGGCGAAGACTCGCGATCACCATGGAACCGCCCCGCCGCGCAAATCGCGTGATAAACTCCTGCGTCTTTCGCGAATTCAGAAAAGGAGCAGAAATGCGTACATGGTTAGTCGGTTGGAGAGGTAGTCTCAGGGTAAAGGAATGCCGGGCGATGCTACGATCCCGGCCATGCGCAGAATTTCAGAATATTCTTCGTCGGTAAGCGGACATATCGTAAGCCGTGTGTTCTTCAGAAATTTTATTTTGCGCAGCAATTTATTTTCGCGCAGCTCAACCAGGGTTACTTGACGAGGCAATCTCTCTATCGCGCGTAAATCCATCACCATTTTCTTGGAGTCATGATCGTGCGGATCGGGATAAGGATCGCGGCTCACTTCCGCCAGCGCATACACTGCATGCTCCGCTTTGCCGTGGTAGCAAAGCGCACGGTCGCCTCGTTGCACCTGCTTGAGTTGCCGCAGAGCATCGGGACGGTTCCCGGCATGCCGCCACATTTCCTTGCCCTTCACGAAGAGGGTATCCCAGTGATATACGCGAGGGTCGACAGCCAGCAGCCAACGTTTTGGTTTGGAAGGAGGTTGCGTCATCCGTCAAAAAGTGTCGCGCGCACTATACACGGAAAGGATTGCAAAACGAGCAACTTTGTTGCTGGAATTTTGGTAGGAAAGGTAAAACTAGTAAAGAAGCGGCTCGAAGCGCACTGAATAAAAACAGCTAAGTCCAGCGTTATCCTACATCTACAAAGATATCGTCACCTCGAATTTCCACCGCATAAGTCTCACATCCCACTGCCGAATTTGTCACCAGCTTGCCTGTGGTCACGTCATACTGCCATCCGTGCCAGGGACAAGTAACCACATTCCCTTTCAACTCGCCCTGCCCCAACGGGCCTCCCCGATGTAGGCACAAGTTATTGATGGCATAAAGTTTACCGTCAACGTTAGACACCGCAAACGTCTTACCATCAATCTGAAATTCGCGAATCGTCCCGGGCGGTACTTCATCCTTTTTCGTCACACGCAGAAAGGCCATTCATTAACCTCTTGTTTACCGGGGTTGCGGCGACTGCGCCACCATCACGCCGCTCTTGAATTCCTCAACCATCTCCGGCTTCAGCCGCACTTCCGTGGGCCGCTTCGCCAGCGACATCAGGTCAATCTTGTCTTGCAGCTTCAGCAGCGCGTAGAACAGCGCTTCCGGCCGCGGCGGGCACCCAATCACATAAACGTCCACTGGAACGATCCTGTCAACGCCTTGCAGCACCGAGTAAACGTTGAACGGCCCGCCCACGCTCGAACAGGCACCCATCGAGATGCACCACTTCGGCTCCGGCATTTGGTCCCAAACTCGCTTCAGCACCGGCGACATTTTCAGCGTCACCGTCCCCGCTACGATCATCAGGTCCGCTTGCCGCGGCGAAGGCCGGAAAACCTCCGCGCCGAACCGCGCAATGTCGAATCGCGACGTTGTCGACGCAATCATTTCGATCGCGCAGCAAGCCAGCCCAAACGTCAGCGGCCATATCGCGCTTTTGCGCGCCCAATTGAAAACGTAATCTACGGTGGAGAGAACGTAACTGCGCTCAAACCGGTTATCGAGAACTCCCATTGCGCTATTCTACCTCACCAATCCGCCTTACAAAGACGCGAAGTATATCCGCGCCACTCAGTTCAGTCAAACCGCAGGCTTACCGCAGGCTTACCGCAGGCTTCCCATAGTCAACGTGGCTCGAGAGCGACCCCAATTCATGGAATCTCGATGAGAACCAGCGACATGTCGTCGGCGGCAGGCCCATACCGCCACGCTGCCACTCGCTCCAGTATCTGCTGCTTCATTTCAGGCAATGACAGCTTCGAAGTTTCTCGCACAATTTCCGCGAAGCCCTCGACGCCGAGCATGTCTTTGTCCGAGTTAAAAGTTTCCGTAAAGCCGTCAGTGTAAATCACCACACGATCCCCGGCCTGCACCGGAATTTCGGACGCCGCTTCGTTATCAACGGCGTCATCGAGCAATCCGAGCACCGCGCTGCGCGATTCCAGCAGCCGAGGCGCCTGGCCCGGCTGAATGATCATGGCCGGGGGATGTCCCGCGCCGGCAAATTCCAGGCTCCGGTCGTCGTAATTTAGCCGCGCGGCCACCATAGTGAAGTAAAACACCGAACTGCCCAGATTTCCTTTCACAAATGTGTTTAGGTGCTTCATCATGGCGCCCAGCCCCGCGCCGCGCTCGATTTGCGACATCGTCTCCGAATAAATGCGGTTGGCGACGAGCGCTGATCCGATGCCATGGCCCGAGACATCGCACACCATTAAGCTAAGGTTGCTGCCGCGCGGCGCCACGAGTCCAAAATCTCCGCCGATCGTTCGCACCGGCTGATAAAACGTCTCGACGGAGACTTTGCCCCACGACAAGCCGCTCGGCGCGAGGCTCTGTTGCACGCGCGCAGCTAGCAACAAGTCTTCTTCAATTTCCCGGTGGCGTTGCTCAAGCTGTGCATTGGCTTCGCGCAATGCATTCTCCGCGCGCTTTTGCTCCGTTATATCGGTGGCCGTAATCACCGCGAACACGTTGCCGTCAGGGTCTTCAATTTGCCGCGCGGTGATCAGCACCGGCAATTTTTCGCCGCCTCTTTTCGGTAAGTAGAACTCGTACTGGTTGTGCCCTTCCGCCCGCCTTCTCGCAATATGTTTCTCAAGCTCCGCTGCGGCCTCGGGCGGGTACAAGTCTGTGATGGTAGTCCCCAAGAGCTCTTCGGCGGGTATGCCAATCATTTTCAGAAAAAGATGATTCGCGAAGATGATTCGCTTGCCATCATCGTTGATGATCACGCCCTGATTCAGAGTCTCCAGAACACCTTTCATGCCGTCGACCCACTTATGCCGCGTGTCTTCCAAAGCATTCTCCTCGTGCTGTCTGCTTTTGGACCATCTACTTGTCGCGAATTACCCTATCACAAATCCTTGGGCCCGCACCGAGTGACGTTAGAATCTCGCGCGTCCTTTGGACCAAGAGAAGCCCTCTATCTTCTGCTTTGTTTTCACTCTGTAGTAAACTCAACGCCCTTGTGTTTTGTCCCCAATGCAAAGCCGAATACCGCTCCGGATTTACACACTGTGCCGATTGCGATGTGGATTTGGTAGAAACTCTTCCGGAAGCAAACCACGATTCGACCACCGACCTCCCTGACGAAAGTCTGAAGGAGGTGTGGCTTGGAGATAACGAAAGTGAATGCATTTTCATTTGCGAACGATTTAAAGAAGCCCAAATCCCTTTCAAGGTTAATCAAACTCACCACCTGATCTTCAAGCGTTTGGATTCAAGCTTCCGAATTGGAGTGCCGCCAGCCTTCTACGACCGAGCAGAGGAAATAATTGCTAAGGACTCCGGAGATCAAGACGAAGAGCAAGCCGCCATGGAGCTACCTGCCGAGGATGACATCGTCACCGCTCCCGACTTGGATCACAACGATTGGGATCCCGACACTTGGAACCCGCAAGACGCCACCGTGGAAGTCTCGTCCGAAGACGGCGATGAGATTACCGAGATGATCGAAGCCTCCCTGCGCGAGAACAACATCTACTCCCGTGCCGACATACTAGAAGATGGCTCACGAAGAGTTTTCGTCATGCCAAGTGACCAAGCTCGCGCCCGCGAAATCGTGCATGAAATCAAGGATGCCACCCCGCCGCAGTGACGATTCTCTAGGTTAGCGATCGGGCGAAACCCTTCCTTTTGCATAGTATCCATCTGTTGGCCGCTACCAGCGCCCGTTTTCGCAGCCCTCTTCAGACTCCTCTCGGCGCCTGGGTAATCCTGATACCAGTGGTAGGCGGCTCGCTGATCGGATCGAAAAATGCAACATAAATAGGAGCCTAGTGAGAAAAGTTGGCAATGCCGTCCCGCGTGAGTCAGGTAGAGGCAGGGGATTTTGCGCCGTGGACTAAAAGAGCGCCGACGGCGCGGAACGCGGCCAGTTCTTCGGCGTCTCGGAACCAGCGGCCAGTATAATCGTTAGGAGCAGGCGTGGGATCGGGGATCAGGCGGTGGTTTACGTCGGCAAACCCGGCATCGCGAAAGAATTTCTTCCATTCTTCGGCGGAAAGTAGATGCGTGGGGACTGCAAGCTTTTCACCCCACCGATGGCTGTACGGATTCTCGCGATAATAATTGATCAGAATCCAGGCTGAGCCGCCTTCCTGCAGCACACGATAAATTTCGCGGATTCCTTTCGCCGGATCCGGCCAGTAGTAGGACGATTCCACTGAAATCGCGCGCGTAAAAAAGTTCGCTTCCCATGGAATTTCATTCACTTCGCCCACAACAAAAACCAAATTCGTGAAATCCACGCTGTCGCGCCGCGCGCGGTGAATCATTTCGTCCGAAATATCCATTCCCACCACGCGCCCTTCCGAAACGCGCTTAGCTAGAACCCGCGACAGCCACCCCGAACCGCAACCCACATCCAGGACGTTGTCGCTGGGCTCGATCTGCATCAGCCCGAGCGTGGGCTTGGCGATGGGCCAGTGGTCGTGCTCCATCGACTCGCCCTTGCCTGATTCCGCCCAGCGATTGAACTCCTCCCGCAGCGCTTCCCCAGCTTCCGGACTCATAAGTACATCCTGGCCTTAGTATTCAATGGCATAGCGCCCGCTTTTCCTCAGAGAAGTACAATTCTCGCTCTTGTCGGTGCGCCATCCTCTGCGTTTTTCAGCAAAGGGCGGGGAATTCCGTCGGCACAGGCAAAATTCTCACCTGAACGAGTGGTGCGAATTACAGCGGACGGGCGCAACTCGGGCAGAAATGAACGCCCGCGATCATCGCTCCGCAACGCCCGCAGTACCGCGCCGGCCCCGCCATCGCAAACACCGGCTGCCGGACGTCGCTCGCGCAAGCCCAAATCAACGCCACCACCCATCCGATCACAGTCCAGCCAAACAGAAGATTCAAAATGAAAATCCCGGTAAAGTCCCGCTTCCGGTGCCCAATAATCGACGGCAGGAAATACATCAGCATCGCAAAGAGCAGAAATGTCATCGCACTTCTCCTTCCATCCTAAGTTACGCTCCCGCTCGCGGATTTGTTCCATCGCCCCGCTCACCCTCGATGTCCTCATTCCTTCTGCGAACCGCGCTTCCGCTCGCCAACTTGTTCAATCGCTACTCTCCCAAATTGCTCATGCGCGTTCCGCAGGATTGCTCCTTCCGGGCGCTTCGGATGACGCCGCAAACCTCGTATCAGGTTGCACCTTCTCGACGCTTAAGATGACGCGCAGACTTTCTCTCTGTAGTCGCCTTCGCTTGATGGTTAAGGTGCCGCCGCAGGCTTCGCGCCGGGTTGCACCTTCTCCAGGAGTTGCGCGAATTTCTGCTCGCGGTCTTTCTGGTCCAGCCCTTGATAAATCTCGGCGATCTGCGTCGCATTCATCGAACAAAACTTTGGCCCGCACATGGAACAGAACTTCGCCTCCTTATAGAAATCATCCGGCAAGGTCTCATCATGCATCGCGCGGGCGGTTTCGGGGTCGAGGGACAGTTCGAATTGTTTGTTCCAGTCGAAAAGAAAACGCGCGTAGCTGAGCGCGTCGTCGCGATCGCGCGCGCCGGGCCGATGACGCGCCACATCCGCTGCGTGCGCTGCGATTTTGTAGGCGATTACACCTTGGCGAACGTCGTCTGCGTTCGGCAAACCCAAGTGTTCTTTCGGTGTGACGTAGCAAAGCATGGATGCGCCGTGCCAGCCGATCATGGCTGCGCCGATGGCGCTGGTGATGTGGTCATAACCTGGCGCGATGTCAGTGACGAGCGGACCCAGCGTGTAAAACGGAGCTTCGTAGCAAAGCTCGTTTTCTTTTTTTACCTGCAACTCGATCTGGTCCAGAGGAATGTGGCCGGGACCTTCAATCATTACCTGCACGTCGTATTCCCAGGCTTTTTTGGTGAGTTGGCCTAGAACGCGCAGCTCGGCGAATTGCGCTTCGTCGCTTGCGTCCGCAAGACAACCAGGACGCAAACCATCGCCCAGCGAAAAACTCACGTCGTGCTTCTGAAAGATTTTGCACATGGCGTCGAAATTCTCGTACAGGAAATTCTGCTTCTTGTTAAAGCTCATCCACTGCGCCAGCAACGCGCCACCGCGGCTGACGATTCCGGTGATGCGGTTGCGCACCAGAGGCAGAAATTCGCGCAACACACCAGCGTGAATGGTCATGTAGTCCACGCCTTGCTCGGCTTGCTCTTCGATCACTTCGAGCATCAGGTTTAAATTCAAATCCTCTGCGCGACGAACGCGTGACAGCGCTTCGTAAATCGGCACGGTGCCGATGGGGACAGGCGACGCGTCAATGATTGCTTTACGAATCATGGGGATGTCGCCACCGGTGGAAAGGTCCATCACCGTGTCGGAACCGTAGTGCACGGCACGGTGCAGTTTTTCGAGTTCTTCGCTGACGTTTGAAGTGGTGGCCGAATTTCCGATGTTGGCGTTGATTTTGCAGAAGAACGCCACGCCGATGCCCATGGGCTCGAGATTGCGGTGATGGATGTTGGCAGGGATGATGGCGCGGCCGCGCGCGACTTCGCTGCGCACGAGTTCGGGATTGAGTTTCTCGCGTTTAGCGACGTACTCCATTTCTTCGGTGACCACACCTTTGCGCGCAAAGTGCATTTGCGAGAAATTCCTTCCGCCGCCATTCATCGTTGCTGCACGCTTTTCGATCCAAGCATCCCGCATAGCCATGTGAACCCCCCGTGTACATCGTGTGGAAGCGATTTGTGCTTGCCAGGAAAGAGTCATTATGGCACTGGGCCAAGCACCCAGCAACCTACCACGGTCAAGCAGGCGCGAGCCCGTTGGCGTGTTAAATCTGGAAGCGGACCGGTGCTGCCGGAATCGCGACAACAGCAATAGGATCCGTGCGCTCTGGCGAGAATTCACGCGAACGCGGCATCGTTAAATGTTTGCTATTTTCAAAAGATGCCGCGCTGAAGACCGCGGCCCGCCTGCGGCAGGCAGGCGCTACATTTAAACCTAAAGTGCGGTGGCTACGCCAGTAGCGCTTGCGGTTTCGGTGAGAACTGAAGATAACTCAGCGGACGTTGTTACCGGCGGGTGGCAGCTTGTTTCGACGCAGACTAGGGCTTGCGCTTTCGCTGCGTCGAGGCCCGCCGCAGCGGGTAAATGTGGCAAAGTTTCGCGGAGTGCTAGAGCGAGCGACGCTGAGGCGAGGTTTTCTGGGGTGATGCGCAGGACTTCCTTTCCGAAGCGATAAATTTGGTTGGCTGTTTTTTCCAGCTCAACGGCTTTGGGATCATTTGCGGAGCCCAGCACTACTACTTGAATGGGATGCCGCGAATGCAAGAGTGCGGCGAGACCGTAGGTGGCGGCGAATAGTCCGTACTGCGGAATCAGGCCGACGAAGGCTTCCAGAGTTTTCTCCGCCCAATCGCGATAGAGTTTTTCGCCGGTGAATGCATAGAGGCGGTCGAGAACTATGACCGCAACGGAATTTGCCGCTGGCGTTGGCGAATCCTGGATCGGCTTTCGGCGGACTTCGAGGCCGCCCATGGGCGCGGCGTCCTTGGCGCGGTCGAAGAATCCGCCGCCTTCGGGATCACCGAAGCGTTCGACGGCGAGGCGCATCGTTTTCTCGGCGAGAGTAAAATATTTCTGATCTAGCGTGGTTTCGTAGGCGTCTAGCAACGCGCCGGCAGCGAAAATCTGGTCTTCAAGTGAGCCTTCGAGATGCGGGCCACCCACGCGATGGCGGAAACCCTTGGATTCGTCCCAAGCTTCGGCGATCAGGCGATCCAGAGTTTTTAGCGCGAATTTTCGACAATCTTCTCGGTCAAGAACGCGGGCGGCTTCGAGGTAAGCGGATACAAACATGGCGTTCCAGGCGACATAGATTGTGGTGTCAATCGCGGGCGTGGGTTGACGCAGACGGCGCGCCGCAAGCAGTTTTTCTTTGGCTTGAGCGACCAAACTTTGGGCTTGCGATTCGCTGACTCCGATTTTTGTGGCGAGGTCGGCGATGCTGGAGGCAACCCAAAGAACATTTTTTTCACGGTTGTGGTGCATTTCGCCACGCTGATTGACATCGTAATAAAGTTCCGCGGCGCGCGATTCTTCGGGCGAAAGCACCGCGCGGACTTCCGATTGCGTCCAAGTGAAATAATCGCCGTCGTCGTCGAGAGTCTGGTCGGCATCCTGGCTTCCGTAAAAACCACCTTTGGTTTGGTCCGATAAGACCTCGTTCACCCAGGAAATAATTCCTTCAGCGGTTTCGCGGAAGAGCGGCTTGTGCGTAACTTGATAGCCGTGCAAAAAATTCTTGAGCAGCTCCGAATTGTCGTAAGTCATTTTTTCGAAGTGGGGAACGCACCAGCGCTCGTCCACGGAGTAGCGGTGGAAGCCGCCGCCAATCTGGTCGTAGACACCACCGAGGGCCATGCTTTGGAGCGTGCGCTCGGCAACCTGCAGGAGATGCGCGTCGTGTGTGGATTGATAACGCTCGAGCAATAAATCGACAGCGCTGGCGTGCGGGAATTTGGGCAACTGTCCAAAACCGCCGTGAATGTCGTCAAAAAGGTGTAGCGTCGATTCGAGGACGGCGTCCACAATTCCGGCATCGAAGTCACCGCGGGCTGCGCGAAAAACTTCTGATTTTGCGACAGCTTCTTCGAGAGCCACAGCGGATGTGTCCACTTCAGCGCGGCGCGTTTTGAAGGCTTCTGCGATTGAAGCGAGGATGCGTTTGAAACCCGGGCGACCCATGGCGTCTTCTGGTGGAAAATACGTTCCGCCGAAGAACGGTTTGCCGTCCGGCGTAAGGAAAGCTGTGAGAGGCCACCCGCCTTGGCCGGAGATTGCGCTGATGGCGGATTGGTAGCGCGAATCGACGTCAGGACGTTCGTCGCGGTCCACTTTCACGGGAACGTAGAGTTTGTTAATCATCGCCGCAATTTCGGGATTTTCGTAACTTTCGCGGTCAATCACGTGGCACCAGTGGCACCAGACCGCACCTATATCGAGCAGGATAGGTTTATTTTCAGCGCGAGCTCGAGCAAAGGCTTCTTCTCCCCACTCGTGCCAGTCCACGGGCTGATGCGCTGCGGAACGAAGATAAGGGCTGGCGGAATCTTTCAGGCGATTTTCAGTAGAGTCGTTCAAGATTTAGATCCTGTTTGGCGAAAGAGGATTCGTTTCGCGATTTACTGTAGCGGGCTGGTGTAGCCGGCATCGCGCGGATCGATGGGTTTGCGGCCGGAAAAGCCCTCGTCCTGCGCGTGATAGAAGCGGATGCGGTCTTCGCCAAGACGCCAGCACAGATAGACGTCTTGGTTGTTGATGCGCGCGGGAAAATCGAGTAAGCCGACATCCAGATCTTTTACCACGCAGCCGGTGGACTGTATTTGTTCGAGCGCGGAGCGGACGGCTTCTTCGGACCGATTGCGTTCCAGACGAGTGCGCGCAGCCCTTTCGTAGGAAACCATCAAGCCGCCAGAGCGCTGGATTCGTTCCGCGAGGGCGTTCAACTCTTCTTCGGCTTCGCCCAATTTGCGACGCGATTCCATTGCGTCGATCAAGATCGGTTCGAGCTGGGTGCGCAAACGTTCGGCCTCCGTGAGTGAAAAGTACTTGGCTTCGTCATCCGACATCTAGGCAGACTCCCGAAAAATTTCTTAAGAAAATACTTTGCCGTCTTTTCCGTGATGTTACCAGAAGAAATCGACGCAGCAACCTTCCATCTCCAGCAGGGCGTCAGGCCAAACGCGCGAACAGACGTCGAAGCTTGAAACTAACCGCCGATAAAAACCATGGTTCGCGAGGGCGGAATGAAATCAGGTTCGTTGATGCGATGCCCTTTCTCTTTCTTGTGGACGACGGCGATAATCACATCGCCGATTTCGCGATCTGTAGCTCCGCCGCGCAACATAAATTTCAGGTCGTGATCTTCCTTGCTGAAAAGACAGGTACGAAGTTTGCCGTCGGCAGTAAGGCGGATGCGCGAGCAATGGCCGCAGAAAGGCTGCGACACAGGGGCGATGAGGCCGATCTCTCCTCCGCCATCGGCAAATCGATATTTGCGCGCGGTCTCGCTGCGCTCGTGAATCACGGGGATCAATGGCCAGCGCGAGGAAATGCGCCGATGAATTTCCGCCGCGGTTACGACTTGATCGCGCGTCCAGGCGCGGTCGGCGTCGAGCGGCATGAATTCGATAAAGCGCATGATGATGTCGCGCGCGCGGGCAAATTCCGCAAAGGCTTCTACTTCTCCGTCATTAATTCCACGAACGAGGACGGCGTTTACTTTTACCGGACGAAGCGGAGACGCCTGCGCGACCTTAATTCCTTCGAGGACCTGATCGAATGTTTTCGTGCGGGTGATTTGCTCGAACTTTTCGCGGTCGAGAGAATCCAGACTGATGTTGATGCGATCCAGACCGGCGGCTACCAAGCGGTCGCAGCGTTCGGCGAGGAGGTGACCGTTGGTGGTCATCGAAAGATCCTGCACGCCGAGCGCTTTCAGGCGCACGATAAAATCTTCGACGCCGGGGCGCACCAAGGGCTCACCGCCGGTCACACGGATCTTTCGAATCCCCATGCCGACGAGGATGCGCGCCAGGCGTTCGTACTCGTCCCATTCAAGAAGAGCGTGCTCGGCCATGTGATTCTCGGGATTCGCCGAGCGGCAATACACGCAGCGAAAATTGCAGCGGTCGGTGACCGAGATGCGCAAGTCAGTGATTTGACGGCCGAATTTGTCGAGGAGCGACATTAACCTGTTTAGATGATGCTGGACTCCATAGGGTCGCCAAGGCGGCCGACAAATAAGTCCTCAGTATAGCGCCAGAGACGGGTATCTGCTACGGATTCAACGCGTGCGCCTGCGGTTGAAGGAATCGTTGAATGTGGTAGAGTTGCGAGCCGATGCGTATATTCGTTCTCGGCGTGGGCGGCACAGGCTCCTTGCTGGCCCATCTGCTGGTCCGCCAGGGACATACCGTTTGGTGCGGAGACCGCGACCCGGAACGCGCGAAAAAGTTTCTTGGGAAGAAAAGCGAAATCGAAGTTGTGGAAACGAACGCTCGAAATTTGTGGTCGATCGTTCGCGCGGCACGCGGTTGCAACCTGCTGGTCAACGCCTCCCCTGCGGTGTTCAACGAAATTATCCTTCGCGCTGCGTTGCGCTTGCGCTCGCATTATCTGGATTTGAACAGCCACCTGACGCGCCAATTGTTCAAGCCGGAACAATTGCGATTCAACAAGCGCTTCACGGCGAAAAATCGTGTGGCCCTGATTTGTACCGGGGCGGCCCCAGGGTTGACGAATCTTTTGGCAAAACGCGGGTCGGAATTGCTGGACTCGGTTGAATCGATTCAATTGCGGCTGTTCGAGAGCACCGAAAGCAAGGATCCCGTTTCTACGTGGTCGCCGGAAGGAGCTTACGACGAGGCAATTTCGAGTCCGCGAATTTATCGCAGGGGGAAGTTTGTGCTGGCGAAGCGGTTCGCGGAGCGCGAAAAGTTTCGTTTTCCCCCGCCTATTGGCGAGACGACTGTTTATCTGGCAGCGCAGGATGAGGTTTGCATGCTGCCTTATGCGATTCCGATTCGCGAAATGGACGCCAAGATCGGCGGGAACGATTTTGACCGGTTGTACCGCTGGTTCCGGCAAGGGCGGTTGAACCGTTCGCAAGGCATCGTTCGCAAAAGATTTCCGAAGACTCTGACGCCCAGGAACGTGGCAGCGCTGATCCGTAGAGGCATCCTTTACAATGCGCGGTTTGCGGCGGCGGTACTGTTGCGAGGTGTGAAGGATGAACAACCGTTACTAGTGCGATGGGACGCAAGCTTTCCGTCTCTTTTTCAGATTCGACAGCGCGGATTGATTTCAACTCCAATTTCATACGCTACGGCGCATGTGGCTGCGCTTTTCGTTAAACATTTTCCGCGCGATGAAGCCGGAGTGCTGGAGCCGGAAATGTTGCCGGCTGATACACGTCGAGCAATTGTGGCTGAGTTGCGGTCTCGAGATTTCCGAATCAAGCTGAAAATTACAAAGCTGAAGAAGGTGGAAGAAGAATTCTAAGCGCTAACAAAGATTTTAGAATGGCTTACCTAGCGGCTTCAACAGGCCGAAATCGATGAGACCATTGGCAACGAACTGCACGGCCAGTGCCACTAGTAACAATCCCATCAGACGCGTCATGATGCGAATTCCAGTGTCGCCCATGTAACGGCGCACGCGGTTGGCTCCTGCCAGAACTAGATAGGAAACAAAAGCAGTGAGAAGGATGGCCGCGTAGACCACGCCGTGTTGCCAGACCGCATGGGATTCTCCAACTAGAACCATTACGGTGGAAATTGCGCCCGGGCCGGCGAGCATCGGCATACCGAGCGGGATAATGCTGGCGTCGTCTTTGGTGGCGCTTTCTTCTGTTTCTTCGGGGCTGACCTTGGTGGGGGATTGGCGCGCTTGAAGCATGTCGAGGCCGATGCGCATAAGAATAATGCCGCCGGCAATTTTAAATGCAGGCAACGTGATGCCGAACATTTTGAAAATCAAACTGCCGACGAGAGCGAAAGAGCAAAGGACGATCGCGCACGTCCAAGCGGCGCGTCGAGCCATTTGCCGGCGCTCGGAGTCGGGCGAATCTGCGGTGATGGCGAGAAATAACGGGATAACAGTGAAAGGATCGACCAGAAAAAATACAGAGGTAAGGGCCAACAGCGCGAATTCGAGGATCGGTGTGAAATTCATGAACCGTGTGCTACATGCAAAGATAAAACTAAAAAATGGGACCGCGTCACGTTAGCATTTTTGCGCGGAAGTTTGTAGCGCTGCGATTGACCGGTCTTTCAGCGAGTTAGTTGGGGGATGAGGGCTTTGGCTGGGCGGAAGTAGACGCGGGGGCACCGGAGGAGGGCGGCGCGGCTGACGGACTTGTGGCCGGGCTCGGCTCCGAGTCGTGAGGTTTGAAATTGGTAGAACGAATCACCAGGTGCACCGGTACTTCCTGACCGTCCGGGTCTTTGATGACGTCATCGGAGCTTGTGTACGTGGGCAGCCAGTACTTCCCCTGAAAATTCTCACGGTAGGTTTCGAACATGGTGAAGGGCAGGGCGGTTCCATTGCCGGAAAGTTCGCTGACGAGTTTGCCGTAGGATTTGACGATGGTGAGATCTTGGTCGTCCACCCAGATTACGCCTTCGAAAAAGCGGCGTTTTCGGCTCAACATTTTCGGCTTCACTTGGAAAATATAAGTGGTGAGTTGGTCGAGTTTTTCCTGGCCTACATATTTAAAATTGTAATTTGCAATTTCCTGCGAAGTGAGAAGGAAGAGGGGCAAGCTGGAAATCGTGCGAACATCTTCGAGCGTGTACATTTCCACTTTCAGATTGGATTCGGGCTGCTTCTCGACGCGCATGTAGCGCTGGCCATCAGGGCGAGTGTAAACATCGCCGGTCACGCTAAATTTTCCGCCGGGGTCGGCGAGTTCGTCGATGCGAACGGTTTGGGTGAAGTCATAGCTGTCGAACTTCTGTTTCATCATGTCCTCGTTGGCGGAAAATTTCTGGATGATGATTTCTACGGGGACAGGCGGAGGACCGGGATGGGGTTCGGTGGGGATGCGCTTTACTTCAAATTTTGGAGGAGGGGCCATGGGGCCGGTGGTGTTTTGAGCGAAGGCACTCGTGGCATGTGCCAGCAGCGCGGTTAGAAGGATGAATGAGAAAAGTGATTTCACTTTTGCGTCTTCTGAATCTTAGATGCAGCCTGGGTTCTTCAGGTTGAGCGTCTGCGTAGAAAAGCTGCGTACGCTCGAAGATATCACAGGGTGACGGGTGAAAGCTGTACGCGCTACTGAAAGCGGCATCTTTACTTTTTCAGCGGGGCGCAGCTGCGTGTCTGATAAAATCGCTCGCTTGCAAAATGTTAGACAATCCTGTTCATAACGGCAAAGAAACGCTGCAGGCCAGACTGTATCGCGTCAGCGGAACAGTGCAGGGGGTGGGATTTCGATTTTTTGTGAGCCGTGTCGCACGGCATTTGGGCTTCAACGGCTACGCCAAGAATTTGCGCGATGGCCGCGTGGAGGTTTACGCCATCGGGACGCAGGCAGTGCTTGCTGCGCTGCGCAAGGAACTTCAACACGGACCACGTTCGGCGGTTGTTTCAGACGTGGCGGAAGAAGACGTGGCGATTCAGCCTCAATTCGAGCACGGTTTTTCGATCGAACGCGATTCTTATGCGGTTTGAGAGCATTTAAAGGGGAGACGATGGACGAACTGAAGAAACTGATTCGCGAAATTCCGGATTATCCGAAGCCGGGGATTTTGTTTTACGACATTACGACGCTGCTGAAAGACCCAAAGGGGTTTCATTCCATGGTGGACAAGCTGTGCGCGCACTACGACGGAAGAAAAGTGGATCTGGTCACAGGAATCGAAGCGCGGGGATTTATTTTTGGTCCGGCGTTGTCGTACCGGCTTGGCGCGGGATTTGTTCCCATACGTAAGCCAAAGAAATTGCCTTCCAAGTGTGCTTCGGTGACCTATCAACTCGAGTATGGTACGGATCAGCTCGACATTCACGAGGATGCGGTGAAGTCTGGCCAGCACGTATTGGTTTGCGACGACTTGCTTGCTACGGGTGGTACGGCGGCGGCCGCGGTTAAGCTTATAAGGCAGCTTGGTGGGGAAGTGGTAGGCGCGGCTTTTGCGGTAGAGTTGAGTTTTTTGAATGGACGGGCGAAGTTGCCAGGGATTGATGTGTTCTCGCTTCTGAAATATGACAAATAAAGTAATTCATTTTTCCGAAGTCAAGCGAATCGAAAATGGGCAGGCCTAGCAGTCATCGGTACATCGCGGATGGGTTTGGCGCTCTACCTTCAGCTTATCGGCTCTTGGTTTTCTTACGTTGGCGGACTACTTCGAAGAGGACTACGCCGGCTGCCACCGAAACGTTGAGGGAGCGGACAGGGCCGCTGGTGGGGATCGAGACTAGGAAATCGCAACGTTTGCGTGTTAGCTCGTGTAGTCCTTCGCCTTCGCCACCCAGAACGATTCCGACCTGGCCCAAAAAGTCTGCGTCGGTGTATTTTTTTTCGGCGCGCTCATCCAGTCCGATCAGCCAGTAGCCAGCTTCTTTCATTTCTTCCATGGCACGAACTAGATTTTTCACCCGCGCGACGGGCAGATGAGCGAGGGCGCCGGCGGAGGCGCGTTCAACGGTATCGGTCAGGCCCGCGGCGCGGCGTTCCGGAATTACGACGCCATTTGCGCCGGCTGCGAGCGCGGTACGCACGATGGCGCCCAGGTTGTGAGGATCTTCGATTCCGTCGAGAAGAACGAGAAGGCCTTGCGAAGTTTTGGCTGCAAGCAAGTCTTCCAGTTCGAGCGCGGGTTTCGCGGCGGCGAGGGCGGCGATGCCTTGATGTTCACGCGTGCCGGCGAGGCGATCCAGCTGAAGACGGTCCTCAAATCGTACGGGAACACTTTTCGAGCGAGCCAGTTGCACGACGACTTCCACACGGTCGCCGTGGCGGCCGCGAGCGATCACAATACGGTCGAGCGCGCGTCCGGCGGCGAGTGCTTCTTCTACCGCGTGGAATCCAGTTAGCCAGTTCATAGTTGGAGGTTGTTTTGTGCCACGATAATTCTAAACCAAGAGCAGACTCCTCTCTACGTGTCCCGACATTCGTCCGGAATACGGACGAATGAAAGAGCGTCGGGACACTCCGCCCGAATGACAGGGCTAAGCGGGACTGAGGCGATAAGAGGAAAAAGAGCCGGCAGGATGCCCTTCGAATCCACCCAGGGCAAGCCGGCGCCACGAAGACCCACGGTGGTCAGCCTTCAAGTGTGGCGATGGCGTGGGCTGCGATAGCTTCGCCGCGCCCGATTTCGCCGGTGCCTTCGTTGGTCTTCGCTTTCAGATTGATTTGTTCCGGCGCAATTCCGAGCGATTTCGCGAGGGCTGCGCGCATGGCTGGAAAATGCGGACCAAGTTTCGGGCGCTCACAAATCACGACGCCATCAAGATGAATAATGCGAAGACCTCTTTCGTCCAAGAGCTTTCTGGTGTGTTCGAGGAACAGCAGGCTGGATGCACCTTTCCATTTCGGGTCGGTGTCGGGGAAATGGGTACCGATGTCCCCCAGGCTTGCCGCGCCGAGTAACGCGTCGCACAAGGCGTGTGCGAGAACGTCACCATCGGAATGCCCAACGGACCCTCTGTCAAACTGCACATCGATCCCACCGATCATCAGCTTGCGGCCTTCTGCCAAGCGGTGCAAGTCGTAGCCGATTCCAGAGCGAGTCATTTCGCGCGGCGCTCCTGTTCTAGGTAGAAGCGGGCTAGGTCCATGTCGGCGGGGCGGGTGATTTTGAGATTGCGCTCGGAGCCGAGGACTACGAAGACATCATGGCCGAAACGTTCGACCAGCGAAGCTTCGTCTGAGGCGGTTATGCCGTCCTGCTGCGCTTTGCGAAATGCGTCGCGCAGAAGGGGATATGAAAATGCCTGGGGCGTTTGCGCCAGAACGATTCGTTCGCGCGGAATCGTGGAGGTAATCAACGCAACGTCTTGCGGAAGGCTGGCGCGTTTTACTTCTTTCACAGTGTCGATCGCCGGAATACCCAAAATCGCCGCGCCGCGCGCGCGAGCCTCGCCGATTACGCGCTCGATTTGTTCGCTGGTAACGAACGGACGGACAGCGTCATGCACCAGAACTATTTCGGTAGCGGGATCTACCTGGGCTAAGGCATTGGCGACGGACTGCTGGCGTGTGTCACCGCCGTGAACCACGCGCGCGGGACGGCCGAGCGCGGCCTTGGCTACTTTATCTTGCAAAGAAACGATGTCGTCAGCGCGCGTGGCGATAAAAAAGTCGGTGATGTCCGGACAAGCGGCGAGACGCCGCAACGCAAAAATGACCAGCGGCATGCCGTCGAGTTCGAGAAACTGCTTTGGCATTTCGGCGCCCATGCGGGTACCGAGTCCGGCGGCGGGAATGATGGCAGCAATTCGGCTCATCGAAGGTTCAATAGTCTATCGCAATTGCGGTAGAAGGTGGAGAAATCGCTTGTACACCATATCTAAGTCCTGATTGATGGGCGGCCGCGCATGAAGATCATTCGCCACGGACGAACGCGCTCGTTCATGGTCTTATTACCTCGTCGTAACAATTGAGAGCAAGACTTGAGGCCGGTTTGGAATCGCCATGAGTCAAACGATTGCCGATGATCTGATCTATAACCAGGTGCAGAATGAAGTGGTCTTCATCAAATACCTAAGTCCAGTGCAGGCAGAAACCACTGATACGAAATCAGGGATACCGCTGGCTGGCCTAGCCCGAGCCCAAGGCTGTAGCTGATCTCAGCTGGACCAGCGGCTGCCGCGCAGATCCTTCCAGGGAGCGCCGGCTGCGTAGCGCTCGGGATAGAGCGCCTTCGAGCGCGGGTCTTCGGCGGTGTCGAGCTGAAAAACCATCCACTTCGGATATGGAACGCCCGGATCAGAGGCTTTGTCGAGAACCCGGACATCTTCCTGCGAGAGCTGTAGGTCGGCGGCAGCGATGTTGTCTTCCAGTTGCTCCGCCCTTCGAGCAGCGATGATTACGCTGCTGATCGCCGGGCGATCCAACACCCAGGCGAGCGCCACGCGCGCCGGGCTTACGTTATGTCGGGCGGCTACCTGCTTCAATACTTCCACCACGCCGTAGCCCATCTCTTTGTCGAACGGCACGAACGCGCCGGCCTCAGCAAATCGTGTGCCGGCAGGAGCAGGGTTCACGCGGCTATATTTGCCCGAGAGGAAGCCGCCAGCTAGCGGACTCCAAACCAGAATGCCGACGTTATAATACTCGGCGAACGACTGAAATTCGTATTCGAGACCGCGACCGACGAGACTGTAATACATTTGAGCAGTTACGAATTTGTTCAGCCCAAGGTGTTCCTGAAGCATAACCGCGGTCGCGGCTTGCCACGACATATAGTTGGAGAGTCCGATGTAGCGGACTTTGCCATGGCGCACGAGATCGTTCAGCGTCCGCACCGTCTCCTCGAGCGGCGTGTTGCTGTCCCATCCATGAATTTGGTAGAGATCGATGTAATCGGTCTGCAGCCGTCTGAGACTGTCCTCCACTTCGCGCATGATGTTGACGCGGGTTGCGCCGCTGTGATTGAGATTTTCGGCCATGGGTAGACGAACTTTGGTAGCCAGGACGATCTCTTTTCGTACACCTTTTAAGGCATTGCCGACCAGGGTCTCGCTTTCTCCCAAGCTGTAAACGTCCGCGGTATCAATGAAGTTGATTCCACGGTCCAGAGCCAGCTTCACCATTCGTGTGGTGTCCTCTTGACCGAGGTTGCCCATGTTCATCTTGCCGCCGAATTGCATGGTGCCGAGCGCTAGTTCGCTGACGATGAGGCCGGTGTTACCTAGTTTTCGGAACTTCATGTTCACACTCCTTCCGCCGCACCCCAATTATGATGGCGAACTTGTCCTGTTGGCTTCAGAAACAGGAGGAAAATTAAGAGCGGCCGGGCTCCGGGTACAGCGGGCGGGGCGGACGCTCACCGCCGACGCGATCGTCCACGGCGCGAGGGCCGGGCTGCTGTTCTGGTTGAGATTGCGAGACAGAGGAAATCGGGCGCGGGGGAGATTGTTCGCCTCGTTCATCATAGCGGCCGAAAATCATTTTGCCAGCGGTGGTTTGATGGACTGAGGTGACCGTGATGTCGATGGTTTTGTTAATCATTTTGCGAGCGCTATCCACGACGACCATGGTGCCGTCGTCGAGATAGGCGACGCCCTGATTGTATTCTTTGCCTTCGCGAAGGATGAAGACGCGCATGGTCTCGCCAGGGAGCACGACAGGCTTGAGGGCGTTGGCAAGCTGGTTGACGTTGAGAATCTCGATGCCTTGCAGGGTTGCAACTTTATTCAGATTGTAATCGTTGGTGACAATTTTCGCTTCGTAGCGCTTGGCGAGCTCGATGAGCTTGAGGTCCACGTCGGGCACTTGCGGGAAGTCTTCGTCAACTATCTGGACTTCAAGATGGGCCATTTTCTGAATGCGTTGCAAAACTTCGAGACCGCGGCGGCCGCGTTGGCGTTTGAGCGGATCGGCAGAATCGGCGACGAGCTGAAGCTCGTGCAAAACAAATTGAGGAATGATTACGGTGCCGTCGAGAAACTGGGCGTCGGCAATGTCGGCCACGCGGCCATCGATGATGACGCTGGTATCAAGAACCTTGAAAGAATGCTTCAGGCTGCGTTCGCTGCCAAAAAGACCCCCGAGGGCCTGCAAGTTCAGCATATCACCTTTGTTTGCGCCCAGAATTAATCCGGTATAAGCCATCACCAGAAAAGTCGCCAAACTGAAGAATGAGCGGGTGCTTTCGGGCATGGATGTGTGCGAGAGAACCAGGGTGGTGAAATAGGCGCCTAAAATACCGAGAATCGAGCCGGTGGCCGCGCCGATCAAACGGCGCAAGCTCGCGCGACGGAGCCTGACTTCAAATAAGATAACCGCCAAAGCAAAGATCAGGCCAGCGAGGGCGCCCGATTCTTTTGAAACACTGAACGGGCGAAAGTGAAAGCCGGCCGCAATACAAATTGCGGTGAAAATAATTCGGATTCCGAGCATATCCCAGAAACTGCCAACGCTTTCTTGGCCTGGGCGAAGATGAGCGGCTGACTTTGAAACAGGATTCTCCGAAGGGGAAAGCGCCGGGGGACCGCTTGGTACATTAGTAGGCCTTAGCATCGGAACACCTTTATGAAGCGTATGAAAGAGCGGTTAATGCAATTTATTTTAGTTCGCTGCTACATCTTTGCTTTATGAAATTTCCTATTGCGCCAAAATAAAGAAACGGCAAGTATCAAGTTTATAAGAACATCATAGCACCGAATTTCGGTATATCGGCAGTGGAAAACTGCACGGAAAAGTCAGTCTAAGTACGCCGGTGAAAAAGTAGAGAGGCAGGGCCGCGTTTGAAGACTAGAGATAATACTTGGGGACGCGGCGACCGAGAGCACAGAGCAAATCAGAAGTGACCGTACCAATTTCGCGGGCTGCGTCAGAAACTTCGATGGAGGCCTTGCCGTCTTTTCCGTAAATCGTGACGACATCACCGAGCGCGACGCCTGGGACGTCGGTTACGTCCAGCATCGTCAAATCCATCGAAATAGTTCCCACCAGCGGCACGCGAAGACCACGGACTAAGGCGCAGCCGCGGTTTGTTCGAACGCGCACGACACCGTCGGCGTAGCCTGCGTTGATTACCCCAATTTTCGACGGACGTTCGGTGACGAAACGCGCGGCATAACCTACGGCCTGTCCTGCCGGAACTTCGCGCAATGAGATGATGCGGGCGCGCAGAGATAAACAAGGCGCGAGCGGCATCGCCCCTTTCACTTCTTCTCTTTTCTGAGGCGGGTCGAAGGACTGATGGTAACCATAAAGAATTGCGCCGGGACGAACCATATCTACCCAAGTGCTGGGGCGTGCACAGATGGCGCCGCTATTAGCCATGTGCACGATGCCGGGAGAAATTCCGAGAGCTTGGAGACGAGCTAGACAGCCGCGGAAAAGCTGCTCTTGCTGCGGGGTTTGTTCGCCGGTGAAATCTTCTGCGGACGCAAAATGAGTGTAGGTACCTTCGAGTTGCACGTGCGGGGAACCGGCCAATGCTGCTGCGAAGGCGTCGATTTCATCCGGCGAAATTCCCAGACGATTCATTCCCGTATTTATTTTGAGATGGAAACGTACGCGTGAGGATTTTGCGGACGATTTGCGAGACGATTTCGCCAACGATTGTGCGGCGCGCTGGAGATAGCGTAGGTCATCTACGCGAGTGACTGTGGGCGTCAGATGGTTCTGTATCAGGCGTTTTTCTTCACCGGGCCAGAAACCGGTCAGGACCAGGATCGGTTTGCGAATTCCGGAGTCGCGCAACTCGATGCCTTCGTTGGCACAGGTGACACCGAACCATTCCGTGCCGGCTTTCTGCAGAGCTTTGGAAATTGGGACGGCGCCGAGGCCGTAGGCGTTGGACTTAACGACGGCGAGAATTTTTCGATTTGCGCCGACCTGGCGGCGGATTACGCGCAGATTACGGATGATGGCCTTGAGCGAAATCTCCGCCCAAACCGGTCTGCCTTCGAAATGGATGGCTTTCGACATCGTCATTTAGAATGCCAGACTCCTTGCCGGTGGCGCGAACGAAATTCGCACCAACCGGGATGAACGGCGCGTTTAGGTAAACAGCCGCATGACGGGTTGTTGCAGTTGGCGGGCCTTTTTTGAGAATTACTGTCGAAGATTGGTTTCTGGCATTGCGCGGAAAATATGGGTGTTAGCCGTAGCAGAACTGCGATCAAATCCGCACCCGAAAGCACTACGCGGGAAAACGTCGAAGCGGCGACACGTCCTGTGGCTTGCCGGCGACGCTATTCGTCGCCGGCCCTGCTGCTCCAGGCATCCGGTGCCGCTTCTTCGAATCGCGTGTGGCGGGCCAGGAAAACGAAATTCATGGTGCCGGTAGGGCCGTTGCGCTGCTTGGCGATGATCAATTCGGCTTTGGCGCGATCTTCTTCGGGCAAATCCGTTTTGTAAAAATTCGGGCGATTGATGAAGAGAACTACGTCCGCATCCTGTTCGATTGCGCCGGATTCACGAAGGTCGGATAGCTGCGGCTTGCGCTCGTCGCGTTCAGGTGCGCGGGTGAGCTGGCTAAGCACGAGAATGGGAACCTTTAATTCTTTGGCCAGGCCTTTCAGGCCGCGCGAGATGCTGGAAACTTCTTCCTGGCGATTCGAGCCACGGCCCGTGTTAGTAGGGACGACGAGTTGGAGGTAATCCACTACCAAGAGCGAAAGGCCACGATCACGTTTCAGGCGGCGAGCTTTGGCGCCAATTTCCATCACGGTGGAGGAAGCCGAGTCGTCAATCCACAGCGGCGCTTCCGCAAGATTTGTGAGCGCGCCGGTAATTTTTCCCCAATCGTCGCGTCCCATATGACCGGTGCGGAATTTGTGAGCATCGACGCGCGCTTCGGACGCGAGCAAACGCAAGAGGAGCGATTCCTTTGACATTTCCAGGCTGAATACGGCAACCGGTTCACGCAGGCGCAGCGCAACATTTTCTGCGATGTTTAGCGCCAGAGCTGTTTTTCCCATGGAAGGACGCGCCGCCAGGATGATTAATTCGGACGGCTGCAAGCCGGCGGTTTCGTTATCGAGGCCGGGATAACCGCTTGCGAGACCGGTGATGCGGCGGCCTTCGCTGAAAATCTTTTCGAGGCGCTCATAATTGTCGCGAACGAGTTCTTTGACGCCGATCAGCCCGGCTTTGACACGATCTTCGGCCAGTTGGAAGATGACCGATTCCGCGCGGTCGAGAATAACGTCGGCGTCATCGCCCGCAGCAAGCGCCTGTTCCTGAATCGCAGACGCGGAAAAAATCAGGCTGCGCAGGACGGCTTTTTCTTTGACGATGCGAGCGTAATGCTCGACGTTGGTGACGCGTGGCAAACCATCGGCGAGCTGCGAGAGATAAGCAACTCCGCCGGCGGATTCCAATTCACCGCGGCGCGCGAGGTCGTCCATCAAGGTGACCACATCGATGGCCTGCTGTTTTTCTCCGAGCTGAATCATGCGTTCAAAAATCTGGCGATGTTGAGAGAGGAAAAAATCTTCGGAGCGAATCTTTTCTACCGCGGCATTCAGCGCATGGTTATCGAGGATGATAGCGCCCAGGATGCTGCGCTCGGCTTCAAGATTGTGGGGTAACGGACGTTCGAGAGTCGTATCGCTTGCCATCGTTCGCTTTTTATTCGCCCACTACTTTAGCCCAAAGATTGCGTGAGCACAAGGGGGTCCGCTGCTGCTCTAATTTCCATTTCGACTCTTCTTTCGATTTAGAAAAACTTACGGATGGAGCGCGCACATTGTGGCGACTTGTATTCAGAAGGTCAATGACTCGCAGCCTGTGGACGCTTTAGGAAAAGTGGAAAACCGAGAAAAAGTCTTTCGAAGTAAGCGATTGAGAAAAAAGAAAACTTTTCCGGCGCGGCAAACCCCGGGGCTCGCCGCATAACGATGCACTCGGCAGTGCTGCCGCGACCTACGCTTCTTTCGTGACTTCGACTTTTACGTTGGCGACGATTTCGCGATGCAACTTAACGGGAACTTCGTAATCGCCAACGACTTTGATGGGGTCCGCGAGTGTGATCTTGCGCTTATCGATGTGATAGCCCTGCGCTTCGAGAGCTTCAGCAATGTCAGCTGAAGTTACCGAGCCGAAAAGCTGCTCGTTATCTCCGGCCTTGCGGGCGAAACTCAAAGAAACGCCCTGTAGAGAATCGGCGAGCGTCTGCGCCGCGCCCTTTTCGGTGGCTTCCTTCTTGGCAAAGGTGACGCGCATTCTTTCGAGACGCTTCATGTTACCGGGAGTAGCTTCAATGCCGAGCTTGCGCGGCAGAAGAAAATTGCGTGCGTAACCGGCAGCTACTTCGACCAGTTCGCCACGATTGCCCAGCTTTTCCACATCTTCTTGCAAGATAATCTGCATCGCGTTTCCCTCAAATCGTTTTAGTTAATTTAATTTCGAAGCTTTGATTCTTTGTTGGGAGCCGGTTAGAGTTCCGCGGCAAACGGCAACAAAGCAATGTTTTGCGCGCGCTTGATGGCGACCGTCAGCCAACGCTGATGACGCGCGCAAGTTCCGGTCATGCGGCGCGGAAGAATCTTGCCGCGTTCCTGTATGAACGGAGCTAGAATTTCGGCTTTTTTGTAGTCGATAAAGTCGGCTTTGTCCACGCAGAACCGGCAAACCTTCTTTTTGCGAACGAAATTGCGCTTGCCGCGCTTCGCTGGGCCGCCGGGACGTCCGCCCGGGCCGCCCCCTGGACCTGCAGAGCGCGAACCGCCTCCCCCTCCGTACGATTGCTGCTGTGCGTTTTCTTCTGCCATTCGATTTCTCCCTGATCAAAATCCTGAATTGATTTACAGGCTACGCCGTTGGCGCAGCGGCTTGTTCTGCTCCGGGCATGGCCGGAGCTGGCGCAACGGTTTTGCGAGGACGCCGCGCAGCGCGGCGCTCGCGGTGGCGCTTCAACTTCTCCTGGCGCTTCAATTCTTCGTCGAGGCGCACGGTGAGATATTTGATGACCGGGTCGGACACTTTCAGCCGGCGCTCAAGCTCTTTCACTACCTCGCCGTGGCTGGAGCGAATGACCATATAAACGAAATAGCCTTCGCGCAGTTTCTGAACACGGTAGGCCATGCGCTTGCGGCCCCATTTATTTACTGAGTCGATCTTGCCGCCTTTTTCTGTGGCAGCGTGCTCCAGCGTTGAAATCACTTTGTCGATGTCCGCTTCCGGCGTGTCCGGGCGAAGGATGAAAATTAAATCGTATAGCCGCTCTTCCATATGTCCTCGATTTTCAAAATCTAATCCGCGATTTCGGTGCTTACTGCCAATCCTTACTGTGATTCTTCTTCCGTGGAACCTACCCGGCGATTGAACCGGGTCATTGCTTTGTCCACGCCTTCGGTTAAAACCAAATCCACAGCTTCGGCGGCATCGGCCACCATCTGCGCCGCAATCTCTCGTTCCGGCTTGCGCATGGGCTTCAGCACGTAGTCCGCGCGATCGCCAACCGGATACCCCGGCTGGCATCCCAGGCGAATGCGGACGAACTCATCGGTGCCGAGCGAGCTAACGACTGACCTGAATCCGTTATGCGTGCTTCCCGCGCCGCGTTCGCGAATCCTGAGCATGCCCCACGGCAAATCCACTTCATCGAGAAGAAGAATCAAGTCCGCCGGAGTACCTTCGTAACGTTCGAGCAATTCCCGTATGGCAATTCCGCTCAAATTCATCATGGTCTGCGGCTTGGCCAGAATAGCTTCCTGTCCTGCAAGCTTGCCGCGACCGACGTAAGACTTAGACTCAGGCCTGGTAACTCGAATTCCTTCGCGCCCAGCTAAACCATCCACTGCCAGGAAACCGAGATTGTGCGGCGTCCACTCATATTCCGTGCCGGGATTGCCGAGGCCCACGATCAGTTTCATAAATTGGCCCGGGCGCGCATCCCGCGCTTCTGAAGGAACACCACAGAGCGGAGACTACTTCTCCTTGCCCTTCTTCTCTGGCTTCTCGGCTTTCGCCGCAGGCTCCGCTCCGCCTTCGGCTTCGCCTTCTTCTTCCTTCTTACCCTTCTTGATGACTTCGGGCTCGGCCGGCGCAGTTTCCGCAGCCACGGCCGCTTCCGGAGCGGGCTCTTCTTCCTTCTTGAGAATGACTACGTGAGCCAGCACGCGCGTTGGATCGGTGAGCAGCTTCACTCTTTCGCGGTCGAATGGCAGGTCTCCAGCGCGGAGCTGTTTGCCGATGAGCATGTCGCTAACGTCCACCTTGAATTCCTCGGGGATATCGGCCGGCAAGCACTCGACTTCCACTTCGCGGGTGACCATTTCAAAAATGCCGCCCTGCATCTTCACGCCTTGCGGCTCACCAAATGTATGCACGGGCACTCGAACGCGCATGCGCACGTCCATGGCGATGCGAAACAGGTCCACGTGAAGCAGCGAACCACTTACGGGATCAACCTGCCAGTCTTTCACCATGGCTTTTTCCGCAGCACCGTCGGCAACCCGCACGGTGAAAATGGTGTTGTGACCCGTCTCGGAACGCAAAATGCGGGCAACGTGCTTGGCGTTCACCGAGAGTGAGATCGAATCTTTCTTTCCGCCGTAAAGAATGGCGGGAACCATGCCGGTAAGACGAGTTCGCCGCGCCGGGCCTTTTCCACGGCCCTCGCGAATTTTGCCTTCTACTGTAAACGTTTCCATACGTCCTCTTATGCCATCCGTTAGTTAAAAATTTCGGTACGTCAGTTGAACAATTCGCTGATCGAAGTCTCTTCGTGAATGGACTGAATGCCACGAGCCAGCAGCGGCGCCACGCTGAGCACTTTGATCTTCGATACTTTTCGCGCCGCTTCGTTGAGCGGCACTGAATCCGCCACTACAACTTCTTCGATGGCGGACTTGGTGATGCGTTCGGCAGCCGGTCCGGAAAGAACTGGGTGAGTACAGGCTGCAAAAACCTTCGTCGCGCCGTTATCCAATAAGGCTTCCGCCGTTTTCACCAGCGTTCCGGCGGTGTCGATAATGTCGTCGATGATCAAAGCCGGGCGCCCGGAGACATCTCCAATCAAATTCATCACTTCGCTTACGTTCACGTCGATGCGGCGTTTGTCCACGATAGCCAGGGGCGCATCCATTCTTTTTGCAAAGTAGCGGGCGCGCTCCACTCCACCTGCATCCGGCGAAACAATGGTCATGGGCCCCATCTTCATCTTCTGAAAATATTCCACGAGCACCGGCGACGCGAACAAGTGATCCACGGGGATATTAAAATATCCCTGAATCTGCGGTGCATGCAGGTCGAGCGTTAACACGCGACTCGAGCCTGCGGTCTCCAATAAATCCGCGACGAGCTTGGCCGAGATGGCCACGCGCGGCCGGTCTTTACGATCCTGGCGCGCGTACGGATAATACGGAATCACCGCCGTGATGCGCCAAGCCGAAGCGCGCTTGAACGCATCGATCATCAGCAACAACTGCATCAGGTTGAAATCAACCGGATGGCTGCAAGGCTGCACGACAAAAACATCCGCGCCCCGCACATTTTCCAAAATCTGAAAACGCGTTTCGCCGTCGCTGAACTGGCCGTGTTCGGCCAATCCCAACGGAACGCCCACGTACTTGCAAATAGCTTTGGCTAAAGCGGGATTTGCAGTCCCACAAAAAATCTTAAATTTGTCGTCAGCCAAATTTTCCCCTTAACCGCTCGCACGCCACCCGAGCGAACGGCCATAGTCTTCCCTGGATAGAGTTTCGACGACGAAAACCGAATCTTCCGGGAATGCACGAGCGGTTCGGCGCGCCTGCGCTGGGTTTCGGAAGACTCCGAACACCGCCGAC
>Ga0070765_100000178_pt1 | contig 39431 bp, 37 predicted proteins | sample HubBroMetageWFT5_FD_71516 | JGI IMG/M metagenome (GOLD analysis project Ga0070765, IMG submission 71516) | Warmed and freeze-thawed soil microbial communities from the Hubbard Brook experimental Forest, New Hampshire - Hubbard Brook CCASE Soil... | ecosystem: Environmental > Terrestrial > Soil...
CCAAGTTCCACAGTGCCCATATTCGTCAAAGAAAAATTGCCCTGCGAAACCTGGTAGACGTTGAGATTTCCGTTCACTGAACCGGATCCAGTCGCTACATAGTTTCCTGTCGGGCTGACCGCAATCGTTTTGCTTCCGAATCGTTGCTCGCCCCTCCGTTCGGATCAAGAATCAGTTGCCCGCTGACCACGTCGAATTGAATCGTATACAACACCGCCGAGGGATAATTGCTTCCGGCAGCTGCCTGGTTCAGGTACACCGCGACACCGTGATGCTGCGGATCCTTCACCGCGCCTGCAAATTCTCCCTCCACGGCAATACTCTGGCTGGAAACGGGAATCAGTGCCGGTGTGTTCGCATCGATTTGAAATATGTCCACGGTCAGGGAATTAATGGTCGGCGTCCCCGGCAGAATTGCCTTCAATAAGTACACGTACTGGCCGGTACTCTCGGCGATAACCAAAATTCCTGAATTGCCCGTGGAAAGCGCGAATGGCGACGCCCCCAATTCCGCCACCGCCCCTGTTGTCGGGTCCACCGTGTACATGGACAGTCCGTCGCCGCAAGTCCCGAACAAAAACCGTCCCCGCGCGTCCACTTCGCTCGGAAAGCACGGATTGAGCAGCGTGACGCTGGTATTTGCGAGCACTGTTAAAGTTCCCATCGCGTCGTCGCGCTGCAGCGTCACTAGTCCGTACTGGTTATTCGTCACCGTTCCGGCAAACACGTACGGTTGGGGAGTCTGCGCTGTAGCCTCGGAAACAAACGTCCCGGCGAAAATGGTCGCTAGCGTAAATGCCCAGGCGAGCGAACACGCGCGCATACACTTCCCATTCGCTGAGTGCTGCATAGAAGTCCTTGGCCTTGTCGGCCATTTTTCGAGAACGAGAGAGAAACCGTTGGGAACGGTATCGGGTCGGTGTAAACTAGTCAATTAATATTATCAAATAATAAATATCTTATGTTGGGAAGCAGTGCCAAGGTGGGACGAATCCTGCCGTTTTCACGCCCGACCCCCATTGTTAACGCCTGTTAATGTTCCGGTAGGCTCATGTGCGCTACTTTCGTAAGGTTATGCAACCGTTCAAACTGGATCTGGAAAAACTCCCGGGAAGTACAGAGACTCTCGCCATCTATAAACTCAAGGGCAAACTTAGCCTCGAAACCGTAAACGAATTCCTGCCGACTTCGCGTGCTGAAGCCGCGAAGAATGTCGTTCTGGATATGGGTGCAGTGAGCTTTCTGGACTCGGCGGGCGTAGGTTCTCTCGTCTCTCTCTTCGTTAGCCGCCGCAATCAGGGCAAAACCTTCTCTCTCGCCGCTCTGGCCCCGCAAGCCCAAGCGGTAGTGTCCGTAGCGGGCCTCCATAACCTCCTCCCCATCTACAAAACCGTAGACGAAGCCCTAGCCAAACTCGGCTAGCGCCGGGTGTTTTTCCTTCCTCTAATAGGAGCTCTCTTTCCTTTGTAGGGACCGACCCTACCGAACACTTCGCGTCAACGTACGGTTCTCCTATTCTGTTCTCCCGACCGGAGCGCGCGGTTTTCCCGGTGCTCGCGCCGCGCGAATGCTCAACTAGGAGGCCAAAATCCCAATGTATTCGAACTTCGCCGCGTTTTTGGTGCGTTTTTATTGGCAAAAAATCAAAAATGTCGGCGCGCCGACATTTTCCACAGCCAGGACCCGACCTTCAAATGTGGTCGACGCCCTAACCCCCGGCGCCAACACTTCCCCAAATGGAAGCCCGCTCAATTCAGATTTTGCAACGGCACTACCGCTTCTACGGTCGTGCCCTGCGTTCCCGAATTTATTCGCAACTCGCCGCCCAATTCACGTACACGCTCTCGCATACTCGCTATTCCCAATCCCGCTCGCAAAGGCTGGTTATTGCCCGAACCGAATCCTTTCCCACGGTCCTCGATGGCCAGCAATGCCTTGCCATCCTGAATGCGCAATCGAATTCTCGCCAAGTTACTCCCCGAGTGACGGTGTATGTTCGTCAGGCTCTCCTGAAGGACCCGAAACAACGCCAGTTCCAAAGGTGCCGAGTACCGTTCACCGTTTGCAGGCATCTCCAATTCAACTTTGATTCCACTGCGTTTCATGAATCCATTCACTACCAGGGAATCGCGGATACCAGTCCGATTTCTTCCAGTAGCGGAGGATGCAGAAGATGGGACATCGTGCGTACTTCTTCCGTGCAGCGATCGAGGAGTTCCAGCGAATCCTTCAGCGCGTTGCTTCGTTCGCGGTCCCGCGATTTCTTCAGTGCCATTGCGGAAGACATCTTGATCGCCACTAGATATTGTCCAATGCTGTCGTGTAACTCGCGCGCAAGCCGGCGGCGCTCTTCATCCTGCGTGTTCATCACCCGCGCGGATAGCTGCTGCAGCTCCGAATTTGCTCGCTCGAGTTGCTGGCGGCGATCCTCCGAAAGGTGGGCGGAGGTAACCATGCCATGCACTTGGGGAATCAACCCGGGGAGTGCAACGGCAGTGACGACGGATGCGACCGCCGTAACCAGCTTCACATCTCCTGCCAACCAGTAAAGCGGTTTCCACAGCACCACGACTTCCATCAGGTGAGTAAACCCACACGCCACGATGAACAGGCCGAACGCCAAAAACATCCAGCTGAACGGAATCTCCCTGCGTGTCCGCCACACCAGATAGACCAAGGTGCACGAGATGGCTAGGTACGAAAGCCAGATGGCCACATCGCTCCCCAGATGCAATGCGATCAGCTGCTTGTCGAAACGATAGCAATAAACGTGCGGCAAAAATGCGGAAGAGAACATGGCGCGAACAGCGGACGGAAACATGGCCAGCGTGGCTGCGCCCGTCGCCAGAACCGCAACCGCAGCGCCGACCACTAGTTTCCGGGGTACCGGCAAACTCGCACTCTCCATTTTTGCCCCTATCTCTACTGTGGACTTTCCTAAACCAACCGCATTTTTCTTGCCTAAACCTTCTGTGTAGCCTCGAGCCGAAACGAGAGACTTTACTGTAGCTGCTGCCTGAGGTCTTTACAGCATTCAGGGTATGGACCGCGTTCTGATTCCCGGCTGAACGGAAAGAAACGCCCGAAATAACGAAACCGGCCGCATTCCCGGCGTACAATGCCACGACGAAGTGCCCGAGTCTTGACAATGGTGTTCAGGAGATCGCCCGTGACATCGCTTCAAGGGCCAATCCGTCCAATCAGATCGATGCGGATCGCCGCGATTTTTCCTTTGGCGATTTTTTTCCTGCAACTCACCAACGCCGCACCAGCCGACAATTTCGTCGTCACTATTACAAGCGGCCAGCTGCGCGGGGTGTCCCGCTCCACAGGCGGAGCCGAATTCCTCGGCGTTCCCTATGCGCAGCCGCCCGTGGGCGATCTGCGTTGGCATGAAACCGTACCCGCGAAATCCTGGACTGGAGTTCGAGACGCCGCCGCTTTCGGTGCTCCGTGCGCGCAACCGGTCCTCGGCGATTGGAACAAGCACGATGCGGAAACGAGCCAGGAAGATTGTCTCTATCTGAACGTCATCACCCCGGTGTGGCCGCCGAAGGCTCCTCTACCGGTAATGTTCTGGCTCCACGGCGGATCGAACGTGGGCGGCACTGCGTCGAGTGCGCTCTACAAAGACGGCACGCTGGCGCAACACGGGGTTGTGCTGGTCACCGTAAATTATCGTCTCGGCATTTTCGGTTTTCTCGCGCATCCGGAACTCACGCTCGAATCCGCGCATCATGCTTCCGGTAACTACGCCCTCATGGATCAAATTGCCGCACTGCGTTGGGTGCGGGAAAACATCTCCAAGTTCGGCGGCGATCCCGCCAACATTACCGTCTTCGGACAATCTGCCGGCGCGCAAGACACCGGTCTGCTGATGACCTCGCCTCTATCTAAGGACATGTTTCAACGTGCCATCGCCGAAAGCGGCACCGCGTACTTCCCGCCGCCGCAGCGTCTGAAGGAGGCGGAACAAACCGGAGAAAAACTGGCCGCGATCCGGAAAGCTCCGTCGGGTGAAGGCGCAATCAAATTTCTTCGCCAACTATCCGCACAGGATCTTCTGAAAGGCATAACGTCTTCAGACGCGGATAGCTCGCCAACTCCCGGTCCGGTCGTCGACGGTTGGGTCCTTGTGCGTTCACCTGTGGCGATTTTCGCTTCTGGCCAGCAGTCCGCAATTCCCATGCTCATCGGCAACACCACACGCGAATTTGGCGGAAGGTCTTCGCCGGAGGAACTGCGCACCAGGATTCAAGGTGCGGCGGGAAGTTTCGCACCGCAAATGCTCTCGCTGTATGGACTTGCGGATGGGGGCCAGGGCACCGCCGATCCCAAGTACGGTTCCGTGGCCGATCAAGTGGCTGCGGATTCTTTCTTTCGTTGTCCCGTCACCACGCAAGCCGCGTGGCACGCCGCTGCGTCTCACCCCACGTATGAATATCAATTCGCGCGTGCCATTCCCGGCCAGGAAGCGCAAGGCGCGGTGCACTCCGGCGATCTGCCGTACGTCTTTGGCTTTTACCCAAAGACTGGCAACATCGCCGGAAATTTCGGCGAGCTCGATTACAAACTTGCCGACCTGATGGAAGCCTATTGGACGAATTTCGCAAAAACTGGGAACCCAAATGGCGGCAGCTTGCCGAACTGGCCCGAGTTTGACGGCACGCAATCCTACCTGGAATTTACACAAGAAGGCACCGCGGTCGCCAACTCCGGCGGACTCCGCAAACCGCAATGTGATTTCTACCGCGAAATCCTCAAAGAGCACATCAGCAAACGTCAAGCTGCACCTTGATGGAAAGCCAACGAGAGTCAAAGTCAACAAGTAGCCGGCCCTGTCGCCGGATATTGACTCGCCGGCCTATTCGGCTTTCAGGAGGCGCATGAATTCGGCGGCCGCGTGAGGTAGCCGGGCGCCGCGGCGGGAAATCATGTACAGGTGGCGCGGGATATTCATCTGACGAATCTTCAATTCTTTCAGCCACCCGTGTTCGATTTCCCAGGTGACGCACATGCGCGGGACGATGGCCACGCCCATGCCCATCTGCACAAATCGCTTGATGCTTTCGATGGTCGGCATTTCCATCGGCATGTTCAACGGCGTGCGATATTTCGCAAACAGATCGATCACTTTGCGCCGGAACGGCGATTCCACAATGTGCGCAATGAACGCTTCCTTGCCCAGCTCTTCCACGTCCACTTCCTTGCGTTTTGCCAGCGCATGCTTTGGCGGCACCACCAGCGTTAACTCATCCTTCAGGATTTCCATGGCATGAAGCTGCGCGTCGCGCGGAATAAAAGAAACCGCGCCCAGATCGAGCCGGTAGTTCAGCACTTCGTGGGGAATATCACGCGAGAACATTCGGTGCAACCGGACTTGCACGCCGGGGTGCGCTTCCCGAAAGCCAGACAACGCCGGCAGCAGCGCGTGAATGGAACTCTCGTTAACGCCCAGCGACAACTCGCCGCGCTTCAGTCCTTCCAGCTCTTGCAAGCCTTTTTTTACTTCTTCGCGCAGGTTCAGCAGACGCTCCGCGTATTCGCGCAACATCACGCCCGCATCGGTCAGCCGCACCGGACGAGCCCCGCGCACAAACAGTGGCTGTCCGAGCGAGTCTTCCAGCTTGCGAATCGACAAGCTCACCGCCGGCTGCGTTCGATACAGCCGTTCGGCCGCGCGAGAGAAGCTGCCTTCCTTCGCCACGGTAACAAAAACGGTGAGTTCGCTAAGATCCATACACCAACCCTTGTCGTGGCGGCCTCTCCCCGCCGGGAGCGAAGTTGCCCCATCCAGCCGGCACGGGTTTCCAGCCGCAGTTTGCCCAACCGGAAGTATAAGCTGGAATTATAAGTTATTGTATCAAGATAAATTGGACTATAGGCCCCTTCCCGTGCGTTACTACAGAGGTAAAAGTCCGGGAGCACTTATGAGCCACGTTCGCATTTTTGACACCACCCTGCGCGACGGCGAGCAATCGCCTGGTTTCTCCATGAACACTTCGGAGAAAATCCGCATGGCGCAGCAGCTCTCGGCACTTGGCGTGGACATTATCGAAGCCGGCTTTCCCATTGCATCGCGCGGCGACCTCGAGGCTGTGAAGGCGGTGGCGCTGGAAGTTCGCGAAGTGCCTATTGCGGCGCTCGCTCGAGCCCGAAAAGACGACATTCTCGCCGCAGCGGAAGCGCTGAAGCCCGCAAAATATCCGCGCATGCATGTTTTTCTTGCGACCTCCGACCTGCACCTGCAGGCCAAGCTCCATATGACTCGTGAACATGCTCTCGAAGCCATCGGCTCGATGATCAAGCTCGCACGCACGTTTGTAGAAGACGTGGAATTCTCCGCTGAAGATGCTGGCCGCACGGATATCGATTTTCTATGCCAAGCTTGCCGGATCGCGGTGGACAACGGCGCGAACGTCCTGAACCTCCCGGACACCGTTGGCTATGCCGTTCCGGAAGAATACGGCGCGATGTTTCTGAAGGTCCGCGAATACCTTGGCGATCCGTCACACGTCACGCTCAGCGCGCATTGTCATGATGACCTCGGACTCGCTGTGGCGAACTCACTCGCCGCGGTGCGTGCTGGCGTTCGGCAGATCGAGTGCACGGTAAATGGAATTGGCGAACGCGCTGGAAACGCAGCGCTGGAGGAAATCGCGGTGGCGCTTGCGGTGCGCAAGGAAAGCTTTGGTGTCGCCACGAACCTGAAACTCAACGAACTGTACAAATCCAGCCGGCTACTGACGGAAATTACCGGTGCCGTTGTCGCGCCGAATAAAGCAGTGGTTGGCGCTAACGCCTTTGCCCATGAAGCGGGCATTCACCAGGACGGGATCATCAAGAATCCGCTGACCTACGAAATTATTTCGCCGGAAGCCGTCGGTGTTCCGTCGCGTTCGCTGGTGCTTGGCAAGCATTCCGGCCGCAACGCGCTGCGCCAAACGCTGGTAGAACTGGGCTACGAAGCCACGGATCAAGAACTGGCGGAATGCTACCGCCGGGTTACCTCTCTCGCGGATGAATCGAAACAAGTTCGCGCGCGGGACCTTATGGCTATCGCGCACGAAGTGATCCGCCGCAAAGCTGTCCCGGTGGCTACGGGAGCTTCGCCCGCAGTTTGATGCGCGGAAAACGGGGAATCCAGCAATGAAGCTAAAGAAAAAAATCGTTCTGCTGCCGGGTGATGGAATCGGTCCGGAAGTTACGCACGCCGCCTCCGCCGTTCTGCAGGAATGCGCCCGCGAATTTCAGCACCAGTTTGAAATGGTGGAAATGCCTATCGGCGGCAGTGCCATCGATAAAACTGGCAACCCTTTGCCGAATGAGACGGTCGATGCATGTCGCAAGGCGGACGCCGTTTTTCTCGGCGCTGTTGGCGGGCCGAAGTGGGATGCGCTTCCGGTTGGAAAGCGGCCGGAGACTGGCTTGCTCGGCTTGCGCAAGAGCTTGGGACTTTACGTTAACCTGCGGCCGGTAAAAGTCCTGGAGCCCCTGCGTGGAATTTCTCCGCTGCGTCCGGAACGCCTCGGTGATCTGGATATTGAAATCGTACGCGAACTCGCCGGCGGGATGTATTTTGGCGAGCGCGGAAATGTGACCGAAAAAGGCGTGGAGCGCGCCTTCGATACGGAGTCTTACTCGACGCCGGAAATCGAGCGCATCGCTACTTTTGCGTACAATCGCGCGGAGAATCGTTCGCGCAAGCTTTGTTCCGTGGACAAAGCAAATGTGTTGACCAGTTCACAATTGTGGCGACGCACGGTGACGGCAATGAGCACCGTGTATCCGAACGTGAAGCTCGAGCACATGTACGTGGACAACGCGGCGATGCAACTTACCCTAAGGCCGACGCAGTTCGATGTGGTGCTCAGCAGCAACATGTTCGGCGATATTCTCAGTGATGAAGCCGCGGCACTGGTTGGCTCGATCGGGCTGATACCCTCCGCGAGTTTCGGTTCCGGCGCGCCACTGTTTGAGCCCATCCACGGCTCCGCACCCTCGCTAGCCGGCAAGGACGAAGCTAATCCGATTGGTTCGATCCTGAGCGCCACCATGATGCTGCGGGACGCTTTCGGTCTGGGGCTGGAGGCCGACTGGGTCGAACAGTCCATCGGTCGCGTGCTTGCTGCCGGGTTTCGCACCAGCGACATCGTGCAACCGGGTACCAAGCCGGTCAGTTGCTCGAGCTTCCTCGAGATTCTCCACCAGGAAATGCAGCGCACCTTTGAACACGCCGAAAAATATGGCTGGGGCGTTTAGGACCCCCCTTTTGGCAGCGCGACCCTCAGCGGGTTAAGCTGAAAAATCAAGAGAAGTCCTAATTCGGGCAAGGCTTGGCTTCCCACCGACTCTGAGGCTCGATGCAAAACCAGCGGAAGGCCCTAAAACAGCCTCGCAAACGGTTGCGACTTGAGGTTTGGGGTGTTAATTTTGATAATCCGTTCGCTGTGCGGACGCGTCCATAGGGGATGTTTCGGGCAGTGCGGGCGCCCCGGACAGGGAATCCGCTTCCAAGAGAATCCAGCGGGGGAATGACCGCGAGAAGTCGCAAGGTTCCGCAAAACCCTGTTTACCGATAAGCGGTTTCTAGATGAGCATTTTCCAGATGGATGCAACCCGAATCGACCAATGGCTAAGCAACTTTCCAATCTGAAGACATCCACCGAAGGCCGTCTACGCGAACCGGTGTACTGGCGCGTGGAAGGTTCGCTATTCGAGATGAGCGCGGTCCGCAGCGTCGGCTTTTTCAATTGGAACAGCCAAAGCTTTTTGGAGCGGTCGGTGCGCCGAGGCGGGATGATAGCGATTACGCTTCTGCGCCCGTTTGCCTATATCGCCAGCCGGACGTTTGCGACCAGGTTCCTTCACAGCGCGCTTCGCGGGATCACCCGAGACCGGTTGGATCTGCTGGGCGAAGAGTATTTTCAATACGTGCTGAAGCCCAAAATTCGCCGCGAATCGGCGGAAAAACTGATTGACGCGGTGCGCAGCGGCGAGAATGTCGTCCTTGTCGGACAGCTCCTCGATCACATCTTGCGTCCCCTCGCGGAATATTTTGCCGTGGAAGGTTTTGTATCGAATCGACTGGAATTCCGCGACGGCATAGCGACGGGTCGGCTGATGGAACCGGTACTGCGTCCTCGCGGGCCCTTCGCGTGGCTAGCGAGTGGATCAGCCGACGGGCAAATCGCCGAGCGAAAACTCCTGGGGCAACTGGATTGGAAGCGGACTCCGGAACTGTTGCGGAGCGCGGCGCAATCCGTGTCCCGGCCAAAACAGACGAGCGAGCGGCCAGTGGAGTTGCTGGGTAGTACGCCCCACGTCAGCACTTTGGCGGTTCGAGAGACGCTTGCAGGCAAACACATACTGCTGGTCGGCGTAACCGGATTTATCGCCAAGGTTTGGCTGGTGGAGTTGCTGGAAAAAATTCCGGAGATCGGCAAGATTACCCTGCTGATTCGCCGCAACCGCACGACTTCCGCGAAGCGCCGCTTCGAAAAGATTGTCGAAGAGTCTCCCGTGCTGGACGTGCTGCAAGAAAAGTACGGTGCAAGACTGGGTGCGTTTTTGCAGGAGAAGGTCGAAGTCGTCGAAGGCGACATGAGCCAGCCCGGACTCGGGTTGGACGCCGAGACGCAAGCACGGCTAGCGCGCTCCCTTGACCTAATCGCAAACAGCGGCGGACTGACGGATTTCAATCCAGACCTGCGTGACGCGCTTTCCTCGAACGTAGACTCGGCCAACTACCTGATCGAACTCCTTCGCCAATGCGATCACGCCGCGCTGATGCATTTGTCTACGTGCTACGTGGTCGGCATGCGGGACGGCCGGGTTACCGAAGAACTGAAAGTCAATTACAACCCCGGCAATCACCCCGATTTTGATACGGAACGCGAGATCGCTTCGCTGCGCGAAATGGTGCAGCGCGTCGAAGAACGGGCCGCCAGCGCCGAACTTGCAAAAGCATTGCGCCGACAAGCGTTGGGACGCGGCGGTGATCCTGCAAAAGTGGACAGCGATGAGCTGGAAGGCGTGTTAAAACGCAATCGCGCCCGGTGGATTCGCAACCGGCTGGTGCGTGCGGGGATGAAGCGGGCCGAGCATCTTGGCTGGCCGAACACATACACCTTCACGAAGAGTTTGGGGGAGACGCTGTTTGCAAAGAAAGGCCGCGATTTGCCGATCGCCATCGTGCGGCCATCGATTGTGGAGAGCTCGGAGCGCACTCCGTTCGAGGGGTGGAACGAGGGCATCAACACATCTGGGCCGCTTTCTTATCTGCTGGGAACGAATTTCCGCCAGCTACCCTCGAATGAACGCAAGTGCCTGGATGTAATCCCCGTCGATATGGTGACGCGCGGGATGACGTTGATTGCCGCGGCGCTGGTGCGGCGAAAACACGCGCGCCTGTATCAACTGGCGACGTCGGGAATTAATCCCGTGAATATGGCGCGTTCGATTGAATTGACGGGACTGGCGCATCGCAAGCACTACAAAATGCAGCATGGACTGGAATCCTGGTTCAAGGTGAAGTTCGAGACCATTCCCGTTTCGAAGCAACGCTATGAGCGGCTGTCCATTCCCATGCAAAAGGCGGTGGTGTCGCGCATTAATAAGACAGCGACACTGTGGATGAGCAAACCGCCGCTCGCAAAGGCCGAGCGGGACCTGGTCCGCGCGGAAAAGTTGATTGAGTTGTATGAGCCGTTCATTTTGCACAACGAGCACGTCTTCGAGTGCGAGAACGCACGGCTACTATCCGCGGCACTTTCTCCAGAAGAACGCGAGCTGTTCGACTTTTCGCCGGAAAAGATTGACTGGTGGGACTACTGGATTAACATCCACATACCAGCGTTGAGGCGCTGGTGCTATCCATTAATGGAAGGACGGCCGCTGGAAGCGCGCGAGCCGCGGGTGCTCGATTGGTCGCTTCCGTCGGCGGGAGCTTCGGCGGCGATGCGGTAGTCAGCGCAAAACTTACCATGGCGATTTTCCTTACGGGGTCGACTGGGTACTTGGGCAGCTATCTGGTGGCGGGATTGTTTACCGGCCACGGAGAGAAGCTGAATCTGCTGGTTCGCGCAAAAACGGACGAAGAAGCGCGCCAGCGGCTGTGGCAATCGCTGCAGCTTCATTTTGAGTTCCCGCAATTTTCAGAATATTTGCATTCGCGCGTTCGGATTTTTCGCGGTGATTTGACTGCGGAACGATTCGGCCTAACCGACGACAAATATCGCGCGCTCGTGGATTCGACGGATTCGATCCTGCACTGCGCCGCTTCATTGAATCGCAAGTCCGAAAAACAATGCCTGAATGTAAATTTGCGCGGCTCGCTGGAAGTGATTCAATTGGCGCGGCGGGCACAGAATCATCATGGGCTGCGGCGCTATTCGCACGTATCTACCGTTGCGGTGGCAGGCAAACGGCAGAACGAATTAGTCACCGAAGACGGTTCGATCGACTGGAATCGGTCTGACTACGATCCCTACGCGCGGACGAAGAAATTTTGCGAGCACATGGTACACCAGCTTTTGCCGGACGTGCCGCACACGATCTTCCGCCCGGCGATTGTCATGGGAGACAGTACCCGGCCGGAGACAACACAGTTTGATATGGTGCAAGCCTTCGATATGCTAGCGCGCATGCCGGTGTTGCCGTTGCGGCCCGATGATAAAATCGACATCGTTCCGGCGAACTATGTAGGGGCAGCGATCGTGAAGATTCACCAGATGGGCGCGCCGCATTACGGTATTTATCATTTGTCGTCGGGAAAGGCGTCGCAGACCTATAAGGAACTGACCGATGCGCTTGCTGGGCTTGGGAATTGGACAAAACCCAGTTATCAGCCGTGGCTGGGCGGTCCGTTTTCGAAAACGGTGAACTGGCTGGCTATCAAGCGCGGCGCGGTGGGATACGGAGCGTCGCTACTAAAGGTTTTCTGGCCATACCTGGATTGGAATACGGTCTTCGATAATTCCCGGGTGGTGGAGGAGATGGGGGAGGTGCCAGCGAAATTTTCGTCGTACGCGTTTCCGCTGCTGCAATTCAGCCGGGCGAATAAGTTCAAGTATCCGGCGAAGCCCTGGCCAGTAGATGCGGGAAATGCAACCGCTGCTGAAAAAGTTGGGAGCGCCGGGGCATGACCGATTTCTTTTTGGTGGCGTGGGTCAGCGCGATGATTGAGATCCGGCGATTTGGCTGGATGTTCGGACTGGGTGAGCGCTGGAAACCCGGAGAAAAACTGAAGCTGTTGTTTGCGGGTTACAACGGGACTCGAAATACGGGAAGCGATGTCCGGGTGCAGGAGACACTGCGGCAAATCCGCCACGTGCTGGGTGCGGACAATGTCGACTTCAGCGTGATGACGCAGAACTTCGACTTAACCAAGGGATATTTCGAGGGAACGAAGCAGGTGTACCTACCGGATGTGTATCCGCCGTTTCTGTTTCGTAAGGTACACGCGAATCATGGCGTGGTGGCCTGCGAAGGCTCGATGTTCAAAAGCAAATTTGCCAATGCGCTGACGACCATGATGATTGGTTCGCTGGGACTGGCGTCGGCGGAAAATAAGCTGTCGGTTGCCTACGCCGGCGACGCAGGGCACATGGACGACCTGATCGAATCGATGTGCGCGCGCTACACCAAGGAATCGTTGGTGATTACGCGCAGCCTGGAATCACAGCAATTGTTAAGCGGCCTGGGCGTGCCCAACGAACTTGGAGCCGATACCGCATGGACATTTGAGCCGCATCCAGAGGAGTACGCGCAGAAGACGCTGCGCGCCGCAGGTTGGGATGGGAAGACACCGATCCTCGTACTTTGCCCAATTCATCCGTTCGTGTGGCCGGTGCGAGCCTCCATTGGGAAATATATTGCGAGGATGACGGCGGGAGCTTACAAGGACAGCCAGTACCGAACGGTTTATTTCTTTGAATCCGGCGCGGAGGTAGAACGAAAATTCAAACATTACGTGGATGGCTATACGCAAGCGACAAAGGCTTTCGTGCGGAAGCATCGCGTATTTCCGATCCTGGTGGCGATGGAGCGCTTGGATGCGGTGGCCTGTGATGAAATAGCAAAGGAAATACCGGGAACTCCGATTTTTACTTCCGATGAGTACGACATGTTCCAGTTGGTTTCAATTTTGCGCGCTTGTACGTACATGGTCTCTTCGCGGTATCACGGCATTGTGACTTGCATGCCTGCCGGTGTTGTCTCCGCGGGCGTGACGATGGATGAACGAATCCGGAACCTGATGCGCGAGCGCGGTCACGAGCATCTTCTGCTAACGGTGGATGATCCGGAACTCGGACCAAAACTTTCACAGGTGATGGAATCGCTGGTCACCGAAGCCGATGAGATTCGCGATAGTATCCACAGAGTTGTGGTTTCCAATTTGAAAGCAATGGCGCGCATGGCAGTTTTCTTCGAAGACGAGGTGCGGAAGACCTACCCGGAATTTCCGCTGCGGCGCGGCGTGGTGAGTTGGGAAGACAATCTGCCGCCATTCAGCGATAAGTTGCGAAAACTGGTGGAAGAGCACGACGCTGCTCCCACGATGTTAGCGGTCGGGCGCTGAAGTCCATGGCAACCTTTCTCGAAAATGTATTTACGCAGCTGGAGCGGTCCACGGAACGCGTGATTGTGCGCGAAATCCGCGGCAGTGACTTCATGAGCGTGACCGGTCGGGAACTTCTCGATCTCGTTGCGCGGGCGCGGGGGTTTCTGCGGCGGTCCGGGTTGCAAGTTGGCGATCGCTGCGCGTTGCTGGGCGCGAATTCCATTCGCTGGGTGGCGATCGACCTCGCGCTGATGGCGGAAGGAATCATTGTGGTACCGCTGTATTCGCGGCAATCGCCAGCAGAACTCGCGGCGATGATGCAGGATTGCGCACCGGCCATGTTGCTCTGCGGCGATTCCACACTTGGAGAAGCGGTTGCCCAGGTCTGGCCACAGGCGCCGCAGCGAGTGACCTTCGACGAAATATTGCGGGAGACCGACGCCGGGAAATCCGCCTCGGGCAAGCCGAATCCGCGAGCCGACGCGGACCTCGCAACTATCATCTACACTTCGGGAACCTCCGGTGAGCCGAAGGGCGTTTGCCTGAACACTGGCAATCTGAATTACATGCTGGCGTGCACCACCGGCTGGATAGAACGTTTGGGATACAACGGCCGCGAAGCGATGCGGGTGTTTCAATATTTGCCATTTAATTTTGCCGCGTCGTGGATTGTGGTGATGTCCTGCTTGTCGAAGGACACAGTGCTGACGCTCTCCACGGATTTGAACAAGCTGGCGGACGAAATACGTCTCTCGGCACCGCATTACTTTTTCAACGTGCCGACGCTGCTGGAACGAGTACGGCGTGGCGTGGAGGAAGCGCTGGGCAAGCGAGGCGGCATAGTTCAAAAGATTTATCGCAATGCCGCAGAGGCGTGGCAGCGGAAGCAAGAAGACAAGAGTCGCGGAGGCGACAGTTTTAAGCTGTTTCTGGGTCAGAAACTGATATTCAGGAACATTCGCGATCGATTTGGAATGAATCTTCGCGGGCTGGTGTGCGGTTCCGCGCCGCTTGCTCCGGAGACACAGGAATTTTTTGCGATGCTGGGCATTCGCATGTGGCAAGTCTACGGACTGACCGAAACATGCGGGATTTGCACCATGGACGACCCTAAGGTGGCCAGCGAAGCGGGGCGCGTGGGGCAATCCGTTCCCGGTATCGAGATGAAGACCGGCGACAACGACGAAATTCTGGTGAGCGGGCCGAATATTTTTCCGGGTTATTGGAACCGCCCCGAAGCAACGGCGCGCGTTTTGCAAGGCGGATGGTTTCATTCCGGCGACCAGGGAGAGATGAATTCGCGTGGAAATTGGCGGATCAGCGGACGAATCAAGAATCTTCTGGTGCTGAATTCCGGGCACAAAGTTGCGCCGGAACCTCTCGAGGAAAAAATCGCGCAGGAGCTGCCGGGCGCGCAACAGGTTGTGGTGGTCGGGAATGGGCGTGGGTACTTGTGCGTCTTCATCACCGGTACAGTGGAAGCGAAAGCGGTTCAGGACGCCATCGATTCATTGAACATGGAAGTGCCGCACTACCGCCAGATTCGCAATTTTACGATTTTGGCAGAGGCGTTCACTCCGGAGAGCGGATTGCTAACTGCGAACGGAAAGCTGCGCCGGGATGCGATCAACGATAAATTTCAAGCTGAGATCGAGCAGATGTACGCGAAGCATGCAGCCGCTGTCGGCGGGACTCGATGAAGAAAACGAGCAGCAAGCAGGCGATCAAGGAGTTTCACGGCGAAGCGCTGCGGTGGGAGTTGCGCGATGGCGTTGTGGAAGTGACGCTGGATCATGCTCCGCTGAATGAGATCGGCACCGTGATGCTCGCGGATCTGGAACGCTTTGCCGCGGCGATTCCGGGACTTGCGCCGGTTACCAGCGCGTGCATTTTCTCGAGCGCAAGGCCGGGGGGATTTAGTGCGGGCGCGGCCCTGAACGAGTTATACGACGGAGCTCTCAAACTTGCGCCAAAGAAACGCCGCGCGGGCGTTCGATCCTTTCTCCAACGCATTCACAAAGTGTTCAACACGATCGACGGGGCGCCAGTTGTGACGTTCGCCGCGGTGCATGGACTTTGCATGGGCGGCGGCCTGGAGCTGGCGTTAACGTGCGACCAGATTGTCGCGGACAAGATGGCGCGGTTTGGCTTTCCAGAATTGCGCCTGGGACTGATACCCGGATTTGGCGGCATTCCGAGATTGCGGCGCGATGTGGGAAACGGTTTCATTCGCGACCTCTTGTTTACCGGAAGAACCGTAAAAGCGGAGGGCGCACATCAAGCCGGGTTGGTGGTGCATCTGGCAGGCGAGGGCTACGCGCTGCAAGTGGCGCGCTCGATGGCGCACCAAGTGACCAAATTCGATGCCGAGACGCGCACAGCTGCCAAGAAATTCATTAAGCCGATCCCTACAGCCGAGCTTCGTCAAGAGATGGAACTGTTCTGCAAGTTATTTGACCGGCCAGTGGTGATGGAAAGCCTGCGGCGGTTTGTGGAGAGCAACGAACCGCTGAAGCATCTGCCGGTGGCGCAAAGCGTCGCGCGCAGCAGCTAATCCAAGCTTCGGCTAACTCCGGATCGCCAAGCCGAAAATCGGCGCCCTGCAAAGAAGTCCTCCCCAGTAGCCCCTGAATTCGCCGCGTACAGGAATGCGCCGCGGAAACATCCAACAAATACGCTAACGAACCTAGCCAAATGGGCGGTGTGACGCCTGCGGGGATAGTGCACGATGTCTCCGGAGGCAAGAACTTATGTCAGCGGAATGGATAGCGATTTCAGATGCATTGGCGGAAGCCACGCAGAAGGCCGGCGCGCAGGTCGTGGCGGTTCACACAGAAGCGCGCGGGTCGTCGAGCGGAGTGATTTGGCGCCCTGGAGTGATTGTAACTGCGGAGCATGCGCTACGGCGGGATGAAGAGATTCAGGTGACTTTGCCCGACGGAAAAGTTGCGGCAACGAAATTGATTGGACGGGATCCCTCGACGGATGTGGCGGTGCTGGCATGTGAGGAAGCGCGTTCGGCCGCCGCGCTGGGAAATAGCGATTCGCTGAAGCCGGGGAATCTTGCTTTGGTGGTCGGGCGCACGCGTGCCAGCGGGCCGGTGGCGTCGCTGGCGTTTGTGAGCCTGGTAGCAAACGAGCGGCGCATGTGGGGTGGCAGTTCCATCTCACCGTATGTACGTCTGGACGTCGCGCTGCAAAGGACAGGAGTCGGCGGCGCAGTGGTTGACGCCGGGGGGCAGCTCGTCGGCCTGGCCACGCCGAAATTTTCTTCAGGCGGAGCGCTGGCGTTGCCGGTGGGCATTGTGAACCGCGTTGTGGATGCGCTCCTCGACAAGGGGCGGATTTCGCGCGGATATCTTGGCGTGGGATTACAACCGATTCGGTTGCCGGAGAATTTGCGGCAGACGCTGAACCGGAAAGAGAAGACCGCGACGATAGTTCTGGAGGTGCAGCTAGAAGGTCCCGCGCACAAAGCGGGCGTGGTAATCGGGGATATTTTGATCGGATTGAATGGCGCGGCGGTGCAGCGCCTCGAAGATGTGCAGGCGCATCTGCATGGCGAGGAGATCGGGAAAACCGTGAAAGCGGAATTCTTGCGCGGCGGCGAAAGACGCGAAGCAGGAATTGTGATCGCGGAACGCCCGAACTGTGGAGAGTAGGTTCGCTGCGTCGGAAAACAAACGGAAATGGGGGCTGGTGAAATGAATATACCGGGGTTGGGCGAAGTGGTAGAGCGGCTGCGGCGCGTGACCGCAGTGGTGCGGCCGGGTGGGCGGCGTGGCAATGGCTCCGGTGTGCTTTGGGGCGGCGACGGCATAGTAGTCACGAACGCGCACGTTGCGCAGGGAAGAAGCGCGGACGTCACGCTGTGGGATGGCCGGGAATTTCGTGGGGAAGTGACGCATCGCGATCCGCGTCGCGACCTGGCTGCCTTGAGGATTGCTGCGAAGGACTTGCCTTCGCTGGAAGCGCGGGACACTTCGCTGGTCCGACCGGGGGAAATGGCGATTGCTGTGGGGAATCCCTTGGGATTTGTCGGCGCACTGACGACCGGCGTGATTCACGCGGTCGGGCCGTTACAGGGGCTCGGGAAATTGAAGTGGGTGCAGGCGGATGTGCGGCTCGCTCCCGGGAATTCAGGCGGGCCGCTTGCCGATGTGCAAGGACGCATCCTCGGCGTCAACACGATGGTGGCAGGTCGATTGGCGCTGGCAATTCCCAGTAACGACATTACGAGATTTCTGATGGGAGATTCGGAGAGCAACTGGCTGGGCGCGACAGTTACTCCGGTGCGCTTGCCACGAAACAGCGGGCGCGGAATTGGATTGGTGCTTCTAGAGATCGAGCCGAATAGCCCAGCGGACCAGGCTTCGCTGCTGCCGGGAGATATTTTGCTTGGCACGGAAGCGGGAGCGTTTCGATCCGTGGAGGATTTGGCGGCGGCGCTCGATGGCGGCGGCTCGCGCGTGTTGCGGCTGGAATTCTTGCGCGGGGATTATTCCCGGGTCAGGAAAGTCAGCGTACAGCTTGCAGGCCGCAGGAAGGCTGCGATGGCCGCGTGATGCGCGTCTTCATCGTGGCGGCGACACCGCGAGGCCGGCGGGGATTGGAGACTCTGCTGAACACGGCGGGTGCGGACACCGTTGGGCACGCCGTGGATTTGCATGGCGCGAGCGATGAAGTGCAGGAAAAGAACGCTGAGGTGATTTTGGCGGACGCCGGTCACAATTCCTCGGAAGAATGGCTGGAAGAATTTCAGGAGGTCGGCCTAGCCGCAGGGCCTCCGTTGTTGGTGATGTTCGAGGAACCTGGCGCGAGTCTCGCTGCGCGGGCAGTGCAGGCTGGCGTGCGCGGCGTTTTGCCTTCGGAAGCGGGTGTAGAGCAGATCATGAGTGCGCTGGACGCCGTATCGAAAGGCCTTGTGGTGCTGCATCCAGCGGGAGCAGGCGTTGCCCGTCCGGCTCGAAGCGAAGAAGCGGAGTTGATCGAACCGCTGACGCCGCGAGAGCGTGAAGTTTTGCAGATGCTGGCCATCGGCCTGGGGAACAAAGAGATTGCCGCGCGTATGAGGATTTCCGAGCACACTGCGAAATTTCACGTAGCGCAGATTCTGGGAAAACTTAGCGCGTCTTCGCGCACGGAAGCGGTGACGGTTGGCATGCGATTAGGGTTGGTGCTTTTGTAGGAACCTACTTCTGAAGCCGTCCGCTCCGGTCACCAATTCGCCGCACCGCAATGGTCTCCGCACAGAAATAAACTCTGCGGACTAGAGGCCCGGGTAATTAACGACGCGGGCGGCCACCGCCGCCTGAACTGCGCCCCGAGGCTGCTCCGCGATCGCGAGACTGCTCAAGTTGATCACCGCGATCGCGCGCTCCTGCATCATCGTGGAGCTGTCCCATGGTGCCGGAGCCCGAAGTACCGGGAGCCGCCGGTGTTGAAGGTGCTTGCCCCGCAGCGCGCTGACCGCGTTGATTTGAATCAGCGCCATTACCTGCGGCCGGCGGACTAGAAGAAGTAGGCGGCTTCTGATCCTGAGATTTCTTGGAGGCCGCGGAATTTTGCGCCTGCTGTTTTGTTTGCGCCGCACCAGTCGAGGGGTCGACAGGAGTCCAACTTCCGTCGTTCCATTTACTCCAGTCGCCGTTCGAATCTTTCTTGTACACGTTTCCGTCTGCTCCCGCATAGACATTGTTGTTGTTGGCATCTTTGGCGACGAAGCCGCTGTTTCCGTTTGCCCCTGAAAAGCCGGCGCCCGCGCTGCCTTTCGAAGTCTGGAAAGATCCAACGGTTCCGTTGCTATTGGTCATGTGCTGCGCTTCGGCCCAATTATTTCCATTCTGCACAACGGTGCTTCCCCATTGGCTATATTGATTGTGGCCTTGCGAAGTCGCGGCGTACGTTCCCGTCCACGGATTGTAGGCTTGGGCGTAAGTATGGCCGCCATACGCATTTTGAGTCGTGACGGCGTGGCCATACGTACCGGTTGCGGGGTTATACCAAGCCGCGCTTCCTGCGGAGCCGTACGGTCCATAGACGACTCGCCCAACTCCGTAGGCACCGGTGTAGGGGTTGTAGACGGCCGCGACCCCGTAGGTGTACGGATACGGATAGTAGACCGGGTATCTGGGTCCCCAATAGACGTATGGCGGATAGTAAAATCCAGTGCCGTAGACGACGGTCGATCCGACTGCCATTCCCAGAACAAACATGCCCAGATAGCCGCTGGAACAACTCATCTCTACCGTGGTTGGCGTTGGATTCGACACGACGACGTAGGTGACGTTGTAGACAGGCGAGCTTGGCGGAATCGTGTAGATGACTTGTGGGACGGAATCCACCGTCTTCCATGGCCCATTAGGAGTGGGAGAAACAAACCAAATGCCCTGGAAGCAAAGGTAGTAAAGATTGCCCACGCGAATCACTCTGTTCGGAGTGTTTACGGCATAGAACATGGTGGTGGTCTCAATCGGGACGAATTGAGGTTCGCCCGCATAGGAGACTTTGACGGCTGCTTCTGCTTGAGCGCGATTGACAATCGCCGTAGTCGGAACCTGCGAGAGCAACACAGCGTCACTGGCGGCTTGCGTTCCCGGCACAGATACAACGGCCGCGGAATAGGGCTGACCCGTGGGAAGTTTCGAAAAATCGGCGGGAAGATCATTGCCTGCGTAAACCCAGGGAGCGTCCAAGCTTCCAGCGCGGAACCAGCGCCCAGAAATCAGAACGTAAAGCTGATTGTCCGGATGATGAAGGAACACGCTGGATTCCGTATTTGTCGCGTAGGCGAGATTGGTTCCGGGAATCTCCGCGTAAGTGGGTTTGCCCTTGAACACAATCAATTCGGCCGGCTTTTCCGTAAACCAAACTTTAGGAGCGGGCTGGGCGGAAGAAGGTGGCGGCACAGCCTTTAGAACATCGCCCCAATTTTGATTGGCGGGGAGCTTGGCCATATCCGGCGGAAGTTTTGTCGTCACCGTCCACGGTCCGTCAAGTTGCTTTGCCTTGAGCCACGTTTTGTCGCTCAGAAGGTAGTAGTCGGATTTGTCAAAGAAGAGATCCCAATTGGTATTGACGACGTATTGCAACGCGGTGCCTTGAATGGGAGCCAACACGGGCTTGCCATCCACCAGGAGCACAATCGCCGGCGTAGTGCTGACGAAGATTGTGGGTGGCTGGGTATTGGCGGTGATGGCCTGAACGGGGATGTTCACCTTCTCGAGGCTGGCGATCATGCGGTCAAGGCTGATGGAGAAGGTTATAGTTGGGTAAATTTGATGGGCGCGCTGTTGCATTACCGCTTCCTGCGCGGGATCGAGCGAGGGAAAACGCGAGCTAAGGACCTCAATATTCCGCACGAAAACCGTTCGCGCACTCACGTTGGTGATGGTATCCGCCCGCCACGAAATAACGCCGAGGATTGGCTTGCCGTTGTTTTGCGTGACGGAGATGGCCGTGTCGGCTACCAGGGAGCGGTAGTTGCGCCAGCTCTTCAGTTGTGGCTGGTAGACGACGACGTGCGCGCCGTCTCTGTCCACGGATTTTGGCCAAGGCGAACGGTAGGTGGAGGATCCGGCGGCGATGGCTGGCGTGGTCGAGAAGGGACCAGCGCCATTCAGGAGACACACGGTGACGATGCTGACCAGAAAAACTTTCCCTTGTTTCATGACGTTTGCCCTCATTCAAGATCACTGTTGTCTATTTGCTTGCGCGGTTGAACTTTCGTCTGGTCTGGCTATGAACGGAGACTTTAGCCCAGCATCGAAATAGCAGTCATGCACCTTATTCAGTTCACGAAGATTATTCGAAAGAAGTGCACCGGACGTAGCGCTTCAAAACGGCGGCAAGTATACACCGTTATCGCTCGCCGCGACGTCCATATGAATATCGATTGCCAGTTGCGAATCGCGGTTCGCTGCCGGATCGACTACCTGGAATTTTCATTCGCGGCGCGGGAATGATAAATTGGGGGGATGCGGACAATTCAGCAGACCACGCAGGAGATCCTGCGGCTGGCGGAGAAGCAGTTTAAGCTCACGCAAGGCTCGCTTAAGCCAGAAGACGACTTCTACAAGAAATTGGGAATCGACAGCTTGCAAACGTTGGAACTGCTCTCGCGTGTCGAGGAGCACTTCGATATTGAATTGCCTGATTATGAAGTGCAGGGTGTGAACGACTTCAAGACGCTTGCTGAACGAATTCAATCCCGCCTGTGATGCTGGACCTTAACAACTTTTCTTCCATCGGAGAGGCGCTTCGCGAAGCGCTGGAAACGTATGCGCCGGAAGTTTGCCTGATCGAATCCGACCGCAATGAAGAAAAATTGCAGCTGAGTTATCGCGATTTCAAAGCGCGAGCGCTGCCGTTTGCCAAATGGCTGCAGAACTCCGGGTTCAGGGCCGGCGACCGCGCGGCCATCATCATGACAAATCAATCCAAGTGGCTGATTTCCGCGTGTGCGATTTTTCACGATGGGGGGACGCTGGTTCCGCTGGACTACAAGCTGAAGCCGGAAGAACAGTGGCAACTCTTGAAGCATTCCGGCAGCAGCGTGTTGATTGCGGAGTATCCGATCTGGCGGCAGTTGAGCATTTCCCCGGGGCGCGCAGCAGCGACGAATATCAAGACCGTCTTAGTAACTGAAGCGCCGACCGATGCGTATTTGTCCGGAGCGTTGTCTTGGGAAGCGGCGCACGGAGAAGGCACTCCGGAATTGGTGCCGCGAACAAGACAGGATTTGGCGTGCATCGTTTATTCCTCCGGGACGGGGGGGAGTCCCAAGGGCTGCATGATGACGCACGAAAATTATCTGGAGCAGTGCGTGGCGTTGACCTCGCTCTACCCCTTCTGGCCCGGTGTGCGGTACCTAAGCATCCTCCCAACGAACCATGCGATCGATTTCATGGTTGGCTTTTTCGGGCCGTTCACCTGCGGCGCGACGGTGGTGCATTTGCGAACGTTGCGGCCAGAATATGTGCGCGAAGCGTTTGTGAAGTATCAGATTACGTACGTCAGCCTGGTCCCTCTTGTATTAAAAAATCTGCAAAAGGGATTGCAGGCGCGATTCGATGAGTTGCCGCGGAGGAAGAGGCGGGCCCTGGATGTATTGCGCGACCTGAATAGAGCCCTGACAAAGACTCAGCCGCTGTTGCCACTGAGCCGTCTGCTGTTGAAGGACGTACACGACGCATTCGGTGGGAACCTGCGAGCGATTATTGTCGGGGGCGCGTTCACTGAGCCGCAGACGCTACAGTTTTTTTATGATTTGGGAATCCCGGTGGCGAATGGGTACGGATTAACAGAGGCTGGAACCGCCGTCACGGTCAACGATCTGAAACCGTTTCGAGCGGACACTGTGGGAAAGCCGCTGCCGGGAATGGAAGTGCGCATCGTGAATGCGGATAGCGACGGAATTGGACAGGTCTGCGTGCGGAGCAAGACAGTGATGGCCGGTTACCTGAATGACCCGGAGATGACGGCTCAGACAATCGTGGACGGATGGTTGCAGACCGGCGACATGGGGCGCTTTGATCGCACCGGGCATTTGCAGCTCTTTGGAAGACGAAAAAATATGATTGTGACCGAGGAAGGCAAAAACGTTTACGCCGAAGACGTGGAAAACGCGTTTGAAGGACTGCCGGTCAAGGAGTTTTGCGTGTTCGCGGCGAACTATATTTGGCCGAGCCGGTCGATGGTGGGAGAAAAGCTATTGTTGGTGGTGAACCTTGGACCGGGGCAGGCTTTTTCAGACGAACTGAAGAGGGAGATCGTTGCGCGCAATAACCGTCTGACGAATTATAAGCGGGTACATGGAATCGTAGTGTATAACGAGGATTTTCCGCTGACGGCCTCACTGAAGATTGTCCGGCCGCGCTTGGCGGAGCAGTTGGGGAAATTGGATCGGGACGCGGCGGTTGTGGCGGTGTAGTTGGAACTTGGAACCGACTCGGTCGAGTGGTGGCGGATTTAGCGTGAACGAAAAGTTTATGGCCATTGTGAATCCGGCCGCGGGTGGCGGGCGGGCGGCGAAGCTTGCCGGACCGCAGTTGGCACGCCTGCGTGAAAAAGGATTGCGCGTGGATGTGATTGCATCCACCGGGCCGGGGCATGCGGTGGAGTTGGCGCGAGAGGCTTACGAGCAGGGTTACCGGCGGTTCCTGGCGGTGGGCGGAGACGGCACGGCGCACGAAATTATCAATGGAATTTTTTCGCGCAAGGGTGGCGCGGAGCGCGTGGAGATTGGATTCCTGCCGATGGGAACAGGCAATTCGTTCCTGAGAGATTTTTCGACAACTGGCGCAGAGAGTTCGATGGAAGCGCTACTGGCGAAACGAAAACGGCGCGTGGACTTGCTGCGGCTGCGCCATGCGACGGGAACGGTTTTTTCCTTTAACTTGTTGAGCGTGGGATTCACGGCGGATGTTGGAGCCATCACGAACCGCAGGTTCAAACCGTTCGGGCATCTAGGCTATTTGCTCGGCGTACTTGTGAGATTGGTGCAATTGAAACGCAGACCCTTCAAAATAAGAACAGATGATGAGAAGGAGTGGGACGAGAGGCGCTGCTTATTCCTTACATTCAACAACAGCAAGTACACAGGCGGAACGATGTTGATTGCGCCGCACGCTGATCCCTCCGATGGATGGATTGAATATGTGCGATGGGGGCCGATCGGGCGGCTTGGATTAGTCAGGATGTTGCCACGGTTGTATGACGGCACGCATGTCGAACATCCGTTGGCTTCGCGGAAGCAAGTAAAAGAAGTCGAATTCGAATTGGATGCGCCAGTAGACGTGATGATTGACGGAGAGATAGCGACCTTGGACTGCAAGCGGCTGGATATTCTGCCGGGCGCGATGGACGTTTACGTATGACCAGGTTTTGGGAAATCCTTCGCAGCATTTTCTTGTGGGGAATGAGCTGGCTGAATTTTTTGATTTCGGTGCCGATCCTGATTGCGCTGGCGGTGGTGCTCGACCCGCGAAAGCACGACTGGTTGCAGCGAGGATTGTGCAAACGTATAGCGTTTTTCTCCGGAGCCAAGGTGGTGCTGAAGGCAGCGCCGGGTTTTGACGCGCAGCGCACGTCGATTTTCATGGTGAACCACGTCAATTTGCTGGATCCGTTCATGCTGTACTGCGCGGTGCCGCAATTGGTGCGCGGATGGGAGCTGGAATCGCACTTCCGCATTCCGATTTATGGCTGGCTGATGAGGCGCTTTGGAAATGTACCGGTGCCCGACGTGCGCAGCCCGAAGGATTTGAAGCGGTTATGGCGAATGACCAAAGAAGCGATCGATGGTGGCATAAGCCTGATTATTTTTCCGGAAGCCAAGCGCACACGCGACGGACACGTGAACAAATTCGAACAGGGCGGATTTCGGTTAGCGCAGCAGTTGGGCGTGCCGATTGTGCCGGCCAGCCTGGTGGGATCCTTTCATCATTTGCGCACCGGGCACTGGATTCTGCGCCCGACAACCATCACCGTGGTGCTCCACGACACGATAGAAACGAAAGGGATGAACAAAGAGGACGTACCGGCGCTGGTTGAACGCGTCAGGGAAATTGTTTCGGCGCCCGTGGAACAGTACTTGACACAAATGAATGGAGAGAACACCCCCGTAGGTGTGGAAGCGGTAGAGTAGCGCACGATAAAACTCTGACTTCGAATCTCAAATGAACTTGAGGGTGCCCCATCCTTTGCGCAGTTTGCAAAGGGTGGGCTCTTGCGATCGAACGGCGCGGAACTCCGGTCTACTTCTATTTAGGATTGTGGCTTCAGGTTGGGGAGGATTCGACCGGCTCGGGTCTCCTGCCACGTAAAGACGATGCGGTGGATCACGGTGATGGTGGAGATGACAGCGATCACCCACAGCACGGGTCCCATGCGGTTCATCAACCCGCCGATAATCAGGAGCACCAGTCGTTCGGGCCGCTCCATGAAACCAACTTTACATAATGGAATCAGGGATTCGGCGCGGGCGCGAGCATAACTGACCATGACTGAACCCGCAGTGGCCACGGCCGCAAGAACAACGTACGGTGTGCGGCCGCTGACCGAATAGTAGACCAGCAAACCCATATAAAGGGCCATGTCCGCGTAGCGATCGAGTGTGGAATCGTAAAAGGCGCCGAATTGGGTAACGCGATTTTGGCGGCGCGCGACCTGGCCATCCAGCATGTCTAGAAATCCCGCGATAAAAATAATAATTGCGGCGGTACGGAAATTCCCGATGGCAAAATTGGCGGCGGCCCCAAAATTGACCAGCAGGCCGAGAAACGTAAGCATGTTGGGATTAATGCCGGTAGCGGCAAGCGCGCCAACGATGCGGTCGAGCAGCCACTTGCTACCGATCCCAATTGCACCAGTGAATGTCGCCATGATTTTTGCTTAGTTGAAATGATACTTCAGCCCCTGGCTATAGCCAAATTGGCTCGTATTGTGAAGTCAGGAATTGCTTGACGAACGTGGCCACAATTCATACAGTCACTTATACCTCGGAGACCATGGACCCGGCCTGTACACCACGACGCGAATTTCTTTTGCAACTTGCGGGGACCGCGGGAGCGGCGCTGATCGCAGCGCAATGGCCTGCGGTGACCGCGGCAGCGCAGCATGCCCACGAAGCGAAGAGTTCTCCACAAACCTACAAATTTGAAGTGTTGACGCCAGAACAGGCGCGGGAAGTCGAAGCCATAGCGGCCCGGATCATTCCAACGGATGAGTTACCGGGAGCAACGGAAGCCGGCGTGGTGTACTTCATTGACTACGCGCTGCGTACATTCGCGAGGGATGCGCGGGAGTCCTATGGCCCGGGACTGGCACAAATCAACGAGCTGACGGCGCAGACATTCCCTGGCGTGGCGAAATTTTCGGCGGCCACGCCGGAGCAGCAGGACAAAATCCTGGAAATGACCTTGGGATCCAGCGAAGCCGGGAATAGCCGGCACAGACAGCGCGCGATCACCGGTGATTTCCCGGAAACGATATGGTTTCACGTGGTCTCGGGCTTTCTCGTGGCGCCCGAGGGCGGAGGCAACCGCGACTATGCGGGTTGGAAAGTAATCGGCCGCGACCCAGCGCACACGTTCAGTTCTCCATTTGGTTTTTACGACAAAGACTATCCTGGCTGGCAGCCCGCGGGTAGCGAGATGGGAAAGAAATGAGCCAGGCACGCGTTTCCTACAAGCCCAGCGACGAAGTTGATTTTGTCATTGTGGGGTCTGGCGCATCGGGCGGAATTCTAGCGAAAGAACTTTCGACCAACGGATTTCGTGTGGTGGTCCTGGAGCAAGGACCGTACCTGACGGAAAAAGATTTTACCCACGACGAGGTTAAAGTCTTTCAGGAACATCTGTTAACGAACAATCCCAAGCAGCAGCCGCATACATTCCGAGCCACGCCGCGGGAAAAAGCGAAGCAGCAGTACAGCGTGATGTACGGGCGATGCGTCGGAGGCAGCAGCGCGCATTTCACGGCAAATTTCTGGCGGCTGCACGAAATCGATTTCATCGAGCACAGCAAAATCGGCGACATTCCGGGCACCACGTTCACCGATTGGCCCATTCGCTACGCAGACCTCGAACCGTACTACACAAAAGTGGAGTGGGAAGTGGGAGTCAGCGGCCTGGCCGGCGCCAGTCCATTCGATCCGTGGCGCTCCAAGCCCTATCCCATGCCGCCTCTGCCGGTGAAAAGCTCGGGTGTCATTTTTGAGCGAGCCGCGAAAAAACTTGGCTACCACCCATTTCCTGCGCCGATGGCCATCCTTTCGCAACCGCGTGCCGGAAGAAGTGCCTGCGCCAATTGCGGTTTCTGCCTGGGGTTTGGATGCGAAGTAGGCGCAAAATCCAGTTCGCTTGCGAGCATGATTCCAGTGGCGGAAAAGACCGGGCGTTGCGAGATCCGCCCGAACTCGTATGTACACAAGATTGAAATAGACGAAAAAGGACGTGCCACCGGGGCAGTGTATTTCGATGCGAAGGGCGTCGTTCACATGCAAAAGGCTAAGGCGGTGGTCTTGGCGGCGAACGGCGCGGAAACTCCGCGGCTGCTGTTGCTTTCGCACTCCAAACAATTCCCGAACGGATTGGCGAATTCGAGCGGCATGGTTGGAAAGAATCTGATGGTCAATACCGGAGCCATCGGCTTCGGGGTCTACGATGAACCGTTGAACGACTACAAAGGGTTTGCGGTCAGCCGGATTTTTCACGATTTTTACGAGGCTGATACGCAAAAACTTGGATTTTACGGAGGCGGAGGGGTCGACGCGCGCTACGATATGACTCCCATCAACTTCGTGATGCAAGGCCTGCCGCCCGAAACGCCGAAGTGGGGCTCAAGCTTCAAGAAAACGCTGCATAACAACTTCACACGGACGATGCAGATCTATTTTCATGGAACTTCCGTGCCTGTGGAGGCGAACGGATTTTCTCTTGATGACGAAGTGAAGGACGCATGGGGATTGCCCGCGCTGCGTTTTACCTATAGGGACCATGACAACGATTTGAAGTTCATGGCGTGGATGACCGAACGGGTGATGGAGCTCTTTGACGCATCCGGAGCGAGGACAACGTGGCACGTGCCGGTTGCGCCACAGCAATTTGCGGTGCATCTACTGGGAACGTGCAGAATGGGAAACGATTCCAAAAACTCGGTGATCAATCCGGATCATCGCACCCATGATGTTAAGAATTTGTTTTTGTGTGACGGCAGCAGCCTGGTCACATCTGGACGCGGTCAGCCGACCATGACGATCGAGGCGCTGGCGTTCCGCGCGTCGGATCGCATCACGGCGCTGGCGAAGAGTGGCGAAATCTCCGGCTAGTCGAAAATCCGCGGTTCCGGGCGAATACTATCCAAGAAATTCAGGGGTCTCCATGACATCTCCTCGGTCAGCGCTCTTTGTCGTGCCTTTCGTTGTAGCGCTATGCCTCCTGGGAACCGGACTGCACCTAACCGCGCAGGACGCAGCGCAAAAAACTGCCACGCCTCCAGCTAAGACTGCGGAACAACAGTTCAAGAATATTCAGACCCTGAAGGCTATTCCCGCGGACCAGTTAATTCCTTCGATGCAGTTCATTTCCGCTTCGCTCGGGGTGGATTGCGAGTTTTGCCACGTCGAGCATCAAATGGATAAAGACGACAAGAAAACGAAAGTTACCGCGCGGAAGATGATTACGATGATGTTCGAAATCAACGCGGACAACTTCGACGGAGAACGCAAGGTTACCTGCGAAACGTGTCATCACGGTTCGCCCCATCCATTAAGCACACCGGCGGTTTCCTCAAGCACCGCGATGAACATGCCTCACGATCACGGTGATGTGCATGAAGCAGCCACCGGCTTGCCACCGGCGTCGCAGATCCTGGACAAGTATTTGGCCGCGGTCGGCGGAGCGGACGCGCTGAAGAAAATCCATTCCAGGGTGCAGAAGGGATCTCTCGAAGCTATGGGCAACACCTATCCCATCGAGGTTTATTCGGAAGCCCCGGACAAAAGGATTTCGATCTCGCATCCACCCAGCGGCGAGAGCGTTACGGCTTACAACGGAGAAGTAGGATGGCTCACCATTCGCGGCGGAGTTCACCGGATGAATGGCGCTGATGCCGCCGCGGCACGCATCGACGCGGAATTGTATTTTCCGTCGCGTGTTCGAGAGATGTACACGGAACTGGAAGTAAAGCGCGGCGAGGAGATTGCTGGGCGCGCGACGCTGTTGGTTGCGACGAAGGGTGGTGCAGGAAAGCTGCCTCTGGAACTTTATTTCGATGCGGAGACCGATCTGATGTTGCGCATGGTGCGCTATGTGGAGACCCCCTTAGGACGCAATCCAACGCAGATCGATTACGCGGATTACCGGGCGGTGGATGGAGTGAAGATTCCTTACCGGTGGACAGTGGCTCGGCCTAACGGTGCGTTTTCGATTCGGATCGAACAGGTGCAGCAAAACGTGCCGATAGACGAGAAATTATTTGTTGCGCCAGCGGAGCCGCCACCGCAAGCGCCTGCGCATTAACGAAGAAGCGAGGGCCGGTCCAATAAACCTAAGAGAAGAAAAGTGACGGCGTCGGATCGCAGAAAGCCCACCCTTCGCAAACTGCGCGAAGGATGGGTCACCCTCAAGTTCAGTTGTTAAGTCTCGCGATCTCCAAAAAGGGTTTGATTGTTTTAGAAGTGGATGATCACGCCGCCAGTGAAGCTGCCGCGATTCAGGAAGTTCGGGGACTTCGCGGTATAGCAGCCGAAAAATGGATCGCAGTATTGGTTGTAGGAAGAGCTGCCATAGGTGGGCAGGTAGCGGAGATCCCCGCGAAAACCCAGGTGACGCGTGACGTAGTATTTCACACCTCCACCCAAGCTATAGGAGAACTCGGTGCGGCTGCTGCTGGCACCGACGACACCGGCGAGGTTGCTGTTGTCATCGTGAGTGAAGCCCACGCTGGCGGCGACGTAGGGACGTAGCCGGTGATCGCTGTTACGAAACATGTATAACCCACCGAACTGAAATTGATCCACATCCGAATTGAAGGCTTTGAAGTAGGTGTTCGTAAGAGTGTCCCGCGCGCTATAAGAAGTGTTGTTACGATTCCACATGAATTCGGCCTGGAAGTTTTCGGAGACGTTGTAATCGAGAAATGTGCCAAAGGCGAGGGCATCGTTGATGCGGAAGCGATCTACCTGCGCGGCGGAACTGAAGGGACTTACAGGATAAGAGGCGCTGGTCTCGTAGCCGACGAAGGGAGTTACTTCGAAGCGACCCTGGGCGCGGGTCGAATTTGCCGCAAATAGCGCAAATAGGAGTGCAGCGGAGGCGACCCACACTAGACGGTTCTTCATTGAATTGACATCTCCTCGGAATAGGATTGCAGACCAAATGCATGCGGTCCCGTACATAAACACCGGAAAAGTCAGCAAGTTGCGACGCTTCCATCGTATCCCGGTCACACTATTAGACGTAAGAAGATGAGTAACAAGTTGCGTGCCAACAAGGAGTTGGACCTAGGGGAATTACTGCGGTTGTGCATCTGGTTTACCTGATGCGGACCTGGGCTGCTTGGTTTTGCCGGCGGGGTCGTTTGTTTTTGCTTTGCCACCTTCGGCTGGGTTGCCGCCTTCCGACGCGGCACTTTTCTTAAGGTATTGCACGATTAAAGAGATGCGACGGTTTGAAGGATCAAGGGCGTCCGGCTTTCGCAGCCGTTGGCTGGCGAAGCCGCGCACTTGGGACACCTGATCAGGTCCCAGCCCGTTCAGCTGCATAAAGCGTCGCGCGGCATTGGCGCAATCCACGGAAAGTTCCCAGTTGCCGTAGGTGGCCGTGGGCGGATACAGCTTCGCATCCGTGTGACCTTCCATGGCCATGTGTTTCGGAAGTTTTCCCAGTTCGCCGGCGATGAGTTTCAGGAGGTCGGTGCCATCGTCGCTCATCGTGGCGCTGCCGCTATCGAAAAAAGTCCCTGCGGCGGTTTCCGTCAGCTCGATGCGCAAACCCTCGTTGGTCACGGTCATGTCGATCTGGTTTTTCAACTTATCGAATTTGGGAACTTCCCGAATGGCTTTCTGAAGTTGTTCCTTCAGCTCCTCCATGTTGTCCTTGGTAATAACGAAATTTTCGTCGCTGCTATTCATCTCGCTGCCTAGTCTTGTTGCAGTCCGGGAGGGATCCCGGAAATAACCGCCCACGGCCTGCTGAATCTTTACGCTGCTGTTCATGAGCCACAGAACAATGAAGAGAGCCATCATGGCGGTAACGAAATCGGCGTACGCCACCTTCCATGCGCCTGCATGAACGCGGGGATGAACGGTTTTTTTTCTGATGATGATTGGGGGCGGTGAGGGCATCTGTGCTTTTTACGCCGGCGAGGGAGTCACTACTGCTACCTCTGCCCCGCCACGCTTGATATATCTTTCGAACTCCTGAAACGCAGGCCGAAGGTGGCTGGGGATAGCACGACGCCCGAATTCCACGGCTATGGTTGGCGGCGAGCCTTTGATGAAGCTGACGATCACCACCCGGATGACGTGATAGTAGGCGCGTTCTTCTTCCGTGGCGTTGGCCATGTTTGCGGCAATCGTGCCGAAGAATCCTTAGCACAAGAGAATGCCGAGGAACGTGCCGACCAGAGCGGAGGCAACTTTTCGGCCGATCTCTTCGGGCGGACCGCCGAGAGCGCCCATGGTAATGACCACGCCAAGTACGGCAGCAACAATGCCGAGACCCGGCAGCGAATCAGCAACGGTGGAAAGAGCAGCGACAGGCTGGCCGGCGCCGTGGTGCTGGACGTCCATGTCCAGCTCCATCATCTGATCCACGTCGAAGGGTTCGACCCCGCCTCCTGCAGCCATGCGAATGGTGTCGCAAACGAAGTGAAGAACTTGAGGGTCTTTCAGGAATTTAGGGTACTTGGAGAAAACGGGACTCTGCTCTGGGTCATCACTGTCGGTTTCGAGCGCCATCAGGCCTTCCTTGCGTGCGCGAGAGAAAAGCTCGCACAGCGTTTTCAAGGTTTCAAGATAGTGCTGCTTGCTGTACTTGGAACGGCGGAAGACATCCACGAAGCCACTGGCGATCTTTGTCAGGATATATACGGGATTGCCGATAAGGATCGTGCCGATGGCGGCTCCACCGATGATGATCAATTCGGCGGGCTGCAGAAGTACCCTGATTGACCCGTGCTCCATAAGGTAGCCAGCCAAGATGGCGCCGAAAACGACTGCAATTCCGATAATGACGAACATGCTGGAGAAGCCCTCAATTCCTTTTCTTGCGCGATTCAGTGCGAGACCAGTGCTACCTGATTGCCTCCGGCGGTCTGACTTTTGTGCAATGCTTGTTCGGAGCGACTGACCATGGAGCCAACCGTGTCCTGATCGTGGGCAATCGTCACGCCGATGGACATGGTGATGTTGAGCGTGTCTCCCCAGAAGGCTACATGCGCACTTTCGATCATTTTGCGAAGGCGTTCAGCGGTTCGGATCGCGTCGGACTCGTTACATTCGGTGAGGATGGCTAGAAATTCATGCTCGATCCAGTGGCCGATGAAATCAGTGGGGCGAAGACTGTTCTCCAGAGTTTGCGAAGCCACGCGGAGAACCGTGTCAACGGAGGCTTGACCGAATCGTTCGTTGAGTTTTGCGAGATTGTCGACGGTGAACGTCATCACGCAGAACGGGACGGGAAAGACCGAATAGAGGGGTAGGTTCTCGCGAAGATGCGCCTGGATCATGCTGCGGTTGAGAACACCGGTCAGCGGGTCCAGACAACCAAAGCCGGCGAGCTTATTGTTGCGGCGTTCGCCGGTGGACACGGGACCGAGTGGTTCGAGAACCTCCACAGCGCCAAGCAGATCGCCGGTTTCCGCGCGCAGCGGGGCGGTGCGCAGAAGCACTGGAACGAAGGAGCCCTTCTTGCTGCGAAGCGAAGCGCGGGTGGCGAGCGCACATTCATCGCGAAGGGTGGTGATAAGTGGTAACTCTTCGTGCGGAAAAGGATTGCTTTCCGCATCGGTGTGCTCGAGGAAAGAGTCTCCGCAGAGGTGCCCGATGGCCTCCTGTCGGAGAAATCCCGTGATCCGTTCAACGCCTGCGTTCCACAGGAAGATCTTCCCGTCCCGGTCGACGGCGAAAGGCCCACAGGAATGGTTTCGAGAACCAGGCGAAAGAGATTGGGGCCTTGCGAAGCAGACATAGCGCGCGCGGAAATCCTCGGGGAGTGGGGAGCACGTTTGAGGCCGTGACGCGGAAGCCAAACGCTAGATAACTCTAGGGACTGGGCTAAGACTGCGCAGCGCGAAGCTGACGGTAAGTTTCAATTTAGCGCTCGCGGCCACTTTGGAACGTTCAAAAGCCATCGCGCGGCACAGCCATTCCTGCCTGTGCTCTTGCCGCATCGAGCGCAGTCAGTCCGCGTGTACTTCTTCTACTGTAAATCCCATGTCGGCGATGAAGGTGCGCAGGGAAGCATCCGTAATTTCCTTAGGGTCAAACTTGACCACCACGAGGCCGTCCGGATAGCTGGACCGGGACGACGCCACTCCTTTTTGCTTCTGGAGCATGGCGTCAAGCCCCACCGCGCACGTGACACAGCTGAACCCTTTGACCCGATACTTCACCGTATGCGTTCCAATGGCTCCTAGCGTAGGGATTCCTGTCAAACTCCCGGCGCCGATCAGTTGGACGAACTTTCTACGAAACATTTTCTGCCTCCTCAATCTGTTGCCCGTGATGCTGGAGTACCGCAAGTCCACTTATTTCGCGGTGGCGATACCTGCCTCATATTTCCAAGCGGTCTGCGACATTGCGCCGTCAGAAAACCGCGTATCCGTGTATTCGCTGAACTCGATCTTTTTATTGAGGACGCCCGTTTCGATCATCAGGTCGCGAACCAAATCGAAGTCCGGCTTGCGTGGCGCCAGAGGGCTGTAAACGACGCGGTCTATCGGCTTGGTGAGCGCCCACCGGAGCAGGGCAGGTTTCTGGTGGTAATAGAAGCGGCCTACGAAATCGGCGGCATCCTCGCGGTAAGGTTTCCCCTTGTCGAGCCACAAACCCGAGCGGGCGATACCATCCACCAATTCCTGAACCACATCAGGGCGCTTGTCGATCAAATCCTGCCGCACCACCAGAATGCAGGACATGTAATCCGGCCAGTAATCTCGCGCCTGAAAAAGAATCCGGCCGAAGCCCCCTATTTCTGCTTGAGACGGGAACGGTTCCCCCATCGAAAATCCATCAATCGCTCCGGCCGCCAGCGCCCCCGATACATCAGGCGGCGCCATCTCCACCATTTTCAGGTCAGTCGGCTTCAGACCGTTGACCTCTATGGCACGAATGAGGAGCAGGCGTTCGTCGGAAAAACGGCTGGGAATTGCCACGGTACGCCCGCGCAAATCCGCGACGCTCTTGACCGGTCCGTCTTTGCGAACTACTACGGCGCTACCGTAGCGGTGCCCTAGATAAACAACCTTAATGGGAACTCCCTGGGACACCAAAGCAATCGCCAGCGGCGCAACAATAAAGGCGGCCTGCACTTTATTGGAAATCAGCGCTTCCTTGATTTCGGGAAAGCCTTGGAACAGGCGCGGCATGAAAATCTCACCGTTATCGGACAATTTAGAAATGTAATCGGTAACTGGGCAGGTAAGCTGGCAAGTAACGGGAATGTAAGCGACCGTGATCTTGCGTTCGGATGGTGGACGGTAGTCATTCAGAACTGCCGCCCAATTCACATTCAAGTAAGCGTGGAGCACCGAAATAACCGCCAGCCATCCGACGGCACACAGCAAAATGATCTTGTTAAGACTCATTGCGAAATCCCCAACGAACGGATTTGATCTTCTCCAGCCTGCGGAAGCCCAAATCCAGAATTAAGCCGATCACGCCAATCATCAGCATAGCCGCTACAACTAGGTCATAGCGCTTACCGGAATTTCGCGCATCGATGACCAGATAGCCTAAGCCAGAATCGACCGCGACCATCTCCGCCGCAACCACAACCAGCCAAGCGATACCAAGTGCAAGACGCAAGCCTACGATGATCTGTGGAAGAGAGGCAGGGAAAACTACCTCGGCGAGAATTCTGGCAGGCGAAAGACCAAAGTTGCGGCCCGATCGGCGGAAGTTGGAGGGAACGTTAGATACGCCGTTTACGCACGCCACCACGATCGGGAAAAACGCTCCGAGAAAAATTAGAAAAATCGCGGCCTTGTCGCCAATCCCGAAGAAGATGATCGCGACCGGGATCCACGCGATGGGACTGATCGGCCTTAGGATTTGCATCACCGGATTCACGACCTGATTGACTGCCGGATACCAACCGAACGCCAGTCCCAACGGGATGCCCATGGCCGCGGCAGAGCCAAAACCAATCAGAACGCGGCGCAGAGAATCGCCGATGTCGTTCCATAGAATATGTTTTTGCAACAGTTCGACCATTCCTTGTTCCACGTGACGCGGCGAAGGGAACACCTTGGTCCCGGACCAGATGACGGAGTAGTGCCACAACGCCAAAAACAGCGCGAAGGCCAGAATTGGCCAAAAGAAGCGCTCCCATTTTTTCGGCTCTGCCAGCGAGTTCATATTTTGTGCGCAAAACCGATCTGCCGCAGAATTCCGTCGCGAAGCTCCAGGTAACGAGGCGAACTGATGTCCCGTGGATGCGCAATGTCGATATTTACAATCTGCTGAATACTGGCTGGTCGAGCGCTCAACACCACAACCCGGTCCGCAAGCTGGACTGCTTCGTCGATGTCGTGAGTCACAAAAATGACCGTCTTACGCTCCGCTTCCCAGATGCGAAGCAGTTCTCCCCGCATAACCAGGCGCGTGATGGAATCCAGCGCTCCAAACGGTTCATCCAGATAAAGCATGTCTGGGTTCACGGCGAAGGCGCGCGCTACTTCTAGCCGCTGCTTCATGCCACCGGACAGTTCCGAAGGGTATGACTCCTCGAAACCTTGCAGACCCACCATATTGATATAGTGTTTGATACGTTGCTCGCGTTCCGAACGCGACAGTTTGAACAAGCCGAATCCGATGTTTCCCTCAACGGTCAGCCACGGGAAGACGCCGCGTTCCTGAAACACAAATATCCGGCGCGGATCCGGCCCCCGAACCGCTTGGCTATCAATGCGAACCTGCCCGCTCGTTGGAGAAAGAAATCCGCCCATCACATTTAGAAGCGTGGATTTGCCGCATCCGGAAGGTCCAACCAGACACACAAACTCCCCTTCGCGCACCTCAAGATCGATGTCGTTCAGCACTTCCGTACTTTTGCCATCGCGTGCGAACACCATGCTGACGTGTTCCGCGCGTAACTTGGTGCCTGCGATTGGCGATTTCACCGCTTCTGTTGACAAGATGGCTAGTCCTCCGAATAACCCCAACGGAATGATTTAATCTTTTCCAGTGAGCGCATGGCCGTATCCAGCAGCAGCCCAATTATCCCGATGATGAGCATTCCCGCAACTACCAGGTCGTAGCGATTCCCTGCGTTTCGCGCATCCACGATCAGAAATCCCAGTCCAGAATCTACGGCGATCATCTCTGCCGCAACCACCACCAGCCACGCGACGCCCAACGTAATCCGCAGGCCAATGATGAGCTGCGGCACAACAGCGGGATACAGGACGCTGTAAACGAGTGTGCTTAACCCCATGCCAAAATTGCGGCCTGCATTTATGTACACACCGGGGATGTTCCGCACTGCGTTCATGGCCGTCAGAAGCAACGGGAAGAAGCAAGCCAGGAAGATCAAGAAAATGGCGGAAAGATCGCCCACACCGAACCAAAGAATGGCGATTGGAATCCAGGCCAAAGGAGAAATAGGACGCAGAATCTGGATGATTGGGTTCAGAGCCATCTCCAGCCGACTGTACCAGCCAATCGTAAGGCCCAGAGGAATCGCCAGAACGGCGGCCAAAACGAATCCCCAAGTGACTCGGAACAGGGAAGCGACAACGTATTTCAACAGCAGCCCGTGTCGCAACAGATCGACGATGCCACCAACGACTCCCAGCGGGCTTGGCAAGATGTAACCGGGATGCCGGCTAATGGCAATCTGCCAGATCACCAGGAGAACCGCGATAAATACGATAGGCCGGAGCCGCACTGCCAGATTCAAAGTCGTGCACCTCTTTGCTCACGCATTCCCAGCCACCCCGAAGAAGTCCAGGAGGTGCGAAGCTACAACACTGGGACTGGTCAAAGCAATGAAGTGCCCCGCATCGACCATGATGAGTCTGGACCGTGAAATCAAGACGTTCGCTCGTACTGCGAAGGCTTGCGGCACAGCCGCATCGTGTGAACCATGAAAAATGAGTGTTGGCACACGAAGTTGCGGCAACATCGCCGGAACCTTCGCCAGCACTTCCTCGGGATTTCCCCATCGCAAAACGGACATCAAGCGCCAGGAGCCAAATAATCCGGAAAACGGAGCGGCAAAATCTGCTATCGCATCGTCCAGCTCCGCCGCCCTCTTTTCCGGCAGAGCGTAACGCATGGCGACATTCCAGAAGATCAGGTTCACCAGCGGCGCAAGGAGCTCGCCGATAACAGGAATGCGAATGAGTCGGAATAAGTGGAAGGGTTTCAACTCCGGAAACATGGCGGGCGAGAGAAGCACTAAGTGATCCACGCGGTTTGGAAAACGGTACGCATAGTGCACCGCGACGGCGGAACCCGCATCATGCCCCACCACGTGCCACTTCTCGATGTTGTGTTCCACGCGAATCTGCTCAATGTGTTCGGCCAGCACTTCCAATTGGTTCGGACCGTAGGGGATTTTCGGAGTCCTGCCAAGCCCAGGCAAATCGACGGCAAGGCAAGTAAAGCTGCCACGGAGCCTTTCGATAATGCCGCTCCAGAGCCGGCTGCTGGTGGGCATGCCGTGTATGAACAAAACGGGATATCCTGATCCGCAAGAAAGCAGATACACGCGAAACCCCTTCCTCCCTAAGAACGAAAAACTAGCTCGTCCTTCCGACAGGTTGCGACCACAATTTGCAGAACCTGTAAAGAACCCATTCACTGGACCGGAAAAAACTCAGAATCAAACCGAGAAGAAAGGTCGAGAGCACTCCCTTTGGTTTCAGCCGCGCGTACAGCAAGTTCAACGTCCAGGCGGGGCTGATGTAGATTGTGCCCGAGTGCCGCAAGCCGATGCGATTTCGTACTGGCGGCTGATAGACAACATTTTCGATTCCACTGTTAAAGAATTTCGCCAGCTGCATCACCCGGCTGCTGTAGCAGATCCTCGCGCGAAGCGGCAGTTTCCCCCGTTTGCGGTGCTTCAAAATCAGGCCAGCCGATTCCGCTGCCTGCCGCAACGCAGCGGTAACTCCATTCGCCGTGATGGGATCCACCATGGATGCGGCCTCGCCCGCAATCAGCCAGTTCGGCCCCGCCACCCCGATATGAACGCGAGATCGAAAGGAAGTGACGTTAGGTGCGCTGATGTCGCCAGCCTGTAGCAGCGGCTCGAAACGCGGAAACCTCATCAGTTGTTGGCGGAAGATCTCTTCCACCGAGAGTCCCTGTGCGCGTTTAGCTTTCATCGCCTCGCCTGAGGTCACGTACCCAACGCTGACTACATCGGGGTTGATGGGAATTTCCCAAACCCAGTCCAGGTATTCGCCGAGCATCGGTTCCATATACAAAGTTGTTCCTTCAATCGCGTCAGGAACGGAGAAGTACGTCCACATCGCCACTTTCCCAGGCCCATTGTGAACGGCGGGAAGCTGGAACTCGCGAGCCAGCAAAGATGTTGCGAAACCCGACGCGTCTATAAACCAAGGCGAAGAAAACTGTTGGCCACCCTCAGTGTGAACGGAAGAGATCTGCTTACGGTTTCGTTCGACCCGAACAACCTTGTCGCGAACCAGCGTCACCCCGGAGTCGATCACCCTCTTTAGCAGCTCCTCGTCCAGGCGTGCTCGATCCACGTGCAGGGTGCGCAATTCAACGTAGAATGGCGCGCCGGCAAGCCACGGGACCGGAACATAGTCTTCGGGAGGGCCTTCGCGCATTTTCAGAATCACGTGTCGCTTCCAGGTTCCCATCCGAGTTGCAACCACGTCCTCCATGGGCAGCCCCAGGGCTTTCAACAGGTCGGGACTCGACCAATCCAGCGATTCACCCACCGCCTCGCGAACGGTGCCACCGGGCTCAATGCAGACGACTTTCAGCCCTGCCTTTGCGAGGTGCAAAGAGGCTGCTTTTCCAGCCAAGCCCCCACCCACGACGGTCACATCGCAGCTCGTGGACGGCCGCCGGTCTGGCATGGGTTCAGCGCCCGAAGGCGATTCGGTTTGTCCGATCAAACAGGGGACCCCTTAGGACCGACCCCGGATGGTCGGATATTGC
>Ga0070765_100000179_pt1 | contig 39393 bp, 36 predicted proteins | sample HubBroMetageWFT5_FD_71516 | JGI IMG/M metagenome (GOLD analysis project Ga0070765, IMG submission 71516) | Warmed and freeze-thawed soil microbial communities from the Hubbard Brook experimental Forest, New Hampshire - Hubbard Brook CCASE Soil... | ecosystem: Environmental > Terrestrial > Soil...
GGCCGAAGAAATATTCTGCTGCTGCAACAGAAGCCACAGTGTCAAGGACTGCGCCAGGCAGGTAGCGCGTATCGACCCGAGGTGCGAAGCCGCGCGCACCATCCGGCTGGTTTTTGCAATCCTGAGCGCTACATCCTGCTCCGCGACGATGCTGTCGGGACGCCTTTTTGCACGAGAGTGCAAGGAGGTTTCGGTTTTCGCGTAGCCACGCAAGCGAAGAGAAAGTGTGACTTGTGGTAGCAGCCGGAACGCACGCCAGAAGAGGGCGCGAGACTCCGCGTCGAGCGCCCTATACCGACGGAGTCGTTCCCACATCGGCAGGTTCAACGTTCAATAGTCCGTTTTGCACCAAATTGGTCAGGAGTTCCGAGAGGTTGGCGCGCAGCAGGCCGGGTTCGACTTCGAATTCTTCCAGGAGTTTTTCGTACGCTTCCCTAATCGAAGGCGAAGACGCCAAATGTTCCCACATGCGGGTGCCGGTGGTGTCCAGTCCAAAGTAGCGCTCGGTCTGCAGATTCAGCAGAACGGATTCGCCCTCCAGATGACGCACCAATACGTGTCTGGGTACGACGGTACGATTCTCGAACTCAACCATGTGCATCACTCCCGTTGGATGCAGTTTCTGTAAGGCGCTTGTTGGGAACCGAAAGCTGCCCGTTATCTTACCGAGGAACGTGGCCTGCGTCACGCTCGCGATTTTCGTTAACGAGCATCGCATTGTTTTCTGGGCTGAGACACGCTATAAATTCGCTAGTGAGTGCGCGCGCGATATCGATCGACTCCCTGGAAAAATGGTTCCCGCCTTCCTACGGCGGATGGCGCGCGTTCACACAGCCCTTTGCCCCGCCGACGTCCCCGGCATTGCGTGGGGTGGCCTTCGATGTTGGTGAGGGCGAAGCCGTAGCGCTTCTGGGTGCGAATGGGGCGGGGAAATCGACACTGTTACGAATTCTGGCGACGCTGTTACTCCCGACCCGTGGCAAAGCGACGCTTGCAGACCACGATGTCGTCGACGCGCCACGCGAGGTGCGCCGGAATCTGGGCTATCACGCGGGAACGGATTTGGGTTTTTATGCGCGGCTGACCGGACGCCAGAACTTGCGGTTCTTTGGAAGACTGAATCATCTTTCGGACAGTCTCCTCGGGTCGCGCGCAAATTTTCTGGCCGACCGATTGGAGCTGGGGTCCGCTCTCGACAAGCAGGTCCGCATGCTGTCGTCCGGCACCGTTCAGAAGCTCAGCCTGCTACGAGCATTACTGCACCAGCCGAGAGTGTTGCTGCTCGATGAACCGACCCGCAGCCTGGATGCATTCGCCGCAGCCAGCTTCCGGCAATTTCTGAAAACCGAGGTGCTGCGCGCTCAGGGCAGTTCCCTGCTCTTTGCGTCGCATTCGCTAGCCGAAATCGAATTGCTCGCGGATCGGGTGGCTGTTCTGCACGACGGCAAACTCCTCGCGTTCGATAGTCCGGCTCGCTTGAAACGGGACGCTTCTGCCGTAACGCTTGAGGAAGTTTTTTTTCGCCTGACAGGTCATAGCGCACCGTCGATTCCGGAGTCCGAGACGGCATGATGGCGATGATGCGGGATCTGTGGCTTTTCTTCGATCGCGACCTTCGTATCGCCAGCACCTATCGAAGTCCGTTTATTCTGGAAATCGTTCAAGCATTGTTCGGGGCGGCACTGTTCTACTATGTCGCGCAATTCGTGGATTCGCCCGAATTGCGGAGTGCCCTGCCGCAGGGCAACAGTTATTTTGCGTATTCGCTGATTGGATTTGTCTTTTTCGATTATCTGGGAGCGGCGCTGGATTCGATCGATCGCAGCCTGGAAGAGGCGCGTGACACCGGCACGCTGGAGCCGCTGCTGGTGACCCAGGTACCGTTGCCCGTGGCTTTGATTGGCTCCGCGGTCTATCCCTTTGTCGCGACAACGGTGCGCATCGCTGTGTATCTGGCCTGGGGCGCGCTGCTGTTCGGTTTTCCGTTGCGTCAGGCGAACTGGCTTTCGGTCATCGCCGTGCTCATCGCTACGCTTCTGGCGTTTTCCGGCCTGGGCCTGCTCTCGGGTGCATATCTGCTTTTATTCAAGCGAGGCAATCCTTCGAAATGGTTTTTGCTGGGCGTATCGAGCGTCGCGGGAGGAATGCTTTTCCCTGTGACTATCTTGCCGGAATGGCTGCAATTCGTGGCGCACTTGAATCCGGTAACCTACGCGCTGGAAGCGACGCGCGCATCCCTTCTGAACGGTGCTTCCATTGTTGCGATAGGGCGCCAGCTTGGAGTTCTGTTGTTGTTCGCAGCTGTTCTCCTTCCCATCTCTATCGTTGTTTTCGGTTGGGCCCTTCGACGCACCAAGATCACCGGGACGCTCACTCACCGGTAAAGGCGGGCAAGTCCGAGGCCAAAAACAAACCGGCTCCGCGTTGCGGAGCCGGTTCGCGGTTTGTTCTTGACTAGAGCTACGACTTCTTTTTCTTCGCTCCGGTTTTCATATCAATGCCACCGGTAATTTGCTGCACCTGGTCAAGGCCTTCCTTGGCTTGCTTTCCCCAAGGACCGTTGGGATCAAGGTCGATGGCTTTCTGGTAGGCTTCGACGGTACCCGGCTTGAGCGTTACTTCCATTTTGTCGCCGACCTGCTTGTAGTCCGCGGAAGCAACAAGGCAGGCACCTAGCAGATACCACGTCTGGGCACTCTTCGGATCGATGTCGGTAGCTTTTTTGAGCGGCTCCACTGCTTCCGTCATCCGTTGCGCCTGATACAGGCTGATGCCGAAGTTCCGCCAGGCTAGCGCCGCGCCCGGAGGATCGAGCTCCGCGCTCTTCGTGTACGCAGCTCGGGCTTCGTCAATCTTGCCGACGCGCGCCAACACGTTGCCTAGGTTGTTGTAGTAGCCCGCGTTATCCGGCTTCAACGTAACTGCCTGTTGGTAGGCGTTGATAGCCTCGTCGTTGCGTCCGGCAAGATCGTACGCTTCGCCCATGCGCGCCCAGAACAAGTGAAGGTTTGGATCCTTCTCCGGCGCAGCCTTCTGCGCTTCCTGGAATTCCGCGACCGCCTGGTTGGAAAGATCAAGAACCTTTGCCTTGGCTGCATCGCGCTGGTCGGCAGGGGCTTTGGTCTGGTCCGCTTTTGCAGCGCGCTCCTGCTCCAATAGAGCCACGGCCTTCTGGAAGTGTTCCTTCATGCCGGTGAATTTCTGCTGCGCTTCCTGGCGTTTCTTATATTCCGCAGCAGCTTCCGGATTCTGCTTTTCCAGGATTTCCTTGAAGTTCACGTTGATCGGCGCGCCGTCGGATCCGTGCACCTCCACTGCGATCTCGAATGGATTCGCCATCTGGGCCGTTTGGATGGTCACCGTGTACTTGCCATTTTTTAGCCCGTTAAACTGGAATTTTCCCGCGCTGTCAGTTTTTGTTTCGGTAATCGCGCCCTGATCACTCTTAATCTTCACGGGCAAGTCGTTCCAAGGCTTGCCGTCAAAGTCTATGATGCTGCCAGTGAGTTTTCCCTCGTTCTGAGCGGCCGCTCGAGGCACCATAATACTGGCAAGCCCCAACGCCAGCAGTACGGCGAGCGCATTCGCCTTGAAAAATTTCAACATGCCCGATTCTCCTTTTGTCTGTGAGGAGCCCAGCCCGGTGCTCCAGCCGGATTCGCTCCATTATCTCTCTTTTACGCCCGAATCCAATGGGCAGCCGAATTTCATCGGCGGCTGCCCGCGACGGTACGGTAGGGGACAGGATCAACCGCGCCGGCCTCCGCAAATGCTCGTAAACGGAGCAGGCAACTGTCGCACGTGCCGCACGCGAGTTCTTCTCCTTGATAGCAGGACCATGTCAAGTGCAGCGGCGCATGCAACTGCATTCCCGTCCGGATAATCTCGCTCTTTTTCATTTCAATTACCGGGGTCACGATTTCGATCTGCGTTTCCGGCCGGGTTCCCACGCAAATCAATTCCTGAAAAACACGGTAGTATTCCGGGCGGCAATCGGGATAGCCAGAGCTGTCTTCCGCAACGGCGCCAATGTAAATCGCACCGGCGCCGATGGCTTCCGCCCAGCTCACCGCGACACTGAGAAAATGCGCGTTGCGGAAAGGCACATAGGTTATAGGAATCGAACTGCCGCCAGGGCCGGGCTCGCCCAGTTCGTTCTCAGGTACGGCGATATTTTCGTCCGTGAGCGCCGAACCGCCGATGGCGCGGAAATGCTCCAGCCTGGCGTGAAGCCGGGATTGCACTTGATAGTGGTTGGCAATCGCGCGGAAGGCCTGCAACTCGCGCGCTTCTGTCCGCTGGCCGTAGCTCGCGTGAAGCAGCGCCAGATTCTGCGGGCCGTGACGTTCCGCGGCCATGGCTGTGCTAACACAGGAATCCATGCCACCGCTAAGAAGCACGACCGCTTTCAGAGAATCGGTCAAAACTAATCTTCCTCTCTCGTCCTTTGCAATCATAAGGATTGCTCTAGACGCCGCGCGTGGCGGGATCCCAAACAATCTTGTGCAACTGCAATCCAAGCCGCACAGCAAGCCCGTCCTCGAGTATCCACTCCACCAAGGCGCGGGGCTCCAGTCCAGTCCATTTCCCCAACGGATCGTCGTGTACCGGAGAAAACAGCACTTGCCTGGTGCGTTCCGCCAACGCATGCTCACGCGCGAAGTCCCGCGCAAATTCGTAATCCCGCCGGCTGGAGATCACAAATTTTACTTCGTCTTCCACCCCCAGCTCCTGGAAATTCCGTTGGTCGAAAGTATCGGCCTCGCCGGAGTCTGGACACTTTACATCCACAATCTTGATAACTTGTCTTGGGAGCCTGCCGATAAAGCGTTCCCCACTGGTTTCAATCATCACCATGTACCCAGCCCCGAGCAGTCGCTCCGCCAGCGGATAAACCTCCTCCTGCAGCAACGGTTCGCCTCCGGTCAGCTCCACCAGCATCAACCGCGGGTCTCCCTCGTCACTGAGCTCCGCCACGCGTTCGAGCACCTCTTCAACGCTCATCTTCTTCCCACCGTGAAACGCATAAGCCGTATCACACCACGTGCAGCGAAGATTGCAGCCCGTGAGCCGCACAAAAATGCAGGGCAAGCCCGCGCGGGTCCCCTCGCCCTGAATGGATTTGAAAATCTCTGTAATGTGCATAGCCGAATGAGAAAGGAGAAAGCCGTTTACTGGCTGCTGCTCTTTAACTTCTTTATCGAACGTTTCGAGAGCCAGTAAATTCCCCCGAAAAATAAGAGCATGGTCACGACCAAACGCGGATAGCCGGCAGCGACGCCCATCATCCGCAATACCACGATATAGCCGGCGGCAACCAGCAGCGCCGGAATCAGAATGATGAAAAGCGCGCGATTCATGTTTCCAGAACGCCTCAACCCTTCAGTGCCGCGGGACGATAGCGTGCGAAAGCCGTATCCGTCTCCCAAATCACCGCCTCGGTCACTCGCGCTCCCGGCGGCAAATCCTTTACCTTGCTGAGTACTTCCTCATAGAAATACTTGGCCAGGTTCTCCGCAGATGGATTGATGGTCGTGAACGGCTCGAGGTCGTTAATAAATTGATGATCCAGGCGCTTGATAATCTCTCGGATTACCTGCTTGAGGTGGGTGAAGTCCACCAGCAGGCCGATGTTGTCCAGTTGCGGGCCCTCCAACGTGATCTGCACTCGGTAGTTGTGCCCATGGACGTTTTCGCACTTTCCCTTGTATCCACGAAGGGCGTGCCCTGATGAAAAGGTCTCTTCGACGCTGACCTGAAACATTTCTAGATTATTTCCTTCTCGCGCTAGCACAAAGTGGGCGCCCCACACGCCCCCTCGCAACCTACTGTTGCGTATGGGTCTTGGGTTTTCCTAATCTAGTCGCGAATCCCCTGGCGTTACTTAATGTCGTTAGTCAAAAACCGGCGGATATCCGCTAGCTCGTGCGTCTTTTTGTACGGAGGTAGCGAGTCCAAGAAAATTTTACCATAGGGCATGCGTTGGATGCGGGTATCGAGCAACGCCAGCACGCCCCGGTCGGTCTTCGAGCGAATCAAGCGTCCAAAGCCCTGTTTGAGCGACAGGACCGCTTGCGGTACCTGAAATTCGGCAAAGGGGTTGCGCCCTTCTTCCTGAAGGGCCCTTACGCGGGCGGCGACAATGGTGTCGCTGGGCACCGCGAACGGCAAGCGGTCCACAATCACGCAGGACAACTGCTCGCCCGGCACGTCCACGCCTTGCCAGAAGCTCGCCGTGGCGAACAACACCGCGTTGGGGGTGTTCTTGAAGCGTTCCAGCAACGTGGAGCGCGGCGCGGTGCCTTGCAGAAGCAGCGGAAAATCGAGGCGGTTGCGCAGCCGTTCGAATAGATCGTTCATTTGCGCATAGCTGGTGAACAGGCAAAAGGCTCTACCCTCGCTGATTTCCAGCAATTGCTCGATTTCATCGGCGGCCTTGGAAGCGAAAGAGGCGTCCCGCACGTCGGGCATTTTTTGCGGCAGGTACAAGAGCGCCTGCTGCGGATAGTCAAATTCGGGCGGCAAGGCGTTTTCTTTGGCGTGATCCAGGCCCATGCGCTGGCGGATATATTCAAAGCGCCCAGCGACCGTGAGCGTGGCGGACGTGAGAATCACGGTATCGAACTTTTCAAACAGTCGTTCGCGCAGAATCTGGCTGACGTCGATCGGCGTGGCGGCAAGAAACACGCCTTTGTTCCTTCGCTCGTACCAGTAAACATAATTTTTTTCGTTGGACTCGAAGAGAAACGCCAGCTCCTGGCGCAACTCGAAGCTGCGGCGGGCGATGCGCAACAACTCTTCCGGTTTTTGCGTCAGGGCCCCAAACTCCGATTCCATCGCTTTCAGCGAATTCAGCAGCGCATCGTAGGGCTCGCGATTCTGTTCCAGGAAAGCCTGGCGTTCCGCGCTTGAAAAGGGGAAACGGCCATCGCGTGGCGAAAAAACTTCGAAGAACGAGCGACTTTTCTCGCGAATGCGTTGCGTCTTGCGAAGCAGCGTCGGCGTGCCCTGGTGCGTCACGCGCATGGCCTGATCGGCGTCTCGCGCGAGTTCCTCAAAGCGGAAGTTGGAAATCTGCCGCCCGAAATAATCGCTGGCCACATCTTCCATTTCGTGGGCTTCGTCGAAGACCACCGCGGAATATTCCGGCAGGATGCTCCCAAAATCGTCTTGCTTCAACGCCAGGTCCGCAAAAAACAAATGGTGATTGACGATGATCAGCTCCGCATCCTTGGCCCGCGCGTGCATTTGGGTAACGAAGCAGCGCTGAAACTCCGGACATTTTTGCCCGGTGCAGGTATCCCGCCGCGCATCGATGCGCGACCAAAGCTCCGAATCATCCGGCAGAAAAGTAAGTTCGGCACGATCGCCTGTCTCCGTGAGCTTGGACCAATCCTTGATCTGCCGGAACGCGTCTACTTCCTCCATCCCGCGCAACATCGGCTGGTCCGCCATGGCGTGCACTTTAGTGAGGCAAAGGAAATTCGAACGGCCCTTCATGACCGCTACTTTTAATTGCGGCGCAAAATGTTTCTGCAGGAACGGAATGTCCTTTTGGTAGAGCTGCTCCTGAAGCGATTTTGTAGCCGTCGAAATCACCACGCGCCTTCCGCTGCAAATCGCCGGCAGCAGATACGCGAGTGTCTTTCCCGTGCCGGTGCCCGCTTCCACGATCGCGTGGTGATGCTTGGCAAAAGCGTCGTCGACCACCCCTGCCATCTCCAGTTGCGCGGGACGGTGCTCGTACCCGCCAAACATGCTTTTTTCCAGAAACCCGCCGGGACCAAACACCTGCTCCATCGAGGGCCGGGAATCGTCGCCGGTATCGGAGCCTTCCTCAACGTCTCCCGGCACTTCCTCGCGCCGGATCCGGGCAGCGGCAGCCGCCGCGACGCTGCCCCGAACGGGCCGCTCTTCTTCCAAGGGAACGTACACTCGCTCCGGCACCGGTTCCGAGCTTTCTTTTCTTGGTTCGACCAGTCTTGGTTCAACCCGGTTCGTCTTGGAATTGCGTCTAGGCAGAGGTTTTTCCGTCATTTCTAAACTGCGTGAATTCCTAACGATAGCACAGAGAGGCCAAAGGGACAGGCGCAGGACAGGACGTTAATAGTTGGGCACCGCAGGCAATTACCCGAAATTTCCGGGCAGTCCGGCGCTACAGTGTTTTTGGGGCCTTCTCGCCATCCTGTCCGCGGGAACGGGTTGTTCAAATCTGCCTTGGGGTACATGAATGAAATCCATATTCTCAAAGCTCCTTCTGGTCTGCAGCTCTCTGTTCTTGCTTTCGTCATGCAGCGGGGTGCAAGACCGCTGTACCAGTTGCACCCCGACCGGGAACGCCACGCTGAACCTAACGCTCTCCGACACGCCGCCAACCGGGGTTAGCGTCGTCAGCTTTACGCTGCCAATTTCGGGAATCAGCCTGACTCCTTCCACGGGAAGCCCAGTTTCGGTTTTCTCAGGCGGAAGTTTCGAGTTGACCCACCTGGTATCTGATTCCACACCGGTCGCGGTAGGAGTAGCCGTGCCGGCCGGGAGCTACACGTCCATTAACGTAACTCTGGGGACCTCCACCGGGATTTTCTTCAACGGATCAGGTGCGACACTCACGATCGGCGGCGTGGCGTGCGTGACAGGCACCTATTGCAAATTGCCAAACGGCGCTGCCACCACGATCTCGGTCCCCATAACACTGACGCTCACCGAAAATCAGGCCCAGTGGATCGGCCTGGATGTGAATCTGAACAACGCGATCACATCCGCGAATGGCGTCACCGTCGATTTCACGCAGCCTAGCGTCCTGACCACACTGACAACACCCCGTACAAACGTGCCCACTGGCGCCGTGGATTCGATTGACGATTTCACGGGATTGGTTACGGCCTACACTTCCGGGAGCAGCATCACCATAAAGTCCGGGACCCGCGGCTCGATGGTGGCGACCATTACCGGCTCCACAACCTATGACGACCCGCAGGGCCTTTGCTCCTCGGCAGCTTCCATCTCGAGCTGTATTTCTGCGACCGCTCCAACGGTCGTCAGCGTTCAGGCTTACCTCACGAACACGGGTGCCATCAATGTGTCCGAGATTGACGTCATCGATACTTCCGGATCCGATTCTGTCGAGGGATTCATTTATCCGAGTTCCTGCAACGGCACCGGCAGCTTCGGACTGTTCCTCTTTGATAGCGCAGTAAGTTCCGGCAACTCAACGTTGACAGGCCTTTCCTACGGTGCAGGCTTCTGCCTGCTTCTTAACCCGAGCGCTCCGTTCCTGGTGGATGGCGGACTTCTTACCAGTGCTGGCGTCGTCGGCTCAGAGACGGGCTTTTCAAGCGCCTCCGATCTTACGCCCGGCCAAGTGGTGCGCGTCCAAGTCAGCAACGTGACCGCGGGCGCTCTTGTTGGCGCTACTGTAAACGGAGTTCTGTTGCGCTATTCACGGATCCCCGCAACGGTGAACCTCATATCTGCGAATAACTTCAGCCTGAATGTGGCTAGTGTGCCGGGTTACATGAACTTCACGCTTTCGCCATTGGTGGCCACATATACGAACAACACTATTTTCGAAGGCGTACCCAACATAGGTTCCTTAGCTAACAATCAGTCCGTAGGGATCCGGGCGTTGTACTTTGCTAACCCGGGCAACTCTCCGGTTACAGGAGCAAACTTCCTAGCAGCTAAGGTGCGCGCCAACTGATTTTTTCCCGCCTCCGCAAAAGGCAACGGGCCCCGGAAGTTTCGGGGCTCGTTCTTTTTTGGTACGCGGATGTTCGAAACAATTTCATGGTCAAACGCAACTGCGCCAGCGCAAAACTTAAAGTGTTACTTGAACTCCTTTTTCACGGGAAAAATCAAGAATGTCGGCGTGCCGACATTCTTCAACCAGACACTTTGGCATAGCGCATGCGCGTCACAAATTCGGTTTCACCGGGCCGATCACACGCCGCCAACCGTGGTGTTTGCCGGTAGCGGAGTGCCCATCGGGCCCATGGGTACCGAGGGAATATTCGGCGCCATCACGGGTTGCAAGCGCCGGTACAGCGCCAGCGACACCGCGCCCATGCCCCAGAGCGTCACCGCCACGCCGGCCCAGAAGCCAACCCAGGGCAACGTAGTGATCACACGAATCGCGATCACTCCAACCGCCATGCGCGCCACCAGCGGCCACAGCTCCGTGGTCTTGCCCATGATCCATTGCCCGACGATCGCTCCGACGACCACTTCCGAGCAGATAAGCACGAAGAACCACAGGAAAAACGTGGAGATGCCCACGAGCAGTCCAACTACCGTGATACACGCAACAAACGCCGCGATAAACACGCCTGGCAACACCAAAACGCCCAGACCAAACGATGCTCCCAGATTTTCCGCAGCCTGCACGGTTTCCACCGTAAATTTCGGCATCAGGCTAATCAGCACCAGTCCGAGCAGAACATACGCGCCGGTCCAAATCACACGCCACACGTAGTAGCCGCCACCGTGCGTGTTGTAGTTCTTGTGCTCCGTCATCTTAAACATCACTGGAGAAGCGAGTTTTGCGTCGGAGGCGACGCTGGGTTGCTTCTCGCCTTCGAATTTGGCAGACCCGTTAATCACTGCGCCGGAGCCGATGGACAGCGATTCGCCTTTTCCCTGTAGATTTCCGCCGATGGTTCCGGAAATCGAAAGCTGTTTGAAGTAGGCCAGAACATCGCGATCGATTTTCCCGTCGAGCGTAGCGGTTTCTCCGAACATCGTCACGCTGCGGCCGATCCTGCCGTTGGAATCCAGATTGATTACTTGATTGAACGCCAGCACCCCGTGATCGACGGTGCCGCTGATGGTGAGATTGTTCGCAAAGGAGCGCAGGCTGCCGTCGATCTGGCCGCTAACCCGCGCGGATTGCGCGAAGCAAAAAACGTCGCCGTTTACGTGGCCGGAAATGTCCACCTGCTGGCCGAAGGCATACACATCACCGTCTACCGTGCCCAGGATGCGCACGTGCTCTCCGGAAAGAAACACGTCGCTTTTCACGACTTCATCTTTCTTTATTTCGACCGTATCTCCCTTGCGGACTTCGGTTGCCGAGGCGGGGCTCGCGAAGCCCGCCATCAACCCCAGGCTTGCGAACATCATCGCCAACGCTGACCCTCTTCGCACATATCTCCGGAACGCGAACAGTGCCACTCCCATCGTGGCTATCAGCGCAACCGCTTCCAGCAAAGTGAACATGGATTGCCATCCTTTCCAGAAGGCGCCTTGAAACAACAAAAGGTTCAGCAGATTGGTGCTCCCGAAACCTGCCTGTTCCAATTGCAATTGCCAGGGCTCGATGTACCCGGTATAAAGTGCATAAATTCCCAGCATCGCCAGGCCGAAGACGACTCCCCAGATCCAGTTCATGGAGCGCTTCACCTTGGATTGAAACTCCGCCAGCCGCGCGGGCAGCGGCTCATCCTCTTCAAACATGGCGCGCGTCAGCAAGCGTGATTCGCGGTCCAGCACGCGGAGCAAGGTGAGGCACTTGGTGCAAGTCTGGGTGTGTAGAGACACTTCCTGCGCGCTCTCGCGGTCGAGTTGCCGTTCGACATAGAGCAGCAGAGTGATTTCATCCAGATGCTTGTTTGGAGTGAGTTCGGACTGGCTCACCGGAGTCCTCCCGCGGCAAGGACACTGTTTTCTCCCAGCGCCTGCCTCAGCTCGTGCCTTGCGCGCAGCAACACCACACCCACAAACGCCCGCCGCACGCCCAGGGCATCTGCAATTTCGTCATAGCTCATATCGGAGTAGTAGCGCATTGCCAGAGCCATGCGCGCGCGAGCGCCGAGCTTGCTCAGCGCCTTGCGTACTTCTTCGCTGGTGCGCTCTTCAATCAGTTTTTCCAGTTGATTCGGCTCCGGGCACTCCAGAGGCATTTCGGTGACGTCTTCGGTTTCTTTATCCTGACGAAGCTTGCGGCGCCGAAGCATGTCCCAGCAATGGTTGGCGGAGACCTTGTAGAGCCACGCGGTGAAAGACCGGGTCTGATCGTACTGCTCGAGTTTGTCACGCAGCTTCATGAAAATTTCCATAGTGGCATCTTCCGCGTCTTCCCGCGTGGGCATAGCCCTGCGGCAGAAGCGAAAGATCGCCGGAGCGAACTCCCGATACAAATCGCCCCAGGCCTGGGTATCCCCGGTCCGTGCCCGGACGATCAATTCTAACGGCTCCGTTTTTCCCGGCGCGCTCATTCGCCCTGGTCTCAGCGGTTCCATAGTGGATACGCACGAATGCCCCCGAAACTATCACAAGTTGCTATGTACACGTAGCTTGGAGCGCGCTTGGTCTCCCGGCTCGAAGGTCCCAGGAGCATCATGGACATGGCTGGTTGTGGTTCTTCCAGGAAATGCATTCATGCAATCTTGTTGCAAGCAAAAGGGTTAAGGTGCTCCGATCGTCCGTCGTCAGGAAAAAGAGCCGGTCCCTGGCTGGTTCGGGGCCGTCTCTCATCCAGCAAACTTGAGTCGCGCCGCAGCTAGAAGGTGAACTTCGCCGCAAGCTGCAAGCTACGTGGGCCGCCGCCACCGAGAATCGGATAACCGATGCCCACGTCTCCTGTCACAGTCAGAGGCAGCGTACCTTGGAGGTGCCCATTCGGACCGAACGAGTTTGTCAGTGTTGGATCGGCCAGAAAGTTCGGGTACAGCGGACTGGCAAAGTTGGGGTGATTAAACAGATTGTAGGCCTCGAACCGGAGTTCCATCTTCAGACGCTCGGTAATGCTAGTGTTCTTGAAAATGGAGAAATCAAATTGGCGGAAGTGCGGACCAAGCAACGAATTGCGTCCAAGGTCGCCGAAGTGCCGCGTGCCCGGGACGCAAGACGCAGCCGTACCGTCAAAACCGGAGGCTATCGGAGTACACGGTGCTGCGAATGAGCTCAGATCGAGAAAGTTATTCGGATCGCTGTAATTGTAGTGAATGGGTCCGACCACGTCTGGCTTCGAAAAGAAGGTGCCCGAACCGTCGTAGTCATCCGATTCCAGAATCATGTGGAACGGCGCGCCCGATTGTACGGTGAGGATGCCGTTAAGTCCCCAACCGTTGGTGAGTTTCTCCAGGCTGCCGTGGCGATTGGGGAGCTCGTAAACGAAATTCCAGGTCAGGCGGTTCCGCACATCAAAGTTTGAATTGCCTCTGTTGCCGGAAAGGTTGTTGCTGTCTGTCGGTTGGGCGGCGTTGGGTACGTAATCTTCGCCGTCGCTGGCATCGTCGATGGAATGCGACCAGGTGTAATTCAGGCTGGTTGTCAGTCCATGCCAGTTGTCGACGCGATAGCTTACTTGTAGGGCGTTGTAATTCGAGTTGGCCGCGCTTTCTTCCCAGTAAATATAGTTGCGGTTGGGGTTGAGCGGGCCTGGAACAAAGGTGATGGAACCGCCCGGGCAAGCTACACCGGGCGTAGGAGACGGGCCGTTCGGGCAATCGGAAGCGAAGATCTGCGCCGCGCTAGGTTGGTTGAGATCGCGGAAGTCGAACAGTTTGTGTCCCTGCGAACCTACGTATCCGACCTGCAGGACCGTTTTGCGGGTCAATTGCTGCTGCACGTTCAAATTGAAGTTTTCAAGATAAGGGCTGCGGATGTGCGGATTGACGCCGAACTCGTCAGCCATGGGAGAGAAATTGGAAATGTCCCCGAATACCGGAACTCCCGGCGCAAAGGGTGCTTGGATCGGAGACGCAAATGAGATCTGCCCAGTCCCCGGCAACCCGGAATAGGCGGGGCCAGGATCGAAACTGCTGCTGAAAGGCAGATGGCCCAAAAGCAGGTCCTGCGAAGGGGCATCGTAGAACACGCCGAATCCTGCACGAACCACGGTCTTGCCTTTGCCGGTAACATCCCAGGCAACGCTGAGTCGCGGAGCCCAGTTGTTGTAATCCGGCTGGTAAAGGCGCCCTTGGCCTACAGGAAAAACATCTCCAGTGGTGGGATCGACATTGTTAAACATGCCGTGCTTTTCCTGGATAATCCCGAAATAGTCATAGCGTAAACCGAGATTCACGGTAACCCGGCGATTCACACGATAGCTGTCCTGCAAATAGAACGCGTGAGAATTTTCCATGGTGTTCCGGTTGGTGTCCCCGGTTCCTTGTGTTCCACCATCATCGGGGATGCCTGCAAGAAAAGATTGCAGACCGGAAAATTCCAGCTTGCCGCGAAATGTGCGGTTGAACATCTGCGACACAGAGGTCCTGCGGAATTCGTAACCGAACTTGATGTCGTGCTTGCCGGATTTCCACGAAATATTGTCGATGTAGTGCCAATTGGTGTCCACGCGCTGGCGGGGGTCGGCCTTGTCGGCTCCGAGTTGCGCCAAACCGCTTACGAGTATGACTGGCATCCCAAAGTTGTAGGGATTTCCTGCGTTCGGTGTACCGGGGCCAACGGTATCGAGGCCAATAGAACTAGGATCGAAATTACGATCCTCGGGGAAAAAGCCCTCCGCAAAGCGATTCCAACCCAGGCGAGCCTCATTCACCATGGCAGAGGAAATAACGGTGACGTAGGAAAGCGCCACCAATTGGACCCGCGTAGGAGTATCCGTGTTGAAGGTGGGAAGCAAGCCACCACCGGTAAGTGCAAGGGGAAACAATTGAGTGCTGTCGCCTATGTAGTAGCGGCCCGTCAGAAGATTGTCTTTATTGAAGTTGTGATCGATTTTGACGATGGCGTTGTCCACGCGATTGGAAAAAGGTGTGGCTAAAGCCGCGTTGGTACCGCCATTCACATAACAATCGTTCGTTGGATCGGTTGGCTTTGGCCAAGGGTTCGTAGCCAGCAAGTTCTGGATAACTGGATTAATGCTGGTCAGATCGCCCGGGATCGGAGCATTCGCAGAGATGTCCGCCGCAGTGGGAACACAAGCGGGGCTTGCTTCTGCCCCAGTCTCGCGGACACCCTCGTAATCGATGAAGAAAAACGTCTTATCCTTAAAAATTGGTCCACCAACGTCAGCGCCAAACTGATTCAGATGGAACGGTTGTTGCGGCCCGCTGGAAACCGTGTTGAAATAATTGCGGGCATTCAGGTCCGTGTTGCGGAAGTAGTCAAAAACGGAGCCATGAATCTGGTTTGTGCCGCTTTTGGTGACTATGTTAATGGCTGCGCCGGCGCTACGGCCGTATTCAGCTTCGAAGTTGGATTCGACGTGAACTTCGGCGATGGCTTCGATGGGAAGGATTGTGGCAGGAGTACCGAAAACGCCCGCTTCGTTAATGGCCGGATCGTTGCGGTAGCCATCATTCATATCCGTGCCGTCGAGGAGATAGTTATTGGAACGGCCCCGAGCGCCGTTCACGGAAAGTGTTCCGTACGAACCTGGGGAGTCCGAAATTCCGTCGGGAGCGGCAGAAGCGCCCGGAACCAGCAAGATTAATTTTTGATAGTCGCGCCCATTTACCGGCAGACTAGCGGCAACTTTGGCTTCCACAATGCCGCCCAGAGTGTTGGAGGTAGATTCCACCATTGGCAATTCCTCGCCCAGCACCTCTACCGTCTGTGCGATCTGGCCCGGCTGCAAAATCACGTCCGCCCTGCGCTCGGTCGAAACTTCCACGCGGATTCCGGTGACCACACCGCTCTTGAAGCCGGCCTTCTCCACGGTGACGCTGTAATTTCCGATGGGGAGTTCCGGCGCGGAGTAGGAGCCGTCGTCCGACGTGCTAACGGTGCGGGTAAGACCTGTGTCCAGATTCTTGATGGTTACCGAGGCTCCAGGGACGGCGGCGCCGGAAGAGTCCGAGACGCTTCCCAGTATCGTGCCGCGAAAAGTTTGTGCGTTAACATTGTGACTATTCAGGACAAAGAGCGCCGTCAATAAACACACCCAAACGCTCAGGCTGCGGGTAAACCTGTTCATCTGCTTCTCCTTGATTCCCAAAGAAGACTCCGAAAGAAGACTTCCAAAGATTTTCGTCCAGCTAACGAGATTTCAGCCGCTCCCCCGAGAGCGCCTGAGGACACCTGCATTTCGATAAGGGAACACTACTCAGGCTGGAGCCGAGAATCAAGCGATTCCAGTATCTATAGTTTCCATGGGAAAAATGAATGATTTGCGCGCATCGACGCTTGGCCTTGCCTCGATTTGAAGGCGGTTTCGGTTCGCCAGATGCTCGCGGATGCGCTACATTTAGAGATTGCTTTGCCTTGCGTATCGGTTGCCATCGCGCCGCCTCGCCATAAGCAGTCTTGACCATGAAAAAGAAACTTCCATCCCTAGTGATCGTGGGCCGTCCCAATGTGGGCAAATCCACACTGTTCAACCGTCTGACCGGCACGCGCCGCGCCATCGTTACCGATGAGCCGGGCATCACCCGCGACCGTATCTATGGAAAAGCCGAGTGGGAGGGGCGCACCATTGAAGTTGTGGACACCGGCGGAATCGTTCCCGACGACAAGGCGCTGATCCCCACGGAAATTTTGCGGCAGGCTCGCGTGGCGTTCGAAAAGGCATCGCTACTCGTGCTGGTAGTGGACAGCACGGACGGGCTTACGCCGCTCGATCAGGAACTCGCGCTTCTTCTGCGCACCACCGGCAAGCCCTTCGTGGTGGCGGTGAACAAGATTGATTCGCAATTGCAGCAAGCAAACGCCGTTCCGTTTCACAAACTGGGAGTCCCGGTGTTCCCCATCGCCGCGGAACACGGCACGGGCGTGGACGATCTGCTCGACGAGGTGCTCAAGCAGTTCTATGGAGCTACTCCACAAGCCAGCGCTCAACCTGACTTCGAATCCGACGACGAAGCTCCGTCCGCCGGACCGAAGACCATCGAAATCGCGATTATTGGCAGGCCGAACGTAGGCAAATCTACGCTGCTGAATCGTTTGGCTGGCGAAGAACGTTCCATCGTTTCGCCAATTCCCGGAACCACTATGGATAACGTGGACACCGAAGTTGTACGCAACGGCCGGACGTATCGCTTCGTGGACACCGCAGGCATTCGCCGCAAAGGGAAGACCAATCTCGTCGCCGAAAAATTGAGCGTGGTGATGGCGAAGCGAGGCTTGGAACGCGCGGATGTAGCGCTTCTGATCGTTGATGGCGAACAGGGTGTGACTGGGGGCGACGCGACTATCGCGGGCTACGCCGAACAGTCCGGGCGCTCCGTAATTATCGTGATCAACAAGTGGGACTTGGCCGTCGAAGCCGCGCAAAAGTCCGCGGACGCGTCAGGCAGAACCACCAGAGGCAAGGCCAAAATCGCCGCGGAAGGTGGCGCGCCGCGCCGCGAAATTGACAAAGGCAAGTTGCTATTCGAATACGAAAATATGGTGAAGGAGAAGTTTAAATTCTTGAGTTTTGCGCCGATCGTGTTCCTCTCCGCCAAAACCGGTGAGCGCGCGCAAAAGCTGTACCCGCTGATCGACGAAGTTGCTATCGCACGTAACAGAAAAATCCCGACGCCGGAATTGAATAACTGGCTGAAAGAAGATGTGGACCTGCAGCGCGCCAGCAATCCCAAGGCGCGTCCAGTGCGCATCTACTACATTACGCAGGCAAAAACCGCGCCGCCGGTGTTTTTACTTTTCACGAATCAGAAGAAGCCGCTGCATTTCAATTTCGAGCGTTTCCTGGAAAACCAGCTACGCGCAAAGTGGGATTTCACCGGAACGCCGGTGCGCTTCATCCAAAGGCTCAAGAAACGCGGCGACCGGGAACGCGCGACTTCCACCGAAGACTGATTTTTGCGACGCGCAAGAAAGCGCCCTTCTCGGAAGGAGGCCGCTACACAGCCTGAGTGTATTGTTAACGCTGCTTTAGGGCTTCCAACTCTTCGAGCGTGCGCGGCCAATCCGCGCCTAACAGCCGCGACAATCCACGGTCCGCAAGAACCTTTCCGCCAGTCTGGCAGCGAGCACAATAATTCGTTTCTTTGTCTGCGTAGCGAATCCGCTGAATCTTTTCGCCGCACCTCGGGCAAGGCTCGCCAAAACGGCCATGCACCGCCATGTCTTTGCGAAACGCGGTCACCTTTTCGGGAAAGCTGGCCTCTGCCTCGGCGCGCAGCCGGTCGATCCACAATTGGAGCGTGCTGCGCGACGCCGCAAATAATCTCTCCCACTCTTCCGGCTTCAGCTTCTGTGTGAGTGTCAGCGGTGACAGTTGCGCCGCGTGCAGAATTTCATCCGAGTATGCATTCCCAATCCCGCTGACCATGCTCGGATCGGTCAGCGCCCTTTTGAGCGTGCGGTTTTCCGCGGTAAGCGCCTCGCGAAACGCCTTGAGGTCGTTCTCGAAAACCTCGATTCCGCCGGCGTCGAACAAACGCAAGCTCTCCGCGCCGCGAACCACATGCAGCGAAGCTCGTTGCTTCGTCGCCGCTTCCGTGAGCACCAGCGACCCGTTTGGAAAGTCGAACGCCGCCAGATTCCGCCGGCCGCCCAGCTTGGCATCGCGCGGCCGCCAGTGCAGCCGTCCGGCAATCATGAGGTGCAACACCAGCCACAGATCGCCTTCCACCCCAATCGCAATGCGCTTCCCAATCCGCCTCAATCCCCGCACCACGCGGCCTTGCACATCCGCCAGTGGTGGTTCGACGGTGCGCAACAAAAAAGGGCTCGTCAGCCGCACCCGCTCGATGGGCTGCCCCACGATTCGCGCTTCGAGCGCTGTAATGTACGCAGCTATGTCCGGCAGTTCCGGCATGTTTATCAGCTTGCAGTCCGCACCCACGCTCTGGCAAGAGCGTCCTGTGGAGGTCAGAATTCCCTTCTGCTAAACTCCACCCAAGGCGCGACTAGCATTACGTGAAAAGCCGCACTTCCGAGGGTTCTGGGACGACGATTTGAATGAGCAGCACGGCCTCAGCGACGGTACCTCAACACGACGGTTCCGGCCTTTATCGCATCGGCGAAGTGAGCCGCATCGCCAATGTGAAAGCCTTCGTCCTGCGCTACTGGGAAGGCGAGTTTCCCATGCTGCAACCGGTGAAGGACGAGAGCGGGCATCGCCTCTATCGGCAGGAAGATGTCGACCTGGTGCTGAAGATTCGCCGCCTGCTTTACGATGAAGGCTTCACCATCGCGGGGGCGAGACGCCACTTGCGGGACGCTATGGGCGAGCTCCCTGAAGCAGAACGCGAGGAGCCGCGCCGTTTCAGCGACGCCGAACCCTCCATCGAACTGCTCAGCCGCGGCACACTGCTCGATTTGCGCGATGCGCTGCGCAGTTTGTTGACGCTGCTCGAAGGCAAGTGATACCGTTAAATTTGTTGGTTTTCGGCTCCGCAATCGCGGGGTCGATGCGGTCGGGACGTAGCGCAGCCTGGTAGCGCGCACGCTTGGGGTGCGTGAGGTCGCTGGTTCGAATCCAGTCGTCCCGACCATTTTCTTGTCTCCTCATTAAAACGCGGTTTACTTGCGATCCTTGACTTCCTTTGCTATGCTCACACTAGTCAGACTAGTCAGGATGTGATAGATGAAGAAATCGAAAAAGCTCCGGGAACACCAGCAGGCTGCGAAGAGCGCAGGTACGGCTACGCGATGGCAACTGCAGACCGCCAAGGCGCGGTTTAGTGAAGTGTTTCGCAGGGCTCGAAGCGAAGGACCTCAATGGATTACCCGCCAAGGTAAAGAAGCGGTTGTAATGCTTCCGGCGGAAGACTTCGAGAATCTCACGGCTCGCGCTCGTCAACCGCGAAGCATTGTTCAGTTTTTTGCGGAGTCGCCTTTGGCCAAATCGGGAATCAAGTTAGAGCGAGATCCAGACTATGGTCGTCCGGTGGACTTGTGAGTGGATTCCTACTGGACACGAATGTGCTATCCGAACTCATAAGGCCCCGGCCGGAGCCCAAGGTGGCGGCTTGGATGGAAGCAACCGAAGAAAGTTTGTTTCGGTTAAGTGTTCTGACGCTGGGAGAAATTCGCAAGGGCATCAATTCCCTTCCGGGTTCGTCTCGTCGTACGGCTCTGGAGTCGTGGCTGAATCACGATCTGCTGATACGCTTCGCTGATCGGATTCTGGACGTGGACCAAGCCGTAGCCGACCGCTGGGGACGTCTTGCAGCTGCAGCGGTGGCCACCAAACAGCTGCTTCCGGTGATCGATGGCCTTCTCGCCGCCACCGCGATTCATCACAACCTGACGCTCGTCACATGCAACGCTAAAGATGTAGCGCTGACTGGAGTGCCAGTAATCAATCCTTGGACAACCTGATCGCGTGCCGTTTAGTGAGGATGCATGCGAGCGGTTACAATAAGAGATAAGGAGATTGTGTGCCCACCGCTAGAAAGCCGAGAGTGTTGCTGACCAATGATGATGGCTACCGGGCCGAAGGTCTTCGCGCGCTAGCCGAAGAATTCCGCGAATTTGCGCATGTGGATATCGTTGCCCCAAGCTGGGAGCGTAGCGGCGCCGCGCAATCGTTGACTCTGCGCCAGCCGATCATCTGCCATCGCATCGCCGAATATGAATGGGCCATCGATGGCACGCCCGCCGATTGCGTCATCGTAGGCCTGCACAAGTTGCTCCACGAGCCGCCGGACGTGGTCGTCTCCGGCATCAATCACGGCGCGAATCTGGGCGAAAATGTCTATTACTCCGGCACTGTGGGCGCCGCGCGCGAAGCGGTGATTCACCACGTGCCGGGCATTGCGATGTCGTTGTGCTCGAAGCGCTTCAACTCGGACTTCAAGCCTTCCGCCCGTCTGGCTCGACGCACTGCGGAACTTCTGTTGAAGGAAGGCATTCCGAAACAGGTACTTCTGAATGTGAACGTGCCCGAAAACTGGAACGGCTCGGTGCGCTTCACGCGGCAATCCAAGAAGATCACCCGCACGGTCCTGCGCGAGGGCGAAGATCCCCGTGGGCTTGCCTATTTCTGGCTGAGCGAACAGCGAATGAATAGCGGCCAGGACGTGGACGCGGAGTCCGACTACGCCGCCATTTTCGCGAACGAGGTTTCCGTCACCCCGCTGCATCTCGATCCCACGCACGCCGAATCGTTGAATCATCTCTCCCACTGGGTGCCGTTCCTGGCAAATCCGATCCTGGCCAAATAGCCGCGCATCCGACAACCGGCGAAGTAGCCGTGGCATGCAAGGCAAAATGCTTCTTTGCAGACTCGAATCGAATTGGTTAGCATGACGCCGGCATGAGCGCGGGCAAAACATTCGACGTCATCGTCGTGGGCGCAGGCGTATTCGGAGCCTGGACCGCGTGGAATCTAACCATGCGAGGCCAACGAGTCCTGCTGCTCGATGCCTATGGCATAGCGCATGCCAGGGCAAGCTCCGGTGGCGAAACACGAATCATCCGCATGGGCTACGGAAGCGACGAAATTTACACGCGCTGGTCGAACAATTCCCTAGTCCAATGGAAAGCGCTATTCGCCGTAACCGGCCAGCCGCTTTTTCACAACACCGGCGTCCTGTGGCTGTCGGACACGGACGAGACCCGACTGGACAACAGCCGCGACATGTTGAAGAAATGTGGCATCCCATTAGAAATGTTGCAGCCGTCGCAACTCGAACAGCGATACCCGCAGGTGAATTTTGCGGATGTTTCCGTGGGTATGCTTGAGCCAGAGAGTGGCGTGCTTCTCGCCCGCCGAGCTGTGAGCGCGGTGGTAACCGACGCGGTGAAAAACGGCGCCAGCTTTCAGATCGGGCAGGTCGCGCAACCGCGGGGAAAAAACGCTCTGGACGCAATTCAAACATCGGCAGGAGATCGTCTTTCGGCGGGCAACTACGTATTCGCTTGCGGTCCGTGGCTCGGGAAGGTTTTTACAGAGCTGTTGGGACCGAGAATTTTCCCCACGCGCCAGGAAATTTTCTTCTTCGGCGCTCCGCCAGGCGATTCCCGCTTTGCGCCACCGGCGTTGCCAACATGGCTCTTTCAGGGAGAGGAAGTCTACGGGATGCCGGACATCGAATCGCGCGGACTAAAGTTCGCCAGAGATATTCACGGGCCGATCGTCGATCCAGACACGCAATCGCGCGTAGTCTCGGAAGAACAAGCCACCTGGGCGCGTGACTACGTGGCTTGGCGCTTTCCCGCACTGAAAGATGGTCCCATCGTCGAGACCCGTGTTTGCCAATATGAGAACACTTCGAACGGAGACTTTCTCATCGATCGCCACCCGGAACTCTCCAACGTCTGGCTGGCCGGAGGCGGCTCTGGCCACGGCTTCAAGCATGGTCCGGCATTTGGTGAATATCTCGCGAAACAAATTTTAGGTGAAGGCACTGTGGAACCGCGCTTCTTACTGGCATCGAAAGATACTGCTCGAAACCGCGCGGTCTTCTAGGTTCAACCACTCGCAGGTTGGTTCAACTTTTGTTCGGCGTTTTCCGGCGTGAACTGTCGCTGACTCTGTTGACCTTTCGTTTGGCCTTTTCCTCGTAAAGATTCTGATCCGCGTCCTTCAACAGCTTCTCCACGCGCTCGCCTTCGCCGTGGTAGACGGAAGTTCCGATGCTCGCGGATATCGGCGGCTCTTCATTGTCCGCAGCCAGAGTCTCCCGAATGCGCGCGGCAACGCGCTGCGTCTCTTCTTCGCGGGCCTCCGGCAACACCACGGCGAACTCATCGCCTCCGTAGCGCGCCGCGGTATCAATAGCCCGGCAATGGAAACGCAAAATATCGGCCAGCCGGCAAAGAGCGCGGCTGCCCACCAAATGCCCATACGTGTCGTTAATTTTCTTCAGTCCGTCCAGGTCCAGCAGCAACACACCGAACGTCCGCCCGGTGCGCAGCGTGCGCTCGGTCTCAATGTCCAGAACATCCAGAAGCTTGCGATAGTTGGCAAGCCCGGTAAGCGGATCGCTGGCCGCTAGATGACGCACCTGCTCGAATACGCGCGCGCTGTCCAGTAGCGCGCCGCCCAACAAAATCGCATAACTGGCCACGTTCAGCGCCTGCGCAAAAATAAACGGTCCATCCAGAAGTCTCTGCGATTGGCAGGCCGCCAATTGCGCCGCGAGGTTCAGCCAAACAGCGAGATAGATGGAGCGGTCAAACGCCGAATCCATCAAATAGCGGCGATGGCGATAGCCGTACAGTGCCAGCAAGAAAATCACCGCAGGCAGCAGGTGCAGCGGATTGGGTATGAAGGAATCCGGGTGGCCGGAGACTTCCGGCGGTGGTTTACGCAAAGTCGCGGTAATCAGGTAAGTCAGCGCGAGCACGCTCATCAGCGCGCCGGCTATTTCCAGCCGCGGGTGTCGGGAACGCGGCAGAAAATGCTCTACCAGCAACGCTACGACAAATAGCAAAGCTAGCAGCAACCGGCTGATCCACCACGCCACCGGCGCCCACAAGACCCAGGTTTGCGATTCATGGATGAGCTGGAAAAACAGCACGCTGGAAACGATCATGGTGGCGCCGGAAAGCAAAAATCCGGAGCCCAGGATCAAGGAAATGCGGTCTTGCGTCCCCTGAAACCGCACCAGCGCTACCGCCGCGAACAAAAATGCAAAAAGCCCGGTAGTAATTTGCAGGTAGCCTTGCAGGATAGGGTCTGGCCGCGGTGAGATTTGCCTCAGCCAATCGGCCGCGCAAAAAATCAGAATGAATCCCGCTATGTGCAGAAGCAGACGGTGAAATTGACGCCTGTCGCCGTTTACCGGAATGAGAGAGAATTGGCCCATGGCTGTTCCGCGCAGCAGCCTAGGCGGGAGGGCCGCATCGCCTCACACTTATTAGAAGCTAGGAATGGGGATTTGGGTGCGGCCGATAATTGTGGTGTGAGCGAAGAGATACCTGTTTTGTGGAAAATGCAGCCCTGTACTGACGAACAGGAGTACCCCGCGTGCAGCGACGCGCCCAAAATTAGCACTTGCGCGGAAGCTTCGAAGTGCCCAAAATAGCCGCTATTGAATCGGTTCAATAGAAGGAACGGACTTGCCAAAACCTCGCGCCAAAAAAGTTAGCCGAGTGAAAAACACTGCTTCTTCAGCTTCCGAGCGCCCCGGCGCACACACCCTGGCGGAGATCCTCTCGCAACCCGCCATCTGGACGGAAACCGAATCCCACTTGGCGGCTTCCGGCACGCTGCAAACTCTGGCCGATACCTTTTCCCCGCGCAGCGCCTGGCTTTTTGTCGGCTGCGGCTCCAGCTACTACCTTTCCAGGCTGATTGCCGCCATTTGGACGAAATATTTTCATATTCCCGCGACTGGAGTTCCCGCCTCGGAGCTTCTCTTCGCCCCGGAAGAAACCCTTCGCCGTATCGGCGCTGCACAGGTTGTGTTGATGTCACGCTCCGGCGAAACCACGGAGGTCCTGCGCGCCGCGGAACTTCTGCAATCGCACAAGACTCTGCAAACCCTCGCGGTAACCTGCAACACTCAGAGCAAGCTCCACTCTCTCTGCACCCACACATTTACGCTGCCTTGGGCCGACGAAAAAAGTACCGTGATGACGCGTTCGTTCACCTCTATTCTGCTGGCCTTCCAGCGGCTGGGCCTGAAATTCGTTGGAGACAACCAACTCTCCTCGGCACTCGATCAATTGCCACACGAAGGCCGGGCATGGCTGGACACGCATGCGCAGAAAATTCAGGAATTCGCCGCCAAACGAAAGGTGGCTGATTACGTGTTCCTGGCGCAGGGCGTGCATTACTGGTTGGCGCAGGAAGCGGGCCTGAAAGTGACGGAGATGTCCTCGTCATACGCCCAGGTCTATCACTCCCTCGAGTTTCGCCACGGCCCACGCTCCATAGCGGGCCCGCGCGCCATGATCACCATCTACGTGTCTGACGCGGCTGCCGAAGCCGAAACCGTTTTGGCCGGTGAACTGAGAGAACTTGGCTCGCCCGTCTGCCTCATCGTCAACCGCGCCACTCCGGAGCTTCGCAAAAATAGTGATCTTCTGATCGAACTCGCACTGGACGGTCCGGAGTTTGCGCGATACGCTCTGAGCGCAATCCCGGCGCATTTGTTGGGCACCGCCATTGGGTTGCGCAAGGGCTTGAACCCGGACGCCCCGCGAAATTTGACGCGCGCCGTGGTTCTCGCTTCGCCGGAAGGTAAGGCTCCCGCGAAAAGGAGAAGTGCTTGAGCACGGACCCCAGCGCTGCAACGCCCGCAAGTCCTCGCCTTCGTCGAACCCTCACACTCTCGGACCTCATTCTTTACGGTGTAATCGTAATCCAACCAGTTGCTCCGATGTCCGTCTTCGGCGTGCTCAGCGAGCGCGGACGCGGCCACGTGGTTACCGCGATCCTTATCGCGATGGTGGCCATGCTGTTCACCGGCATCAGCTACGGCCGCATGGCCCGCGCGTACCCTAGTGCAGGCTCCGCGTTTACCTATGTCGCGCAGGAAATTAATCCTGCTGTGGGTTTCATCACTGGCTGGAGCATGGTGATGGACTACATGCTCAATCCGCTGATCTGCACGGTGTGGTGCGCCGGCCAGGCCGCGCAGTTCGCGCCCGGAGTAGCTCCGTGGATCTGGAAAATCTTTTTTGCGGTTGTGTTCACGCTACTGAATATCCGCGGCATAAAAACATCGGCACGCATCAATACCGGCATGGCGATCTTGATGGGCATGGTGGTGGTCGGGATATTCGTTGCCAGCGCGCGCTACATCTTTGGCACGCATCACGATGCCGCGTATTTCACGCGGCCGTTCTACGATCCAGCCACATTCACTTTTGCTGGGCTGTTCGGTTGCACTTCGATCGCGGTGCTCACCTACATCGGCTTCGATGGCATATCAACGCTTTCGGAAGAAGCCGAGAATCCCCGGCGCAATATCCTGCTCGCAACGGTGCTCACCTGTGTGGTGATCGGCGTCCTCTCCGCATTTGAGGTCTACGCCGCGCAGCTAATCTGGCCCGCATCCGATCCTTTCCCCGACGTCAACACCGCCTACTCTTATGTGGCGGGTCGTGCATGGGCGCCGCTCTTCCCCATCGTGGGATTTACGCTTCTCCTCGCGAACTTTGGTTCCGGCCTCGGCGCGCAAATTGGCGCAGCCCGCCTTCTCTACGGCATGGGCCGCAGCAACGCTCTGCCGAAATCTTTTTTTGGCGAAGTAGATGAGAAGCATCGCATTCCGCGAAACAACGTCTTCGTCGTCGGCATCGTGGCGCTGGTCGGCGCGTTCGTTCTCGAAATCGTCGCCGGCTACAAAACCTATTCTCTCGGCACAAACGGTCTCTCCTGGGCCACGTTCGTGAAAATTCTGAATGGCGGTGAGGCTTACGGACTCGGTGCGGAAATGCTCAACTTCGGCGCGCTCATTGCCTTCATGGGAGTCAACGCAGCGGCCCTGCTGCGTTACTACGTGCGTTCCAAGGAAAAGAAACTTGGCTTCCTAATTCCGCCCGCACTCGGCTTCATCATCTGTCTTGCTCTTTGGTTGAACCTGAGCAAGCCGGCCATTATCGTTGGCTCCATCTGGATGGCCGCGGGAATCGCCTTTGGAATATGGAAGACCAACGGTTTCCGCAACCCAATGTCGTTCGAACTTCCCCCCGAAGAGTGATCCGCCCCGCGCAAGTTGCCAAACAAATGGCAATAGAAGCATAGTAGTGCCGCTAGAGAGCGCGAATGCAAAAAACCCACGGCAAACCACAACTGGTTACCATGCGAGACGTAGCGAAAGCCACGGGTTTTTCTCCCGCTACGGTTTCCGTGGTTTTAAACAACGCACCGCTGGCCCGCTACATCGCGCCCGCAACCAAGAAACGCATCGAGGACACTGCCAAGCGCATGGGCTACCGCCCGAACGCAATGGCGCGCTTTCTTCGCAGCAAGAAAAGTTTAAGCATTGGGGTGATGCTTTTCGATGTGACTGATCCATTCTGCACGCCGGTGCTACGCGGCATCGAAAACGCGCTCTACCCTATCGGTTACTTGCCAATCTTCGCCGACGCGCACAACCAGCCGGACCGCTTCCAGCGTTATCTGGAAATGCTGCTGGAGCGCCACGTGGATGGCCTGATCGTGGTGGCCAACTGGCTATTCGTCGATATCAACGTGCTCGCCGATCTGAATAAGCGCGAAATTCCGGCCGCGACGATTGGCTGGGAAATTCCCGGTAATCGCATGAGTTCCGTGATGGTGGAGAACGAAGCGGGCGGGCGGCTGGCACTGCAGCATCTTTTCCAGCTTGGCCACCGCAAAATCGCCATCATTCGCGGACCGAAGCGGTTGATTGATAGCGCGCCGCGTTGGAAGGGCATCCAGAAATTCGCGCATTCCGTGGAGCTGGAGATCGATCAGGAATTAGTCCTCCAACTTCCGGAAGTGTTCGATCCAACCTCCAGCTTTGACCACGGCTTTCGTCTTACCGAGGGATTGCTGCACGCCAAAAAGAAGTTCACCGCGCTGCTGGCCTTCGACGATCTAACTGCTCTAGGCGCCATGCGCGCGCTCGCCAAGGCTGGTCTTCGCGTGCCTGAGGATTGTTCGGTAACCGGGTTTGATGATGTCGCGGTTTCCGCGCTGTCCGCACCCGCGCTCACCACCGTGCGCCAGCCGCTTGAAACCATGGGCAGCACAGCCGTCAATATCGTTATGGATGCCATCAAAGCCGCGCAAGAAAACCGCGATTGGGGCGCGGTCTCCCAGAAGCTTCATCCGGAGCTGGTGATCCGCGATTCCACCGCCCGCATCTGATCCCGCTGGTCCTGGAAGCGGTTCAGCTTCTCAGCCGCCACACTCACAAAAAGAAAGAGGGGCGAGAATACCATTCACGCCCCTCTTAACTGAAACTACAAATTATTACTTGCCTGTCCCCGGCAAATACACTGCAGCAGGCGTGAAGAATTCCACGTCCTTCACTTCTGTCTTGACCTTCACGCTCTGATATTTTCCCTTTGTTCCACCAGAGCCGGCAAATGTCAGCAGGTACTGGTTGGAAAGGTGCTGGCCAATCTCGTCGAAATAGGGCTTCAAAGAAACCGGAGTTTGCAGACCGAGATAAAACGACTCGGCTCCGGTATCTTCCGATAGTTTGCTCAGGTTGTTCTGCGCGGTATTCAAAATCCAGAAGCTGTGTCCGCGGTGCCCTGCGCTGGGAAAATAAACTGACCAGATGTTGGTGTTCTGTCGCTCGGCGCGCTGAATCAGCGGATCGAGGTCGGGATAGAACGCGCCAAACCCTCCACCGCGAAAATAGTCGATCCCGGAGCTAATCAGCATGATGGAACGCCGCGGACCTGTGTTCGGCCAGCGCTTCAGAAGATCAATCATGGCGAGATACGGGCTGGAGCCGATGGCACCAATCCCCATAGGAATGCGGAGGGCCTTTCCGGCCAGTTCGTGATTGTCGGTAAAGTCTTGCGCCAACATGGTAACGTTGTTCCGAATGTATCCAACCGCCACCATGGTTGTGGGCGGTTGCGCGTCGATGAACGCCTTCAGGTCATTCCAATTGCTGGCCGCCGTGTTATCGATCGAATCATCGATCAGGATGGCCAGGAACAGACGGTCATCCTTCTTCCAATCACCAACCTGCTTCCGTTCTTTGCCGAGAAACAGCTGCACGTCGTCCTTGGAAACGGCGGCAGACGCATCCTTCTTCGGCGCCACCGTAACCGTGAAAGTGACCGTGCCGGCGGCGGGGTTGGGCGGCGTTTGAGCCGTAGCATTTCCTGACGTCAGCACTACCGCTGCGAAAACTACCAAAAACCAACTGCGGGGATCTAGAAATCTCATGTAATTCTCCTTCATAGTTTGATGCGGCCCTTAGCGCGGCGGTTCTTTCCCTCTCTGCCATATCATGTCCAGAGAAAATTGTCAGCCCTGAACCTACTATTCCGTAGAACCCATCGGTCGCATCGAAGTTCCGTTATTCTTTCCGGAACGAGTAACCATTTCTGCATACCCGGATTCGCGCGGCCCTGCGTCGCTGGTGGCCTGCGATACTCTGGTAAAAGATGGCAACGTTGGAATCCAAGCTGAGTGCCTCCCAACCGGGGGCAGAGACACCGCCTGCTGCACCCAAGCGGGTGTGGATTTTCTCCGCGTGGCTGGATCTGCTGGTGGGCTGCGGGGCGTGGTCCGCGCCGCTTCTGCTTCTCACCATACTGGTGTCCCCCGCCAGAACGGCACAATGGTCCTTCGCATTCTATTTCCTTGCGCTGCTGTTCAATTACCCGCACTTCATGGCCACCATTTATCGCGCCTATCATTCGTACGACGAATTTACGAAGTACCGCTTCTTTACCGTTCATGTCGCGTTGCTGCTCGCCGCTGCCGGGGTGATCGCGCACCTCTGGTATCCGCTATTGCCGTGGATTTTTACACTTTATATTTGTTGGAGTCCGTGGCACTACACCGGCCAGAACTACGGCTTGCTGATGATGTTTGTCCGTCGCGTCGGACTTTCCCCGACGGAGGGCGAGCGCAAGGCTTTGCATCTTGCGTTTGTCGCTTCCTACTTGATGCTGCTCTTCAGCTTTCAGACCGGCGCCTCCTCCGACGCCTTGGTCCTGTCCATGGGCTTGCCCGCAAAATTCACTTTACCAATTCGCGTAACGCTGGCCGCATTCTTCCTGATCGCCACCGGATGGGCGATGATTTCTCTGGCACGCCGCGGCTCCTGGAAATCGCTGTTCCCAGCCGCTGTGCTGGCCAGCACGCAATTTCTTTGGTTTCTCCTGCCGGCGCTGATTGAATTGGGTAGCGGTCAGGAAGTGCCGCAAACGCGCTACAGCAGCGGCGTCCTGGCGGTATTGCACTCCGCGCAATATCTGTGGATCACCAGCTACTACCAGAAAAAGGAAGCAGCCGCGGCGGGAAAACCCGCGTGGAGCTTCTTGCGCTACCAGTTGACTCTGGTTGCCGGCGGCATTGCACTGTTCATCCCTGGTCCGTGGGTCGTCAGCCGTTTGTTCCATCTGGATTTCGCCGCTAGTTTTCTTACCTTCACCGCGCTCGTGAATATTCATCACTTCATTTTGGATGGAGCCATCTGGAAATTGCGTGATTCTCGCGTTTCCACTGTGCTTGTGGACGGCGCGGGCGAAGAATCAATCGTCGACGCGGCACATGCCGGTGGATTGCGCGCCGCGTGGCAATGGTTTCCGGGAGGAACGCCATCCGCGCGCGTTGTGCGCGTCTCCGTCGTGACTCTGCTACTCCTTTCGGGCGCGGTCGATCGCCTGCATTTCTATTGGGCGAACGTTTCCGCCAGCCTGTCTTCCTTGAAGCGTGCGATTCAACTGAATCCCGATGACAGTTCCTCACAGGTCAAACTCGCGCGTGCCGCGGAAGCCGCCGGCGACCGGGACGCCGCTCTGGACGCGTTGCGCCAAGCCGCGCGGATGAATCCCGGCAATCTTTCTCTTCAGCAGGCTTATGCCCGCGGACTAATTGCCGCCGGGCACGATGCCGACGCCTATGCCCTCTACAAAAAGTTGCTCGAGCGAAAACCGGACAATGTGGACGCGCTGATCAATTCCGGCCTGCTTGCCCATCGTCTCGGCCATGATGTAGAGGCCATCGACACCTGGCAGCGCGCCGTTGACGTGGACCCGGGCCAGGCGAATGCACAACTCTACCTCGCACAATCCTTGGAACAAGTTGGTGAGATTCAAGCGGCAGCGCGTCACTACCGCGCCTATCTGCAGATTGTCTCCAAGCATCCGGACGAACATCGCGGCGAGACCCACGCGATCATTTCTTCGCTCATAAAAGTCGCTGACGCCGACGCCTCCGCGCAAAAAACAGCGGAATCGCAGAAGGGTTATCGCGCGGCGATCCAGTTCGCGCAAAACCTTGGCGATCCAACGCTGCAAAGTTTGGCGCTGGCGCACCAGGCAGATCTTCAAGAACGCTTGGGAACAAAAGAAGATGCTGCGCGCTCGTGGCAGGAAGCACTCCTTCTGGACATCCGCTCTGGTGACGCGGGCGCCGCCGCCATTGACTGGCTGAATTATGGAGAATTTCTGCACAACCAAAGGCAAGACGAGCGCCTGGTGCTGGCCTGCTTCTTGAAGGCAGAAGAACTGCTGCATAACGCCAGTAGCGAACAATTGGCTGTGGTCGTTAAATCGCGCCAGGAAAGTGAAGCAAGATTGGGTGCGGAAGCGAAACTCGTCCGCCTCAAGTTGGAACAGCTTACCGCGCAGGCCTTGGCCCTCCAACCGTCTTCGTTTCCTTCTACTGCTAGTCCTTTTACTATCAGCCACCCGTAGACAAATCGCAAAACCTAACGCTTCAAATTTGGTCTAGAATGGAGCGCCCATTCTCAACCTGTGGGCACACACACGAAAGCCTTGGGAGAATCATGCCGCTACTGCGTTCCATGCTGCTCGCCGCTTCGCAAAATCGTTGGCTGCGCGAGCACGCAGTCAAATACCCCTTTGTGCGCCGCAGCGTTTCCCGCTTCATGCCCGGGGAAACACTGGACGACGCCCTGGACGCGGCCAAAAACCTACACCAAAAAAGGATCGCCACCGTATTTACGCACCTCGGGGAAAACGTCGCCGATCGCCAGGAGGCACAAACGGTTACGGCGCACTATCTGCAAGCGCTTGACCGGCTTCATGCCTCCGGGCTGGGCACCGAAATCTCCATTAAGCTCACTCAACTGGGCTTGGACCTTTCGCCCGAATTCTGCCTCGACAATGTTCTCCGCATTCTCCAAGCGGAAAACGCGGACTCGATCGTCTGGATTGATATGGAGGCCAGCAATTACGTCGATCCGACGCTGGACATTTATCGCCGTACTCTGGAACGCTTCCCGAACGCAGGAATCTGTTTGCAGGCTTATTTGCGGCGCACAAAAAAAGATGTCGCGGATCTTCTGCCACTCCGCCCTTCCATCCGCCTTGTAAAAGGCGCCTACAGCGAACCGCCCGAAATCGCGTTCCCGGTCAAGTCTGATGTAGACGAAAATTATTTTCAGCTTGCCATGGAAATGCTGCGGAGCCAGCACACAACGGAATGCCGGCGCGCGGCGTTCGGCACCCATGATGTAAATCTAATCCGGCGGCTGGTCGAATATTGCAAGTCGCAGGACTTTGCGAATTCGGAGCTCGAGGTGCAGATGCTCTATGGAATTCAGCGCGCCGAGCAGGAACGTCTCGCCAACGAAGGGTGCCGGTCGGGGGTTCTAGTGGCTTATGGAACCTACTGGTATCCCTGGTTTGTAAGGCGCCTCGCCGAGCGCCCAGCAAATTTATGGTTTATGATGCGCAACGTCTTCGCAGCCTGACATGTGTCGCGGGTTGTCCGTGTATTTTGTAGGGGTGGCTTTACGCCGCCCTCTTGGGGTAAACAAAATGAATCGCATAGGATTAAGAAAACTACTTTCCGTCCTTCTGCTCACCGCGGCGGTAGTTCTCGTCGCCGCCGCATCGCCTGAAGCGGAATGGAAGCCACTCTTCAACGGTAAAGATCTGACCGGCTGGAAGCATGTCGGCCCGGGGAACATGACCGTGGAAAACGGCTTGATCCGCACGCACGGCGGCATGGGCCTGCTTTATTGGACCGGCGGCAAACTCGGCCACTGCCGCATCCGCGTGGTCTACAAGATGCGCGACAACAACGACAATTCTGGCGTGTTCATCCGTATCCCCGTCGAACCGCGCGAACCTTGGATGCCGGTGCACTATGGCTACGAAGTGCAGATCGACAATCACCCAGAGACATCTGGCGAAGACGAGTATCACGTCACCGGAACGCTTTACTCCCTGACCAAGCCACTCTCGAAACCGGGCAAACCCGGCCCCGAATGGAATACCATGCTGATCACAATCGACGGTCCGCACACCGTCGTCGAACTCAACGGACAAAAAGTGACCGATTACACCGAGGGTCAGCCTGTTCCGGACATGAAATTCGATTTCGAACCTCAGCGCGGCCGGAGGCCTGAAGAAGGCTACATAGGTCTGCAGAATCACAGCGACAACGACATCGTCTTTTTCAAAGAAGTCAGCGTTCAGAAGTTGCCGTAAAGAATTGAAATTGCCGTCGATTCTGGGGCCAACCGCATTGCGTTAAGGTTTAGAGGCTAATCTGTCTGGAGAGTGCAAATGAGCAAAAATCAATTCACACGCCGTGCATTTCTGAATGCCAGTGCCAAAACCACCGGCGCCTTGCTTGCCGCACCCGCTATCGTGCTTCACCCGGAGGCCATTCCAGCCGCGTGGCAAGCGGTTGCGCCGAGCGATCGCGTGCGCTTCGCCATCATCGGCATCGGCATGCAAGGTTCGAACTTGCTCAGCACGGCAGTCGCACTTCCCGGGGCGGAATGCGTAGCGGCCTGCGATCTATACGACGGCCGCCATACCCTCTCCAGGGAAATCGCCGGTAACAAGATCCGCACCACGCGGAAGTATCAGGAAGTCCTCGATGACAAGGAAATCGATTGCATCATCGCTGCCGTTCCCGATCACTGGCACAAGCAGATTTTTGTCGACACCATGGCTGCCGGCAAAGACATCTACTGCGAAAAGCCGATGTCGCATACCGCGGCCGATGGCGAAGCCATGCTGGCGGCGGCTCAGAAATCGGGGCGCATCGTGCAGATTGGCTCGCAGCGCGTCAGCTCCGTCGTCTGCGCCAAAGCGAAAGAGCTTCTCGCTCAGGGCATCATCGGCAAATTGAATCTCGTAGAAGGCTCCCTGGGAAGAAACGATCCCACCGGCGCTTGGGAATATCCTCCGCCACCCGATCTTTCCCCGCAAACCCTGGATTGGGACACCTGGCAGGGCACCGTCCCGAAGCGCGATTTCGATCCCAAACTTTTTGCGCGTTGGCGCTGCTGGAAGGAATACGGCACCGGAGTCGCCGGCGATCTACTGGTCCATCTCGTCAGTGGCATGAATTATATGCTGGGCTGGAACGAGCCGCCGGCCCGCGTGCTCGCCTCTGGTGGAATTCTGCGCTGGCCCGATGGCCGCAACATGCCCGACGTTCATCTGGCCATTTACGAATACGGCCCCATTCCCGTTTATCTGCGCCTTAATCTCGGTTGCGAAACTCCAGAGGTCTACCGCTTCCAGGGTTCCAAGGGCATTCTGGAAGTTACTGAGTTCACCGTGACGTACTTCCCTCAATCGGGCGAAGACACCAGTCCGAGCTACTACGCCACTTCCTACCCGAGAGAATTGCGCGAGGCTTACTTCAAGAAATGGCGCGAGGAGCACGAACCGCAGCCCGGAAAAGAACCCATCAGCGAAGGCTTCGCCTATAAAGGGGATTCCTGGGATGATTTGCGGCCGCACATGTGGAACTACTTCCAGGCTGTCCGCTCGCGAAAGCCCGTGACCGAGGACGCTCTATTCGGCAGAAACGCGGCATTAGCGTGCCACATGGCCAACGAATCGTACTTCCGCAAAGCCGCCGTCACCTGGGACGCCAAGTCCGCAACCATCAAGAGCTAGCACCACGTTCTTCCGCACTTGTGGCACAGCCATTCTTGGCTGCGCTTCTTGGGTTTGCCTTTCTTACGCTGTCACCGCGAGCGAAGGTTTGCGTCTTTTGCAGACCGTAGATACGACCGCCGGGTGCCTGCCCATTCACACAGATTTATTTCGCGCGCCAAAATTCCACATACTCACGCCCGTGATACAGCCGGTACTTCCCTGCATCCTTCGCACCAACGATCTGTAGCGGCACCGGCCGCTTCATCTCCGCATCCTTGGTAGAAGTTCCATTCACAACGTCATTTGCACCAAGATCCATCACTACGAATTTGTTCCCTTCCAGAAAGCCGAAGCCATACGCGCCCGGCTTCAGCGTGTGTCCGCCGATTTCCAGAGGAACCTCGGCGATCAAATATCCCTGGTACTTCTCTCGAAGCCCCGAGGAATATCCGGAGTTATCCACCAGGCCGACCAGGAAGAAGAATCCGTCGGCAAAATGCACGCCGCTCGAATTGCGTTGTTGCACCGGCGCCGTTTGCCCCCGGAAGAAAACCATCTCCGGAAGCAGCTTCGGCGAGACTTCGATGGGTTTCAAAATAGCTTCGGGTTCCGGCGTGGCCGCCGCCGGTGTTTGCGATCGCAAAAAAGGGACCATCGTTAAGACAACGAATACCGCAACCAGCGGCAAATACGCAGAGCGTACGTTCATGAAACTCTCCAATTCAAAGATGCAAAAAATACTCGCGGTAGATTGTACATCAGCCTTTCGCCATGTCGTTTCGTTCGACGACACCCGACTGCATGCCGCTCTCGCGAGTATCTCTACCTGGCGTGGGCGGCGGCGTCTTCGATCAGCGCCGCAACCTCTTTCGGGTGAGAGATGTAAACGCAGTGGCTGGCGCCGGCGCCTTCCACCGATGGCTTTTGGTTCGGGTGGCATACCAGCGTTCATCGCGGCGCACATGCCGGATGCTGCGGAAAATGAGGCGGACGACCGGAAACGCTTCCCGAGTGACCTTAGCAAGTCCGGTGCGATAAAGAAGACCGCGGACGGGTTCACGTATCTTGATGTAGCGCAGTTTCACGAGTACTTCGCAGCCGACTTGCCCGCGGAGCAGGCCGCGTTCAATCTGCTCCCGCTACCAAGATCCGGCTCGGTTTGCTTCTCCACGCCGCTGCGGTAATCACTCCTCTGAAATTCTCGGCGAAATTGAACACCTGCGATCGCGCCATGAACAATAAATCCCGACCTGGAACGCAAGAATGTCGTACACGCCCTTCCAGCCAGAACCATCGGCCCATGCGCCGTGAACCAGCACAATATTCCGAATGCGATGCTCGTCGTTCTGCGCTGAAGCCGCGCAGCAGGCCAATAGCAACATCACGACCCAAAAAAACTGTGACGTTCCACGAATGATTCGCATGGCTATCACCTCTCGCTATTTTAGTAGGTCATTGAATTCGACACTGGCCGCATACCCGCCGGCATTTTAGTGGAATCGCTAAGACCTCGCAATCGGCTTACCCGTCAAACGGGCATAGCGCGTGGTCCAGAGACGCCCTTGATGGATTCCCCGGATATGTATAACTTTGGCGTGCGAAGGTGAGCCATGGCAGACCAAGTGCCCGCTGATTCTTCTATCCATGTAACGATTTACGGCAGAACCGGATCGTCCGAAGCATATGCCATCCGGGATTTTCTGCAACGTTGTGACGTCAAGTTTGATTGGCTGGAGGTAAACAGCGACGAAGTGGCACGAAGCATTGGGCTGAGTAATTCCACCGATCCGCGACTTCCCGTGTGCATCTTCCCGGATGGGACGCGCATGGAGAAGCCGACTGTCCGCCAGATCATCGGAAAATTGGGCTGGTTCCATGATCCGTCGCGATCTGAATACGACCTGGCGATTTACGGCGCGGGTCCCGCGGGCCTCAGCGCGGCCGTTTACGGAGCTTCCGAAGGCCTCAAAACGGTAGTCGTCGAACGCTGGGCGATCGGCGGACAAGCCGGCAGCAGCCCGAAAATCGAAAATTATCTCGGTTTCCCGACCGGCATCAGCGGCGCGGATCTCGCCGAACGCGCCCGCGAGCAAGCGGTGCGTTTTGGCGCGGAAATTCTGCTTGCACGCGAGGGCATAGGCGGCGAGTTTGTGGCTGGCAAACGCGTCGGCTATCTCGCCGATGGAACCAAGATCATCGCGCGCGCCTCTATCTGCGCAACCGGCGTGGACTACCGGCGACTTGGCTTGCCCAATGAAGAAAAATTCTTCGGCGCTGGAGTTTATTACGGTGCCGGCGCCAGCGAAGCGATCCTGTGCGGCGGCGAACATATTTTCTTCGTTGGCGGCGGCAATTCCGCGGCGCAAGCCACTTTGCAGTTCGCCAACGTCGCCAGCAAAGTGACCCTCGTTGTGCGGGAGGATTCCCTCAAAGCTACTGTATCCACTTACCTCATCGATCGAATTTATTCGAACAAACGCATTGAGGTGCTGACCAACAGCGTCGTGACCGCCCTAGACGGCGACACCTGTTTGTGCGCGATCACAGCGGTGAATCGCCTTACCTCCAAATCGCAGACCTTCCCCGCACGCTGGCTCTTTGTTTGCATCGGAGGGGCTCCGCGCACCGATTGGGCCAAATGGGCGGGGATTCAGCGCGACGAGGGCGGTTATCTTCTTACGGGGGTGGATCTCCGCCGCATTGGAAAGGCCATCGAAAACTGGCCGCTCGATCGCGAGCCCTACTTCCTCGAAACCAACATGCCGGGTCTGTTTGCCGCCGGCGATGTACGCCACGGCTCCGTAAAGCGCTGCGCATCCGCGGTAGGTGAGGGAGCCATGGCCGTAACTCTTGTGCATCGCTACCTGGCCGCAGGCTAATGGCCAGCCGTTCTTCTGTCTCGCCCCTCACTCATTCTTGAGTGATAGCAGGGCGTGTGCGTAAGCTGGCGCCTGACCGGCATCCTCATGTTTGAAGTACGCATACACGTCAACGCCCTTGCTGAGCCACCCTTGGAAACGCTTCTTCCAGGCCGCTAATTCCTTTGGAGAGTAATTCTCGCGTCGCAAACGCACATACGTAAAATCGGCTGTGAGTACTTCCGGAGGCATTTCCTTCTCTGTCTCCGCCAAACAAAGCGCCGTCCCATGCTTCCGCAGCACCGCGTACGTTTCCTCCGTGTACCAGGATGGGTGGCGCACCTCAAAGGCAAACAAAAATGCCGGCGGGCGAAGCGCGAGAAAATCTTCCAGCAGCGGCTGATCAAATTTGAAATTCGGCGGAAGCTGCACAAGGACCGGGCCAAGGTGGTTGCCGTCGTTCAGTACGCTGGCCACTTCCAGAAAACGTTTCAAACTGTCCTGGCAGTTCTTAAGTCTCTTGAGGTGGGTAATCTGCTGGTTAGCCTTCAGAGCAAACTTAAAACCCTCCGGAACACTCTTGGCCCACTGCACCAGCGAATTCTCCGTCGGCATGCGGTAGAAGGAATGGTTGATCTCAACGGTTTTGAACTGTTGCCCGTAGAAGCTGAGCATTTCGCGGTCCGGAAGTTTGTCCGGGTAAAACTTCCCCTTCCACTCCTTGTAAGAGTATCCGGAAGTGCCGACGAGAAGTTGGCCCGTGCGCGAAATCGTGATGTTCCCCGTTTGCAATTAAATCACAGCCGCAACCCAGGGAACAGCCCACAAGCATCGCGGTCGGGGTGAGAACACCACCGAAACAAGACTCGTGGAGCCTGCGTCATCATTAACTTGTGCAGGGAATTAATCAGCGGCGAAGGACACCGGCGACTTCGGGAACTCCCGTCTCAAGTAACGTCGCGAATTTCTCCGGAAGCACCGGGCGGCTGAAATAATATCCCTGCGCCTCGTCACAGTGGTGGCTCTGAAGAAATTCCAGCTCTTCCCGTGTCTCCACGCCTTCGGCCACGACGCGCAGCTCCAAGCTTCGGCCCATGCTGATCACCGCCGTCACGATGGTCGTGTCGTCGGGCGTGGAGCTGATCTGGCGCACAAACGACTGGTCGATCTTCAGCGCATCGATCGGAAACTTTCTCAGATAGCTCAAGCTGGAGTAGCCCGTTCCGAAGTCATCGACGGCAATCTGCACCCCGCTTGCACGCAGGGTTTTCAGGACAGAGGCAGCGGATTCGGCGCGCTTCATCAGAACACTTTCCGTCAGCTCCAGCTCCAGAGACCTTGGATCCAGGCCAGTCTCCCGAGAATAGCGAACACACTCTCCAGAAAATTGTCGTCGCGAAATTCCATCGACGAAATGTTCACCGCCATGGTGGAAAGGGGCAGCCCAGCGTCCGCCCAGGCGCGGGCCTGCTTGCACGCTTCGCGACGGACCCACTGGCCGATAGGAAGAATCAGGCCGCAGTCTTCCGCAACCGGGATAAATTGCGCCGGAGACACCGGCCCTCTCACCGGGTGGGTCCAGCGTATCAACGCTTCCGCGCCTGAAATCTCTCCGGTCCGCAAGTTGATCTTCGGCTGGTAGTGCAACGCGAATTCCTGCCGCTCCAGCGCCCGCCGCAGATTCTCCTCGGCGACCTGCCAAACCGAAACCGGGGCAGAAGCTACACTCGAACGGTTTCCAACTACTGTTTGGCCGCCGTGGGGTCGGCTTTCGAGTTTCGGCTTCGTTAGCTCCAATTGAACCTAATGAACCTGAAATGAAAATAGAGGTAATGTAACTGTCTGATTGGTTTGAAGAAAAGTGGTCGGGGCGAAAGGATTTGAACCTTCGACCTCCTGGTCCCGAAGATTGGTCTCACGAATAATCAACAAGTTAGCAGGGGGTAGCAGAAATTGCTCAGTATCAGCAAGACTCTGCGTTTACATAGGGGTTAATCGTAACTGCGCTCTTCAGGCACACTGCTGCTAGTTTGGGGGTGGGCACAAAACTGGGCACACTAGAGAGTTCACTTTCGTCGCTGCAACGACCATATCCGGGATCGTTATTCAGGGGGTACCCAGGGGGGTCGGAATCGGCGGAATCGGGTCTCGGCGACCCATGAACAAAATTTAGAAAAATTTGGGTCGCATTCTTATGGCTGTGCCGCCTTCGGAGTACTAGTAGCCATTTGTCCGGTTATCCGAC
>Ga0070765_100000180_pt1 | contig 39374 bp, 30 predicted proteins | sample HubBroMetageWFT5_FD_71516 | JGI IMG/M metagenome (GOLD analysis project Ga0070765, IMG submission 71516) | Warmed and freeze-thawed soil microbial communities from the Hubbard Brook experimental Forest, New Hampshire - Hubbard Brook CCASE Soil... | ecosystem: Environmental > Terrestrial > Soil...
ACGCTGCACGACAAGCCCATCTACATGGAAGCCGAGCGCGACGGCGTGGTCATGGAGATCGGCCTGCAATACAACGACGGCTATTCGGAAACAGTTTTCAGCTTCGCCAACAACATCAATACCGTTGATGGCGGCTCGCATCTTTCCGGCTTCCGCACCTCGCTCACCCGCACCATCAACTACGCCGGCCAACAGATGGGCTTGTTCAAGGATGTGAAAGAGAACCTGACCGGCGACGACGTGCGCGAAGGCTTGGTGGCGGTGATTAGCGTGAAGTTGTCGCAGCCGCAGTTCGAAGGCCAGACCAAGGGCAAACTGAATTCTGATATCGCGGGTACGGTGCAGGCTTTCGTGAACGAGCGGTTGGGCGCATTCCTCGAACAGAACCCGACCGTCGGGCGCAAGATCATCAACAAGGCAATCGAAGCCGCGCGTGCGCGCGAAGCCGCGCGCAAGGCCCGCGACCTGACGCGGCGCAAAGGCGCGCTCGACGGTGGCGGCTTACCAGGCAAGCTTGCCGACTGCTCCGAACGCCAGCCCGAACGCTGCGAGCTGTTCCTGGTAGAAGGCGAATCCGCCGGCGGCACCGCCAAGCAAGGCCGCGACCGGCGTTTCCAGGCGATCCTGCCGCTGAAGGGCAAGATTCTCAACGTCGAAAAAGCCCGCTACGACAAGATGCTCGCCCACGAGGAAATCCGTGCCATGATCACAGCGCTGGGCACCGGCATTTCCAAAGAAGACTTCGACGCCGGTAAGCTGCGCTACGGCAAAATCATCCTGATGACCGACGCCGACGTGGACGGAAGCCATATCCGCACCCTGCTGCTTACGTTCTTCTTCCGCCACATGCAGGACCTCATCAAGCGCGGCAACATTTACATCGCGCAACCACCGCTTTACTCCATCAAGAAGGGCAAGTCGCTCCAGTACATCAAGGACGACAAGGAATACGTCAAGGTCATGGTGAAGCGCGCTTCCGAGGGTCTGAGCGTGCGCTACGGCGAGGGCGCAGCGAAGCTCGAAGGTGGAGCCCTGGCCAAGTTCATCACCGTGCTCGATGAATATCTGAAGCTGTTTGAGAAAGTAGACAAACGTCTCCGTGACGAGAAAGTCACCGAGCTGCTGCCGAAACTCGACCTCGCCAAACGCGCCGACTTCGAAGGCGACAAGAACACTCCGCCAAAGAAGATCGAGCAACTGGAAAAAGCGCTCAAGAAGCTCCAGAAAGAACGGCAGTACAAAGAAGTCGAGATGCATTTCGACGAAGAACACACCCTGTGGTATGTGCGTTATGTGAACTCGCAGGGTGCCGAACATCTCATCAATTGGGAACTGGCCTCAACCGCCGAGTTCCGCCAGCTGCTGTCCAAGTACAAACAGATTCAGCCCTACATGGAGCCGCCGTTTGTTGTCGAGAGCATTGCCAAGGCGGCGCCGAAAAATGGCGACGCCGAAGAACTCAGCGCCGCCGAACGCGAGGATGAAGAAAAAACCCAGAAGAAGATTGGCAAAGAAATGCCGGCGAAGTCCGTAGCCAAGAGAAAAGACGTTGCGCAGATCGTCGAGAAAGATACTCCGCGCGAACTGCGTGACCACGTGCTGGCCGAAGGCAAGAAAGATTTCATCACTCAGCGCTACAAAGGCCTGGGCGAAATGAACTCGTCGCAACTATGGGAAACCACCATGGATCCCGAGCGGCGCACTCTGCTCTCGGTGAAACTCGAAGACATCGCCGAAACCGATCACATCTTTACCACGCTAATGGGCGAAGACGTGGAAGCCCGCCGCAAGTTCATCGAAGACAATGCGCTGGATGTGAAGAACCTGGATATCTAACCCGGTTCGCAGCCTGATTTCCGTGGATGAACACGGATGCTTGAGGGCGGCCTGGTGGCCGCCCTTTCCTGTAAAAGCAATACCACAGAATTCACAGAAGTTCTGCTCCATGAGAACCATTCTCTGCGCCACTTGCGAATCCATCCCCAGCCTGACCGAAGACGACCAGGCGCTGATCGCTCCTCTAGCGGCCCGCGGCATCGAAGCCTGCCCGGCAGTATGGAGCGATCCCAGCGTGAACTGGTCGCAAGCCGGCGCCGTCCTAATCCGTTCCTGCTGGGACTATCACCTGCGGCAGAAAGAATTTCTGGCGTGGATCACCTCACTCGAGAAATCCGGCGTACGAGTGTGGAACACACCCGCCATGCTGCGCTGGAATGCCGACAAGATTTATCTGCGTGAGTTGGAGCGGAAGGGCGTTCCCATCGTGCCCACGCTTTGGCCGGAAGCCGGTTTCCGGCTCCAGCAGGAACTGCGCAAACATGGATGGAAAAATGCGGTGGTAAAGCCGCGAGTATCGGCGACCGCCCACCGCACAATTCTGACCTCAGCCGACGAAGCGAACAGCGCACAGGCATTAGTGGATGATCTGCTGTACGGGCCGGGCGTGATGGTGCAGGAATTCATGGAGGAAGTAAGCACGCGCGGCGAATGGTCTCTGATCTTTTTCTCCGGCCGGTTCAGCCATGCTGTGATCAAGACTCCCAAGGCCGGAGATTTCCGCGTACAGCATGACTTTGGCGGTGCTGAACGCATCGCAAAGCCTCCGGACTCGGTGATCCAGGCAGCCAGCCACGCAATCGCGGCAATCGCCGGCACTCCGCTCTATGCCCGCGTCGACGGCGTAGAGAGCGGCGGACAATTTCTGCTTATGGAGTTGGAATTGATCGAGCCCGCTCTGTTCTTGAAGTTATCGGACGGCGCCGCGGAAAGACTCGCAGAGGCAATCGCAGCCCGCTGTTCGTAGGCGCACCGAGTTACTCCTGGTTACCTCTGTGCCATTCTGTGTCCTCTGTGGTCGAGCCTTCCTTTGCAAGTTCCCCTCAGCCTCCCGTTCTCTGACCAAGGCCGGAAGTTTCTCCCTCCTTCCGGCCGCACTGAAAAAAAGGGGGATTCATGTACAACCAACAAACGATAAGCAAGGTCTGCGGCACGATCATAATCCTGTTTGTCTGCGCCATCGGTACCGTTGCCCTGAGCGCAGCTGCGGACGACGCTCCCGCACTCACCATCTACAACCAGAATTTCTTCGTGGCCCGCGAGCATCTGCCCATGGACCTGAAAGCCGGTGTCAACCATGTGGACTTCGCCGGAATCGCCGCACACCTGGAGCCAGATTCCGTCATCCTGCGAGATCCCAACGGACGCACCCTGCAGATCCTCGAGCAGAATTACCGCAACGATCCCATTTCGCAGGAACTCCTGCTCTCCTTCTACGAAGGCAAGACCATCGACTTTCTGGTGCAGGGCGGTGACAATCAAAAGACCATTCACGGCAAGATCATTCGTAGCGGATACATTCCCAGCCCCGGCTACAACAACGGCTATCCGCAGCCAGGGTTCGGTCAACCGCTGATCGAAGTCGATGGCGTCTTACGCTTCGGGCTGCCGGGACAACCGCTGTTCCCCGCCCTGACCGGCGATTCGATCCTGAAGCCAACCTTGAGCTGGGAAATCGAGACCAACGATCCGGGTAAGTTCGACGCGGAGATTTCATACGTCAGCGGCGGTATGAGCTGGCAGGCGGACTACAATCTGGTGGTCTCCGACAAACCCGGCAGCAAGTTTGATCTGCTCGACATGGTGGGCTGGGTCACCATGCGCAATCAAAGCGGTAAGACCTTTGAGAACGCAACCATCAAGCTGCTGGCCGGAGATGTCAACAAGATCCAGGAAGGCACTGTCGGCGGGCGAGTGTATGCCGCAGCCAAGATGGCGGACGAAGCGTCAAATATGGCGCCCGTGGTTCGCGAGAAATCGTTTGACGAATTTCACCTCTACACCCTGCAACGGCCCACCACTCTGCGCGATCAGCAAACCAAGCAGGTCGAATTCGTGCGCGCCACCAGCATTCACGGGCAGAGGATTTATCTGTACGACGGCGCAAAGACTGATCAGTACAGTTATTACAACCCGGAACAGGTCCGCAACGAACCCAACTATGGGACGCTGTCAAACCCCAAAGTGTGGGTGATGGAGGAATTCAAAAACGCGGACACGAACCACCTCGGAGTTCCGCTGCCCAAGGGCAAATTGCGCTTCTACCGCCGCGATACTGACGGGCACTTGGAATTCGTAGGCGAGAACACCATTGACCACACGCCCAAAGATGAAACCATTCGCGTCTATACCGGCAACGCCTTCGACGTCGTAGGCGAGCGCAAGCGCACCAACTTCCATGTGGAATCGAGCCAGAAGTGGATGGAGGAGTCGTTTGAGATCCGCGTGCGCAATCACAAGAAAGAAGCAGTGAACGTCCGCGTCGTCGAACACCTGTATCGCTGGACCAACTGGAAGCTGATCGAGCAGTCGCAACCGTCACGGAAGAGCGACGCGCAAACCGCGGAGTTCCCCATCACCGTCGCCCCCGACGGGGAAGAAGTAGTGACCTACACCGTGCATTATTCGTGGTGAGAACGAGTCGTGTGGGGCGGACGCCCTCGTCCGCCCAGGTAAGGCATGCGCTTCAGAAAGGGGCAGGCGTCCCCACCTGCCTGGTATAGCGAAGCTCCGCAGTCTTCGTCGCCGGATACACGCGGTCAAACACCACCCACATCAGCGCAATCACCACAAACACCAGCACGCTACCCTCCGGGCCGACTGAGCCGCCGGTCAACCAGCGGGAACCATGGAACGAAGAATTGAGCAGATGGCTCGTGACCATCCCTCCGCTGTCCGGAACCGAATACAAATAACTTTCTCCCCAGTCCCAGGACGCATGCATGCCGGCCGCGAACCACAGGCTGCCGGTGCGGCGCAGGGTAAAGCAGAAAAATAAGCCGATGAGCCCAGCGCAGAGTGCGCCTACCCAGGCCTCTCCAGGATTCTGTAAATGGACGCCCCCAAAAACCGACGACAACATCAACGCCGCGGGCCAGAATCCAATTCCCCGAGCCAGCGTGAACTGGGTGTAGCCGCGAAAAGTGAATTCCTCGAAGAAGCCCACCAACAGAAAGTAGGCTCCCCAAAATGCAGCGAACTTAAAGGCGCGCGCGCCATGTAGGGCGAGGTCGCCGAAGAAAAATACCCCCGCGCCGCGCATCAGAAGCATCAGCACCGAAAGCGCAAGAATGCCCCACGCCAGTCCGGCCCAAAACGGCTTGCCGAAAACTCCGCGCCAGGGTAGTCCGTAGACGCCGAACGGCTTTCTTTCGATTGCCGCCATCCCACCGGCGGGCAGGAGAGAGGCGATCACCAGCACTAGTTCAGTGAAGAAAGTCTGCAACAGCGTCCCTGCGCCCCGCGCCGGAATGAAACGAGTGAGGCTGGATAGCAGGAAGAAAACAACCGTTCCTATCCCGAGATACAGAAACAGACTCCAGCCTGGGCGCAAACCCTCACTGCCCACGAAGAAGTCGCGTACTCCGTCGGCGGAAGGCGTTGTCAGAACCGGCGGTTCAGGCTGTGCGGCGGGCGCTTCCTGCAATGGATCGCCGGCGCTTCGTTCGGGTTCACCCATGGTGGAAGTTTCCCTAACCGTCCCCGAACATGGTAAAACACTCGCCGTCGCCTCATGGGGAAGTTTTTCACTCGCGAACGCTTCGGACGGCCGCAGGTCCTTGCCGGATTCCTGCTTCTGGCTTTCATGGGCCAGTGTTTCTGGCTTTTGCTTGCACATGCCCAACGGGAGGCGGTCGACTCCTCCCAACTCTTTCGCGTGCAGGAAGGCTTGTTGCAGTGGCGGGGAGAGTCGATCGCTGGCACGGCTTCGACAAATCGCATCGAGGCGGGAACATTTCCTCCGTCGGAAATCGACCAGAATGAGGGCTACGATCCCAACCATTCGCCGCTCTGGTACCTGCTGGCCTCCGCTCCACTGCTGGGCTGGCACCCGCCCGACGTGAACACTCCGCTTTACTGGGGATGGTTGGAGCGGTTGCCTTACCTCGTGTTCGGAGTCCTGCTCGGGGCTTCGGTGTGGTATGTGGCTCGCAGGCTGTATGGAAATGCCGGCGGCTACATCGCGCTGACCCTCTATTGTTTTTCCCCCGCCATTCTCCGCGCCAGCACCTTATGGTCTACAGAACCGGAAATGGCGGCAGCCTGGGGAACGTTCGGAGCGATTTTCACCGCGATTGCCGTGGCCCATACTCTATACGCGCCGCGCGAGGTGGTGGTGTGGAACTGGCGGCGCATTCTATTGCTGGGATTGTCATTGGCGCTGGCGGTGGGATGCCAATTTTCGCTGATCATTCTGCTGCCCATGGCGCTGGCATTCATGTTGTACGTTGCACCCACTCGGCGGAAAGCCGCCATCGTCATCTGGCTGTCAGCCTGCGTGGTGGCGCTGCTGCTGCTCTTCGCCGCCTACGGCTTTCGCTTCGAATGGCTCTGGCAGGGAGTTCGCCACGCCCGCTTTTTCCAGATAACCTGGCAGGCATTCGCGACCAGGGGGTCTTATCAACGGCTGCTCGGCCAGATCGGACAAGCTGGTCCAGCCTTGCTGGTCACATTTCCAGCGGCATTGATTGTCTACTTCATGTGGCGGCGCTCGCGATACTTTGGCAACACCGCACCACTGCTGGTCGCCGTCATGTTTCTGATTCTAGGCTTGGGCATGCCCCACTATCCCGGAGCCGGGTTTCTCCTAATGGCTGTGCCGTTCCTCTTCGTATTCGTCGCCGGCATCGCGGCCGATCTGCTGGAAACCCGGCGGCCAGGTCCGGTTACCGCGTGCATCTGGGGACTGCTGATGGCTAATGCCTTATGGAATCTGATGGAACTGGCTCATGTGGGAAGGGCCTGAGGCGGCCGTTCGACCCTGCTGAAAATCGGTGGGCCGCTATTCCCCTGTGCAACTCTGTGTTCTCTGTGGTTAAGCTCTTATGTCCCTGCGGAAAGCTCCTAGCCCAACCCTGACCGGCCGCAACATTTCCCCGCAACCTTTCCCGTCTGACGACGTTCTAATTGGGCAGGGGGAGTTGTGCCATGCCGCTGCGACGGGAGTATGATGAGATTGTGAATCGTTGGAATCGAGCTACCGTGGCGGGATTCGGTCTCTTGCTGGTTGGGCTCTTGACTACGGGCGCGGCCTCGGCACAAATCCATGCCGCTCCTCCCTCGGTCACTTCCATGGGCTTCGGCGGACGCGCTATCAACGGCCCGCCACCCAGCGTCACCTCGCTCGGTCCGCGCGGATACACTCCAGGTTTCAATCCGGCGTTCCCCAACAGCCGACCCTTCCTCGGAACGAATTCAGGCTTTGGGGGTCATGGCCCGCATCACCACCCGCGATATCCGCAAGGGCTCGTGGGCTATTACGGAGCGCCATATTACGGCTACTACGACAACGGCTATTACGACAACGGACCCGACCAGCAGAACTATGCTCAGAACTACGCTCCTGAAGACCAGTCCAACGGTGGGCCAGGTCCCGGGTACGTGACCCGCGCTCCTGCACCCGGCCTCCAGGCCGAAGCAAACTCCACGTCCGAAGCAGCCTCCGAGCCATCAACACCAACCGTGCTCGTCTTCAAAGACGGTCATCAGCTCGAAGTGGAAAATTACGCCATCGTCGGAACCACGCTCTACGACCTGACCGAAGGCCATCGCCGCAAAGTCGCGCTAGGCGAGCTGGATTTGACCGCGACCTCGCAACAGAACGACGACCGCGGCATCGACTTCCACCTTCCGGCAGGCACTGTAGCCAACTAAATTTAAAAGATATGCCAAGGATAAGGACATCGATCATCGCGTTACTGGCCGTCGCTCTCTCGCCGATGTCAGCCGCACAAATGCGGGGACGTGGCGGCGTTGCCATCGGCGGCACAGGCTTCCGTCATTTTCGCAGCGGCGGCTTCGGTTACCCATTCTTCTATTCGGACTACGGCCCAGAATCGCCGCCTGCAGCTCCGGCCCCGGTCGTCATCGAGAAGAGAGCTTTCCAACCCGACCCAAAACCCGAGCCAATATTGATCGAGTGGCAGGGCGACCGCTTCGTGCGCTATGGCGGCGCACAACCGGGAGCACAGTCGCCGGATTATGCGCAAGTCGCGTCACTATCACCGCCGGCCAAGGTTGGGCAATCTGAAGTCGCTCATGAACTTCCGCCGGCGACCCTGATCTATCGCGACGGCCATCGCGAACAAGTAACCGACTACGTAATCACCCGCGGAGTTCTCTACGCTCGCAACGACAACCCGCAGAACGGATCGCCACTCCGCAACATCCAACTATCCTCGCTGGACTTGTCCGCAACCCTAAAAGCCAATCAGGACGCCAGCGCGAAATTCGTGCTCCCCTCCGGACCAAATGAAGTAGTAACCAGGCCCTGACTGTCCCTCTTCCTTCGCAAAGGCCGTGCCGCAGTTGACATCCCCAGACGTGGTTTCTTGAACCTCTGGAATGCCTAGTTTCGTGATATAATTCAGCATAGGCAAAGCGCACTTAACATCCTGTAAATGCAATCGTTTACGCTCATTTATCAGCAGCTGGAAGCCAACCGCCAATAGCTAGGAGCCAAAAGCTTTATGGCAGACGATCAGAACCCCGAACTCCCCTTAACTCCTCCGCCTGGCGGAGATGGCACTGGCATTCCCGGCGCCGCCAACATTCAGCCCGTCAACATTGAAGACGAGATGCGCCGTTCGTATCTCGACTACTCAATGTCGGTCATCATTGGCCGCGCCCTGCCCGACGTCCGCGACGGATTGAAGCCCGTCCACCGCCGCATTCTCTACGCCATGTACGACATGAACCTGCTGCACAACCGCAAGCACAGCAAGTGCGCCGGCGTCGTCGGAGAATTGTTGAAGAAGTACCATCCCCACGGTGACAGCGCTGTCTACGACGCGCTCGTCCGCCTCGCACAGCCCTGGAGCTTGCGCTATCCGCTGATCGACGGCCAGGGAAACTTCGGTTCAGTCGACGGCGACCCCGCCGCTGCCTATCGATACACCGAGTGCCGCTTAACCCGCATCGCCGAGGAAATGCTCGCCGACATCGACAAAGACGCCGTCGATTTCGTCCCCAACTTCGACGAACAAACCAGCGAGCCGACCGTTCTGCCCACCCGCATCCCCAATCTTCTGATCAACGGCTCCAACGGCATCGCCGTCGGCATGGCCACCAACATTCCGCCGCACAATCTGACCGAAATCGTCGACGCCACCATCACGCTGGTGAACAATCCGGCCGCGCAGCTCCCAGAGATTCTGAAAATCGTAAAGGGTCCCGACTTCCCTACCGCCGGCATCATTCACGGCAAGAGCGGCATCCTCGAAGCCTACCGCACCGGCCGCGGCCGCTTCATGATGCGCGCCAAAGCCGCGATCGAGAACATCACCAAAGAACGCCAAGCCATCATCGTCACTGAGATCCCTTATCAGGTAAACAAAGCCCGCCTCGTCGAGCGCATCGCGCAGTTGGTCAACGACAAGATCGTGGACGACGTTTCCGACATCCGCGACGAAAGCGATCGCGACGGCATGCGCATCGTCATCGAGCTCAAACGCGGCGGCGAAGCCCAGCTCGTCCTCAATCAGCTCTTCAAGCACACCTCCATGCAGGAAGGTTTCAGCATGATCTTCCTCGCCGTGGTCAATGGCCAGCCCAAGGAAATGGGCCTGATCGCCGCCATCCAGCACTTCATCGATCACCGCGTCGACGTCGTCCGCCGCCGCACTGCTTACCTGCTGATGAAGGCGAAAGAGCGCGAGCACATTCTCGAAGGCTACATCACCGCGCTCGATCATCTCGACAACGTCATCACCATCATCCGCGCCAGCGCCAATCGCGGAGACGCCCGCGAGAACTTAGTCGCCTACTTCGCCGGCAAGAAAATCGACATCAACGTCACCGGCCGCGCCCCCAAGCTCGACCCCGAAAAACCGTTTACCTCGATCCAGGCTGAAGCCATTCTCGAATTGCAATTGCACCGCCTCACTCGGCTCTCGATCGACGAAATCACCAAGGAACTGAATCTCACTCGCGACAACATTGCCGACTTCGAATCTATCCTCGGCTCAGAAAAGAAACTGCGCGGCGTGATCATCAAAGAGCTCGAAGAAGTCAAAAAGCTCTACGGAGACGAGCGCCGCACCCGCATTGAAGACGAAGCCGCCGAGATCATGCTCGAGGACCTGATCGCCGACGAGCAAGTCGCGGTCACAGTAAGCCACGGCGGCTACCTCAAGCGCACGCCCATTTCCACTTACCGCATGCAGCGCCGCGGAGGCACCGGCCGCACCGGCATGAAGACCCGCGACGAGGATTTCGTCGAGCATCTCTTCATCGCCTCCACGCACGCCTATATTCTGATCTTCACCAATACTGGGCGTGTCTACTGGCTCAAGGTCTACGAGATTCCCGACGTCAGCGCCGCCGGCAAGGGCAAACACGTAGGCAACCTGGTCTCGCTGCAACCCGGCGAAACCGTGCGCACCATGCTGGTCGTGCGTCATCTCGACGAAGAAGGCCGCCACATTTTCTTCGCCACCCGCAATGGCACCGTAAAGAAGACCGAGCTAAAAGATTTCTCCCACGTAATGTCGCGCGGCATCATCGCCATCGGTATCGAGAAAGATGACGAGCTGGTCGGCGTCACTCTCACCGACGGCAACCAGATCATCTTCCTCGCGTCCCACGATGGCCAGGCCATCCGCTTCGAAGAAGACGACGTCCGCTCCATGGGACGCCCCGCCTACGGCGTTCGCGGCATGAACCTCGACAAGGGCGATTACATCGTCGGCATGGCGGTCACCGCGAAGCCGGGCGTAGGGGAAGCGAGTCGTGCCGAAACGAAAGCCAAAAATGAGGTTTTGGCCGCCGAGGGAGCCGACTTGATCCCCGAAAAAGGTTCGCTGATTCTCTCCGTCACCGAAGGCGGCTACGGCAAGCGCACTCCCGCCGACGAATACCGCCTCCAGGGACGCGGTGGCTCCGGCGTAATCAACGTCAAGACCACCGAGCGCAACGGCAAAGTCGTAGGCATCGCCCAGGTCACCGAGAATTCCGAAGTGATGCTCATCAGCCACTACGGCAAAATCATTCGCATGGATTCCAGCACCATCCGCGAATCCGGCCGCGCCGCCCAAGGCGTACGTCTATTACAGCTCGAACCTGGAGACCGCGTAGCAGCAGCAGTAGTAATCCCGCCAGATGAAGCGCCAACCAACGGAGGTACGCTGATTCAGTAGCCATCACTACGAGGGCTGTTATCATCTTAGCCCTTATGGATGCCCCTGCCCCGTTTACGCCAAACAGCGGCGGCCCATGCGGCAGTGCGATCCTCGCCGCCAGCCTGGCCTGCTGCTTCCTGCTGGCCGCAAAACTCCCAGCCCAGGAATCCCCACCGCTCGAAACCCAGAAGATCCGCGGCACTGTAATAAACAGCGTGACCCACGAACCCATCGGGCGCGCTCTGGTGTATTCCTCCGACAATCGCTTTGCCGCCTTCACCGACTCCGAAGGCCATTTCGAATTCACCGTTCCCGCGCCTCCAACTCCAACCGCCGACGGTCGCCGGGTAATTCAGGTGATCAGCTCCCGCCCCGTGGGCCTGAACTCGCTGTTAGCCCGCAAACCAGGATTCCTTAACGACTCCGTTCAGAGGATCACCCCGGATCCGTCAGGCAAAGAATTAACCATCCCGCTCGTTCCCGAAGCCCTGATCATCGGCCACGTGGTTCTCCCATCCTCTGAACCGCCAGACCGAATTCAGCTCGAACTTTATCACCGTCAGGTGCGCGACGGCCGCGCCCACTGGGACATGCAGGCCAACGTTATGAGCAGGTCAACCGGAGAGTTTCGTTTCGCCGAGCTGCGTGCCGGCAGCTATAAGCTGTTCACCCGCGAACTCCTCGACCGCGACCCGCTGACTTTCAGTCCACAGGGCCCGCAGTTCGGATTCCCGCCCGTTTACTTCCCTGCAGCCGGCGGCTTCGCCGCAGCGCAAACTATCGAGCTCGCACCTGGCAAAACCTTCGAAGCCAGCATCACTCTGGCCAAGCAACCTTACTATCCGGTGAAAGTGGCCATCGCCAATCCGCTAGCCCCTGGCGGCATGCAGGTCCTCGTCTATCCCCACGGTCATCCCGGCCCCGGATACTCGCTCGGCGCCGGAAGCAACATCGAGGGCCTGCTGCCCAGCGGAACTTACACCCTGGAAGTGGCCAACGATGGAGGAGCGAATCCCGTGGCTGGGTCAGCCAGTATCACTGTGAAGGGCGCACCGCTCGAAGCCGCCCTGGCGCTGGTCCCGACCAGCTCAATCAGCGTGAACGTAAAACAGGAGTTCACTGAGTCTCGGATCAACACCGGAAGCGCCGTTGAAGTCAACGGTTCCCGAGACAGACTGTCGACCCAGCGCCGTCAGCTCAGCACCTATCTCGAGCCTGCCGACGATTTCGCGCTGCGACAGAACAGTTCGCTCCGCCCACCCGCCGATCCCACCGACCAATCCCTGGTGATTGAAAATATTGTGCCCGGTCGTTATTGGGTGAAGGTCAACTCCTCGCGCGGATTCGTCTCGTCGGCCACCTGCGGCGGCATCGACCTGCGACAACACCCCCTCGTGGTCAGCGGAGGCGCAAGTCCTCCAATCGAAATAACCATGCGCGACGATTGGGCGGAGGTCGATGGCACCGTCGAGGGACTAGGTCCTGCATTCTCTGAGCCAACACTTTCCCCATTTCAGGGTCACCTCTCGTTTGAGCCGTCCGCGCACGTTTACTTTGTCCCTCTGCCCGATAGCAGCGGAGAATTTCGCGAAGCCTGGGCCGGATCGGACGGAAAACTCAACCCACAGCAAATGCCTCCCGGCGTCTATCGCGTGCTGGCTTTTGATCGACAGCAGCCCGATCTCGAGTATCACAACGCCGAAGCCATGCGTGCCTACGAATCCAAAGGCCAGGTCGTACGGTTAGTCGGCAACCAGAAAGAACGCCTGCGACTACAGTTAATTACGACGAGTGAATAAGATGGTCCCATTTCGAGTACGAAAAGCCACGCTGATTGCTGCGATCGGGCTGGCCACATTCGGTCCCCTCATCGCCGCGGCCCAGGACGGATACCGCATCGCTGGCACCGTCGTGAACGCAGTAGGCGGCAGCCCGCTTGCCAGGGTCCGGATAACCGTCTTCAAAGTCGGCAATCGCCAAAACGCCCGTTTCGTCGTAACTTCCGAGGACGGCCACTTTGAGTTCACACAACTCGGCCCCGGCAAATACTCGCTGCAAGGAGCGAAACGGGGCTTCATCGAGTCGGCCTACGACCAGCACGAGCAGTTCTCCACCGCCATCGTAACCGGCGCCGGTCTCGACACCGAGCATCTGGTGCTCCGCTTACCGCCCTTCGCGGTTTTGTCCGGCAAAGTGCTCGACGAATCGGGGGAGCCAGTGCGCAAAGCCACGGTGTCCCTGTACCGCGAGGATCGCCAGACCGGTGTAGGCCGCACTCAAAAAATCCAAACCGCGAATACCGATGACCGTGGTTCCTACGAACTGGTGGGACTGCTCAGCGGCAACTACTTCTTGGCGGTATCGACGACTCCCTGGTACGCACTGCATCCAGCCGCTTCGGTCGAACAGAATACCCAGGACGCGCCTTCTGCCTTTGACCCGGCGCTCGACGTCGCGTACCCAGTCACCTACTACAAGGACGCGACCGCGCCGGACGATGCCACCCCCATCCCGATCCGCGGGGGCGATCATCTCGAAGTTGATCTCCACCTGAATCCAGTTCCGGCTCTGCGTCTGCTCTTCCATCCTCCTGACAACGGCGAACACGGATTCAATTCGCCCCTCATTAGAGAACCAGCCTTCGATGGTATGGAACAGGTTCCGTACCGTGGTGGCATGGACATGGTTTCTCCCGGCGTCTACGCCATGACCGGCATCCCTGCGGGGCACTACACCGTCCGTACCTACGGTTCACCAGCCGAGGGTTCGCCGACCAAAGAGGTTGAAATCGATATTACCCAGGACGGCCAGGAACTCGATACCTCCAAGGGCGAACCGGCCAGCACCGTAAAAGTGTCCGTGCAGTTAGCCGAAGCGCTGCCGCGCCCGCTCGTGCTCGCGCTCCGCAACAGCAAAATGCGGGTGGTAGCATCAAACCAAGTCAGCGACAAGGGCGAGACCGAATTTCAAAACGTCCCGCCAGGGAAATACGAAGTGCTGGCACAAGGTCTGGGCAAGGCATATGCCGTAGTCCGCGTCACGAGCGATGGTGGCAAAGACATCGCCGGAAATATCTTGAATGTGGCGACCGGTTCATCCCCAACCGTTTTTCTCACCATAGTAGGAAGTTCCGTGAAGGTGGAAGGCTTCGTTAAACGCAACGGACAACCCGTAGCCGGAGCCATGGTCGTGCTCGTCCCAAAGAATCCCGAATCCAATCACCGCCAATTCCGCCGCGACCAAAGCGACCAGGACGGCAGCTTTGCCCTGCCCGGAGTAATTCCCGGCGCATACACAGTCGTTGCCATTGAAGACGGCTGGGACCTGGACTGGTCGTCTCCCGGAGTGATCGCCCACTATTGCCAACATGGCCAGCCAGTGACGGTAGAAGGTCTGAATGAGACTTCCCTCCACCTGCCCGGCCCGCTCGAACTCCAACCAAAATGAAGCGGCAGAGTCGGTATCGGTCAGCCGCATAGCGGCGCAAGCCGTGGGTAAACTGGAGAAATAAGGCTAGTCGCGGAGCGGCGAAAGAGCTCCCTCCACTTCACCGTTGCTTCTGACCTGTTTGGATACCAACGGCGGGCCTCGGCCTAACGTTTCTCCCACCGATTACTATCTTGATTCCTATCTTTGCTGGGTACTCGGCACGTGGTACTCGCTATTTACTCCCCTTCAACACTTCCACCACCCGATCAAAATCCTCAAGCGTCGCGTACTCAATCACAATTTTCCCTCTTCCCTTCCGGTCGCTGATTCGCACCCTGCAACCCAGCGACCGCTCCATCTCGGTCTGTATCGCGCGCACGTTCGGATCTTGCTCCTTGTAAACCTGCGCCGGAGGAAAAGCTTCCTGCGGCAAGTTGGCGCGATCCACCCGCTCGATCAACTGCGCCACCGACATTTTCCCGTCCACGGCTTCCTTGGCAATATAAGGAATTGAAGGCGCATCTGTCAGTTGCAGAAGCACCCGCGCTTCGCTGAACCCCAACCTTCCATCAGTCAGATACCCCTGTACCTCAGCCGGAAGCCGCAGCAGCCGCATATAATTCGCGACCGACGCCCGCGCACATCCCGTCCGCTGCCCAATCTGTTCCTGGGTCAATCCGAAATCCCGGCTAAGACGGGCAAACGCATTCGCCTGCTCCAGGCAATTCAGGTCCTGCCGCTGCAAGTTCTCGACAACCGTCATCTCCGCCGCCTGCTGATTCGAAATCTGCCGCACAATCGCAGGAATAGTTATCTCGCCAACTAGCTTGGCCGCGCGCAATCGCCGCTCACCCAGCACCAGCGTGAAGCGCCCGGTCGAAGACAGCCGCACCACAATCGGCTGTATCACCCCACTCACTCGGATCGACTCCGCCAACTCCTCGAGCGCAGCCTTATCAAACGCCCGCCGCGTCTGATAAGGGTTCTCATCAATCTGAGAAAGCTTGATATGGACAACAGCGTCGCCCGGCTCCCGCTTCAACCCCGCCGCGCCATGCAATTCCGGCAAAACCTCCGGCACAGGCTCAGCCGCAACCGGACCCATCGCCACCACCCGAGGCCCCACCGGCAGCAACGAATCCAACCCCCGCCCCAAAGCCCGCCGCTTCTCCACCGATTTGTCGGCCGGCTTCTCGACAACATTTTCCGCAGCAGTCGTCATTTCTCCTCCAAGCGTGTAGCCCCCACAACCAACTCATCCTTCTCGGGTGGCGCCCAGATACATAGACACTCCCATGTATATCGACCATCATCGATCTTTAAGATCGATGATGGTCAATCTATTCCGCTCCTTCATCCACCGCTTCCAGCGCGGCGCATTCACCACTTGCTTCTCCTCGCCCGCCGCCTCCGCCGTCGGCATCTCCTGCACATTCATCGTGTGCCCGAGAATTTCCTTCGCCAGCTGGATATAGCTCTCCGCCCCGCGCGAGCGCACGTCATAAATAAGGACCGGCTTGCCGTGACTCGGCGCCTCTGCCAGCCGCACGTTTCGCGGAATTACGGTCTTGCACAATTTGTCGCCGAAGTGCCGGCTTAGCTCAGCCGTCACTTGTTGCGCCAGATTCGTCCGGTCGTCGAACATCGTGAGCACCACGCCCTCGACGGTAAGCTCAGGATTCAGTCCCGAACGGATCCGCTCAATCGTGTCCAGCAGTTCAGAAATCCCCTCAAGAGCAAAATACTCAGCCTGCATCGGAATTAAGACAGCATCGGCCGCGACCAAAGCGTTCAGCGTGAGCAGATCCAGCGCCGGCGGGCAGTCCATCACCACATAATGAAAGCGATCACGAATCGGCGCCAGGGCATCGCGCAAGCGAAATTCCCTGCGCTCGGCCTGGACCAGCTCAAGGTTCGCCCCGATCAAATTCTTGTGCGATGGAATAAGCCAGAGCTGCTCAAGCTCAGTCTTCTGAAGCGCATCTTCGGCGCGCGCCGAACCCATCAAAAGATCGTAGGTGCTGATTCGTTCGGGGTCTTTGGAAAAACCCAAGCCGCTGGTGGCGTTGGCCTGAGGGTCCGAATCAAGAAGCAGAGTGTTGACTTCGGCAGCGGCAATAGATGCGGCAAGATTAATGGCGGTCGTAGTCTTACCGACGCCGCCTTTTTGATTGGCAATCGCGAGAACGCGTCCCATTCAGGTTTTCGGAGATGCCGAGAGCTACCTCGCAGAATAGTTCGAAGCGCCTTCGAATTGCAATGACGGATTTCGGTGCAGCGGGGTATCAAAGAGATTCTTGTGCACGATTAAAGAGTTGGCGACTGCGGACGACCATCTTTCCACAGCCGTCTCGGGATTGGCGATTGATTCTGCGAAAGTGTTCCACGTGGAACATTTCCGTTTCCAGCCGTCGAACTCTGAGACCTCATGGATTTCCAAGAAGCGTTCCGCGTGGAAACACTCTCTATGGATCTTATCAGGCCCCGGCGCTCGTCATCGAAATGCTCGTAACGTCAGACTATTGGAGCTTTCTCCCACTCTTGCCTTGCTTCGCGGCTTGGATCGACACACGGAACCGTTCGTTCATCTGACATTGGCAGCAGGTTGCCCCACTTGTTCACCAACTGGATGCTTAGCTTCTTAGGTGATCTGGCTGGATCGGCCTACCAGGAGAATGCGGGTGGTTGAGAGTGGGAGGGGGAGGGGAGCGTTCCAAGTTGTGCCGGGAAGTAGTTCGGTTGCTTGGGCGGTTTGGGCTTGGCCGATCAGGAGGGCGAGCTGGCCTCCGGGCGCGACGAGGCGGGCGGCAGTGGGGAGCGTGGACGAAAAGCGCTCCACGGCGCGGAGCGTGACGACGTCGGCGAAGAGGCCGGCGTAGGCTTCGGCGCGGCCGGGGACTATATCGATGTCCGTCAATGTAAGGCTCCGGGCTAGTTGGCGCAGGAAGGCTACCTTCTTGTGGTTCGATTCGATCAGGGTGAGATGGAGTCGGGGCGCCCAGAGTTTGATGGGGACTCCGGGGAAGCCGGCACCGGAGCCGATGTCGATGAGGGAAGCGGGCTGGGCCCTTTGGCTCCGCTCAGGGCAGGCTCGCGAGGTCCCCGTTCCCACGCGATCCGGGAAAAGATGGCGGGCGGCGAACAGGGACTCGCCGAAGTGGCGGGTGACGATAGCTTCGGGCTGGCGGACGGAAGTGAGGTTGATGCGGGCGTTCCAGCGCAGTAATAGATCGATGTACATCGATATAGTGGTGAGTTGCGCGGCTGAGAGTGCTCCGGGCTTGTCCAGAAATGGTTGCAGCAGCTCGGCGATGCGGGAAGTCTCCATGGACAGAGAGATTGTAGAGGGCGGGCGGAGGATTTGCGAAGACCTACTTCAGTCGAAGACCTACTTCAGTCAAGGACCATTGCCCTCCAGTTCGGTTTATACTCCTTCGGAAAGGGGGAGTATTCTTGATTAGGTGAGCGCGCAAGGGCGGCGCTCGAGCCAGTGGTTGTTGGTCTCGGGATTTAGTCGCGTTCCCGTATGAGGCAAAACCAGGGTACGTTCCCCTTACTTATTGCCCGGCGAGTCGTTGCACAAAAGCCCTGCAAAGCCTCCGAGTGCCGTAATAGCGGATGAGTCCCTTGGTCACGGGGGAAGCGTAGCGGTTGCTGGTCGAGTTTGGATGTGATGGGTTTACAGGGTGGTGGTGACAGCACCCACACATCGCAAAGAGCGCGATGTGTGGGGCACCCGCTCTTGGGGTGGTGCGTCGAGTGAAAGGGAGAGGGACAATGAGTGGGCCACCCGCCGTCAGACGCAGCTCCGGCGATTACCACCGCGACAGTGGCAGCCAGTGCAGCTGCGACGGCTGCACCGTATGTGAGCGCGGCAGCGCCTTTCGCTATTGTCGGGGGTGCGGATCTCGCGCTCGCGTACGGGCTGGGCGCCGAACTGAAAGCGGGGTTCAATGGACAGTGTCGTTGGTAAGGAAGCGAAGAAACGCAGCAAAGCTCTTGATCTCACGTTGCTATTCGGTGCAGGCCTGTTTGTCGCTGCGGCTTCCACGGCGGCATTTTGGGTTGCTGACAACCGCCACATAAGCCCCGTTTGGTTGTTTGGAGCGGGTGCTGCAGTAATCTTTTTTCTGGTGGTGGGCTGGGGATATCGAAAGAAGTTTCGGGATCCTGCTTTTGTATCTTTCTTTTCAGCCTGGCTCTTAGTCCATGTGGGCTTGTACCTCCTAGTCCTGAGCTACCTTGGCTTTCTCTACTACCTCCCAATCGTGGTGCTAGAGCTGTGGATCGGTTATGCCATCGCGATCACGAAGTTCGGCCCGCCGCCCGACCAGGGCGTCAGATGAGTCAAGATCACGAGTGGGCTGGCGTGGAAATCGAATCAAGAACCTGGGTGTCCATGGATTTTGCTCGCCAGGTGGCGAATGAGACGGGAGAGTCTCTGACCGAGGCGATCCAGAAGGCACTCGAGGAACGGTGGGATCGCCTTTAGGGAAATCGGTGGGGCCGGGTGGCCCACTCATTTGCGCTTTTTGCGAATGAGAGGGTGCTGCGGTCTGCTCGGGCCCCCAAACTTCTCCACGGGACAAGCTTTGATCTTCAGCGGCCACTCCTGATCGTTCACTCGCACCAAGCCACGCTCGCCGCTCGAGTAGAAGCGGAAGCTGCTCCACTTCCATTGACCGGGCTCGAGCACCAGTCCGCGCTTCACTGGGTTGCGGTGGATGTAGCGCAGCTTTTCGATGCGCTTCCGTTCGCTATAAACGTTGAAGTCGTAGAAGCGTTTCTGCCAAACCGGGGCGGGAGTAGAATCCCAGAGTGCGGTTTGGGCGGAGGGTGGTTTGCGGCGCCGGTTCAGTTGGCGGGTGAAGCGCTCTTTGACAACTTTCATGACGACCGAGGGGTCGCCTATTTCGGGTTCGGTGATGAGCAGATGAAAGTGTTCGGGCATGACGACGTATCCGTGGACGACGAAGCGGTACCTGCGGCGGGCTTGTTCGAGGATTTTGAGGAAGAGATTGCGACGCCAGGCGGTATGCAGCCGGGGCTGGCGGCGGTAACAACTACAGGTGATGAAATGCAGGTGCTGAGTGCCGTAGTAGCGGATGAGTCCCTTGGTCACGGAGGAAGAGTATTGGTTGCTGGTCGAGTTTGGATGTGATGGGTTTACAGGGTGGTGGTGACAGCACCCACACATCGCAAAGAGCGCGATGTGTGGGGCACCCGCTTTTGGGGTGGTGCGTCGAGTGAAAGGGAGAGGGACAATGAGTGGGCCACCCGCCCACCCGCTTTTGGGGTGGTGCGTCGAGTGAAAGGGAGAGGGACAATGAGTGGGCCACCCGCCTGTCCCCGCATTAATCCGCATTAATTAAATCAAGTTCCTACCTCCAAACCCATTTTGCAAATCCGACGACTCCAACAACGAAAGAAACGAGGCCGCCAAGTCCAGCCAGCATGCTGAGCAGCCACCAGGCGATAGCCAACATGCCGTTCTTGGTGATATCGACAATTCGGGACGCAATTAGAGCGATGATTCCACCGCCCCCGCCGCAAAGCAGCCATCCCCACCACGGCATTGCAGAAGCATCTACTGGCATGGGTTCACCCGGCCCGCCAGGGCTGCCACTTCGGCGAAACAGGGTTTAGCTGCTCGGCAGTTCATAAACTCAATGCCGCTAAGCACAAAGCGCTACATGCGAACCAATACCGTCGTGTGTTATCGCTTGATCACCATGCTGACGACGACAAATCCGAGTGTGGCTAAAAGGATCACCGCCAGAATCCAACCTAGAACTCCAGATAGCTGGGTCTTAGCCATGTTTTGCCTTTCGTCGCTCTTATCTGAGGGCCAGCTGCACAGGCCGCCGCTAGAGAGTGGCATCTCCGTCGAAGTGTGAAGGGTCCCAAACTGCGGGGTCCTGCAATTCCGGCCCCAGGGCCTTGTTCACCGTCCTGTAGAAATACCACCAGCTTCCAAACTGCCGGCGATACGGCGCAAGACTGTCAATGACGGACTGCTTCTAGGGGCGAAAGCCGAAGGCCTCCAGCATGTCAATGTTGCGTCGCGAGCATCCCCCTTCGGACGATGGCAATTAGCTTCACGGTTCCTTGCTTTCTGAAACTACCTTGACCAAGGAGTCCGCGAGCTTGAAAACCAACTACACGCAACCGACCAGAAGAAGCCCAATCGGAAGCCAATGCCATCTGTATAAGAGGCACTTCACCGTAAGAACCAATACACCTTTCCCGGTTTCTTGATCACGCACAACTGCAAATGAGCGCGAGTTACGAACCTGGAAACTTCTGGTTGTTTAGAGGAAACGAGGACGTGCCGGCGGGGCGCGATCTTGTGGCGGATGTGAAATCGAGAGTGAGAAAACCGGCAAGCCGTGGTTTGCGGGAATGACTGCCACGCGTACTCGAGCGCTCAGACAGAAAGCCGAGGTGAAAGCCGCCGTCGGGTAGTGATGGTCCCGCCGAGGGAGCAGAGAGCGTACGCTCAAGGCTCCCTTTGAACTCTTTTGCGTGACCGCTGTCTCAAACGCGAATTGAGCTGCGTAAAAGTCGTCAGTGGCAGAGATAACAGGGAAGAGCAGCACCAGCACGCAGACTAGCGCGGACAGTTGCAGCGCCCCACCTCGGGGCCGTCCGTTGCGCCGCCAACGTTGCAGCCAGCACAACCCAGTCAGGTTGCAGAGCGCAAACCACAGTATGTTAAGAAGAACTTCCATAACCCATAAATCTAAGGGGAGGGTCGAAGGGATAATACAACCCGAACCTTAAGCCAACCTTAAGACCCGCCGGGCGCCCCGCAGGTGGTTTCGCGTTCCGAGCCGATCCGCGATTCCACCGAGCCGGTCGCTTCCCGTCTGCCCTGCAAAGGTTTTGGCACCCATGAACTGATCAGGGGACTTCACCGATTGCCTTTCACCTTGAGCAACTTCCATGCTTCCAGATAATCGAGGTAGTCGTGCCGATTTGAACGGAGGCCTACGTGACTCGCGCTCGGATACGGAGAGAAGGCGGTCGTCGCGGGAAATGTTCTCCACACCTTGGATGGAAAGATGAAAAACCCGATGGGAGAAATGGCCAAATAAAAGTCCGCGTGAGCCTCAGAGCGCTTGAGCCTAAGATAGCGAGAACGCATCTTGTTGCTGTACACAATCCGTACCCGCCGCCCGTTGATCACAACAATATTCGCTTCCAAGTACCAGTGCGAACCGGCATCGCGCCGGCTGGGGGTCACCGTGTATCCAAGCTCTTCGCATTTGGCAATTACTTTCCCGTGCCCTTTGTGCTCGCGCCAGACAGCGGTACGCCGATCCAGGATGCATTGTTCCTTGCGTTGTTGTCCTGATGGCATCCCTATCTTCTTGGCGATCTGGCGTACCCGCTCGCGCGTTATTCCCAACCTTGCACCTATTTCGGCGTAGGGGATCTCGTTCTTGGACAGCAGATCCTTGATCCGTTGGTGATGGCGATGGTATGTGGAACGCCTGTGCTTATACGCACCCCGGCGATCAGAAGACATTGGAAGACCGCATGCGCATACCATCATTTTTCTCATTCTGCCCTCCTCGCCACCTCGCCAGCACCACCGATGCGGGGCGCAAAGCGACCGCCCATTGTAGCCTGTGAACCGGTGTTGCCTGCTTGGTGTTTCGGTGAGGGACTGACAGTCGCCATTGGACGAACCTTTCTCCTTCTCAGACATCGTAGCGCGAAATTGCATGATCGTAGAGAAAACGCGTCTGTCCCGGCATTTCCCTTTCATCCACCCGCCCCCGGCCAGACCGTGAATACGGAGGAATCCTGAAAATCCCCGAACGGTGCGCCAGCGGCCAAGAATGGGTGTAGAATTAGTGCCGTTTTTGAAAGTCAAGAAGTCTGCTCAGACCGGACTTCGGAAGGAACGAGGAGAAGAATCATGACCAGCCCAACTTTTGTTAAGCCATCACGAATAACGGCACAGAAAACGACACTTTGCCTGATCATCTGCGCGCTGGCGCTGAGCGTTTCCGCGAGCGCATCCAGCATCATCAAATTCAACGCTCCGGGCGCGGGTACAGGCTTCGGCCAGGGTACCATTCCGTTTGCCATTAATTCAGGCAGCGTGGTGGCCGGATATTACATTGACACCAACGGCGCGTATCACGGGTTCGCGCGGAGTGCAACCGGCACCATCTCCACTATCGACGCTCCCGGCGCGGGCACAGCCTCGGGCCAGGGCACATTTGCCTATAGCATAAACAAAACCAACGTGATCGCCGGATACTACATTGACGCGAGCAGTGTATTTCACGGCTTTGTGCGCGCCGCGAACGGTACTTTCTCAACCTTCGCAGCGCCGGGAGCGGTCAACACAATTGCCGCCAACATCAACGATGGCGGTACGGTTTCAGGTTACTACGTTGACGCGAGCGGTTCCTATCACGGCTTTGTGCGCGCCACGAGTGGCACCATCACCAGCTTCGATGCTCCCGGGGCAGGCACGGGCAGCGGCCAGGGCACGCTTGTCGGAGGCGTTGATTGCATTAACACGGCAGGAGCGATCACCGGAAACTACCTGGACTCCAACAGTGTGTATCACGGCTACGTGCGGGCAGCGGACGGCACCTTCACCAGCTTCGATGCTTCCGGTGCAGGCACCGGCAGCGGCCAGGGCACGGAGACCTCGGGCATCAACGACACGGGGACGATTACGGGTGAGTACATTGACTCGAACGGTGCCGATCACGGCTTCGTGCGGGCTGCGGGAGGCACCATCACTGAGTTCAACGCTCCCGGAGCAGGTACGGGCAGTGGTCAGGGCACCTTGCCCGAGAACATCAATGCGTCAGGAGCCACGGTGGGACAATACATTGACGCAAACGGTGTGAATCACGGCTTCCAACGCAGTCCGAATGGAAGCATTGCGACGGGCAACGTTCCGGGTGCGGGCACTGGCAGCGGCCAGGGTACGATCCCGAACAGTAACGGCCGGACGAATAAGATCGACGGAGAATATATTGACGCTAGCGGCGTGATTCACGGGTTCCTTTTCACGCCCTAACTGATCCTTTTGGTCGTTGTCCGCGAAAGCGGACAACGACCAAAGTCGCTTGAGCGCTTCCAAGTCTACTCGCCGCAGGAGCCGACACGGTTATCTCATCAGCCTGGTAACTGAGTTGTGTCCAGTTCCGAGGAGCACTACAGAGGCGTACCATGGCATGGCATGGTTCTTCCAGAAAATCTCGATGGGGAACTTTCTGATCCCTCCCTCGCTGCCGATGTCCTCTTTCGAGAAGAGCCAGACGAAGAAGAAGACGAAGGCGACGACAAAGAGGATGACGACGAAGACGGCGAAGACGACGGCTATTCGGAGTGAGGTTGCCCTGGGTTTGCTCCTAAGTCAATCTCATCGCTTCTACGGTTGTTGAAATGGATTGCACTTTAGCTGCACTTTTCGGCACGGTTTTGATCCACTTTTTCGTTGCATCTGGAAGTCGCGCAGCTTAACCTGATTTTTGTAGGCCACCCCCGAAGGTCCACCTCGTAACTTTAGGATCAAGAACCCTGGAGGAATACTCGTGAAGAAGGGTGTATTCACAGCAATGTTCCTGGCAATGTTCACGATGGCAGCATCTGCACAGGATCATTCCAAAGCGGTAAATGCGGGAGGGACGGGACGATCCCGCGCGAACGGGGTGCAGCAGCTGGAATTGACTCAGATGGGTGGTCCACCTGCGGCATGCAAGCCTTGTCTTTTCTATGGCGGCGACATGACGCCGACCGATCCCGGTGTGTACGGGTTTCCGAATGGCAACAGCCTCACTCGTCCACTTACCGAGACATTAGGCGCGGTTGAAGTTCCTGCCGGGGCGAAGGCCACGGTGGAGGGCCTTCTGGTCAACGTGCTTGCGACCCAGGGCGAGTTCAATCCGAAGACGGCTACGTGGGAAATTCGCAGCGGTGTGAGTGAAGGCAATGGCGGGAAGGTAGTGGCGTCGGGTACGGGCGCGGCCAACATCGCGCCGACCGGCCGGAGCGCGTTCGGCTTTACCGAGTACACGGTTGCGGTTAAGGCCAGCGCGACCCTTACCGCTGGTGAATATTGGATCAATGTTTCCCCGCAATGCACCGTTAATACGGACACTAATTGTTCCGAGGGGTTTTTTGCTTCGAATACCACTCAGCAAACCAATAACGTTCGTGGGAGCGCGCAGCCTTCCCGGAAGATGTATTTCAACTCCAACTACTTTGGTTTCAGTTGGGCGAACTGGTGCGATTCGTCGATGGGCATCAACTCCAAAGAGTGTGCTGCGCTGTCGTTCGGCATAATCGGAATTGGGAACTAGCCGTAATGCCGCCGGAGATCATACGGGAATGGACTCTGACGTCTGCGTTTCTAGAAGGAGTAATGCAGTGACCAAAGGCAATGGCTGTAAGCACGCATTTTTCTTTCTTATAATTGCCGTCCTGGCTGCGAGTGTGTCGCCTGCCCAGACCTTCACCACAGTCCACGAGTTCGACTACACCCATGGCGCGTTCCCCCAACCGACATCTCTGGTTGAAGATGTGAATGGAAATTTTTACGGAACGACCTATTCGGGAGGGAGGTATCAGCTGGGCACGATCTTCAAGCTCACGCCGTCAGGCACACTAGATATGTTGAATAGCTTCACTGGGACTAATGGTGTCCACCCGTTTGCGGGGCTGGTGCTGGGGAGTGATGGGACTCTGTACGGAACATCGGCGGGCTTCGGGTTCAACACACCCGATCACTACCCTCACGAGTTTTCTGGTGGCAATCTGTTCAACGTGACGGAAAAGGGAAAGCTGACAGTCTTATATACATTCTGTTATCTCACCAGTTGCATTGATGGCTCGGTGCCTCACGGGGGACTGGTGCAAGGTCGAAGCGACGGAGACCTCTACGGCACGACATCCCTAGGCGGGGCTTTCGACGGCGGGACGATCTTCAAAATCACGCTGCAAGGAGTACTGACGCCTTTGTATAGCTTCTGCGCCCAGCCCAGCTGCACAGACGGCAGACGTCCCTATGCGGGCCTCATTCAGGCCAGCGACGGAAATTTTTATGGCACGACGTATGACGGCGGCAGCAGCGGGTCGGGTACGGTGTTCGTGATGACTCCGGCAGGTGTATTGACCACACTCTACAGTTTTTGCGCGCAGCCGGGCTGCGTGGACGGGGCCCATCCCTACGCGGGTTTGGTCCAGGGCAGCGACGGCAACTTCTACGGCACAACTTACGGCGGCGGGGTTGGTGGCAGGGGTACGGTTTTTCAGATCACGTCGGCCGGTGTATTCACTACGCTTCTCACCTTTGAGGGAGGGCTGCAGGGATCGCGCCCTTATGCCGGGCTGGCGCGCGGATCGGACAACAACTTTTACGGAACTACCACCACCGACGGAGCCAATCAGCAGGGAACCATATTTGAGATCACCCCACTGGGTGCCTTCACCGCGCTCTATCAGTTCTGCTCCGAATTGAACTGCACGGACGGGTCGAATGCCAGAGGTGGACTTATCCAGGGCAGCGACGGCAATTTCTACGGAACGACCGAGAACGGCGGGATTGACGAAGGGTGTCCGTTGTGCGGCCACAACGGGGAGGGAACAATTTTCAGTCTGTCTGTGGGTCTGGCGGCAGCGAGCGGGACTTCGCGTTAAAGTTGAGGCGCGTGGGCGTGGTGCGAGCAGCGCGCCGGGAATGAACTGTCCCCGGAAGTTCCCATGCTGGCGTCAAACTGGCTTGCTTCCGCCGAAACCGGGGAGCAGAAAAGTTACGGGTTGAGAGACCAGTTTGCGGCCGACATCCTTCAGGAAACGGCGGGCTTTGTCTTCGCCGATGTCGCGAGCGCGCACGGCCAGCAGGAAGCTGAGCACGAACGAAGTAAGAATGTTGCACACTCCCACCAGCAGTATGCCAATGAACGACAGGATCACGTCGGAGCCGTGGAGTTCGCCGGTCAGGCGGGCCGCGTCCAAAGCGTAGGCGAGGCCGGCTGCGCCCAGAGTTACGTGACGCACTTCGAGCGGAATTCCGAAGAGCCCGAACAGAATGGGAACGGAACCGAGCAGGAAACCGAGAACGATGTATCCGGCAGAGCCGGCGGCGTGATGCTTGAGCCAGTGAGCGAGGGCATTGGCGCCGGCCGGTCCGAGGCGGCGGCGAATGCGCAGACTGTGAGCGATGGCCGACTCCATGCGGGTGAGCGCAAGGTAGTTTGCCGTCCAGCCGGTGGCAAGCGATGAAAGCCACAAAAGAATGCCGGTGACGATGGCGAACGGTATGGTCAGTGAGGTCAGCGGGAAGAGCATGTGAATGCCGTGTTCGGCCTCTTCGGCGGTGAGAAAAGGTTGTCCGGTGACGGCGTTCCAGATTCTGTCGACTGCGATGGAAGCGAGGATGGCGCCGATGAGGTTTCCGATGGTGACCAGGGTTTGGGTCTGGGAAATAGCCTGCAAACTGGCCATGTGATCTTTTTCAGGATCTTCCATGGCGTCGACCAGAGTGGCAGCGGTGGCGGAGGGCATCTTCGAGGCCAGCAAGAGGCCGCCAGCCTGCATCAAGAGAAAACTGATGGTGTAATTCAACGAATGGCCGATGGCGACCAGGAGAGGCGCATGGATCAGCGATGAAATCGAATATTTGAAGAGAGCAGTGAAGCAGGTAATCACGCCGGCGAGGATTGAGCCCCGGCCCATGGTCTTCCATTGGGCGTCGTTCTTGGCGATGTAGTGCTTGCCAACGCGTCCAGTCTTTTCGACGATGCTGCGCGCCAGTCTGCGAGTGCTGGCGCCTATCACGCTGCCGATTTTGCGTTGCGAGGCAAAACCGTGAACGATGGAGACGGCGAACTTTCGCGAGTCAGAATCCTTGCGCTCGAGGCTGAGCACTTGCTGAATTCGCCAGAGCAGCGATCGCAGGAGGCGAATGCGGAAAACCATGTTGGCTGACGAACCTCGTTCTTCAATCAGCTGAGAGGTCTCGCGTAAGTAGGTTTCACAGGCTTCGCGGCGCGTCTCCCATTGGGGAAAGTCGTCGGGGGTGCGGGCCACGTGTTCCACCAGAGCGGGAAGACTGAAAAAACTGGATTTGGCGACACTTTCATCGTCGGACAATTCGAGGAAGTCCCGGGCCAAGGCGATATTGGCGGCGCGCAAGGCCAGGAGCTTGCTGGACACCAGGACGGAAGCGTGGGAAGGAGTGAAGATACCGGCCCACTCGGCGACCAACGAATCGGGAAGAGACGCTACCCACTGGGCATCGGCCTCGCACAGATTGAGGGAATCGAGCAAGACATAGAGATCACCCTGCACTTCATCGACGGGGACGAGGTGACGCAGTGCGCGCGCCAGCAGTTCATGCAGAAGGAAAGCTTCATTCGGTAGTCCGGCCTCGGAGATGACCCGGATATAGGAATGATGAGACCAGAAATCGTAGAGGATGGCGCGAATCTCATAGCAGCGGGGATGGGCATCGACCTCGGCGGTAAATTGGACGAGGCGCTCAGTGCGAAGGGCCGGAGGCATATCGAGAAAGAACCGCAGAGCGCCATATATCCAGGTAGCTCGCTCCCGTGAGGGGCCGGGCGGGAATGCCAGCAAATCATCGAGCTGATAGGGAGTCGCCATTCCTCGAAGACTGTTCGGTGGATTGTACGACCGTGGTGCGGGCGGTGGCTAGCTCGGGGGGAAATCTACTTTTGCACAAAACCCAAAGGAGGAGCACCCGGACGTGGCGGTGCACAAAAATAAAACCCCCGCCAAGCCTCCCCAACATCGGGAAGGCAGCGACGGGGGCATCCGCGAGAAACTTACCTAGTGACCCAGGTAGCGGGCGAGCTTAAAACCGGTGTCGTCCTGACCCGCTTCGTAATTCCCCACAGCCACAATCTTGTCGTCCGATTGAATGGCAAGACCATTGGCAATGACTTGGTTGGTCTTGGGGAAAGAAGTGGTGACAATGCCTTCGCTGCCGAATGTAGCATCGAGTCGACCTGCCGGCGTGTAGCGCGCCAAGGCAAACACGTAGGAAGTGTAATTTGACGAGGCGGTGCCCAGGGTCACAATATCTCCGCTCGACTGGACGCCTAAACCCGAAGTTGCAATAGCGGGAGAATTGGGTATTGGAGTGACAACTCCACCGTGGGTGCCGAACCTTGCATCCACGACGCCGACGGCCTGATAACCAGATACGGCGAATCCTAGGACCGGTCCAGTAACGCTGCTGGTGAGATCTCCGCCGATCAAGAATTCTCCCGCAAACCTTCCGGCATCGAGGAGAACCATCGCATTGGCGGGTCCGGGGACGGACAACTGGCCGTTAATACCGAAACTCGGGTCCAGGCTGCCATCCGGGTTATAGCGGGTAACGAAGCCAGGGTTTTGAAAGCCGCTGCTAATGAGTGCGGAAGCAACCAGCATTTTTCCGTTGGGAAGAAGTGCCAGCGCGGTGGGGTCATAGCCAGCGACTTTCGCCCCGTTTCCACTCCCAAAGTTGGGGTCAATCTGGCCGTTGGTAAGCAGTCGCAACAACGTCTTAGCGCCGGCGACCAAGATCTTGCCGTCGGGCTGGAGAACCACACCGCTGGTCTTGTTGTTGTCGCCGCCGAGGAATCCAGTCGTGACCACCCCGTTTGTTCCAAACGTCGAATCAAGCTGGCCGTTCGAGTTGTAGCGGATCACAGTGATCTGGTTGAAAGCGCCCGCGACTACTATCTTTCCATCGGATTGGAGAGCGATGGACGAAGGGGTATTCAATTGGTTCGGGGTGACGGCAATGCCAGCATTTCCAAACGCGTTGTCCAGGCTGCCGTCGATGTTGTAACGAACGACAGCGGTGGTAGCAAAGCCGTTACTGGCTGGGACGCCGCCGCAGACAACAATTTTCCCGTCAGACTGAATGGTGACGGCCGTGGCTGTAGCGGTGTTGGTGCTTTGAAATATGTTCCCGAAATCAGTGGTTACGATGCCCCCTGTGCCAAAGGTTGGATCGAGTTGGCCAGCCTGTGCGGCGGCTGGTGTGGAAGCGACGAGCAAGATAGAGAAAACCAACAACCAAGCGCGGTGCAATGGGGTGCCGGAGTTCATGGCGATTCCTCCTTACTGAATTGAATGGTCCATCGAAGGATGGGCTGACCTGGGAGGAACGGTACCACCGTTTTGCGGAGGAGTTTGTCAAAAGATTGTCACCAGACAGCCAAGATTTCTTGGGCCGGCAACAGGCTCGGGACACTACGAGGGAGCCGCACTGATGAACGGGAGATATACGAAGTTCAATACGCCAGGGCTCGGGCACCTACGCGGAAGGAATCAATGATGAAAAAGTGATTGTGGGGTTTTGCCAGCAGACGAGCGGCTTCGCCGGGTTCTATGTGATTTACTGAAAAGGGTGATGGCTGGCGTGGGCCGATGAGGGCTCCTACGCCTACTGTGGTCCGTGGTTTCTGGTTGTCGCAGCAAAGGCTGAAGGTTGGCAATCGCAGAGACCAATATCTCTATTGACAGTACGGTTGGCTGCGATAAAGTTACGTGCGTCGCCGGGTTAGGCCTACCCCCAAGGCCGGCTGGAAGTGCGATCCCACGGAAAGTGATGTTAAGAAATGCACGTAGGAGGGCGAAGATGAGTTTCTGCAAGACGTTGTCCATGCTGTGGGTGCTGCTGGTCGCCAGCGTGGCCAGCGCGGCAGTTCCAGCAGGTTTCCAGTTTCGTTTCGTTGAGTATCCCGGTTCCACCATTACCAAACTTTATGCGGCGAGCAGCAACGATATCGGCGCTGGCGCTTACTTTGATAGCAGCGGCGTGCAGCATGGGTTCATGGTGACACGAGGCAAGTTCAAGACCGTAGATGATCCTAACGGGGTCGGCACAACTTTCCTGACAGGCGTCAACGCAAGCGGCACGGCGGTCGGTTACTACATCGACGGCTCGGGGCTCTATCACGGAATCGCTTATTCCAACGGTGTCTTCACCGAGGTCGGCCCAGCGGGTTCACCGGATACCATCGCCTATGGAATTAACGACGCGGGGACAATTGTTGGGACCTTTGAGGATACCGACAATATCGAAAAGGGCTTTATCTTCGATGGAACGAACTACCAAACGGTATACGTTTCTGGCAGCGTCTTTACCACGCTGTTCGGGATCAACGTGAATGGCGTCTCCACGGTGCAATGGGGCGACTCATCCGGCAATACCGAGTCCTCGATTTACGACGGCTCGACCTTCACCACGATCAATGTACCGGGCGCGGTCAGCAGTTACGCGCATGGCATAGATTCGTCCGGGAATGTGGTGTACTCCTGGAGCGACAGCGGGGGTGTTTTCCACGGCGCCGGGCGGCTGAACGGGAAATACACGAAGTTCAATGCGCCGGGATGCGTGGACACGTACGCGGACGGAATCAACGATCAACGCGTGGTGGTGGGAGTTTGCCAGGAGACGAGCGGCTTTGCTGGGTTCTACGTGATTTACTGAGGAGTGCAAACCCCTGGAAATACGGGCGATTGTGGGGGGGTAACCGGGTAACCACCGTTTCGCACATGGCTGAAAAGGCAGGGATCGGGTTGGCCTTCGGGCATCTGAGCGGGGCGGTGAACGGCTGCTAGACTGCGGTTCATGCCCCTCCTCAGCGAAGAAGCTCGTGAAAACGAGACAGTCCAGGCTTTAGTGCAATTATTGCGGACGCGATCCTACGAGGAAATCCGGCAGCGGATGTATGACAATCCTCCGGGGAGCGCGTGGTGGTCGGCGTGTAAAACCGAGCTGGATATCCGCAATGGGGAGCAGATGGCGGCGGCGCTCTCAGCGACGTCGCGGGTGCTGGAAAGGCTGCGAGCTTCGACCGAGCATTTTGAACAACTGGCGGACACGCTCTACCACACTACCAGCGAAATCGCAGGGCAAATGCGGAGCGCGAAGGATGCGTCGCGGCGGCTGGAGATCGCGGTTTATGTGACTATCGGGATCACGCTGGTGCAGTTGTTTAATCTGGTGTTTGAAGTGTTTCGGAAGAGATAAAAACCTTCACCACAGAGGGCACAGAGATACACAGAGGAAAACCGGCCACGGATTCGTACGGATTGATTTTCAGGAAAACGCCCTTACCGCAAAGATCGCCAAGAAAGACCGCAAAGGACGCGAAGAAATGCGAGGTCGAGCTTCGCTCGACCGGACAGCCGAGGGCGGTTGTGCCCACGCGAGGAGAGCAGCTACAGTGTTTTTTCGATGGCGGCGCGGAGGTCTTCGTAGGACATTACTCCGGGGTGGTAGAGGGCTACGCGGCCTTTGCGGTCGATCAAAACTAGAGTCGGCGTGGTGCTGGCGCCGTAGCGGTCGAAATTGGCTTTGCTGACGGGAACTGGGACGGACTGTAGTCCGGGATAGAAGTGTTGCCACACCTGCTCGGCGTAGGCTAATTCATCTTTCGGTTTCGCATCTTCCCCGCGGGCGGTGTATCCATAGAGCTGAGTGGGAGCGAGGACTGTCAATCCCTTAGAAGCAAATTCAGAGCTTAATTGGGTGATGATGGGGCCTTCGTGTTTGCAGTCGATGCACCAGTGTGCCCAGAAAAACAGAAGTACGGGAGAGCCTTTGAGCTGCGGAGGCGACTTGGGATGTGGTCCAAGGTATTCGCCGAGGCGCAGTGGCGGAGCGAACTGGCCGGCGAGGCCCAGCAGGTTCAGGTTCTTTTGCAGGCGTGCGCGAATGGAAGTACTGCCGTAGGTGGTCAGGCTGCGGCGAAGCAAGGTGACGGCTTGTGATTGCTGGCCTCGGGCAGTCAGCACCTGGGCCTGGACCTCAATCGCGGCGCCGAGAGCGAGAGGCAGTCGCGGTTCGGCGTCGAGGGCGCGGTGCTGGAGTTGCTCACGGGCCAAGGTCTCAGTCTGGCGGGCATAGGTTGCGGCCTGGTCGAGCTGATTGGCGGAGAGTGAGGCGCGGGCCATCCAGGAGAGCGCTTCGAGATAGTCGGGATCGACACCGTGGGCGGTGCGGTAGTTTTCAATCTCTGTGGTGGCAGCGGGAAAATTCCCCTGGGCGAGAGCGGTGCGAACGTCGGTAGTGAGGTCGGCGAAAGAGAAAGAAGATAGCAAAAGCAACGTTGTAAGAAGGCGGAAGTTCATGGGGTTCCTAAAACTCAAGATAGCATGGACGACGCTGGCCAGGCTTTGTGGGCCAGCCGATTCCGCAGTGTATAAGAAGGCCAGCAAGTATATTCGACGTGGTCAAGGCTCGAGGGATAGCAGGCCGAGAATGTAGAGGCGGTGTAAATCACAGGAAATTTTGCAGATACGGCGGCTCACCGGAGCTGCCATTTATATTTGTCGTAGAATGTTCGAGTAACGGAGGATGCGATGGCTTTGAAGGTAGGAGATGTGGCGCCTGATTTCGAGTTGCCAGCGGTGGAAGACGGACGGCAATTGAATATACGATTGAGTGATTTTCGCGGAAAGAAGTATGTGGTGGTGACATTTCACCCGCTGGACTGGACCCCGACGTGCGGGGAACAACTGCCGGCACTTAACTCGGATCGGGAGAAGTTCGCCGCTCTCGATGCTCAGCTGCTGGACATAAGCGTGGATTCGGTTTACAGCCACAAGGCGTGGCAGAAGTATGAGATCGGTAACATTAAGTTGCCGATGTGCTCGGACTTCTTTCCGCACGGGGAAGTGACGAAGGCATTCGGCATCATGCGTCAGGAACCGCCACTGAATGGAATCAGCGAGCGGGCGGCATTTATCGTCGATAAGAGTGGGAAGATTATTTTCGCCAAAGTGTATCCGCTGGACCAAGCGCCGAAGAGTGAAGAGTTGCTGGAGGCGTTGAGGAAAGTCAATAGTTAGGATAAAACCGGGCCACGGATTGTCACGGATTCCCACGGATTAATGGAAGATATTGATGAAGACTCGCTGGCGAGTGGCGCTGATTTGTCTGCTGGCTTTTGCTGCGGCGGCGGCCGCGCAAATCGCTGGGTCACTGGAGTTTCAGCCGGTCCCGGAGTTAGGGTACCGAGTGGTCCCAGACTTCTTCGAAGTTTCGCCCGGCGCAGGTTTTGGCGAGGCTTCTGGCGTGGCGTTGAACTCAAAGGGGCACATCTTCCTGTTTCAGCGGACAAAACCCATGTTGGCCGAATATGACGAGCAAGGGAAGTTCGTCCGCAGCATCGGGGATGGGCTGTGGGATCATCCGCACGGCTTGCGTATCGACGCGGATGACAATATTTGGACCACGGATGATGGCAATCATCTTGTTCTGAAGTTGAATCCGGCGGGGCGCGTTCTTCTGGTGCTGGGGCGCAAGGACTGGGGTGGCGAGGCGACCTGGCTGTTCAATAAACCAACCGACGTGGCCTTTGGTAAGAAGGGAGATATTTTCGTTACCGATGGCTACGGCAATTCGCGGGTGGTCAAGTTTGATCGCGACGGGAACTTCATTAAGACCTGGGGAAAGTATGGGACGGGCCCCGGTGAATTCGATTTGCCGCACAGCATAGTCGTGGACAAGGACGACCGCGTCTATGTTGGGGACCGCGAAAACGCGCGGATCGAAATCTTCGACGCTGACGGAAATTTCCTGAAGGAGTGGAAGGGCATCGGATATCCGTATGGGTTGTTTATCACTCCCGATCAGCATGTCTGGATGGTGGATGGCGGCTTGGACCGAATTGTCGAGCTTGATCAGAGTGGAAAGATCTTGGGTTCGATCGGCGAGCCGGGGCGGGCTTCAGGGCAATTGGCGTGGGCCCACTTTATGGCAGTTGGACCAGATCGCAAAATCTATGTTGCCGAAGTCTTGAATTGGCGATTCCAGGTTTTTACTCCCACTGCGCCGACGGGAAAGATGGCGAAGTACGTTCCGTCAACGAGGATGTTCTGGGGTTCTGTGCCGAGCAGTGGGTGGTACTCGCGGCAGACGAATATGCCGAAGAAGTAGTTGCCGGCAGACTTCACGCCTATTGCACCGTGACCGTAACCTTGGCCGTGCTCCGCCCATACTGATTGGTCGAGTACAAAGTGTAAGTAGTGGTCTGGATCGGAGTCACGCTAACGCTGTCGCTGCGAATCGCACCCACTTGCGGTGACACCACGAAATACGATGCGCCGCTAACAGTCCACGTCAAGGTGGACGGTTGTCCGGGCGTGATGGTCGACGGATTTGCCGTGAAGCTGCTGATCACCGGCGCCGGCCCGGTCGGCACGTTGCTGGGAGTGTAGATCGGGTCCATCAGGATCACTTCAAACTCTGAAGCTGGCACTGTCTTCAAGCTTGCCAAATCGTTATTATTCCAACGACTATCTGGATCTCCGCTGATGAACATCGAGCTCCCGTTATCGGCCATGATCATGCCGTACTGTTGCAGCGCTGCCAGGATCACTTTCGATTGCGGTGGAAACGAGGAGATATCGAAGCTCGACTTCAAACGTAAACGCATGCCCATTGGGGCCGCGTATTGATTGGTGGAGTTGGCAGCCCAATGCGATGCCGGTGGCGTGAACGCCTGCTGGCTGTATTGCAGGGTGAATCGCAACGCATGTTGGATCTGTCCGCTGGCAACTTCGTCGTAGCGAGCCAGACCGGCGAACACTGGCAAACCGGCCGCATCGGCGGAAGTCCAGGTGTAGGGGCGCTGCTCATCGTTGAGCAAATCCCAGACCGCGGCGGATGCTGCTTTCCAGCTACCATTCTTCTGCGGATAAGAGCTGTACATCTCATAGAGCCAGCAATTATCGCGGTCGAGCACCAGAACATGCCGGTCGCCATTGCCGGGCTTGGGATAGCCCTCAATCGGCGCGTGAGCGGGAATCGGCATGGGACCGGGATCGCTTTCATCTCCGTAGGCGGTGAAATGGATGTTCACAAACGGGGTCCCGCTGACAACGATGTAGGGAATTCCAATGGTCTGCCCATTGTACAGACCAGCCCCAAAGTCCGGATGCAGAGGAGTGTTTGAACCAATGAAATTGATGATGGCGTCCGAATTAGGGTCAAGGGAGGAGTTGAAGACGTTCTGATTCCAGAGGTTGTCGGCAGGGAACGGAATGAACCCATTGAGGCTGGCGCCCCTCCCCAAACTCATCTGGCTGCACGAACTTTGGGCGAAAGCTGCGAAAGACAGTAAAAGCGCGGAGAAGAGAACCATCAAACTGCGCCGCATAAACCCTCCAAACACGACTGCTGAGAGAAGCAAATTAGCACAGAAATCACGGCCATATGAAACACACTAGTGCAGGCGGAGATCCGTCTCATTCGCGGGCGGTTACTGAACGATTTCCAACATGTTCTTGCGCAGAACTATGGTTGCCACACGAGCCGGGCAGGAGGTCGGCTATGTACCAGCGCATCGTGCGGCGTTGAGGGCGGAGTAGGATCCGGCCGCACCGAGGGCCGGGACGCCCGACGCTACCAAAATCTTACGGAGATCAATCGGCGCGCAGGGCCTTCATGGGATTGATCGATGCGGCGCGCTGTGCGGGAAGCAACGAAGCCACCAACGCCAGCATCAGCACGAAGACCGCGGCAAGGGTCAGAACCAGCGGATCAAATGGACTCACGCCGAACAAGAATGAGTTCAGCAAATGCGAAGCGGTTGCGGCCCCTAGTAATCCTAAAACGCAACCTGCGATAGCAAGTTTGGCCGCGGAGGTAAAGACTAATCGCAGAATTCCTGACCGTTGCGAACCCAACGCGATACGGATGGCCATCTCCTGCGCGCGGAGAGCGGCCGAAAACGCAATGACGCTGTAAATCCCGAGCGCAGCCAACAGCACTGCCGCGATGGCAAAGGCGGAGATGAGTGCGGTGTTGAAGCGGCGCGGGGCTTCGCTACCGGAGACGGCCCGCTCCATGCTTTGTACCTGGTCAAGCGGCAACTGAGAATCAATTGAGCTGACGGTAGCGCGAAGAACATTGGCCATCTGCTCCGGCGGCATCGCGGTGCGTACGGCGATGTAACCTCCGTTGCCGAAAAGATCGGTCGGTGATGCCAGGGAGCCTATGGCCTTTTCAACCTGTCGAAGCGGCTGATAGATCTGTTCCTTGTCGGGTAGATCGGGCGAGTTCTCCTTCACGTCTGCGACTTCTCCCACAATAGTTATCCAAGGAGTTTGCATCTCCTGCGTTCCCACCCGCAGGCGTTTTCCAATAGGATCTGAACCCGGCCAGTAGTGCTGGGCGAGTTTATGGTTGACGATGCCGACCAGTTGAGCATTCGCCGTGTCGTCCTGCGAGAAAAAGCGGCCTGCGAGTAACGGAATTCCCATCGCCTGGAGATAATCGCCTTGAACCACCACCGTGGTGGCGAGGTTTATATTGGCTCCTTTTGGCGGAACGTAGCCCTCGGCGGTGAAGGCGCTGTTACTGTTGCTGCCGGTCGCTGGCAGAAAGGACGTGAGTCCAACCGACTTTACGCCGGGAAGCTGCCGCACGCGGCGCAGGAATTCGTCGTTGAATCCGTCCAACGCGGCCTGGGTTGCGTACTTCTGCTGCGGCAGCGAGTAGGAGGCGGTAAGGATGTGATCAGGGCGGAAGCCGAGATCGACGGCGCGCATCTTCTCAAAACTCCGCAGCAGTAAGCCGGAAGCAACGAGAAGTACGAGCGCAATGGCGATTTCACCGACGACTAGTGCTGAACGCAGCCGGGCATGACCGCCGCCGGCTGTTCCGGTGCGTCCACCTACCTTGAGAGATTCGTTGACGCTGGTCCGCAGAGCGGCAAACGCCGGGGCCAGCCCGCAAACCAGGCCGGTAAGAATCGCCAGGATGATGGCGAACAAAACGACTTGCCAATCGAGGCCGATCTCGTGAATGCGGGGCAGGTTCTCAGGCAGCCAGCTCACCCCAACTCGTAACGCGACTGCGGCCAGAATCAGGCCGAGGGTACCTCCACTTACGCTCAAGACCAGACTCTCAAGAATGGCCTGACGAAGCAGCACGCCGGCGGGAGCTCCTAATGCAAGGCGCACAGCGGTTTCGCGGCGGCGGCGGATGGCGCGGACCAGCATCAGCCCGGCAAGATTGGCGCAAGCGATCAGCAGCACGACAACAATGGCCAAGAACAAGATTCGCACCAGTTGCCTGGCGTCTTCCACAGTTTCCTCGTGCAGCGAGCGCACGACCGCGCGAATATGCAGACTGGCCATGAAAGCCGGGTAGCCGCGCATCGTCTCTTGAGCTACACGTTCAGCATCGGTCTCGGCTTGCGCCGCTGTGACGCCAGGTTTGAGCCGTCCCACCATGCTGAAGTTCCAGTTGGCCGCCGCCGTTTCGGTGGTTTCCTGCGGGGTGAAGCTCATGGGAACCCACAGCTCGCTACTGTTCAACTGCCCTGGTACCAGGGGGAATTCAAAGTCGCGCGGCATTACGCCGATGATTACATAGGGTTTGCGATCCAGCAGAATCTTGGTTCCGAGCACACCTGGATTGCCGTGCAAACGGTTTTGCCAGAGCGAGTAACCGATCACCGCTACTGGCTCTTTTTGATCATCTTCCTGCGGCGTGAAGAATCGGCCCATGAGAGGCGCAACCTCCAGGGCTGGAAACACGCCGGCCGAGAGCCGGGCGGCGTTCACTTGCACCGGCTCGCCGATGCCGGATAGTTCGTAACCGGTTTGGCGATATCCACCAAGACTCTCGAAGCCGTGGGTGTCGCGCGTGTAAGCCTTAATGTCCGGAACCGTGACGCCGGCCTCACCATTGCCTCCTACATCCGCACCCTGAATAACGTCGGAGAGTGCAACCAGCCTTTCGGGATTCGGGAACGGCAACGGGCGCAGCAGAACACCCTCGACGATGGAGAAGATCGCGGTGGTAGCTCCGATTCCTAGTGCAAGCATTAGTACGGCGGTAGCAGTAAACCCGGGTGACTTCAGCAAATGGCGGATTGCAATCCGGAGGTCATGGAAAGGCATCGGCATGGCTCCTACGAGATCAGTTGGGCGAGTTTAACAGTACCCGCTTACCCAAATACGGTCTGGGCTGGGCGATTGTTCCCCGGATGTAGCAGATAGGTGAAAGTGTGTGATTTCGAACTTCACTGTCCGCGACCGGGACGCCACTGCTTTGCGAGATTCTTTCACGCAGGCGAGGACTCCCGCGCATAAAAAAAAGGGGCGGCTTTGCGGCCGCCCCTATTGAGGATCCGAAGCTGAAACTTATGCCCGAGCCGGGCTCTCGCCGCCCTTGGCGATTCCGGGGCGTCCCGGTTCGGGCTTGAGCACCTGCTGCACGCCGTCGTCCTGACGAGGTGGCGGAATGATCTTGGGCAATTCTTTGCCTTCGATGATTAGCTTGATTTCGTTGGCATCGAGCACTTCGCGGTCGAGCAGTGCCAACGCGATTCGGATCAGAGCTTCGCGGTTTCCGCTCAGAATACCTTTGGCGGTGTCGTAGCCTTGGCCGATCATGCGCCGCACTTCTTCGTCAATCTTGACGGCAGTGGCTTCGCTGTAGTCGCGATGCTGGGCAATCTCGCGGCCCAGGAATATCTGCTCTTCTTTCTTGCCGAAGGTCAACGGGCCAAGCGCGCTCATGCCGAATTCGCAGACCATCTTGCGGGCCATTTCCGTGGCGCGCTCGATGTCGTTTCCGGCGCCCGTACTCATCTGATTGAGGAACATTTCTTCGGCGATGCGGCCGCCCATCATGATGGCGATTTCAGTCTCGAGATAATCCCGGGTGTAGTTGTGCTTGTCGTCGATGGGCAACTGCATGGTCACGCCCAGAGCCATGCCGCGCGGAATGATGGTTACTTTGTGCAAGGGATC